>Ga0209163_1000883_pt1 | contig 42324 bp, 21 predicted proteins | sample MTBAKSrepl2MetaG_FD_187457 | JGI IMG/M metagenome (GOLD analysis project Ga0209163, IMG submission 187457) | Enrichment culture microbial communities om Arthur Kill intertidal strait, New Jersey, USA, that are MTBE-degrading - MTBE-AKS2 (Arthur... | ecosystem: Environmental > Aquatic > Marine >...
CGAACGGCGTCCCCTGGTACAACAACGGTCAGGTTGACACAGAAGATGTGAACCGCAACGGTATTCTCGATCCCGGTGAAGACCTGGATGGGGATGGCGTGATCGATTCCGAGGACCTGAACCGTAACTGGGACCTCGACAGTTTTAACATGCTGGACCATCTCCCCTTCTATACACAGCATACCAACCAGTTTGCTGCGAAGTGGAACCAGGCGTCCAGCAGCAGGACTTTCTGGGAATTGAGCGTCTCCCGGTACCAGACCAAGATGCATTACAACACCCGGGAGAAGTTCAACGAGGATCAGAACGGCAACGGCATCCTCGACCTGGAACCTCAGTACGGCTCGATTGCGGACATTCCGAGCGATCGGTTGACAGCCGACCGCCAGTACCTCCGTTCCAATGACGACCAGACCATGTTCTGGTTCGATTACAACATGAACGGCATTCCCGAGTGGGAGGATCTCAACGGCAATGAGATCTGGGATTGGGACGTGTATGGCCCGAACACGGACCTTTTCCGTGATGAGGATGACGATGGTTACATCGACGCCTCCCAGATTCACTCGGATCGCAGCAAGTGGTTGAAGTGGTCGGATATCAACTTCAACTCCAACTCCCGCGACAACGACGATTACTACATCTACGGAGACGGCAAGACCTACAACCGTGCCCGCTGGAACAACGATGACAAAGTCGTCTGGACCTACCGGGGGAGCCTCACCAGCCAGGTCCATCGTTTCCATCAGCTTAAAACGGGTGCGGAACTCAAGTTCTACGAAATCTTCGATCATGATGTCGACATGGCTTCCGGCGGCAATGTCTACGGCCAGAACTTCGAAGCTGAGCCGAGGCTGTACGGAGCCTGGGTGGAAGACAAGATGGAGTTCGAAGGTCTGGTGTTGAACGTGGGTATGCGTGCCGATTACTTCGACATCAACTGGAATGACTATCCCGCCGACATCACCGATCCGGTGACAGATCCGCAGAGCGGCGGTGAGGTCAAGAACCCGGTTTCGATCGATCCGAAACTTTACTGGAGCCCGCGTCTCGGTGTTGCCTTCCCGATCACAGAACGCGACCTTCTGAGCTTCAACTACAACCGGAACTTCCAGGTTCCGATCCTCCAGTACGCCTTCACCAACGTCAACTGGGACTTTTCCGGCGCTTTCCCGATTGTGGGCAATCCGAACCTTGAGCCGGAACGGACTACCTCCTACGAATTGACGCTCCGCCATCAGTTCAGCGAGGACCTGGTCATCGTATCAACCGGTTTCTACAAAGACATCTCCGGATTGACCGACACACGGCAGGTCTTCTACGATGCCCGCAACTGGTATGGCCTCTACATCAACCAGGATTACGGCAACGTGCGTGGTGTCGAGCTGAGCCTGGAGAAACGCTTCAGCAACTTCTACAGCGGAAACGTCAGCTACACCTACTCAGTCGCCAAGGGGAAATCCTCCACCGCCCGTCAGAACTACGAAAACGCCTGGGCGAACAACCTGATTCGGACCACCGAGAGTTACCTCGACTGGGATCAGAGGCATACGATCTACGGCAATGTCCAGGTCATGGTCCCTCGTGGTACCCGACTCTTCAACAGTTCGGCGTTGGACGAGATGATGTTCAGCCTGATTGGTCGGTATGGCAGCGGATTGCCTTACTCGAGCCCTGCCCGCGACAAGGATCCACCCATCAACGACAAGCGTCTCCCGCACACTCTGTCGTTTGACGGACGTGTGCAGAAACGGTTCAGCGTTGCCGAGCGTGTCGGTGTCTTCTTCTACCTGCAGGCATACAACATTTTTGACCAGAAGAACATCGACCAGCGTTTCTTCCAGGCGAACGCCGACATCGGTTGGTACGAACAGTTCGACGATGTGGACGGCAAGTACAATGACCCGCGGTATTATCAGCGCGGCCGTTTGTACCAATTCGGCATTGGACTCGAGTTTTAAGCGGGGAGGAGGAAGGCCTTGAGAAGAACAAACCTGTTTGCAATGGCCGGCGTCATCCTGTTGATGACCATTGGCTCCGATGCGCTTCTTGCACGTGTCATCGACCGGCCGGATATCAAGGGGCCTCGCACCGAGATCGCTGCGAGACCAAGCACCGCCTACAAGGTGCATGATGTCGGCACTTTCTGGACCGCGGTGTCCAACTTCGGCAATTACGGTGAACCGAACACCCTGCTACCTTCGGGAGAATGGCCGGCCGGGTCGGAAGTTTACTACATCTGGGAGGGACGGCTCTGGCTTTCCGCAATGATTGGCGGTGTGCCCTACAGCAGCCATGCCGATTACGGTAACTACGAGCTGGACCCGACCGATGGCTCAACCTATTATTTCGGGACCGGGCCAAAGTCGATCCAGGATGGCTGGTCGCGTTTCGATGATCTCAACTCCGGGATCGGCGGTCACACAGTCATCGGCTTTGAGGTCAGCCAGCGCAGCCTCGCCTGGTCGCTCACTGAGTATGACGACTTCGTCATCTTCTACGAAGAGATCAAAAACGTGAGCGGTGGTGTCCTGAACGGCGCCTTTGTCACTTATGTCTTCGACAACGATGTCGGTTCAGGACCTGGTGGCGACCCGAGCGACCCGCACATCGATGACCTTGTCGATTACGATGGCTGGACTCCGGAAGGTGAGAATGTATTCAGGTATGACTGGGTCGATCCGCTCGACTTGAATGGCGACGGCGACACCGGTTACGATTACTGGGGATGGCCGCGAGCTGATCCACGCAATCCTTTCTGGAACGGCTACTCACCCGTGGTGGGTGAACCTGTTCCGGCGAACGATGATCCGGCGCCGGACGGATTCTACGATGAGTACCAGATTTATCTGGCCGATCACGCACCGTACATCCGTTACCAGGTCAGTTGGCCGGACCTGGGGATTGTCGCCGGTGAGCCCGCCGTGAACCAGGTGACCGGAGATACCCTCCGCGGCTACCTGCTCTCACGGAACATGAGCTACATGTTCGATGGCGATTATCCGCAGTCGGGTGAGAACGACACTGGCGAACGCCACCTGTCGACACCGGTTGCGGGCTTTATCGGGACACGGTTCCTCTACATCCCCGAAGGAGCCTATCAGCTCACGAACGCTCCGGATGACACAATGCCGCGTCCCTATTCCCACCAGTGGTGGAACTGGGAATCGGACCCCGGGTCAGACCGTGAGAAGTACGAGTACATGACCGGAAGTCACACCCTTTCCGCCGGTCAGAAGTTCATGCCTCACCCCTTCGACTACGGTGCAGGCGCCCCGGTATTCGACTACCGATACATGATTTCCGCCGGTCCTATCAACAACTGGCAGGACCAGGAGATCAAGAAGTTTGTCATGGTGACTGCTGTCGGATGGGGACTGCAGGGTCTGCGGGAGAACATCGATAATGCGATGGTCGCTTACTACCGGGGTGACTTCGCAGAAATCGGCGACCCCGTAACAGGACCTGATCCCTCTTCATCAACCTACGATGATTACCTGGCGCAACTCGGATTCTACGGAAACTGGCCGGGCACCATCATCCACGACGGGCATTTCAAGCTGCCGATTCCGCCCTCCATCCCCAACCTCCGTTACAGCGCGTCCGACAATGCTGTCGACCTGGTCTGGGACAGTTCAGCGGAAACGGACATCGACAACTTCATCGGTGCTCCCGATTTCGAGGGGTACAAGATTTATCGCTCGAAATACAACGCTCAGAACTGGGAGTTGATCGCAGCATTCGACGTGTCCGACAAGGGGCCGACCTACCTCTTCACCAGTGAGGCGGATACCCTGAACCCGATCACTCTTCTCCCTGCTGGCACGGAACGAATCCTCGCCACCGACCCGGACTATCAGTCCATCAAGGAGGGTGGTGCACGTGGGACTGACTGGGACTACATCCTGGTCGACCTGCCGGATATCGTGAACCGTTATACCGATGAAGGCGGCGAATTCCTCGACAAGAATGGCGACCCGATCTTTGAAGGGATTGAAAAGCCTGTCAACGGTCTTAAGTACTACTACGTTGTCGTGGCGTACGACCCGGATAAGCCGGACCGTGGCCTGAACTCGATCGAGTCGGCGAAATCCAACTACCGTAAAACCTTTGATGGTGCGCCGGACCCGGTCATTCCGCGACCCGACCTGGCACCCGAGGACAACCTCGACAATGTCAAGGTCGTACCCAATCCCTACAAGGGAACTGCGTTGTTCGAGTCGCGCTACGAAGACCGGATCAGTTTTGTCAACCTTCCCGCCCGGTGCAAGATTTCGATCTTCACCATCACCGGCGATCTGATTGACGAAATCCAGAAGACGGACGCCACCACTGGCGCGGTTTACTGGGATCTGATCAGCAGAAACGACCAGAAGGTGGTCTCGGGACTTTATATCTACGCCGTCGAGACCCCTGGCGGGTCGAAGAAGATCGGCAAGTTCCTGATCATCCGCTAAGCACGCAAAGGGAGATACGACCATGCGAAAAAGACTTGCACAGATTGTCGCGATCTTGATCGCCGTCTCGTTCCTCTTTGCGGGGAGCGCGGTTCAGGCGGAAGAGTTCGCCAAGGTCGGAACAGTCGGTTCCGACTTCCTGAAGATTCCGATCGGCGTGCGTGGTGTCGGCATGGGCAACGCTTTCTCTGCCCTGAGTGACGACCACACCGCCATGTTCTGGAATCCTGCCGGGTTGGTGAATATCGAGCGTAAGGGAGTGATGTTCGAGCAGATCAACTGGCTTGCAGACATCAACTACAACGCCGTGGCATTCTCTTACAAGGTGAACAGCTTCTGGGCAGTCGGCGCCTTCGCCGCCTCCCTCAATTCCGGCGATATCGAGGAAACAACCGTTCTCCAGCCGGACGGCACCGGAAGCCAATTCACCGTTACCGATGTGGTTGCCGGTATCACGGTTGCCACGAGATTAACAGACAAGTTCAGCCTCGGCACGAACATTAAGTTCGTTCGCGAGAACCTCGCGGATGAAATTGCTTCCACCATGGCGGTCGACGTTGGAACCATGTACGACACCCGGTGGAATACCGTGCGGCTCTCCATGTCCATCCGCAATTTCGGGCCGGAGATTCAGCTCGACGGCGGGTACTTCGACTACGACAACGGTGCATTGCTCGCGGATCAGACGGAATTCCTACCCTACCACTTTCCGATGACCTTCAAGCTGGGGGTAGCCATGGACCCCCTGGTAACCAGTACCCAGCGTGTGACGGTGGTCGGTGAGCTGGAACACCCCAACGACAACCTTGAGCGCTTAAACTTTGGAACTGAGTACGCCTTCCAGGAGATGTTCTTCCTGCGCGGAGGCTACACGTTCCGTCATGATACACTTGGCATGTCTGCGGGTATGGGCGCGAAGTGGAACAGGTTTGCGATCGATTACGCGTTCAGCAACTACAACGTGCTGGATAACGTTCACAGGTTCAGCATCCAATTCCACTTTTAAGCGGGAAATCCGCTTCATTCAGCACGGATCAGGCATGGTCCGGGTCTGAACGAAGGAGGTTAGAATATGCGGAACGTCAGTCGTTTGCTTGTGCTGACAACATTCGTCCTGCTGATAACGGGTTTGGCGTACGCCCAACCTGCGCCGGAATCCGCGGTCTACAATGCCGGGACGAATGTACTGTCCATTCAATTCAGTGGTGAGGTTCGGACCGCTACCGGGTATGTCATCATCGACGGGCTTGTCATTGATGACGATTCACACGGCCCCCGTGCGGATTACGCACTTCGTGGCGGCACCGTGATGAACCTGGCAGCGACCGGGCTGACCCTCGAGCTGAAGCCGATATTCGGCGGGGTCGTCGACAACTATACCTACACGGCTGCGGACGGCACCGAAGACCCGCGCAACTGTTGGGGGAATGACTACGATGACATCGTTGCCATCGAAACAGCCCTCAACAAGGACAACCTTCAGCTCTTCGTGCCAGCAGGAACGGTGACCACCACCGGTGATGTCCATTCCGCCGCCGGCTGGGTACCCCTCGAGTATGTGGAGCCAACCACTGCTCAGACGGTCAACCTGATCCGGGCGGAGTACAACGCCAACACGAATGTGATGCGATTCGAGTTCGATCATGTCATGCAGTTTGACCAGATCGCAGAGGACATTGCCGGACCGCATCCCGTCAATCCAGCCTGGCCTGGTCCAGGAAACGGCACACTCGATCAGATCCGTAACGAAGACCGTAATGGGAACGGCGTGTTGGACAAGGAGGAGAATGTCGTGCTCACCAACCTCGTCTTCCATGACGCGGATGGCAACACATTCACTCCCAACAGCGCGCTGGACCTGACTCAGACCGATTCGGACGTACTCGAGATGCGTCTCTCCGACGCCGGGCAATTCCAGCTTGAAGCGCTGAATCTGTCAGGCGGTCTCACCCTCAGTTTCGGGCCGTACACCTTTGTCGATGTCGATTACAATCCCGCCGTGCCCCAGACTGAGATGGCTGTTGATCTCATCCCGGAGGCCCTGCCCCTTGAAGTGGCGTCGGCAACCTACGATCTCGGCTGGAACTACCTGACGGTCAAGTTCAACCAGAAGTTGCGTTCGGATGTCACTGTCTATACGGTTGTCCCGAAGTTCGCGATTGGACACCTGACTGCCGGTGACGAAGAAGTGATCAGCCTCTCCTTTGGCCGTCCCGGGTTATCGGATGCCGACTCCTCTGTTGTCATCGAGATGGGGTTGGCGGATGCACAAGCGGTCGAGGAGTTGATCGACACGGATCCAACTGGAAACTTCCTGGTCCATGTCCGTTCGAATGCCGTGATCAGTTCACTGGGCAATGGGAACCGCGAAGGAGACACTCCGGTCACCATTATCCCGGAGAGTGCGACCAACAAATCGCCAGAGCTGGCTGCAGGGGTGACCCCGAGCTACGATGCCGCAACGAATATCCTCACAGTCGAGTTCGACATTCGGCTTGAGAACAATGTTCGCGTTGGGGCTTTCAGTTTCATCTCGCCCACGGACACAGTAGCCCTGTCAGGCGGTACGTTCACTCGTGTTGCAGGCAACCGCGGTATTGCAATCACCTTGAACGAGACCGACCGGATGCTGCTCGAATCGCATCCCGACAAGAACGACATGACCCTGCACATTGAACCCTACAGTGTCTACCAGCAGGCGCGCCTGAACGGCAACCGGGAGGTTTCCACCGACTTCGATTATATCCCGGATGTCAACCCGCCACTTCTGAACTACCTGTGGTATGACTATATCACCGGTGAGTTGGTTGTCGGGGCAAATGTCGCGATCAGCGAAAGCCTGGTTGATCTGACCAAACTCACTTTCGCCGGGCACAATTTCTCAGAGCCTGTTGCGGCAATTTCTGGTGGCAAGGGCAGGCTGTACTTCACCTTGAGCGATGCGGATGTTGCGTTCATGAACGCGTTGCCGATGGAGGACCGCCTTGCGCTGACCGCGGAACTGGCAGACGGGTTCCTGCAGAACGATGACGGCGCTACCAGCGAGGCGGAAACCGGGCTTGAGGATAAGTCCGTCCTGCAAAATGCGGTGGCCAGCACCGAGCTGCTGCTCGGATATGGCAGGCATTATTTCGTGCAGAGCAGGGAGGCTTTCCCGACCGCGACCAGGCGGATTCATGCCTCGATCCGTGCCAGTTCAGAAGGTGCCGACTGGTATGTGGACAACACGCAGTGGCAGGCCTATCAGCCTTATGATCTGCGTGAGAAACGCGCCGCTGAACATCCTGTCATTGCACAGCCTTTAAGCAATGAGGAGCTTGCCGCGGCTGTCGAGTTCTTCGAGACCGCTTCCAAGCGTGATCCCGCCCGTGGCGCGCGCGAGATCATCCTCGACGTATTCGCCGGTGATGCCAGCGATTTGGTTCCTGCCAAAGTTGAAATTGTCTTTACAGACGTTTTTGATGAGTACGGTCTTGGACGGAACGACTCAAAGAACACATTCTGGAAGCATGGCTACTTCGATCCCGCGGACCAGCCGGGCCGGAGCAGCAGCGCGACTGCCAACAATGCCAACATGTTCATTGTTGACAGCTTTCCACAGTATTTCCTGGCCGGGCATGGCGAGGGCTACATCTGGAATGCGAACAATGTTCGTTGGGATGCCGCATCTGCAACGGCCCTGGCGGGGTTGAATTCCGGGCTTGAGGCCATCGCCAACCTCTACACAGAGTACGTGAGCTATACCGTCGATCCCTTCGAGAAGAACTGGCTGCGGAAGGGCTTCGCCTATTTCGCGGAATTCCTTGTCGCCGATGATCCAGCGACGGCCGGTGTTGTCGAAGCGCCACTCTTCTATGGTGGTGGCATCGCGAAGGGGTTTGGAGGTGGCAACAGCATGACCTTCATCGGCTCCGACTTCAAAACACGGGTCGACTACCAGCATGTTTACCTGTACATGCTCTACCTCTGGGAGAAGTACGGCGGGGATGCTGTGATTCGTGAGATCGCTGAATCGCCGTATACGGACATGGCGTCCATTCAGCGTGTGCTCGATGCCCGCAAGACGGCAGGGCTCCTCCCGGATTGGGCGGCGGACGATGTGCTCGATCTCTACCTCGATTTCGCAACCGCAAACCTGATCGACACAACGTTTGGTGAGGACAACCGGAAGTATGCCTTCACCAATATCATCGGTCAGCGTCCGGTACCGGGAACTTCGCTCAAATGGAAACCGACCGGAGCGGATAAGCCACCCTATTCCGCCTCGTCGCCCCCCTGGGGATTCACGTACTACTTCACTGGCTATGGGCCATTTGACCCAAACCCCCTCATTTCGCCTCACACGGATGACCTGATGGTTTTCGCGGGGACTGGTGGAACCAACATCAAGTTCCGCAAGGTGAATGTCCGTGCGACAACTGTCTCACCGAACCTGGGCGGCGAGTACTATCTCCAGGACTATGCGCTTGACCCGGTGCTCAAGAAGGGCTCTGTGCCGATGAGCCCCGAGGACGAGACAGCTGGCGCATGGAGCTTCGGGCCTTCCGGGGATGGCAACTTCCCGACCTGGGTGTTGATCGCTGCTGGAGGTGGCAACTTCAAGATCACCAATGATTCCGGAACCGCGGCATACACGGAACTTTTCGCGGTGCAGAATCCAGTGCTTTCGCGTAAAGTTGATCTCTACGTCATCAGCGAGCTGCCACTCTATAACAGCGCCGGCCTCCAGGTGCCGATCCTCCTCTCGAGTTCGGATGCCACTGGTTCAGACACCTTGTCGATCTTCAACACCCTGGATGACTATGTTGTCACCTCGGTCGACAACCCTGTAACAGGGGGGCAGTTTGTCCAGTATCTGAAATCCGCGTGGGTTTCCGAGACGGGCAATGTCTACTGGCACCTTCGCGGCTTCTATGTGAATGGCGAGGAAATCCCGGTCTCAACCGCGATCGGGATTGGTGTCAATCGTCTGCCTTCGGGAACTCCAGGCGAGTTGCGTCTCGAAGATGGTTTCGCGCTCATCACATCCGCGCAGTCACTCGGTCGTCCGGCTGAAGTGGTCGTGACACGAAACAGCGCTAAACCTTTCGAGCGGGCGCGTGGCAAGCGAACCGTGAATGGTCTCGAGACCGTGAGCGGTGTTTACACGATCACGCCCGGCAACCTGGAGTTGAACGATCCGGCGACACTCACCCTTCCTTACGATGCGGAACTCGCAGGTGATGAAGCTGTCGGGATATACGCCCTTTCGGAAGGGGAGTGGGTCTATGTCGGTGGTGCCGCGAATGTCGGTGCCAGCACGGTGTCGGTCCGTATCCCGCGCTTCGGTGAGTATCGGGTCCTCGCAGGTGATCATGGCGAGGTCGATGCGGGCTTCATGATTCCGGAGAGCTTCGCACTGCATCAGAATTATCCAAACCCGTTCAACCCGACCACGACCATCGGCTTCCAGCTTCCGAGCACGGGACAGGTTTCACTGATCGTCTTCGATGTCCTCGGAAGGGAAGTTGTGAAACTGGTCAACGACAGGGTCCGTTTCGGCAGCCATAAGGTGGTCTGGGATGGACGCAGTGCATCGGGAGCCCCGCTTTCATCGGGTGTCTATTTTGTCCGGATGAACGCACGCGGCTTTAATGATGTCAAGAAGATGGTCCTGGTGAAGTGACGACCTTCGGGAGGGATTTCAAGATGAGTGGAAGAACATTGAAAAATGCCGGCATGACCGTTTTGCTGGTCCTCCTGTTGGCTGCGCTCCCGGCGTTTCTCGGATGCAGTGACGAGAGTGACAACATCCCCACGGGACCTGCACAGACGGTGGATTACCTTGTCAAGCAGGGTTGGGATCAGCTGAATCAAGGCCGCGTCGACGCTTCGATCGAGACCTTCGCTCTGGTTGCGAATGCGGATGCCACCAACCTGGAAGCCTACCTCGGGCTTGGATATGCCTATGCCCGGACAAACGAACCTGTCCGTGCCCAGCAGAACCTGAGCAATGTGATCGCCCTCAGCGACGTGTTACTGGAGGAAGATCTGATCACCGAGGCATACGCGAACGCTGTCCTTGCGGAGGCGTATGCGGGCAAGGCGGCGGCCTACCTGGCAGCGTTGGACTATGCGGACGCCGTCCGGAACGCTCGCAGTTGCGCCGCTATTTGGAACACCTCAACTCTGCAGGAACATCGCTGGATCGATGGCGTGAACCTGCACAACATTCGGTTGGTCGAGGCGAATGCCCAGTACGGCGCTGGGAATTTCAACGAAGCCATGCTGATCGCGGACGACCTGGAAGGATCCTTTATTGCTGATGCCCAGCATATTCTTCCCCATTCGGAGACGCTGAGTGTCACAATGCTGCAGGACACCCACACCACAGGCATTGCAGAACTGGTTCTGAGCAATTACAACCTGATCCATCCTCAGACCATTACCTCAGTTGCTTCGAACATGGAGTGTGAAATCACTTCATTCGTCTCAACAGGCAATCGAGTCTCTTTTCGATGTAATCCTGTTCCGAGTGTGGGAGACCAGTTTGAGGTTGATTACCTTTACGCAGATGATTTCGGACTTTTCCTGATCGAGCTGCGTGAGATGCTGGATAGTTTGGAGTGAGAGTCAGATATGTTATGGGTGGTAGAGAGCTGTTAACCAAAAGGGCAACAAGAAGTTGCACCGTAAGCACAAAGGAGGAAGCATGACTCGAAGAATCCTGGTGTTCGGTTTGTTCCTGTTGATGTTCACCGGCGTAGCCGCCGCAGCGGACCTTGTGATGTTGGAGCCGCTCGGAAGTGAACGTGCAATCAGGGGTCCGGTCGCCAGCGAACTCGACGACCTGGATGACCTTTTCTTCATCCAGAGGTTCACCAGCAGCGCTGAGTATTACCTCGGCTCGGGTGACCAGTTTGACACGATGGCCGTTGTTTTCCAGCCACTGGCACCCTGCTCGATCTATTTCGCGCAGTTGCAGTGGTACACCGGTGGCAACTTCCAGACGTTCATCTGGGAGTACGGTGACGGAGCAGCGGAGATGTACCCGGATGGGCGTGCCCCGAACCGTGGCACTTCGCCCGTCAGCCCGCTGGGCGATGTCCTTTTCGGACCCTACCAGAACTCCTCAACCGGTAGCCAGTCGTTCGAAAACCTCTTCAGCGAAGGTGACCTTCCTGGTGGTGGTGTCTGGATCGAGGACGGTCGCAAGTTCGTCGTTGGTTTCGTGAAGACTGGCGAGGGTGGCGATCCCTTCCCATTGGCGGACGATGTTTCAGGACGTCGTTTCACCTACACCTGGTTTGGTGGTCCCTGGACCGAAGCGATGGAGCACATCTGGGGTGCCTACTCTGGCAACATCCAGACTGATACGGTTGTTGACCTGATGTTGCGTGTCGCAGTCAGTTATCCATTGGGTGCACCGCCACTCATCGGTTCGATGAACCAGCTCCCGAATACCGTGAACGGCAGCAAGGAGTGCACGGTTGTTTGTGAGATCATCGACGACAACGGCTGGGATGAGGACGACTCCGCTGTCCTGCTGGTTTCCGTGAATGACGGCAACCCGACCGAGTACACGATGTCCCAGATTCAAGGAACCAACGACTTCAGCGCTACTTTCACCATCGATGCGGAAGTCGGGGACGAAATCGCCTACTGGATCGAAGCTGTCGACGATGAGGATGGATTCAACAGCAACATCGACGAGCAGCTCTGGTTCAACGTGGTTGAGTTCGCTCATCCGGGAGCAGACATCCTGATGGTCGATCACGGTTCCGCCGCCTGGCAGGGTGCCAACTACTACTTCTGGGAGAACGACTACTACTTTGAGTTCTGGGATGCCGATGACAACAAGGGCATCGACGAATTCACAGTGGACAACGACTGGGGCGCTGTCTTCATCTTTGGCTGGGGGGCAAGCACTGTTCCCACCCGCAGCCTGGACAACGCTTACATGGCGTACGCCGAAGCTGGCGGTAACATCTTCTTCTCGGACATGGACTACTTCTACACCAATGGCGAGGCTGATGAACCCACCTTCTCCGCAGGTGACTTCGTTTACGATGTCTTCGGAGTCGCGGGTGGCATCAACGATCCAGTGCCAACCGACTCGGTCTATTACGGTGTTGCGGGGAATGACCTGACGAACGACTTCGAAAACGATCCGTTCGTCATCTATCCCAACGTCTACTCCGGTGACTGGGCAGATGGTGTCACAGGTCGTGCCGGCGCAACAGATCTGTTCACGGGCGAGGACCAGTCCATCAATGGCGGTATCTCCTACGTGAACAGCTTCGGCGGCAAGACGGTCTACATCAGCTTTGACGTCATGGCTGCGATGGAAGACGTCCCGGGAGTTGGCATCGGTGCTACGGCGCAGTTCGGCCAGCTCATGGGCAATGTCCTGACCTGGTTCGGTGCGACCTCGGCTCCCGAGTCTGATGTCGTCACCCCGCTTGTCTACGATCTGAGCCAGAACTATCCGAACCCGTTCAACCCGACCACACAGATCACCTTCACCGTGCCGAAGGCAGGCAATGTTGCGGTCAAGGTGTTCAACCTGAACGGACAGGAAGTTGCGACTCTGTTCCATGGACAGGCTGCTCCAGGCAACAAGAGCGTCACCTTTGACGCCAGCAACCTCTCCAGCGGTGTCTATTTCTACCGCATGGAAGCTGATGGCTTCAGCACGACACGCAAGATGATGCTCCTCAAGTAACCTCGATCTACCGCAGGTCCCAGGCCGATCCACCTTCGGGTGGATCGGCCTTTTGCTCATGTGAAACGCCGATCTCCCCGGAGGGAAATCGGCGTTCTTCTATCAGAACACCCCGAAGTGGGGTGGTGCAGTCCTGCAACCGCTTTACTTGCTCGCAAGATCGCTGTAGTTCGTGACGATACTCGAGGCGTAACTGTTCTCCTCGAAAGCCTCAAGGTCGCGGCCGAAGGGAACATTATAGGCCACATACGACTTGAAGGGCTTACCATTCAACCTGGCGGGTTCAAAAACCCAGTTGCTGGCAGCTTCCACTGCATTATGGACTGCAAGCTGGCTGGTGCGATAGAGCACCTTGGCTTTCTGGACCTTGCCCGACTCGTCGATCAGCATTTCGAGGGTGACATACCCTTCGATCTCACGGTTGTTGATCACAATCCGTCCAGGACGTTCCGCTTTCTTCAACACGGGGGCGGCGTAGCCATCGTGAATCTCGGTCGTCTTGATGGTCGGTTCTGTGATCGGGGTGGCGGCGTACACGCTACCCACGACAAAAAGCACGGCGAGGGCAAGGCTCAGGATAATCGTTGACTTCTTCATGGTTCACTCCCGGTAAAAGTGTTCGCCAGTGAGGGAAGCAACAACGATGCCAAATTGCCCGATCACAATAAGTATCCATAATACAAGAGATTGCAGATAGGATGGATGGGAAGAATGCAGTACTCGAGTTGCAGTCAGCGGAGTTGAGAGAATCTTAAGTAGCGAAGTGCTACATCTCGGGGTTGGTGTCGGGTTTCTTTGCGTCAGGGTCTTCTGGTTCTGCAACAGGTGTACCCTCTTCAAGCGATTGGGTGGCGAGATCAAGGATCTTGACCCCGGCAGCATAATCCACCTCGCGAATCTGACGGATGGCAAGCAGCTTTTCGATCAGGACCTGCATCCGGGAGACCTGAGTGGGGATACGGTCCAGGTATTCAGTTTTCTTCTCCTGGGGGAGTCCCTTGTTACGGTTCAGCTCCCAGGCGCCGAGGATGATCTGCAGCGGATTGTTGAACTCATGTGCGACTGCTGCGGCGAGACGGCTGGCCACCAGCAATTTCTCTTGCTCCACATGCAGAGCGGCCTCCTGCTGAGCGCGAAGTCGTGCAATCCGCCAGCGCAGGAAAAGGAGAATCACCAGTAAACCCAGTACGATCATCGTCAGGTAAAAGAGCGGGGTTTCATGGAAGCGACGCGGGACAAACAGGATGAGCGGCTTCTCGACAATTCGCTCCTCGCCGAACCCGTTTCGTGCTTTCAACTCAAGACGGTATTCGCCGGGGGGCAGGTTCGTGTACTCGATTTGTGTCTGGTGTGAATAGGGCCTGAAGTCGGCATCAAATCCGGCGAGGCGCCAGGAGAAGAGGTGGGATCGTTCGTTGAAAAAGTCCGGCAATGCGATTTCACATCGCAGAGATCGACGCTGAGATTCGACAACCACCCGTTCCTGCGGATCGAACCGTGTCTCATTCACCACCACACTGCTGAAAACTGGCGCCCCCCCAGGTTGGACACTGCCGAGCAGGTGTTCGAGGTCAACAAGAAATACCCCGTTCGGCTGTTGCGCAAGCAGAGATCCGTCCGCGAGCAGGCGTACACGGACAACCGCATCCTCGGGCAGGCCGGAGCTTTTGTCAAGGGCGAAGCTGCGATCCTCGCTGATGATCAGCAGTCCGTGCGAAGTGGCGCAAATGATCCGTCCATCATCGAGACAGAGAAAATCGAACAGTATTGCACCTTCCGGCAGGGGAACCGTGACACTCTGGATCCCTTCTCGCGTGATCACTGCTGCACCGTGCGCAAGGGTAAAGTGGAGGTCGCCGTTGCTTCCCACATTCAACTGGTGCACTGAATTCGAGGGGAGACCTGTGCGCTTGTCGTAAACACGCATGGAGTCGATCGTCTGGTAAGGATTTGCAAAGCTGACGATCCTGACAATACCGCTATTGAAGGTACCCACCCAATAGGCGCCGTCCGGGCCGGTAGCACCGACCATTGCCGAAAAATCGTCGTTCAGCTTGTTTGACGGCAAACTGACAAACGGTCTCTCTTCGACCCATCCAGAGTTGGGGAATTCCTCGTGCTCTGCTTCGAGGATCGCGAGGGCTGTGTAGCGTCGCACGATACCGTCATTACGTTCATAGAGCCAGGGCCACTGCCCGACGAGGATGCGACCGCCGGGCTCAGCATCGAGAAACAGGGATGCGGTGAACGAGTCCTTCTCGTGTCTCGCGAGGTGATCCCCATCCCATCGATAGAGGTGTTCAGAGAGCACGAACCAGAGGTTTCCCTGGTCATCGGCATCGAAATTGGTCCGAGAGCTGTTGACAATCAACTCCCCGGTGAGGGCGGCTGCTCTGCGTGTGGCAGGATTGAACCGGTAGAGACGATTGGAGGTGGCAATCATGTATTGGCCATAGCGGTCGACTCCCGATGCGGCGAATCCGCCCAGAAGTTGATCGAAACGGAAGATTGTCTCAAGGCTGTCACGGAAAAGATGCGCCAGGCCACGTGAGCTGGCCAGCAGCAGGGTACCATTTTCAAGTTCGTGGATCTCGCGCAAATCCTCGAGGATCGGATAAGATTGCGATGCAAAAACAGAGATCCCAATCGAGCTGTAACGATGAAGATCGCCCCGTGAATCGACCATCCAGTGGATACCCTGCTGGTCCTGGTAATGCGCCCGGATATTCGATTGCCGTGTAATCCATTCCCGGGCGGATGGATCTGTCTCCTTACCCTCGAGCATGAATACGCCGTCGCTTCGTACAATGCTCACTCGTCCATCTTTCAGAAGCGCCAGCCTGCGCACACCCACCGGTTGACGAGGTACGCCCACCCGTTCGATACTTCCCGCCTCCGAGATCCGATAGACTTCCTGGCGTGTGTGAAGCAGCACACCACCGTGCTCCGGGTCGAGGACCAGTCCCTCCACCGCCCAGGGGATGTGGCGCGGGTGGATGGTATAGAGCTGAGCAACCTTCTGCCACCTGCGAGTCCTCGCCTGCGCCTCAGAGATCGTATAAAATTCCAGTGGGTCGACCATATGCGGCTTTTCATAACGGAATGCGATGGGGCACTGGTGTACGACCAGATCACTGACGACCTCCGGATTGGTCTCGAGTAGTGGCCAGAGTTCGGTTAGATCGATTCGCACAACTCCGATACGGTCTGTCGCTGCCCAGAGCAGTTCACGTTCAGGATCGTACGCGAATTGATGCACGAGGAAATTGAATCCAAAGGTGGTGTCTGCCGGCATTACACCAATCCGGAAATAGCCTCGCTCGTCATGGAACATCACTCCCGCATTGGTTGCAATGAACAACCCTTTTTCGTGGACGACCACGTCACGGATTGGGATACCGGGATCGGAGAGCAGAGTGTCGAGAGTTCCGAGACCCGGATGGTACTGGACAAGCCCGCCATAGGTGGCAAAAAGAATGCTGTTGTCCGGCAGGGTTTTGACATGGTAGACATGGTCTGAGGGCAGACCGGTTTCTGTACTCAGATGGCCGAAACGGGCACCATCATACCAGGTCGCGCCCCGCGAACCCCACACCCAGATGACCCCTCGGCCATCCTGGATGATGCCCTTCGGATCACCAACCTTCGGGATCTGCCCCTCTCCGAAGGTTCGAATGGGGCGATGCAGGGATTGGGTGAAACCGGTGGACACGATCATGAGGAGGAGGAACAGAAGGATGCCACGTAACTCTCGCTGGAAGAGGATACGCATGGAAGGGATGCCTGCAGAGTTCCTGTCGGTGTGCATCTCGGATTCGATTGGGCCAGGTTGTCGCATCTGTAAGTTCCACTCCTGCTCTCTCAACCGTACAATATAGGTTTTTCATTGGTAAGATTCTTCTTCTACATTGACAAATAGTGGGTTCACAAGTGTTGGAACACCGGGGGGTGATACCAGAAATTGCCATTCGATTTACAGGGTGCAGGATCAGGAGGAACTATGCGGAACAGAGCGGTGTCGCTGATTCTGTGGGTCGCGATTGGTTTGTTTGCGATCGCGCCGGTGATGGGTCAACAGGAAGGAGAAGGGATGAGCGTGGCAACATTTGCTGGCGGGTGTTTCTGGTGCCTCGAGCCCCCCTTCCATCAGACCGAAGGTGTGGTTGACGTGATCGCCGGCTACATGGGCGGGACCGTTGAGAACCCGAGCTACGAACAGGTCAGCACCGGGAAATCCGGGCATCTCGAAGTGGCACAGGTGACATTCGATCCCGAAGTTGTCAGCTTTAACAGGTTGCTGGAGATCTTCTGGCGGAATATTGATCCGACAGACAGCTACGGTCAGTTTGCGGATCGAGGCCCCCAGTACAAAACCGCCATCTTCTGGCATGATGAGGAGCAGCGTCAGGCTGCCCTCGCCTCCAAAGAAAAGCTGGCGGCATCCGGCAAGTTCACAAACCCGATCGTGACCGATATCAGAGAAGCGAGAGTCTTTTACCCCGCGGAGGAGTACCACCAGGATTATTATCGGAAAAATTCGCTTCACTACAACGCTTACAAGGTTGGATCGGGACGGGCTGGCTTTATTCAGAAGACCTGGGGCAAGGAAGGCGAGTGAAGGTCCTCCGCTGAAACTGGCTACTCCTGAGAATTTGTACGCGAAATAAGCGGTCAAGTTCGCCGAGAGGCAAGTGTAGCGCAGTCTCTCGGCGCAACTTGACGGCCACAAGACTGACATCTTGAATTGCCCCTCGTTCTATTGAAAACAAATGTGCCGGTTGAGTTATTGGATGAACGCTGTCAATACACGGAAGCAATTATCTATATCGACTCCGAAAATTTGTTTTCAATAAAACAAGGGCTTACCACATGGTGTTTGCTTTTTGGTTGTCAAGACACCCCTGGAGACCTGCGGCCTCCAGGCGATCTTGACAACCTGATTAGCCAAAGACAACCGCACAGATTCTTGAGTAGACGCATGAAACAACTGCCCGAAATGCAACAAACCCGGAGCACAAGCCTCGGGTTTGTCGCTTTCTATCCATCTCTGCAAGCAGGTCCGATTCAGTTTCCCGACAGGTATTTGTCAAACCATGCGTGATCCCACTCCATCTTCGCGAGACGGTGGGTGTACCTTGTCAGGTTGTGCCCGGCGCCAGGATAAATCACCAGTTCGACAGGCATATCCAGGTAGTATTTGAGCACACGGTGCAGCCCCCTGCTGTGGCTGGCGGGTACACGTGGATCGCCCTCGCCCACGTGGATGATCACTGCGGTCTGCAGGCCTGGCTTCAGCGAATAGAGTGGGGAGGCTGCCTGGTACTCCTCCGGCTGCTCCCAGGGCAAGCCCTGCATGAAATTGATCACATGCCCGGGAGTGTCCTCTTCGAGAAACTGGACAGTCATGTCCAGCACCCCTGCGCCGCTGCTGGCGGCCTTGAAACGGTCTGTAGCGATCAACGCATTTGTCAGGAAGCCGCCATTGCTCCAGCCGGAAACCGCCATTCGTTCCGGATCGACAATCCCCTGCTCGATCAAGGCGTCGACACCCGCCAGGATGTCCTTGACATCGTAATCGTTCTCGTTTCCCACCAGGTCGACCATGAACTTGTCGCCGTAACCGGTGGAGCCCCGGTAGTTGGGTGCGAGCATCGCATACCCCTTTGCCGCGAAAGTCGCACGCCCGTAGATCCAGAAAAGGAAGCAATAGCGTTCGGCGTCCGATGGCCCGCCATGCAGGTTTACCAGGAGGGGCAGATTGCCGCTGCCATCATAATCGGACGGCAATTCGAGGATGCCTTCGACAGGGTCACCGTTCTCACCGGTCCAGCGGAAGATCGAGATCTGCGGCAGTTTCCAGCTGTCCACCTGCGGATTGAGTCGTGTAAGCCTTTCACCTTTGCCTTTTTTCCACAAAGCGAGGTCGTGGTAGTAGGTCAACTCACTCTGGATTGTGATCGGATCGCCGCTCTTGCCAGCCAAATCAAAGGCGTCCACAACCACATCACCCGGTGTCAAGGTAGACGCTGCATTGGTGGTAAAGTTTGTCGAATAGACTCGGGTCCGGGCCATGTGGTCGCCGCGGTACGCCAACGCGCTACCATCGGGCAGCCAACGGAGGTTGCCCATCGCTGAAACACCATCCGCTCGTTTCAGCTCACGGATCTCTGCTCCGTCGATACCGTTGGCGAAATCGGACGCGAAGAGTTGCATCGGGTACCCGTCGAAATCGATCGACCAGGCCAGCTTGTGCCCACGGGCAGACCAGGTGATGTTTTCGAGCCAGCCGTAGGGTGATGGCGCTTCCGCACGCCAGTGTCTGTCCGGGAGAGTCGAAAGAGTTCCCGTACGTTGGTCAAGGAGTTGTACGACCGACCACCCCTCGGCCGAAATCAGATGCTCATCCGGTGTGGTGATCATGGCGATGTATCGTTGATCGCTCGAGACCGCAAATTCGAGGATGGTTCGGCCAGGATCGGCGACCATCTCACTCCGCCAGGATGTCAAGTCCAGCTTCCAGAGTTCAGTCACTTCATACATCCCGTGGCCGTACTCCAGGTCGCCTTTGTACCGCTTGCGCAGGTCGCGAAACTCATCGCTCATCTCTTCGCGCGCCACGGTGAAGTAGAGGGAAGACCCGTCCGAACTCAGCTCGAACCCACCGATGCCATCGGGTATCCGTGTTATCGCCATCAGGTTTTTACCGTCAGCATCGATTCGCCAGACCTGGGCACTGCCGTCCTCGGGCGGTCCACTGCTGTCACCATGCTTGTAGTGACCGATGAAATAAAGTTGTTTCCCGTCCGGCGTCCAGCGAGGTTGTACCTCGTTCTTCGGTCCGAATGTCAGACGCTGGGTGGCGCGGCTCTTGTGATCGAGCACCCAGATGTCGCTGAAACGGCCATCCTGCTCCTTGTCCCAGCGAAGATCAACAAATGCACTCTTTTGTCCATCCGGAGATGCGACCACCTCGCGGAGGAATATCTGACTGAAATAATCCTCTGGAACGATGGTATGAGTCCGCTCGCTCGCGAGTGCCGCACTGAACAAGATGAGCGACAGCAGAGTCCCGGACCAGATACGCTTTTTCATCCCTTGCCTCCCTTATGCAGCATCAGTTGTGTGACGCAATGTAGTCAGCCAGGATGAGGGGATCAATTTCGAGGGAGGGCAACAGCACAGGAATATAACCGTTCTTGACAGAAATGTCCCTGCAGAGAAGCCCACGTCATTTCAGCTCAGCCACTACCAGGGGGACGATTGACAGTTCCTACTGAAGCGAGTTGTCAAGTTCACCAGGAGGCGGAACGAAGTGACGTTTCCTGGTGCAACTTGACAACGATACAGCAATACTTCGCATGGGAGACTTGTTTTGCGAAAGAAATGGCAGGTTGACTGAGTTCACTTGCTGAACGGACTCGCTTCTCTTGAATGAACATTTCTTTCGCAAAACAAGTGCTGTTACAAGGTATTCGACCTCAGCTGTCAAGCCGCGCCGAGCGACTTCGCTACGCTTGCCTCTCGGCGAATTTGACAGCCAGACCTCCGCGACTATTCGTCCGAGCGTTCATGAATCAGTCATGGGAGAATTCTTTCGAGAGACACTCAAACCTGTCACCACACGCCTTGTGTCACACGCCCAATCGCTTCGCAGTTACGCTGCTCCAATCCATGAAGTTTCATCTTGCAGGGTAGGCTGGATTCAGTGATATTCCACCCTGTTTTCCGCAAGACGGAGTTCACCGGGATACATCGATCGACAGATCTGGCGGGTGTATGATCGTGTCGGGAAGATGAATCTGCTCGAATTTTTCTGATCGTCGAAATTGAGTGATCGTTACCTGCAGAGGTCGCAGTGAGCCTGGTAAAAGAGATCGAGAGGCGACGCACCTTCGCCATCATCAGCCACCCTGATGCGGGCAAGACCACCTTGACCGAAAAGTTGCTGCTGTTCGGTGGGGCGATCCATGTGGCCGGTGCGGTCAAATCCAACAAAATCAGGAAGACCGCGACCTCGGACTTCATGGAAATCGAACGGCAGAGGGGGATTTCAGTTGCGACATCGGTGATGGGATTCGATTACAAGGCTTTGCGGATCAACCTCCTGGATACCCCGGGTCACAAGGATTTTGCCGAGGACACTTTCCGGACTCTGACCGCCGTGGACAGTGTGATTGTCGTGATCGACAGCGCGAAGGGCGTAGAATCCCAGACCATCAAATTGATGGAAGTCTGCAGGATGCGTCAGACCCCGGTGCTCGTATTCGTCAACAAGCTGGATCGCGAGGGACGTGACCCGATCGAACTGCTGGACGAGATCGAGCAGACTCTCCAGATCGATGTTCGCCCCATGAGCTGGCCGATCGGAATGGGCGCGACCTTCAAGGGTGTTTACAACCTGCACGAGAACAGCCTGCACCTGTTCCGGCCGATGAGGCAGACCGTTGCCGAGGATGGCATCTCCGTGCGCGATCTCTCCGACCCCCTCCTGGACAACCATCTTGGTGGGCAGGCGATTCGGCTGAGGAAGGATGTTGAACTGCTGGAGGGTGTGTACACGACATTCGACACCGAACGTTATCTCGAAGGAAGCCTCGCTCCGGTTTTTTTCGGCAGCGCCCTGAACAATTTCGGCGTGCGTGAACTGCTCGACACCTTTGTCGCAATCGCCCCGAGTCCGCGCCAACGTTACGCCGACCAACGAGTTGTCTCACCCTATGAAGAGGGATTCAGCGGGTTTGTCTTCAAAATCCACGCGAACCTCGATCCACGGCACAGAGACCGCATCGCATTCCTGCGTGTCTGCTCCGGCAGGTTCGACAGGAACAAGTTCTATCACCACGTGCGGCAGGGGAAAAGCCTGCGTTTTCGCACACCCGCAAGTTTTATGGCCCAGGAGAAGACCCTCATCGAGGAGGCATATCCCGGCGATGTCATTGGGCTGTACGATACGGGAAACTTCAAAATCGGCGACACCCTGACCGAGGGCGAAGCGATCATGTTCAAGGGCATTCCAAGCTTCTCGCCCGAAATCTTCCGGCAGGTGGTGAACATCGATCCGATGAAATCCAAACAGTTGGAATCCGGGATACGTCAACTCTCCGATGAGGGGGTCGCCCAGCTCTTCATCCAGGAATACGGCAATCGCAGGATCATCGGGACAGTTGGCGCGCTGCAATTCGACGTCATCCAGTATCGGCTGGAGCACGAATACGGCGCACTCTGCCGTTTCGAACCTCTGCCCTTCTACAAAGCCGCATGGATCACTGCTAAAGATTCCAGGGAACTCGAGGCATTCTGCAAGTACAAATCGGATCGGTTAGCTCAGGACAAGGATGGCAATCTCGTCTTCTTTGCGGAATCCAACTGGAATCTGCAGCGAGCCATCGAGGATAATCCGAAGATCATCTTCTCCTTCAGCTCAGAGTTTATGCAGATCCCTCTGACGGTGTAAGTCACTGCCGGGCTGGCTGCCTCGCCCGGTTTGTAGAAGCCTTGCAGTAGCGCGTTTTACCGTCCTCTCCAGGATACGAGTTTTCGCTCCATCTCTATATATGCCGCGCGTTCTCACTGATTCGAAAACGAGCGAGGCGGTCAGTGTTGACCATGAACATACCCGGAGCATGCACATGGGAATCACAGCTATCTCATTAACCAATGCTGGCTACCCGTGATTGTGAACGAAGTGAAGCGTAGTGTGGCAATTTGTAGTTGCCAGTATAAGTCGCATTCAAAATCACAAAAAATCAGGCACATAACACCGCTCACCTCTCCGGTTTGCTGGAGGACCAGCTGGATCATTCTTCCTGAAATTTGCGAAACACGGTGCGCAGCAAAACCAGACAAGTTCCGTACAGAAGTGCGATCACCCGGGAGAATGGCAAGACGATCCTTGGTATGCGTGCGGTCCTCCACACGTGTGAAGAAAGAGTCAATAACGTCCCCGAGGTCGGCGCAGCGGAGGGCATGCGTTCGACACTGGATCAGCTTGAGGAACTCTTGAGATCTGGACTGTAGCCGGAAGACCACAAAGAGTACCGAGAACGCCGACTGAGATAGCAGCGCTGTGAATAACCGACCAGGAATGTACTGTTGATCTGCCAGCACATGCTCCGACCAGTTCGCAACGTACTTGCGGATTGGTTTGAGTCTCAGGTACTTAAGGGGACCACTCGCCGGCGGTTGGATTGCTGGTCAATCAGAATGGATACAAGGTCGAATTCTCTTGTTTCCTGTTATTCGCATGACTTACATTCTCATTCTGCGTCCTCCCCAGCCACAAAAGGGTCGAACCACACGGAATACTTCTGATTTACACTCACAGGCCTGCGTGGCGAAGAATGTTCGCGCACAAGGTCATAAGCGGGGGTGTCTGTCTCCCTCGGATACATCGAGTAGAATTGCCGGCTTGAGGGTGATTGTTAGCAGGTACAACCTGTAATACAGTAGGCGGAAGCAGCTTTTTGGCTTTTTTGAGAATTCTCCCGGATGTGACCTGAAGCACACCTCGAACTTCTGTTGACAAGGCATCTTTCAAGGCAGGGTCGCAGATAGTTCAAACTGTTCGTCTCCATCCGATGGTACGTTTAAGAATCAAGTCATTTAACAGGGGACTATCTCGGGTATGATCAGGCGGATTTCGAAAAGGTGGCTTCCCTGGTTTGCGGATGCGTTATCCCTCGCTCTCGCCTACAGCATCGTTGCCCTGGTTGTTTCGGGCATCAGTGATGCGCTTCCAGGCTTTTTCGGTATCCCGGACCCAGTTAAAGCGGGTCAATTCCTCGTCTACGCCATCGCTGTCCAGCATTTCATCTTCCTCTGGGAAGGCGTCTACCATCATAAAGACAGCCTCATCAACATCGATGGGTCACGCAGATTGCTGCGTGGCATCTTTTTCACGACGATTACCCTGATTATCATCTGTAATTTGCCTCTATTCAAGGATATGGGCGTTGGGATTGTCTTGTTGTCCGGCTTGCTCTCGGTACTTTTCACACCCACGGTCCGGGCAATTCTCGCAACCCGCCAACTGCCATCCTTCGATCAGAATTCGGCCCCCAAGGAGCTGTTGATCCTCGGGAACGGTACAGCCGGACAGAGCCTGCTGCGTCGAATCGTGCAGGATAATCGCAAGCAGTACAAGTTGGTCGGGTTCCTTGAAAGCAGTCATGACCGTGTCGGTCAGTTCATCACGACTGACAGTCTTGAGGTGCGAGGATCAGCCAAGATTCTGGGGACCTATGAGAACCTGAATGAATTGACCTCGCATCGGGAAGTGAAGGAAATCTGGATCAACGACCCGAATATTGGCCGAGACCGACTTCAGGAACTGTTCGATACAGCGAAGGCACGCGGTATTGAGGTCTCGCTTGTTCCCTCTATTGGTGAGTTTCCGCCCCAGACGCTCGAAGTCGAGATGCTCGACTTTATCCCGGTGCTACGAAAGAAAAAGGTCCGTCCGCAGCCTCTGTATGAGGCATTCAAGCGGACGCTTGACATTATCGTCTCAGGGCTGGGTTTGCTTGTCGGCTCACCGATTCTACTGATCATCGCAGTGATTATCCGGCGTACCTCAACAGGGCCGGTCCTGTTCCGTCAGACACGCATCGGTCTGAACGGGAAGCCCTTTACCATGTACAAGTTGCGTACGATGTACTCGGACTCAGATCCCTACAGCTTGACACCGCAGTCATCCACAGACAGCCGGATCACTCCTTTCGGCAGAATCCTTCGGAAACTCAGCCTGGATGAAATCCCGCAGCTGCTGAATGTGCTGCGTGGCGACATGAGTCTGGTCGGCCCACGGCCTGAAATGCCTTTCGTGGTGGACCAGTACAATGATATGGAACGTCTTAGGCTTGCAGTCAAGCCGGGAATCACTGGTTTGTGGCAATTATCCGCAGATCGATCCATTCCGATCCACAAGAACCTGGATTATGACCTCTTCTACATCCAGAACCGATCGTTGATGCTCGACCTGACCCTGCTGTGGCGTACGCTATTCCAGAGTATGCGGGGTATTTGAGTAACAATCCCGTTTGAGACGCTTTTCCTGCGGTTCAAAAGAAATCCCTTAAAGATGGAGAAGCCTGCAGCGCGGTTATTGTGTTAAAATCAAAGAAGATTCAGCCGGGTAACCAACTGCTCATACAGGACAACCTTAGATGCACTTCATTTCAATCTCTGGTGTACGACCCAATTTTGTGAAGATCGCACCCGTTGCTCACGCTTTTCAGGCTGCGGGGAATGGTCAGCACTCTATCATTCACACGGGTCAGCATTATGATGATGAGATGGCCGGGTCCTTTATTCGTGTTCTGAACATGCCAGCCCCGGAAGTGACTTTGGATGTGGGGACAGCCCGGCATGGAACACAAATGAGTCAGATTATGGAGGTCCTTGAACCGGAACTCGTTCGTCTGAAACCCGATTGGCTACTGATCTACGGGGATGACAACTCCACCACCGCTGCAGCGATTCTCGCCGGGAAAACCGGGATCAGAACCGCGCACATCGAAGCAGGATTACGTGTCCATGCATTCGATCAGCCGGATGAAGCGAATAGAAGGATTGCGGATGACGCAAGCGAGCTGCTGTTCGTCACCGAACCCTCTGCGATCCGGAACCTCGTCGAAGAAGGAGTCCCTGAGGAGCGTATTCATCATGTTGGGAATGTGATGATTGATACACTTATTGCCCTGCTGCCGCAAGCAAAAGCGGGAAAGGCCTGGGAGCACTTTAATCTGGATGAGAATGGGTATGTCCTGAGTACGATTCACTATCCGTTTAATGTCGATAACGAGAGCGCACTGCGCGGTCTTGTCGGCAGCCTGGTAGAGGTGAGCCGCTCAATCCCGGTCGTCTTCCCGGTGCACCCTCGTACACGAAGCCGACTGCGTCAGTGGGATTTGTGGAACAGTATGGCAAATAGTGACCGGATCATCCTCACCGAACCGCTCGACTATCTGACCTTTCTTTCCATTGAGCAGGGTGCGGTAGCGACGATCACCGATTCCGGAGGGATTCAGGATGAATGCACCTATCTCGGTGTTCCCTGCCTGACAATCCGTCCTCACACCGAACGTCCGATCACGGTCGAGATCGGCACCAATGAGCTGGTTGCGGCCAGGACGGAGAGCATTACAGAAGCGTTGCAGCGGGTGCTTTCCGGATCCTGGAAGAAAGGACGCATCCCTGAACTATGGGATGGGCAAGCTGCCGAAAGAATAGTGAGAATTTTACTCGCTCAGCATTAAAACACATTCTCCCGCTTGCCGCACTATGTGCCGTATGAATTGAGTGAGCGAGCAGACTTTCTATACATGGCGGAAGAAGCTCAGGAATTGTGACATGCACCTGAAAATGAGTGCCAGATGATATGTTATGACCGACTCCAATCCAGTTGGAGTGTTGAGTCTTTTTCCGGACTTGAGTGTCTAAGGGGTAGGTCAACAGGGAGTTCCTCATGCCTACCCCAGTAAAGCTTCGCTCTTTGATAGTTGATGCAGGTATTTCGTTCAAGTGGATTCGTGACCGAGGCCGTGATCCGGCTGTCGTCGCCCTGCATTGTTTCTGTTGACTGCTGCTATCGGCCTGACACCGGTCCAGTTGCAGACAACCTACACCCTGACGCAGGGTACGCGCTATCTGGTGGCGGCCTTCGACATCCACTGCAATGAACTTTTCTGGAGGTGGCAGCGATCGAATAAGTACTGGTCGCAGGTGCTCGCGATCTTCAAGGAGAACGTGAGCGGTACCCGGCGAACGTGCGGCTCTACCTCATCCACAATAATCGAGGCTCGCACAAGAAGTTCGAGATTCGGCGTTGGACCAGGGAGAACTGTGTGACGCTGGTATTCAGAACGACCTACGCATCCTGGCTGAATTGGATCGAAACTTACTTCACCGCCGCTGAAAATAGTTCGCCTTGCGCGGACGCTACTTGACCAACCATTTAGCACAAGGCAAAGCCCTACAAGCCTTTCTGAGATACCGAAATCGCACAAACTCAAGGGACCTTCAGATCACCGCGATCAACGAGTGAATCTGATCTGAATCGGCATTAGAATGCCCAGAAGTTATAGTCGAGGCGAAATAAGAACCGATTATATGTTTTAGTTTCGTTCCGACCAGTAGCCATTTTCAAGCCAATATTTAACCTCTCTAAGGACTGCCACTGAACTCCTAATCCCAATTCTTCGCTGTCCTCGCGAACACCAGCAAGAAAGGGGTAGATCCCCTCATTGCCAAGTCGCGTTTCAGTCACAGAACCACCAACAGGCGCAGAACCTTGAGGCGTCGCGCCATGTCTACGTTTTGTGCCGAATATCTCAATGTCTATTCTATTTATAGGATGATAGATCCAAGAAAAATTCCACTCGTCGCTGTTGGGAGGCAGTTCGGTGGCAAGGGGAGTATCCCAAGTCGTAGGACGATTAATTTGATACCAATGAGTGTAAACAAAGGGCCGTAGTTTGGTGTACTCGATGCGTATGTCCTGGCGCGGTAGGCCAATGAAACGTCCACCGATTGTATATCCCGTTCTATTTCCGAACTCGGATGTACCTAAAGCAGAGAGGTTAGCTTCATCCAACAGAAATTCCACGTAAAAAAGAACATTGCGCATTGGTTTGATACGTATGTCTGCATCCCAGATTATATTGTCATCCTAATTCTGCTGATGCCCCTCGGACCAATATAGATTAAAAGGAATGAGGTAACCAATTTGAGCAGGTCTTTCACCATAAATGACAGCTTCATTTAGCCCGATGGAAATCCAGTCCGTCGGAGTGAATTCCAATCGATGGGCACCAATGTACTTGTCTCGAAAAACACGACGTATATTTCCCTCTGGGGTCGTATAAACCGTATCGCGAAGTGATCTTCCTGGGTTGAGATCGCCATGGAATGAGATAAATCGAATATGGTCGCCTAGATTTACCTGTAACTCGATATAGGGGTACGGAGCGTACAAATACCCAAGCAGCAAGTGATTCCAGTAGCTTGGTCCCCATGAGTGTTTCCCTCTCCCGATTCGAACTGCGATGTTTTTAGACTGATACCCTAAATAGGCTTCCGTCTCATCGTAAGAAATGGACGTTCCACTTCCAGCGATGTAACCCGAGTAGGGGCCATAGACTGTTCTATGGTTCCCCGCACCTCGTTCAGTTGTGTCCATGAAGCGCACATAGGCGCCCCAATGAGGACCATAGTTCATCCATGATTCAACACCCCAAGAATAAGCAATAAATGCCCGATCTTTAAATCGGGGGTCCTGAATGGTGTCAATCCGCTGGATGAAATCCAGGCCAAATTCTATAACGCCAGTCGAATCATGCATCGTGAAAAGATGATCGCCTTCTCGGAAAAGATTACGCGAGAAAGATCGCATGTTTAAAATGTCGCCAAACAACCAGCCAGTAAAACGACGAGATTGTGTTTGATAATTTAGCGGAGTATGACCGAATGATAGAGAATATTTTTGAATCAAATATCTTGCATAGTTGCCTTTTATCTGATTCCTGGAACTATTGATATAGTCTGAAGCATAGGATGTCGTCACAGGGAAAAACCCGGAAGGGGCAAACAATGAATCGGAACGAAGCCACAAGTATTCGGTGTCGAATGAATCTGAATTGTAACGCTCGACAAAAAGTGGATGGGATGAAGCTAATGTTGGAAACAGGCCTGTCAGTATTAGAATCAGAAGATAGTTCCTGAAGGATCTACTCATCCAAGTGTTCTGAATCGCGGGTTTGTTACTCATGTCATGTCCTAATTCCTATAGAGCCTGGCCTGCTTCAGTTGGAAGTCCACCATGGCCGCGTCCCAAAGTTCAATGGAAATTGTGATCTACCCTCGGGTTGATGGAAGCTACGCAGCTTCTAAGTACTATTCAACGGAGTCGATGGTGAAAGCGTCTTTTCACATCGCGATTGATTCCACTTCCTTGATCCTTGCCAGTAGATCATCGTCAATGCGCAACCCCCGCCAACTCAGTCGATCTTCTTACAGCATGGCGAACACCAGAGTTAAGGCCGATACCTCGATTGGAAACCGGTCGGCCACGTCGGTTCCTGAACAAAATCATAGCTCCGGACATGCCCCGGGTACAGCGGCGTGTGGGGAACGTCACCAGTCCGTGGCAGCGTTTCTTCGCCCGCTTCGGCACTGGCAATCCTTCCAGCTTCTACAACCGGTGGACGCGGTTGACGCCGACTTCTAAACCGTCCCGACGCAGGTATTCGGCGATCATCCGGTAGCCTGCTCGTGCGCGCTGTTGGGTCAGTTCACGCATCCTCGATCGCAGCACCGTCTCTTCCGGTCGAAGCCGAGACTCATACCGTGCGCCCGACCTGCTGATTCCCACCATATCGCACGCACCACGCTGGCTAACTCCATGCCCTTCCACAAGATGCACCACACCACGGCGCTTTGTGGAAGGGGTCAGTAGTTCTTTGACGTCAAGTCCTTCGCGTGTCGATCTCCACCGCCTGGGTCGTCACGATCTTACGCACACGCTGATTCTCAGACTCCACGCCTTCAGACGCGTCAGACTCGAACGGTCAAGACCATCGTACTGGTTGCCCTCCGCGGAAGATCGACCGCTCGCTCACCCCATGCGCACGCGCCACAGGCGCAATCGACTGCCCCGCCTTCGCTTCCGCCAGAATCCGGAGGGTCTGCGTATCCGTGTACCGCTTCTGCATAGGCCGATACTTCCTTCTTCTGAATATCGGACGCAAACAACCGACGTACTATACTTTTTCGGCGGCAGGTCATGTATCCGAAGGCAGACTAAAATATCGCATCCCAATGATCGATAATTATAGCATTCGGGAGAATAAGGTTACGGCGCTGGACCCTGTCCGATTCTTGAGGAAAGAAAACAGAGAATAAGGGCAAAAGGGAGAAAAAGTTGTGGCAGATGAGAGTACTCGAAGGCGGTATGGAAAAGTGGGATCGAGACTGAGCAACTCACAATGAATCCGCTATCCCAAGTCTTAACCTCCCATTCCACCAACACTTGCAATCCACATTCAGCAGCCATACACCAAACCGCTGATCCAGTGTTTTCAACTGGACCGGTGGTTTGCATGGTACGCCTGGTGGTGTGAAAGACGACAATTCAAATTTCGTACTCAATCGCTTTTAACTCGGCTAATAGTCATGTAATATCTTGGGCAAGAATCGGCGGTACATCGCAAAAGAGCATTCTCCGCTCCTTGGAAAATTAGACTTGTGAATATTGAATTTACGGACGAGGACAAAAATCACAACGACCAGGCGATGAACTGCCGTCATAGAAAAGAGATAGTGCTCTTTTTCGGTGATGCTATTGAGATTGCGATTTGCAACGATGATCTCAGCCTGACCTTTCCAACGAGCGTTATAGTCTGTCTTTCCCGAAAGGGAAGGTAGGACATCTATGAAGGTTGTTCTCTGCTTTTCTCCGTGGTTTTTCGCGGTTAATCCCACTAAAAATACCGAAAATGGAACCACGTCTGGATGTGGACTTCGGAGCATCAAATTTGGCTGCACCTTTGGGAAAGCGTAGCTGCCTCAATCGGCTTCACTCTCCCACCGCCACGATTCGGGATTCCACATTCCTTGCTCTTTCATAAGCACAGGCTCGATAAACGCTCTGACCGCTTCCACCAGATCATCTATGTCATTCCACGGAAGTCCATCGCTTTCCTGCATCTCCTGATAGACAGGTTTCCAAATAGCGGGTGGATCGGGAATCGCGAGAGGAATGTCGTGTGTATTCCGATGGGAGAACGTTCCTTCGATGGCTGATCGCAGATAGCTCGCACGGATCGCACGCACCGATCCCAGCAGAGCCATATCCGGCAGATCCTTCACCCGTGAATTGATGCGATCTCGCGGCATGGTGTAGGCATGCAGTTGCTCCGCGATATGAGTCTCCAACGGATACACTGTATACTCAACAGGTTCTATGCCAGCGAAACCGAGAAAATCGCTTCCCTGAATCTGTTCCGCCGCGCCGAACATCGGATCACCAAAAGCCACATCGATCCCGAAGGGATTACCATACACCTTGCCTGCCAGCATTGCCCTCGCCTGAAAACGATGTCCCTGATAGACCATACCTTCACACTCGATTTCCGGATGTTTCGTGTCTACCGAAACCTCGTACCGCAGGAAATCATCCAGATCGAGACGTCCAGCGTCCTGGAGCCTTTCAAGAATCGCCTCCGGGGTGCCTTTTGCGTTTAGGTCGATGTCCTTGGTAGTCCCGACTCGTGCCAATCTCAATTCGACAACCAGCCCACCTTTCAGAACCATGCTTCCCGGGTAGAGTGTGAACAGCCTCGCCAGGAAGCGGTCAAATACAAGCAATTGTCTTTCACGACCGATTATCGATTCCTGTACTGAGGCTTCGTTCCTGAACGCTGCTCCAGACCCATCTTGAACGCTTCGGGCGTGGCATACCTATCCGTCATGCTTTCTCTCCCAGACCGAATGAACTCACATAGCGAAGTGCATTCACCACATCATGTCGTCGGAACAGACCGTGATCCAGTCCTTGCTCTATCGCCTGATTCACAAGCTCCGGGGAAAGGTTTGCATCTGCACAGTCCTCAATCGTCCTTGCGGGACTGGTTGCCTTCACCGATCCGACCCACGAGACCGCTGTCTTTGGAAGATCCTCGTAATGAAGCTTGAGATTTCCCCTGATGGTCAGTCGTCGTTTTCGCCAGGATTCCGGTAGCGTCACGTGATTCACTGAAGGGAGCACATCTGAAAGACCATGAAGGCTGAGTGCCGTCTCGTGACTGAACACTGCCTGCTGGTCGAAGCGGAGCCACAGCAGTACCAGATCCTCATGTTCCATCGGCGGGAAATGCACGAGCCTGTAGATGCCCCAGCCAACTCGCACAACCCGATTCTTCTGCATGTACTTCGCCAGGAGCGGTCCCGAGTAGCCAGCTCGATCCGCCTGCACCTTGGTGAAGTATCCGCTCTGACTTGCCGCGATCTCGTACAGCGACTCCCAGTCAGGATGTCTTGTCTTTTTCTGTTTCACGCTTTCCATGCAGCAAAGTTAACCAGTGGTTAATCTTTCTGCAAGCCGATATTTGTAAGAGAACTATTATTAACCCATGGTTAATCTTGCTGCAATCCTTGCTTGAGGGAGGTATCTGGCTCGGCTTGGTTCGTCAATTCTGATGGTTTTCCGGTAAGTATCAAGAAAGGAGTCGTGAATCCCCCAGAAGAAAACGGACGAAATAATGAGCACTGACCGCGAAATCCCCGCCCCTGCAAATAGGGAAACGGATCATTAGTCGCAACCCAAGCACCTCAAAGCCGCGAAGCGGTGTAATACCCGCTCAAAGCGACACGGCTGCCCGTGTGCTCGCCTCCATCTTATAGATCATGCGGCAGGATACCTTTCGGAGGACTTCCTTCGCTCGATGATCGACATACTGGTGGAACGTGCAGTAACACCGGGATGCATAGTGATTTATTGCCGGAGACATCAGAGCATCGAGAATGGAACAGCCAGAATCTGCTGCTTCATCGGAAGTGCTTTGTCGCCGGCGTAAACCAGATAACTCTGTTTCACCTGCTTTTGGAAGTCAGTCCTGAACTGATTCAAGCTTGATGTGAGATCCGACTTCGGCGTCGAAGTCGATTTGATTTCTACTGGCACAATGGTATCTCCTTGATGAATAAGCAGATCAACCTCGGTGCCAGCTTTTGTCCGCCAGAAGTTGAGTTGTGGCCTTCGGCCTTGATGTACGATGGTTTTTCTGATTTCATTGACAACTGCGGTCTCAAAGACCTGCCCTACATACTCTGATCTGCGAAGCTCATCGACTGTACGAAGATTCAACAATGAACACATCTGGCCTGTATCAGCCAGGTAGATCTTCGGTGATTTCCTGAGCTGCTTATTGATGTTCGTAAACCAGGGCTGGAGGATGACGATCTGATAGGCTGCTTGTAGTACACTAATCCATTCTCTGACAGTGGTCACACCGATATCCAGTGTGTTTGCAATCTCTGTATAGTTCAAGATGGTTCCGCTTCGTACTGCAAGGGCTCGGACAAAATCCTGGAATTTTGCGAGATCCCGTATGCCCTTCAAGGATCGCACATCGCGCTCGATATAGGTTTGCAGGTAGCTCTCGTGCCACAATTCCCAGCTGGATTGTTGCCCAGTGGCCACTTCCGGGTAAGAGCCTTTCAGGATATAGTCCCAGCTATCAAACGATTGTTCAGAGTCTTGGGGAGCTTCTCGTTCCCAGAAGGGTTTACGGTCAACTCTATTCAACAGCTCGTGCGTTGAAAAGGGCAGCAGGTTCAGGATGGCGGCTCTTCCTGCCAAACTCTCCCCTATCTTTTCCAGGAACTGGAAGTTCTGCGATCCGGTAAGGATGTACTGACCGCGATTCTCACGGTTTTCATCGATGAGTGCACGCAAATAATGAAAAAGGTCCGGTGCATATTGTGCTTCGTCCAGAATCAACGGCGGTTGATTAAGCTGCAGAAAGGCACGCGGATCGTCAATTGCAGCCTGGCGTGTGTCAGGTTCGTCTAAGGACACATACCGATAAGTATTCCCGAAGAGCTTCTTCAGTAGCGTTGTCTTGCCTGATTGACGCGGCCCGGTTAACACCACAGCAGGAAAATGTGCAACTGCATCTCTTACCACGGGTTCGATACTTCGTCGGAGATACTCCATTATTCCCTCACCTTGTTTCCGTAGGAAGGTAACCAAATACCGAAGAGTTGGGCAAGGAAAAAGTCAATTCCGCACCACAAATAGGGTCAATATGGCACCCGCATCGACGTCGATACGGCACCTGCCTAGGCGTCGTTTTGGCACTTCCCACAAAGAACAGCCGAGGGTAGAAATTCCTCCAAATAAGCTCATCTGGTGTGCAAAGTAGTATTTCACTCAAGACGAGAAAATTGGACGGCTCCATCGCTTTTTTGGGGTGTTGAATGAGTGCGTGTGAAAATCGGTTCGGAGCATGAATGTGCTGGTTCAACATCACTTGGACTCCGCTGGCTGTAGAACCTCGGTCCAGTTTTTACAGGACTACTGTTTTCGTTCCACCTTTTAGTGTCCGAAAGATTCCGATCCCAAACATTCTCCTCTAAAAAGCTGTTTTTTCAAGACCTGGAGCGCAAATTAATTTAAGGAATCTCAATGGGATATCCTCGTAAGTCGAGGTATAGTCCGAGAAAGGACCAAGAAGGAGTGAAAGACGACAATTCAATTTTCGTACTCAATCACCTTTATAATAGCTAATAGTCATGGAATAGCTTGGGCAAGAATTTGCGGTACATCGCAAAAGAGCATTCTCCGCTCTTTGGAAAATTAGACCTGAGAGTATCAAATTTGTGGACAAGATGAAAAATCACAACGACAAGAGAGATAACTCCTGACTAAGTCATAATATACGTTGCTTTCTACGAGACGCTTTTGCCGCAATGGATGATGCCGCAGAATTTGATCAGACTTTCCCAACGACCGTCATAGACAGATCTTCACAGAAAAGGAAGCAAAGACGTCTACGGAGGAGATTCTCCTCCTGTTTTGGCTGTTTTTCACGGTTAATCTCTTTTAAAATGCCGAAATGGTCCCAAGTCTGGATATGGACTTCGGAGCATCAAATTTGGCTGCACCTTCAGTACGATGAGGGTGTTTTGAAAGTAGTTTCTTGACGAATAGAGCATGCTCCTCACGAGGGGAATGAATTATTCATGTCGCGCTCTGTTGCCTTGTTACGAGCGAACTGGGTTTAATGAGGGGTTCCGATGCTGGGTCTTGATGCGGTCGATTTTAAGCCGCTATCAGACCAGACTTCTCGCAAATCTTCTAACGCACCATCACATTACCGTAGTGTATCCACACCATAGCGCGATAGGATGCATTGAGCGAAGTCGTTGCAGAAATCTTTCAGCACGAGTAATTGTCTCGCTTTGAAGTGATAATTGTCAAAGTGAGTGCGGCGATGATGAGTAAGTGGGATACCAGGTGATACCGTCAGGCGCATGCGAGATTTACTCAATTACCCACTCGAATCAGCGAACTACAGGAGCCGTATCATAGATCGAGCGTCATATCCAGACGTAATTGCCTGCTTATATTACGCTTGACATCTACGTTAAATTGGAGGTCGCCGCACCTCCGTTCCCGCGGTAAGTGTTTCGTCTGGTGCAATGGGATCGCAAATCAGGCTGGAAGACCACTCCCTATTCGCCGCATGATGGCTTATGAGTGGTGCAATCAGTTGTCAAGCAATCCTTGACTACTGGTGGAAAAGAATAGCCACCATTAATCAGTTTCACTCTTCCAGTGCCACGATTCGGAATTCCACATCCCTTGCTCTTTCATAAGCACGGGCTCGATAAACGCTCTGACCGCTTTCACCAACTCATCGATATCTTTCCAGGGAAGTCCATCGCTTTCCTGCATCTCCTGATAGACAGGTTTCCAGATGGTAGGTGGATCAGGAATCGCGAGAGGAATGCCGTGAGTCTTCCGATGTGAGAATGTTCGTTCGATGGCTGATCGTAGATCACTTGCGCGGATCGCCCGCACCGAAGCGAGCAGGGCCATATCCGGCAGATCCTTCACCCGTGAATTGACACGATCTCGCGGCATGGTGTAGGCATGCAGTTTCTCCGCGATATGAGTCTCCAACGGGTACACCGCATACTCAACAGGTGCTATGCCAGCGAAACTGAGAAAATTGCTTCCCTGAATTTGTTCTGCCGCGCCGAACATCGGATCGCCAAAGGCCACATCGATCCCGAATTGATTACCGTACACCTTGCCTGCCAGCATCGCCCTCGCCTGGAAACGATGCCCCTGGTAGATCATGCCTTCACCCTCGATATCCGGATGCTTCGTGTCTACGGACACCTCGTACCGCAGGAAATCATCCAGATCAAGACGCCCTGCGTTCTGGAGCCTTTCAAGAATCGCCTTCGGGTCGCCCTTCGCGTTAAGGTCAATGTCCTTGGTGGTTCTGGCTTGTGTCAATCTCAATTCGACAACCAGCCCTCCCTTCAAAACCATGCTTCCCGGGTAGAGTGTGAACAGCCTCGCTAGAAAGCGGTCAAATACAAGCAGTTGTCTTTCACGGTCGATTGTCGACCCCTGTGCTGAAGCTTCGTTTCTGAGGCGCTGCTCCAGACCCATCTTGAACGCTTCGGGCGTGGCGTAACGATTCGTCATACCTTCTCTCCCAGACCGAAAGAACTCACATAGCGAAGGGCTTTCACCACATCATGTCGTCTGAACAGACCGCGATCCAGTCCTTGCTCTATCGCCTGATTCACAAGCTCCGGGGAAAGGTTTGCATCTGCACAGTCTTCAATCGTCCTTGCGGGACTGGTTGCCTTCACCGATCCGACCCACGAGACCACTGTCTTTGGAAGATCCTCATAATGAAGCTTGAGATTTCCCCTGATGGTCAGTCGTCGTTTTCGCCAGGACTCCGGCAGCGTCACGTGTATCACCGAAGGGAGCACATCCGAAAGACCATGAAGGCTGAGTGCCGTCTCGTGACTGAACACGGCCTGCTGGTCGAAGCGGAGCCACAGCTGTACCAGATCCTCGTGTTCCATCGGCGGGAAATGCACGAGCCTGTAGATGCCCCAACCGACTCTCGTCACCCGGTGCTTTTGCATGTACTTCGCCAGGAGCGGCCCCGAGTAGCCCGCTCGATCCGCCTGCGCCTTGGTGAAATATCCGCTTTGACTCGCCGCGATCTCGTACAGCGACTCCCAGTCGGGATGTCCCGTCTTTTTCTGTTCTATGCTTTCCATGCAGCAAAGTTAACCATTAGTTAATCTTTCTGCAAGCCGCTAGACACCAATACACTATTATTAACTTCTGGTTAATCTTACTGCAACCCTTGCTTGAGGGAGCTCTCTGGCTCGGCTTGGTTCGTCAATTCTGATGGTTTTCCGGTAAGTATCAAGAAGGAGTCGTGTGTCCACCAAAAGAAAACGGACGAGAGAATGAACGCTGACCGTGAAATCGATCCTTCCCCCGCCCCTGCAACTTGCTTGGTTGCCTTACCCCGCCAGAATTCGCTCCGAAGGTAGCCCTTCAAGCGGATAATAAATAGGCAAATCAAGTCAGCGGTGAGAACGAGCAAGATGAAATAATCGAAATGACAGAAACCAGGTTCATGTCAGGGGCACTTCGGCCTAAGGCCTAGGTTCCTTGACGTACAGTGAACAAACGATCCTGACATGACGACTGGTACTCAAATCCGGGCGCTCTCAAAATAATGAAGAGTTGGGCACGGAAAAAGTCAATTAGGCACCACAAATATGGTCAATATGGCACCCGCATCGACGTCGATACGGCACCTGCCTTGGCGTCGTATGGCAGTTCCTATAAAGAATATCCGAGGGTAGAAATTCCTTCAAATAGGCTCACCTCAGGGGCAGAGCAAATTTTCACTCATGACGAGAAAATTGGACGGCTCCATCGCTTCTTTGCGATGCTGACTGAGTAGGCTGAGAATTGAACCGCGAATTAAATCTCTGGATTGTCATCGTTTGGACACCGCTGGCTGTAGAACCTCGGTCCAGTATTTACAGGACCACTGTTTTAGTTCCACCCGATAGTGTCCGAAAGATAATGATCCCAAACATTCTCCTCTAAAAAGGCTGTTATTTCAGGACCTGGAGCGCAAATTTTTTTAAGGAATCTCAATGAGATATCCTCGTAAGTCGAGGTATAGTCAGAGAAAGGTCCAAAAAGGTGCGAAAGATGATAATTCAATTTTTCGTACTCAATCGCCTTTAACTCAGCTAATAGTCGTGAAAATTTTGGGCAAGAATCGGCGGTGCATCGCAAAAGAGCATTCTCCTCTCCTTGGAAAATTAGACCTGTGAGTGCTGAGTTTTCGCACCAGAAGAAAAATCGCATCGACCAGTGAGTGAACTTCTGACCAGGCAATAAGATAAGGTGTTTTGCCCGTGACCATTTTGGCCTGCCGACGATTTCGAAAAGATCCTCCCAATTACCGTCATAGTCGGTTCTTCGCCGAATGGGAAGTGAAGACGTCCACGGAGGAGAATCTCCGCCTGTTTTGGCTGTTTTTCACTGTTTACTCCCTCGACACTTGCCGATAATTTGTGTGGGTTCAGATCGGAGAACGTGCTCATCACCCGTCGAGCCGGTATCGGCAGTGCTTTGAGTGTGCTTTATTTCAAAACGGAGCATGCTCCACGAGAGGAAAATGGCGCAATCCAGTCCTGCTCAGTTGCAATGAGGTGATCGCTCCGAGTCTAATCAGGAATAGCCTCGTCGAGTCTTCGTACAACCGATTCTCAACGAATTGATGGATTTCTCTATCGGAAGGAAATGGCTGCCATTCGGAAAACGAGCCGTATACCGGTGCTATGGCGTTGCTGGAACCCGCCAATGTAATTCATCGTTCCACCGAGGCAGATCGAGTTATCAACAGGGAAGGTGTGACGATGAACACCCGAAGTTCCACCAGAAGTACTTAGGGGTCACTGCGAGACTTTTTCACGTCGCTGGTGAAACCTCAGAGCTATGGGCGACGCATCACAGATCGAGCGTCATATCCAGACGTAATTGCCAGCTTATATTACGCTTGATGCCAACGTCAAACTGAAAGTCGCCGCACATCAGTTCCCGCAGCATGTGTTTCGTTTGGTGTAGTGGGAGCGCAAGACAGGCTGGAAGACCACCGCAGACGTTCGGCCTAATCCAGTGTTAAACTGGTACCTTCATATGAGTTGTGTGGTGTGCCTCTTTTATCAGGGCTTGATTTCCCATATCCCACACCCACTCATTGGACAATCTGGCAGCTTCCAGGAATCCACGCGCCCGCTATATTTGCGTAATAGCAGCAGTCATCCGGTTGGTTATGGTGAATTTGGGATTCATAGCAGTCATGTATTACACCTCCTTCTTTTCTTCGCCATGGCCCAACTGCTTCAATAATCGGTCAAAGTCACTCTCGAAAAGGCGATCCTGAATAATTCGGTATTTCTCAAAGGAGCTTCCCTAGAACAGCGGGTTCTCTCTCAAGGTTTTCAGCAACAGTTGGTATAGATCAGCGTGACGGTTGTTGAACCTGAATTCACATTCCTTCAGGTGAAGGTAGAACGTGTTCCTGGGGATTCCCTGGAACTTTGCCAACCTTGCCTTCGCGAATCCCCAGAAGCTTTCAATACCATTGATGTGCGACAGCTCATTGGCAAACTCTCCCTCTCCATGCCGCACGCGGTAATGCTTTTTATACCCGAGATCCACGAGGCCATCGTAGGCTGAAAACGCATCTGTATGGATCACGGCCTCAGCATCGACATGCCCGGAAATGATGGCCCGAAGCGTCTTTCGCGACACATTGGGAACGATTTGTGTGTAGACCTTGCCATGCCGTTTGAGCAGCCCGAACACGATCATTTTCCCCGCTGCTCCGCGTCCACGCTGCCCCTTCCTGCGGCCGCCGAAATACGATTCATCCATTTCAACTTCGCCCTGGAAAGGCGTTTGATCCTCGCAGGCGTCCGCAATTCGTTGCCGGATTCCCTGGAGATAACGATCGACAGTATTGATGTTCAGGTGTGTCAGATAGGCGATCTGAGTGCTACTCAAATCGACTGAAAACAGCCGCACAAGCTCACGAATCTTGGCTTCAGAAAGCTTTGAACGATGAGCGTATTTATTCTTCCCGTCCATTTCCTAAGATAGCCCTTTCAAACCAAAGCTATCCTAGGGAAGCTCCTTCTCAAATTCGCTTTCAGCACAGGCCTTGGCAATTTCCGCCGTTACCCTTCCAGCGTCCTGCAGGATTTCCCTGTCGGTGGCTTCGATAAATTTGTTCAGGCGTGTTTCCCAACCTGCATGGTCATCGGCAGCTTACGCAGGGCCATGTCCTCGGCCACATCCAGGTAGGCGTTCACGAGCCGGGGCAGTTGCGCCATTTCGTTTTCGGTCAGGAAATTCTTGGCCACGCTGACATCTAACTTCTGGATTTTACCCTTCGGAGCGTCCTTCCAGGTCGTCAGACCCATGTGTTGTTTTTGATGATCAGCCCGATCAACGATCACTTCGGCAGCGGTCTGGCCGTGGATCGCCCAGTGCAGTTTGTTCTGCACCGTGGCAAAGAACCGTTTGGTGGCCTGAGCGGTCACGTCATAATCAATGGACGTCGCGTAAATTTCGGTAATCTTCTGGTAGAACTTGCGCTCGGAAAGACGTATTTCCCGAATACGTTCCAGCTGTTGTTCAAAGTGTTGTTCCGTTAGAATCGAACCGCCGCTTTTGATGCGCTTGTCATCCATCACATAGGCTTTGATGGTGTACTCTTTGATGACTGTGGTCGCCCATTTGCGAAACTGCACAGCACGTTCCGAGTTGACCTTATAACCGACCGCAATAATGGCCGAGAGATTATAGTGTAAGGTGTTGTAGTTTTTGCCATCGGCAGCAGTTATCCGGAATTTCCGGATAACTGAATCTTCCTGCAATTCGCTGTCGGAAAAAATCTTTTTCAGGTGTTCATTCACCGTGTGCACGTTCACGTCGTAGAGCACGCCCATCATCTTTTGGGATAGCCAGATGTTTTCATCGGCGTAAACTGAGGTCGGTCGGCAATCGCGGACACCAAAGTTTTCACGCTGCTGAACTCTCTTTGTAGTATCTCTGTTGGTAAGCGGCAGGCGATAGATAGTCCAGGCGTGCCTGCCGTCTCTGACGGTTGTAGAAGATTTCGATATACTCCGTGATCTCCCGCATTGCTTCCTGCCGTGTGGCGTACTGGCGATGGTGGACCAGTTCGTTTTTCAGCGTTCCCCAGAAGCTCTCGATGGGGGCATTGTCATAGCAGTTGCCGCGGCGGCTCATCGAAGCCTGCATGCCGAACGTTTCAAGGTATTCACGATACTTCAGCGAGCAATACTGGCTGCCCCGATCTGAATGATGGATCAGGCCTTCCGCCGGACGTTTGGCCATCACGGCGCGGAAAAGGGACTCGCTGATCAGATTCTTCGTCATGCGTTCGCCCATCGCATAACCCACAATCTCGCCGTGGAAGAGGTCCTTATGTCCCGCAAGATAGAGCCACCCTTCTGCGGTGGGGATGTACGTGATATCCGTGACCCAGACCTTGTTGGGTGCCTCAACCGCAAATTCCTGATCCAGAAGGTTCTCGGCAACCGGCAGCTCATGGTTGGAGTTGGTTGTCACCTTGAACTTTCGGACCTGTTTGCAGCGAAGACCCTGTTCCCTGCGAATACGCTTAATCCGATGCACCCCGATACGAATGCCATGGGCGCGCAGATCGATCTGCAACCGTTCCGGCCCGTAGGATTCCCGGGTTCTTTTGTGAGCCGCTTTAATTTCGAGCACCAACCGCGCTTCTTCCTTCTGTCGCGGTGTATCCGGACGCTTCAGACACGCGTAGTACCCGCTTGAGGATACATCCAGGGTCCGGCAGAGCAGAGGAACAGGGTAATGGCGTCGAAGGACTTGATCACCGCGTACCGGGCAGCGACTCCTCGGCAAAGTACGCGGCGGTTTTTTAAGATGTCGAGCTCCAGCTTGACCTGGGCCAACTCGCGCTTCACCCGGTCGAGTTCCAGCTCCACCTCAGTCAATAGGCGTTGCTGGCCCCCAATGTCGCTGAGTTTCCCCGCCTTGTGGGCTCGTACCCAATTTTTCCAGGGTTGAAGTCGGCAGGGAAAGCTGACGCGATGCCTCGTAGGCAGACACGCCGCCCAACAACCAGTATTACGGCCTCGCTGCGGAATTCCTTCGAGTAGCGACCATTCACTCGTCCGCGCATGAGCACACCTTCGCTAGATCTGAAACCTAACTTTGGTGTCCGCGTTTTTCAACCTACATCAGGATGTGGACTTGGGAGAATGGAATTTTCACCCGTCGAGGCGGGATTTGCTTGAACAATTAGACCCGTGAGTACCCATTTCAAGGACTAGAAGAAAGATCGCAACGACCAGTGAGTGAACTCTGGTCCAAAACATGGGATGCGGTGTATTCACGGTGATGCTTCCATTTTTTTGAGCAGTACAGATGAAACCTGATGAAAGTCCCTAACATCCATAATGGAAAGCAGTTCAAGGGTTTGGGTGCTGGGCAGATCGCTGCTCGTATCGATTCACTCC
>Ga0209163_1000890_pt1 | contig 41906 bp, 32 predicted proteins | sample MTBAKSrepl2MetaG_FD_187457 | JGI IMG/M metagenome (GOLD analysis project Ga0209163, IMG submission 187457) | Enrichment culture microbial communities om Arthur Kill intertidal strait, New Jersey, USA, that are MTBE-degrading - MTBE-AKS2 (Arthur... | ecosystem: Environmental > Aquatic > Marine >...
CTCGGATGATGATTTTAAAGTCGAGGGGGAGGAGGAGCCTTAATCGGCTTGCCGATCCCGCCAGCTTTAGCTGTTCACCGAAGCCACCGCCTTTAGGCGGTGGAGACTTCACTTTCTTCTTTTTCTTTTCGTTCCAGGGCAGAGCCCTGGAACGAGTGGGTCACTCATCTACGCCGAGCGCCTTGCATCTTCAATGGCGCGCTCTTTCAAAGCGGTATGGAGAAATCATAGGAAGGCCTGCACCCGGTCGTCCAGTTCCCGGTAGTCGAACAGGGTCTCGAAATCGGTCAACGAGGCCAGGGCGCGGGAATGGACGTGGATGCCTTGCTCTTCGAGGATGGCCACCGGGTTCAGCCCGCCGATGATCACCGCGCCCAACCGGCCTTCGCCCACCGGAATTTCGAGCAGGGACTGACCCGGCCAGCCCACGGTCAGAATGGCCCCCAGGCCGGTCTTTTCCAGTTCCCCTTTCACCTCCAGAACCCGGTCCCGGCTTTCGGCCGGCAGTTCCCGAAAACTGGCCCCGATCCGGCCGTTGCCCGTGGACGTGGCCCCGGTGTAGTCGGTCATGCCGCTGGCGATGAAGACTTCCAGCGGGTCCAGGGTGGTGCCCTCGTAGTGGATCAGCTCGACGAAACGGGTCGGCTGGTGCTCCTGCATTTCCAGAAGGCCGCCGAAACGGTTGTGGGTGGGGATGCCGCGGGAAAGCAGCACGCCGTTGATCGTGACCGAGCAGACCGTGCCGATGCCCACGCAGTCGTCGGGCACGATCACGTCCCCGATACGCTCGCCAGGGGCCACGAGCTTGAGCAGCCGGCCCATGGCGTAGCCCGCGTCATAAACGCGCCGGATGAGAGGACAGGCCGGCCGGAGCTGGTCGTGCCCCACCAGGCTGGCGTTGACCACCACGGTCCCGCTTTGGCTGGCCAGATCGAAGCTCATGTTGTAGGTCATCTGGTCGATGCGCGCGGCCAAATAGCCCACCTTTTCATAGGCCCTCGCAGCCGCGGTTTCCTTGCGGCCCCGCTCGGTGATGCGGCGGCCTTTCTTGCCCAGATTCTCGGTCAGTCCCTCGCGGTCCAGTTCGAGCAGGTAGAGTCTCACCGTGCGTTCGCTCACCTCCAGGCCCTGGGTGTTGAGCTGCTCGGTGATCTTGGAGCTGCTCAAGGGGGTGTTGGAGGCCTTGAGGGCCCGCAGGATGGCCAGACGTTTTTTCTCGGTCTTTTCTCTCATGGCAGAAAGTGTAGGCTCGGTTCTGCCGGATGTCAACTTCAAAGTCGGCATTTTTGCCGTTCTTAATGGAAACCCATCCCTGGTCGGCAGTCTCCCTGCCGGGAATACAAGGTGATTTTACCAGGATAGCTAACTCTCAGATTGACAAGTCCGCCAGCGGCGAGGCAAATATTCCGAATTTTTGCCAATCAGATGTTGGCAAAGTTGCCAGGTGCTGTTCTTATATCTATATGATTTTTTAGAATAAATACATTTTTTAATCTTGACTTTCGCTTTGGATTGTGGGATTTTTCGGGTAATTTGTTGCCAATTCCGCCGTCTCCGCTTTGTTCGCTTTCATCGTTTACGCGGCAATGCCTCGCCAGGAAACAGCGGCGGGACCAGCGGCGCACCGGCAAGAGTTCACCGCCAAGGAGGAATCCCATGAACCTGCATCGACCCAACGCCAATGAGGCCCTGCAGACCAACAACCGTTCCCGAAACGTGGCCCCCCAGTCCGGCATTTGCAGCCGTTGCCTGGATGGCTGTAAAGGCAACTGCGACCTGTTCAAGTCCACCTTCCGGGGTCGCGAACTCCTGTATCCGACGCCCTTCGGCGAATTGACCGCCGGCGCGGACAAGGATTACCCGGTTGACTATTCCCATCTGAACATCATGGGTTACGCCTTTGGCGCCGAGGGAATCGAGGCCGATCCGGACCACGCCACTTTCCCGGCGGTCAACACCGAGACCGCGTTCGGGACGGACCACAAGGTCAAGATGAAGATTCCCATCTTCACCGGCGCTTTGGGGTCCACCGAGATCGCCCGCAAGAACTGGGACCATTTCGCCGTGGGCGCGGCCATCACCGGCATCAGCCTGGTCTGCGGCGAGAACGTCTGCGGCATCGACCCGCAGCTTGAGCAGGACAAGAACGGCAAGGTGGTCGAGTCCCCGGACATGCGCCGCCGCATCGAGAACTACCGCCGTTACCACCAGGGCTACGGCGACATCCTGGTGCAGCTCAACGTCGAGGACACCCGCCTGGGCGTGGCCGAATACGTCATCGACAAGCTGGGCGTCGAGACCATCGAACTCAAGTGGGGCCAGGGCGCCAAGTGCATCGGCGGCGAGATCAAGGTCAACTCCCTGGACCGGGCTCTGGTGCTGAAACAGCGCGGCTACATCGTCACCCCGGACCCGGAAATCCCGTCCGTGCAGGCCGCCTTCAAGGACGGGGCCATCAAGCAGTTCGAGCGCCATTCCCGGCTGGGCTTCATCGACGAGGAAGGCTTCTTCAAGGAGGTCGAGCGGCTGCGGTCCCTGGGCGCCAAGCGGGTCACGCTCAAGACCGGGGCCTATCCCATGCGCGAGCTGGCCATGGCCATCCGCTGGGCCTCCGAGGCCGGCATCGACCTGTTGACCATCGACGGCGCGCCGGGCGGCACGGGCATGAGCCCCTGGCGGATGATGGCCGAGTGGGGCATCCCCTCCATCTACCTGCATTCCATGGCCTATGAGCTTTGCCAGCGGCTGGCCGACCGTGGGGCCTGGGTCCCGGACATCGCCTTTGCCGGCGGGTTCTCCTGCGAAGACCACGTCTTCAAGGCCCTGTCCCTGGGCGCGCCGTTCACCAAGGCCGTCTGCATGGGCCGGGCGCTCATGATCCCGGGCATGGTCGGCAAGAATATCGCCCTCTGGCTCAAGGGCGAGGACGGCGGCCTGCCCAAGACCGTCTCCCAGTTCGGCTCGACCAAGGAAGAGATTTTCGTCTGCTACGAGGAACTGAAGGAGAAGTTCGGCAAGGAAGTGGACGACATGCCGCTCGGCGCCCTGGGCATCTACAGCGCCGGCGAGAAAATCCGCGTCGGCCTCCAGCAGCTCATGGCCGGCGCCCGCAAGTGGCGCGTGGACCTCATGACCCGCCAGGACCTGGTCTCCTTGACCGAGGAATGCGCCATGGTCACGGACATCCCCTACGTCATGGACGCCTACCGTGAAGAGGCCCTGGAGATCATCGACTCGGCCGTGATCGGCCGGGCCCGGTTCAAGGTGTACAACTAACCCCCGCCTTTAACGGCATAGAAGATATCCCTTCGTTGGGGCGACCGGTCGTCAACAGACGCATGAGGACCGGTCGCCCCAGCGCCTTGACCGCCAGCCGCGTTTATTATCCCTCCCGACAATTTTGTCCTCCCTTTTGGCGAACAAGCGACATTTTTGTCGTTTGGCCGACTTATCGTTTTTAAAGAAACCATATTCCAGGCGGCTTGGCCTCCTTCCGTTTGGCCCGGGGTTTGCACTCTAAAATCGTCCGGCTGGGATGATCCGGCCGGTCCGGGTCGGGGACGGCTAAAAGGGGTTGAAACGAGCAGCCCTGGCTGGTACTATCCCCCGTTGGACCGTTTTCGCGGACCGGCGCCCGCTCAAGATCGCCGGGGCCGCATTCATGGCGAGGCATATGAGCAAACAAGGCGAACACATCGTGGTCCGTTTCTGCCATAACCAGGCGGGATTCATGAACCTTTTAAAAGCCGGCCCCAAAGCCCTGCCCGCCGGCGTGGACCTGGCCCCCCTGCCTTGCAGCGGCAAGGTGGAACCTCACCAGATCCTCAGCTTTTTCGCCGCGGGCGCGGACGGGGCCTTGATCCAGGCCTGTCCGCTGGGGGCCTGCCGCTTTGTCGAGGGCAACCGGCGCGCGGCCAAGCGGGCCGCCTATGCGGCCGAGCGGCTGAGCGAGCTGGGTCTGGACCCGGCCCGGGTCCGGTTCCGGTACGCCGAGGCCGGTTCGAACGAAGACCCGGAGAGCATTATCCAGGAATTTATAAAAAGCATCCGCGCGCTGGGCCCGACCGGCCTGACCGGCGGCCGTCGCGGAGGAGGGAAAGCAAAGTGATCGTCGCCGAGCGCAAGCCGCTGGCCGAGATTTTGGAGCTGGTGGCCGGGGCCAAGAGGCTCCTGGTGGTGGGATGCGATACGTGCGTGGCCGAGTGTGCGGCCGGGGGTCGCAAGGAAGTGGCCGAGACGGCCGCGTTGCTCCGCATGGCCTTTGAACAGGCCGGGTCCGAGGTCGAGGTCCGGGAGGCCTCGCTGGACCGTCAGTGCGTGAACCAGTTTTTGGCTCAGGTGGGCGAGGACGTGGCCTGGGCCGACACGGTCCTGTCTTTGGGTTGCGGGGCCGGGGTGCAGGCCCTGGCCCGGTTTTACCCGGACCAGGTCTTCGTGCCGGCGCTCAACACCCAGTTTATCGGCACCACGGTCGAGGCCGGGGTATGGGCCGAGGATTGCAGCGGCTGCGGGGATTGCAAGCTGGCCTATTTTGGCGCGGTCTGCCCCCTGACCCGCTGTTCGAAGCGGCTGCTGAACGGCCCTTGCGGCGGTTCGCGGAACGGCAAGTGCGAGGTTTCGCCCGACGTGGACTGCGCCTGGCAGCTCATCTACGACCGCTTGGCCGCGCTGAACCAGCTTGACCGTCTGAGGGCCTTTGTCGCCCCCAACGACTGGTCCACGTCCCATTCGGGCCGGCCGCGAACCATCATCCGGGAGGACCGACGCGTATGACGCCTGTTTCGAATCTGGCCCGCATCCTGTCCGAGGGACAGTTCGCCGTGACCGCAGAGTGCGGCCCGCCCCAGGGCGCGGACCCCACGCCGCTTAAGGAAAAGGGGAGCCTGCTCAAGGGCGCGGCCGACGCGGTCAATCTGACCGACAACCAGACGGCCGTGGTCCGTCTCTCCTCGCTGGCTTCGGCCGTGGCCCTCAAGGACCTGGGTCTCGAACCCGTGCTCCAGGTCGTCACCAGGGACCGCAACCGCATCGCCCTTCAGTCCGACCTGTTGGGCGCGTCGTCCCTGGGGCTGAGGAACGTGCTCTGCCTGACCGGGGACCACCAGAGCTTCGGCAACCAGGCCGGGGCCATGGGCGTTTTCGATTTGGACTCGATCCAGCTTCTCCATACCGCCCGGACCATGCGGGACCAAGGCCGGCTGATCGACGGCACCGAGCTGTCGAGCCGGCCGTTCTTTTTTCTGGGCGCGGCGGCCAACCCCTTCGCCGATCCGCTGGGCTTCCGGGTGATTCGTCTGGCCAAGAAGATCGACGCCGGGGCCGAGTTCATCCAGACCCAGTGCATCTACAACCGGGAGCGGTTCGAGGCCTGGCTGAAGCAGGCCCGGGAAGAGGGCCTGACCGAGCGGGCCTTTATCCTGGGCGGGATCACGCCGCTCAAGTCCGTGCGCATGGCCGAGTACATGGCCTCCAAGGTGGCCGGCATGGACGTGCCCGAGGAGGTCATCCGGCGCATGAAAGGGGCCCCGGCCAAAGGGCAGGGCGCCGAAGGCATCCGCCTGGCCGTGGAGACCATCGAGTGGCTGAAGAGCCTTGGCGGCGTGGCCGGCGTGCACCTCATGGCCATCGGCTGGGAGGAGAAGGTGCCCGAGATTCTGGAGGCGGCCGGGCTGCTGCCGCGTCCGGCCCAGGCGGACTAGCCATGCCCAAGAAGTACCACATCCATACCGAGACCGCGCCGAACCGGCACCGTATCCCGGGCCGGGCCTCCCTGATCGATTGGGAGGAGGGCTGCCTGAAGTGCGCCGTCTGCGTCAAGACCCAGTGCGTGTACGGCGTCTATAAGGACCGCCGCATCGACCCGGTCAGCCTGGCCGACACGGCGGACATGCTCTGCAAGCACTGTTTCCAGTGCGTCCAGAACTGCCCCAACCGGCTCATCTCCAAGTCGATCAACCCCGAGTACGAACTCATGGGCGACGACTACTGGACCCCGTCCATCCTGACCACCCTGACCAACCAGGCCGCGACGGGCAAGGTTCCGGTCTCGGGCGCGGGATACTCCGGCCCCTTTTCCGGACCCGGCTTCGACGGCATCTGGACGGACATGTCCGAGATCGTGCGGCCCACGCGGGACGGCATCCACGGCCGCGAGTACATCAGCACCCTGACCGACATCGGCCGCAAGCCGCCCTTCCTGGCTTTTGACGCCGAGGGCCGGCTGGTCGGGGAAGGCTCCAGCCATCTGGATATACCCCTGCCCCTGATCCTGTCCCTGCCGGCCGAACTGCGCCAGGCAAAGAACCTGCTAAGCGCCGCGGGCCGGGCCGCCGAGGAATTGGGCACCTTTTTGCGGCTGTCCGCCGACCTGGTCCCGGACCTGCCCGACCTGGACCGGAACCGGATCATGCCCATTTTCGACCGGGCGGCTTTGGAACAGGGCAAACTGAACCCGGCCGACTTCCGGCTGATCGAGATCGAGGACTTTGACGGCGTCGAGAAGAAACTGGAGGCGCTTCGTAAGGACGCGCCCAAGACCATCGTTGTGGTGCGCGTGGCTCTGGACGAGGGTATGCTGGGCCGTCTGGCCGACCTGACCCGGGCCGGCGCGCCGGTGGTGCACCTGGCCGCCGATCCGCGCGGTCAGTCCCTGGCCGGAGAGGGCGGCTGCGAAATTTTTATTTCAGATGTGCTTCGCAAGGCTCACCAGAGCCTCATCGAACTGGGCAGGCGGGACGAAATCACCCTCCTGGCCTCGGGCGGTATCGCCCTGGCCGAGCATGTGGCCAAGGCCATCATCTGCGGGGCCGACGCCCTGTGCGTGGACACGGCCCTCTGGGTCGGCGTCGAGTGCCGGCTGTGCGTTGACTGCTCCGGCCGGGTCGAGTGCCCGGTCGAGATCGAAAGTGCGCCCGAACCCTGGGCCGCTCAACGCATGGTCAACCTCATGGGCGCCTGGCACGACCAACTGCTCGAAGTCATGGGCGCCATGGGCATGCGTGAAATCCGGCGGCTACGCGGCGAAGTCGGCCGAGCCATGTTTTTCGAGGACCTCGAACGGGACTCCTTCGGTCCCATCTTCGGCCGGCGCAAGGATGGAAGAGCATGATCCCTCAAGCGACACACACGCCCTCCCGATATAAAAGCGTGATCGGCAAGTTCAAGGTCCGGCGGTCGAGCGCCTGCGTGAACTGCCGCACCTGCATCGACGCCTGTCCTTACGGCGTCTTCACGGACAGCGGCGGCAAGGTGCTGCCCGCCCTGGACCACCTTTGCCACGGCCCGACCTGCGCCGCGCGCGAGGACTCCTGCGTGAACCGCTGCCCCCAGCACGCCCTGACCGTGACGCTCAACCCCATGTACGAAGTCCTGGGCGACCGGCGTTGGAACGCGGACCTGGTCATGTCCACCTGGCACATGGCCGAGACCGGCCGCGTGCCGGACAACGGCCTGGAATACCGCATCGGCGGTTCGGGCGGCGGGTTCGACCGCATGGAACTCGTGCTGCCCGACGGTCCGGTGGACGAGAAGGCCAAGGCCGAGGTTTCGACCCGGATTCTGCTCAACCGGCGGGGCGACGACCGGCCCAAGCTGTCCATCGGCATTCCGGTCTATGGCGGGGGCATGTCCTTCGGTTCGGTCAACCTGTCCACCATGCTCTCCCGGGTGCGGGCCCTGACCGCCTTTGACAGCCTGCTCTGCACGGGGGAGGGCGGTTTCCCGGACGTGCTGGTGCCCCACCGGGACCACGTCATCACCCAGGTGGCCACCGGCCTGTTCGGCGTCAGGGAAGAGACCATCCAATACGTGCCCGTGGTCGAGTTCAAGTACGCCCAGGGGGCCAAGCCCGGCCTGGGCGGCCACCTGTTGGGCGACAAGGTCACCCCGGCCGTGGCCAAGATGCGCGAGGCCGTGGTGGGCAGTTCCCTGTTCTCGCCTTTTCCCTTCCACAGCGTCTATTCGGTCGAGGACCATCTCAAGCACCTGGACTGGATCAAGCAGATAAACCCCAGGGCGCTGCTCTCGGTCAAGGTCTCGACCCCGACCGACGTGGACATGGTGGCCGTCGGCTCCTACTACGCCGGGGCCCACATCATCCACCTGGACGGGTCCTACGGCGGCACCGGCGCCGCGCCGGACATCGCCAAGAAAAACATCGCCATGCCCATCGAGTACGCCATCCCCAAGGTGCACCGCTTCCTGGTGGATGAAGGCGTGCGCGACGAGGTGACGCTCATCGCCAGCGGCGGGCTGCGCACGGCCCACGACATCGCCAAGGCCATCGCCTTGGGCGCGGACGGCGTGGTCACGGGCACGGCCGACCTGGTGGCCCTGGAATGCCTGCGCTGCCACAACTGCGAGAGCGGCCGGGGTTGCCCGCGGGGCATCGCCACCACCGACCCGGAGCTCAGGCTGCAACTGGACGAGGACTGGGGCACCCAGCGGCTCATCAACCTCTTTTCCTGCTGGCGGGACCAGTTGGCCGAGATTCTGGTCCGGCTGGGTCTGACCAGCATCACCGAACTGGTCGGGCGCACCGACTGCCTGCGGCACCTGGACTATGAACCGTCCGATAGGGGACGACAGAGATGAAATATCGTTTATCCGAGCAAGAGGAATGGATCAGGACCGTGCTTAAGGCCCGGCGGCCGCTCAAGGCCCTGGCCCCGGACAAGCCGTCGGTTGCTCCTGAAGAGGAAGGCGGCTGCGGCGTCACCGGGTTCGCTTCGAGCATCCAGGTGAAGGGGCGTCATATCTTCGAGCCGTCCCGGCAGATGCACAACCGGGGCAACGGCAAGGGCGGCGGCATCGCGGCCCTGGGCCTGAACGCCGAGGACCTGGGCGTGTCCGCTCAAGTCCTGGATGACGACTACCTGCTTCAGGTGGCCTACCTGGACCCGGACTGCCGGGCCGAGGTGGAAAAGACCTGCATCGCGCCCTGGTTCGACATCGACCAGACGTCCCCCATCGTGCCCGTGGCCGACTACCGGGACGTGCCGGGCCTGGAGATGAGGCCGCCGGACGTGGTCCGCTACTTTGTCCGGGTCAAGCCCAAGGTGCTGGAAGACTTCGCTAAGGAACACGGCCTGGTCTCGGCGGACGGACGCCGGGCCGAGGACGAGTTCGTTTACCAGAATACGTTCCGGCTCAACAGCACCTTCTACGCCCGGGGCGGCCAGCGGGCCTTTGTCCTGTCCCACGGCCGCAACCTCATGGTGCTCAAGATCGTGGGCTACGCCGAACAGGTGGTCCAATACTACCGCCTGGACGACCTCCGGGCGCACGCCTGGATCGCCCACCAGCGCTACCCGACCAAGGGCCGCGTCTGGCATCCGGGCGGAGCCCATCCCTTCATCGGCCTGAACGAGGCCCTGGTGCACAACGGCGACTTCGCCAACTATCACAGCGTGGGCGAGTACCTTCGGCAGCGCAACATCTTCCCCCTGTTCATGACCGACACCGAGGTCAGCGTCCAGGTCTTTGACCTGCTCACCCGCGTGTACGGCTATCCCCTGGAATACGTCATCGAGGCCCTGGCCCCCACCAGCGAGATGGACCTGGACCGTTTGCCCGAGGACAAGCAGCGCCTCTACAGCCTCATCCAGGCCTGCCACATCCACGGCTCGCCGGACGGCCCCTGGTTCTTCATCATCGCCCGCAACGACGTGGCCTCCAAGACCTTCCAGCTTATCGGCATCACCGACACGGCCATGCTCCGGCCCCAGGTCTTCGCCCTCATGGACGGCGAGGTCAAGGTCGGTCTGGTCTGCTCGGAAAAACAGGCCATCGACGCCACGTTGCGCAGCCTGGCCAAGGAAGACCCGCGCTTCGGCCGCGTGGCCGACCGCTACTGGAACGCCCGGGGCGGTTCCCACACCGACGGCGGGACCTTCATCTTCAACGTCAAACCCAGCGGCGACGGCCAGGCCGAACTCGTCTGCACCGACAAGTTCGGCCAGCCCATCCTCGTGCCCGAGGACCAGACCCCGTGCGTCCGGCCCTGGCCCGTGGTGGGGGAGGACGCAGCCCGTCTCTCCCCGGACCGCCAGGCCCTGCTGGACGCCGGAGACGCGCTGGGCCTGTACCAGAGCGTCGTGGACGACCTGGAAACGCCGGGCTACGAGAAATTCACGGCCGCGGTCCAAGGTCTGACCCAGGCCGCCGAGGCGGGCGACGCGGCCCGGGCCACCGCGCTCAAGGCCCTGACCCTGCTCCTGGACCGGCGCTACGACCCGAAGGACAAGCGCCGCCGGTCCCTGCTGGAAATGGTGGACGAGGCCATCACCGCAATTCTGTCGGCCTGCCCGCTCATCACCGGGAAGCCGGGCGGCCGCTACGTGCGCATCGACTTCGCCACGCGCCGCCATCTGGCCGCGCCCCGGCCCGGCCAGGAGGTCCTGGTCATCGACGCCTTTGACTTTCCGCCCGAAGGCAACGAGTGCGACGCCCGGCTTCAGGTGGACGCTTTCAAGCTGGGCTGGAAGAATTTCATCTGCTACGGCTACCGGGGCCAGCGCTTCGCGGCCTGCGGCTTCGGGCCGGACACGGCCGGCGTGCGCCTGGACATCTACGGCAGCTCGGGCGACTACCTGGCCTCGGGCATCGACGGGCTGGAAATCCACGTCCACGGCAACGGCCAGGACCAGCTTTGCCAGATCATGAAGCTGGGCAAACTGGTGGTGCACGGCGACGTGGGCCAGGCCTTCATGTACGGGGCCAAGGGCGGGGAGGCCTACATCCTGGGCAACGCGGCCGGACGGCCTCTCATCAACGGCGTGGGCCGGCCCCGGGTGGTCATCAACGGCACCTGCCTGGACTACCTGGCCGAATCCTTCATGGCCGGCGAGCCGCTCAAGGGCGGCGGGTTCGTGGTCCTGAACGGCATGGCCTACGACTGGCGCGGCCATCTCGAAGAATTGGCCATCCCCTATCCCGGCTCGAACCTCTTCTCCCTGGCCTCAGGTGGGGCCATCTTCATCCGCGATCCCCAGCAACAGGTGGTCGAGGAGCAGCTCAACGGCGGGGTCCTGGACGAGATCACCGACGAAGACTGGCGGCTCATCCTGCCTTATCTTAAGGAGAACGAGCGCCTGTTCGGCATTTCGATCGAGAACGATCTCTTGGTTGTGGACGGGGTCCGGCGGGAACCGGCCCAGGTCTATCGCAAGGTCAAGGCCGTGCGCAGCACCATCCTGACCGGCAGCGAGGAGATCGTGGGCGGTGATGAGGAAGAGGAAGCAGCCTGATTCTTTGAACCATAGATCGTGACAGGGGCGGCCCATGGGCCGCCCCTTTGATTTTGTGACATGGCCAAGTCATTTGACTTTACCCCGGCAACATCCAAGGACCCGGCCGTGCATCGGATGCATGGGCTGGAAACCCATGCCACAATCACTTTTACTCTAGGTCAGGGTCGGATTTTTCTCGCCCGCGGTCGCGGCCATCTCCTGGTCCATGACCTGGAGGATGTCGTCGTTGAGGCGCGTCTTCATGGCGCCCAGGATGTCCCGGCCCTTGCGCTGGAGTTTGGCGAAGGCCATGGTTTCGGCCATGAGGTCTTCCAGGGGGCAGGTCTTCATGACGATGTGGTGGTCCTGGCATTCCTGGCCGGTGAGGCGCTTGCCCATGAACTGCATCTCTTCCAGCTTGTAGCGGGGGATGGCCTTCTTGACGATGGCGTTGAGGGTCAGGGTGAAGGGGATGTGGATGTCCACCTCGGGGAAGCAGAGCCAGCCCCGGTCGGAGCGCATGAAGCGGAAGTCGAAGGTGCAGGTCATGATGCCGCCGCCGGCGAAGGCGTGGCCGTTGATGCAGGCGATGGTGGTCAGGGGATAGGTCAGGATGCGCCGGAAGAGGGTGTACATCTGGCCGCGGAACTTGAGGTTGACTTCGGCGCCGCCCTTTTGCACGGCGGGTCCGAGCCAGTCCAGGTCGATGCCGTTGGACCAGATTTTTTCGTGGGCCGAAACGACCACCAGGGCCGTGGCCTCGGTGCCCGTTTCGATCTCGTCCAGGACCTTGAGGAACGCCTCGAAGAAGTCGAAGTTGAATCGGTTCTCGCCGCTGTTCATGGTGACAACGGCCACGTTTTCGTCCAGCTTGTATTCGATCAGGGCCATGGGGTCGCTCCTTGTACTTGATTGGGTCATTCTCGTTCCGTGGCTCTGCCGCGGAACGCATGAACGACTTGAGGCTCTGCCTCAACACCGCAATATGGTTTCGAGGCAGAGCCTCGACGCTAACTGCCCGTTCCAGGGCAGAGCCCTGGAACGAGATGGAAAAGTATCGAATCCGTTATAGCAGGTCGCGGGGCGGATGTGAAGCCGGCCGGTCAGCCGGCGTGCTGCTCGATGTAGGCGATGATGTCCCGGGTGTAGGTGCCGGGGCCGAAGATTTCGGCGATGCCGGCCTCTTTGAGGCCGGGGATGTCCTCCTTGGGGATGATGCCGCCGCCGATGACCAGGATGTCCCGGGCGCCCTTTTCCTTGAGCATCTCCATGATCTTGGGGAAGAGGTAGTTGTGAGCGCCGGACAGGACCGACAGGGCGATCACGTTCACGTCTTCCTGGATGGCCGTGCTCACGATCTGGGACGGCGTCTGACGCAGCCCGGTGTAGATGACCTCCATGCCCGCGTCCCGAAGCGCCCGGCTGATGACCTTGATGCCCCGGTCGTGGCCGTCCAGCCCCGGTTTGGCCGCCAACACCCGTATTTTTCTTTTCGTCTCCATTTCGGTTCCCTCCGGCCTGCTCACGGGAAAAAGGGGTCAGGAACCTTTTTCTGCCGTTCACCCATTTGGCTTAACAGAGCACAAGTTTTCTTTCGTAATACCCGATTCAATTGTGCATGGGAAAAAGGTTCCTGACCCCTTTTTCACTCAGACGCCCACCGAGGCTTCGTGTTCGCCGAAGACCCCGCGCAGCACACCAACGATTTCGCCCAGCGTGGTGTAACACCGGACCGCGTCAAGAATGGGCGGCATCAGGTTGTCCGTGCCCTGGGCGGCTTGTTCCAGGGCTTCCAGAGCTTTTTGAACCGCGGAGTTGTCGCGCTCGGCCCGGAGCTTTTTCAGTTTTTCCCCTTGGCGCTCGCCCACGGCCGGATCGACCCGAAGCAGACCCTCCGGCTCCACGTCCTCGGTCTGGAACTTGTTCACCCCGACGACGACCCGCCGGCCCTCCTCGACCTCCCGCTGGTAACGGTAGGCGCTGTCCTGGATTTCGCGCTGGATAAAGCCTTTTTCCACCGCGGCCACGGCCCCGCCCAGGTCTTCGATCCGCTTAATGTATTCCTCGGCCCCGGCCTCGATGCGGCCGGTCAGGTTCTCCAGGTAATACGACCCGGCCAAGGGGTCCACCGTGTCCGCCACCCCGGTCTCGTAGCCGATGAGCTGCTGGGTCTTGAGGGCCACGGCCACGGCCGCCTCGGTGGGCAGGGAAAAGGCCTCGTCCATGGAGTTGGTGTGCAGCGACTGGGTGCCGCCCAGGACCGCGGCCAGGGCCTGGAAGGCGACCCGGACGATGTTGTTCGTGGGTTGCTGGGCGGTCAGGGTGCAGCCCGCGGTCTGGGTGTGGAAGCGGAGCATCATGGAGCGTTCGTTCCGGGCCTGGAAGCGTTCCTTCATGATGCGGGCCCACAGCCGCCGGGCCGCCCGGAACTTGGCGATCTCCTCCAGGAAGTCCAGGTGCGAGTTGAAGAAGAAGGACAGGCGCGGGGCGAAGTCGTCCACCTTGAGCCCGGCGCTCACCGCCGCCTCGACATAGGCGATGCCGTTGGCCAAGGTGAAAGCCACTTCCTGGACGGCGGTCGAACCCGCCTCCCGGATGTGGTAGCCGCTGATGGAGATGGTGTTCCAGCGAGGCACCTTTTCGGTGCAGAAGGCGAAGATGTCGGTGATGATGCGCATGGACGGCTGGGGCGGGAAGATGTACGTGCCCCGGGCCGCGTACTCCTTGAGGATGTCGTTCTGGATGGTCCCGGTCAGCTTGTCGCCGGGCACGCCCTGTTTTTCGCCCACCACCATGTACATGGCCAGGAGCACGGCCGCTGTGGCGTTGATGGTCATGGAGGTGCTGACCTTGTCCAAGGGGATGCCGTCGAACAGGACCTCCATGTCGGCCAGGGAATCGATGGCCACCCCGACCTTGCCCACCTCGCCCAGGGAGACCTCGTCGTCCGAGTCGTAGCCGATCTGGGTGGGCAGATCAAAGGCCACGGACAGGCCGGTCTGGCCTTGTTCGAGCAGGTACTTGTAGCGGCGGTTGGATTCCTCGGCCGCGGCGAACCCGGCGTACTGGCGCATGGTCCACAGCCGGCCGCGGTACATGGTCGGCTGCACCCCCCGGGTGAAGGGATACTCGCCCGGGAAGGAGAGGTCCCGGAGGTAGTCCAGGTCGGTCAGATCGTCCGGGGTATAGAGGCGTTCGACGGGCAGGTCGGACAGGGTGAGGAAAGTTTCCTGACGTTCAGGCCTTTTGGCCAGGGATTTTTCCACATCGTCCTGCCAGGTTTTCTTTTTATCGCGTATGTCGCCCACGGACATGTTTCTCACCTCGAAGCGTAATTGCGGGCGAGGCATGCCTCGCCCCTACATTTTCCTTTCGTCGTTCCGCCTTCATCCGCGTGCTCTCCGCGAAAGCGGAGGCAAGCGGCTTCATCATTTTCACAGCGGGATGTTGCCGTGACGGCGGGGGAGGCGGGTGTCTTTCTTGCGCCGGAGGGACCTCAGCGCCCGGATGAGCTTGATCCGGGTCTGCTCGGGCAAGATGACCTCGTCGATGTAACCGAGTTCGGCGGCCTTGTACGGGCTGGCGAAGGTGCGGCGGTAATCTGCCGCCAGCCGGTCCCGCACCTTGTCCCGCTCCTCGGGCGGCGCGCTCTCGATCTCGCGTCTGAAGAGAATGTTGACCGCGCCTTCGGGTCCCATGACCGCGACTTCGGCCGTGGGATAGGCGAAGTTGATGTCCCCGCCGTGATGCTTGCTGGACATGACGTCGTAAGCCCCGCCAATGGCTTTGCGGGTGATGACCGTGATCTTGGGCACCGTGGCTTCGCAGTAGGCGTAGATGATCTTGGAACCGTGGCGGATGATGCCGCCGTGTTCCTGGGCCAAGCCGGGCAGGTAGCCGGGCACGTCCACGAAGGTGATCAGGGGGACGTTGAAGGCGTCGCAGGTCCGAACGAAACGGGCGCATTTGACCGAGGCGTCGATGTCCAGGCTCCCGGCCAGAAAACGCGGGTTGTTGGCCACCACGCCCACCGGGTAGCCGTTCAGCCGGGCGAAGCCGGTGATCATGTTCTGGGCGAACCGGCGTTGAACCTCGAAAAAGTAGCCGTTGTCCACCACCCCCCGGATGATCTCCTTCATGCGGTAAGGCTTGCGCGGATTGTCCGGGAGGATGTCCCTGATCTCCATGACCAGGCGTTCCGGATCGTCGTCCGCCTTGACGCGCGGCGGTTTCTGCTCGTAGCTCGACGGCAGAAAGGCCAGCAGCTCCCGGACCGTGTCCAGGGCGGCGCGGTCGTCGTCGGCCATGAAGTGGGCCACGCCGCTTTTTTTGTTATGGGTGAGCGCCCCGCCCAGGCTTTCCGGGTCCAAGTCCTGGTGGGTTACGGCCTTGATGACCTGGGGGCCGGTGATCGACATTTGGGAGGTCTTGTCAACCATGATGGTGAAGTCGGTGATGGCCGGGGAATAGACCGCGCCGCCGGCGCAGGGGCCCATGATGACCGAGATTTGGGGGATGACGCCCGAGGCCATGACGTTGCGCTTGAAAATCTCGCCGTAGCTGCCCAGGGAGACGACGCCCTCCTGGATGCGCGCCCCGCCCGAGTCGTTGAGACCGATGACCGGCGCGCCGTTTCTCACGGCCATGTCCATGATCTTACATACTTTTTCGCCGAAGGGGCCGCTCAAGGAGCCGCCGAAGACCGTGAAATCCTGAGAAAAAACATAGACCAGACGGTGGTTGATGGTTCCGTATCCGGTCACCACGCCGTCACCCGGGATTTTGGTCTTGGCCATGTCGAAATCGGTGCAGCGATGTACAACGAAGCGGTCGAATTCCTCGAAGGTGCCGTCGTCCAACAGATACTCGATGCGTTCCCGGGCGGTCAGCTTCCCCCGGGCGTGCTGGGCGTCGATCCGCTGCTGTCCGCCGCCCAACATGGCCTCGGCGTTGCGCCGTTCCAATTCCTCGTACTTTTCCTGGTTTCCCATAGCGCCTGGCTCCCTGTGGCCTTTTTTGGATGAATGACGCCGCACCTTTCGGGCGCCGCCTTGTTTGGCGTGATCAAATCTTGTTCGGCCAAAGTATAAAAAAACAAGGGCCGAGGCAAGCCTTTTTTCGAAGGGTCAAAAGGGAGGAGACAGGCAGGAGGTGGCCGCGGGTGAGACGCTTAGTGTAAAAGCGAAGTCATGGGCGGGACGCCGGGCCACAAGAGACGGTCTTCGTGGCACGGGCTTCCTGCCCGCGTATGATGAGCCGGACGCCAGCCGGTGACGGCAGTAGGGGCACGTTGCACGTGCCCCCACGAGTCGTGGGAGGATGAAACGATCTAGTATCTCGTCCCGGAAGTTCCTTACAATAAAGAAAACCCCGTTCCGTCGTTGCGAGGAGTCACGCCTGGGCGTGACGACGCGGCAATCTCAGTCGTTTTCAGCCGGTTACGAGATTGCTTCGCTTCGTTCGCCAAGACGGGAAAGGACAGATCGAATGCAAGGAACTTGTGGGACACGATACTAGGTTTCGGCGGACTGCCGGCGTGACACCCGGGAAATGATGGCCGTGGCCAAGCTGACCACGATGAAAAGCGTCAAGAGGACCACGAAGACGGCCAGAAACCGAAAGACCAGCATGGTCAGAATCCAGACGTAGCTATCCTTGGTCACGGTCACGGAAACGGTCTTGTCGGCCTGCTTTGCGATGACGATGGCGTGCCAGGTTCTCTTGCCGAAGTCCTCGACCCGAACCTGCCCGGGCTTCACCCGAAAATTGATGTCCGTGTCGTCGTCTTTGAATGCCTGGCGGTAGAAATCGGCGACCGTCTCCACGGGCTCCTGATAGACCATCTGAAGCCGGCGGCCGGTTTCCTCCACCTTGCGACCGCCCTCGGGCAGCGGAACCCCAAGAAAATCCGCGGCGCCGGCCGGCCAGGACCCGGCCAGGGCCAGGAGAACCACCAGAAAAAATGCGATCCATGTCTTTTTCATGGCGCGTCCTCCTCTACTTGAACATGGCGATGAACATGCCCGCCGCGGCCGCGCTGCCGATCACTCCGGCCAGGTTGGGCCCCATGGCGTGCATCAAAAGGTGGTTCTTACGGTCTTCCTGTTGGCCCACCACCTGCGCCACCCGCGCCGACATGGGCACCGCCGAAACCCCGGCCGCGCCGATGAGCGGGTTCATTTTTTCCTTCAAAAACCGGTTCATGATCTTCACGGTCAGGATGCCGCCCATGGTGCACACGGCGAAATCCAAAAGCCCCAGCCCGAAAATCATGAGCGGCCTCCAACTCAAGAAAGTCTCGCCCGACATGGTCGCGCCCACCGAAATGCCCAAAATGATGGTCACCCCGTTCATCAGGGCGTTCTGGGCCGTGTCGGCCAACCGTCCGACCACGCCGCTTTCCTTCATCAGGTTGCCCAGCATGAACATGCCCATGAGCGGAATGACCGCCGGGACCAGCAGGGCGATGACACCGGTGCAAAGGAGCGGATAGAGGATTTTTTCGGTCTTGGACACCGGCCGGAGCTGACGCATGCGGATGCGGCGCTCCTGGGACGAGGTCAGGAGACGCATGATGGGCGGCTGGATCAAAGGCACCATGGCCATGTAGGAATAGGCGGCCAGGGCGTTGGCCCCCAGAAGCTGCGGGGCCAGGGCCTGGGTCAGGTAGATGGTGGTCGGGCCGTCCGCGCCGCCGATGATCCCCACCGAGGCGGCCTCCTTCAGCGTGAACCCGGCCAGCATCGTGCCGGTGAAGGTGATGAACACGCCGAGCTGGGCGCCCGCGCCCACGAGCAGGCTCTTGGGGTTGGCGATGAGCGGCCCGAAATCGGTCATGGCCCCCAGCCCCAGGAAGATCAGGCAGGGGATGACCTCCCATTGGAGACCGTAGTGATAGAAAATCCGAAGCAGTTCGGCGTGGCCCTGGGAATAGCCCATGAGCGGAACCAGGGGGAAATTGACCAAAAAGATGCCGAAACCGATGGGCAGCAGCAGCAGGGGTTCGAAATTTTTCTTGATGGCCAGGTACAGAAAGAAGGACCCAACGCCCCACATGACCACGTGTTTCCAGCTCAGGGCGGAAATGCCGGTGGTGTAAAAAATCCCAACCACCAGGTCCCAAATTTCGCTTAACGACACAACGCGACCTCCTCGAAATCAAAAAGCATTGGGCGGCCGTATCAGCCCGGTAAACTTGTTTTGCGTGATGTTGTTCAATTTTATTGGCCCTTCTCGGCGCGCGTTCCAGGGCATTAAAAAAAAGAGGTCGTCCGAGCTGTCCCAGCGGGGCGGCTCAGACGGCCACTCGACATTTTGTCTGCTGTTCTATAAAGCTATAGGGTCTGAGTCATCCCCTTATTCCAACTTCATGAGCACGGCGTCGGCCTCGACCGCATCCCCTACCTTTACCAGAATCTCCTTGATGGCGCCGTCCGCCGGAGAGACCACCGGGATTTCCATTTTCATGGCTTCCAAGGTCGCCACTTCGTCGTCTTCCCCCACCTGGTCCCCCACCTGGACCTTGATTTCCAAAATCTTACCGCTCATCGGAGCCACGATATCGGCCATGCCTTTTCCTCCTCATGTCCAGATGTGACGATCTCGTCTTGGTTTCGGGTCGGTGCCGATGTCACACTGGGATTTGACTGATTTGACTGCTGGGTCTCGCCCGGCCGGCGGTTTGGGTCGTTCCGGTAGGTCTGGCTTCCTCCGGTCCGGGTTCCACGACCACAGGCTGTTTTAGCGGGATCAAACTCCTTTGTCAAGTATATACGCGGAGGCCCCTGATGGCCCATTTTTTTCCCGCCGGCTCCGACAACAGCGGTTTTGTGCAAAGCGGCCGCCTCCGAGGCGGCGGAATCCGTGGCTTTCCCTTGACATCACCGGCGGCCCACCTTACTATTTTTTCGAGGTTTTTACCCCATGAAACGCATCGATCCCTACAAAGTGCTGGGCGTGCCCAAGGACGCCACCCTGGATCAGATCAAAAAGGCCTACCGGAAATTGGCCCGGAAACACCATCCGGACGTCAATCCGGGAGATGCCGCGGCCGAGGAAAAATTCAAGGAGATTTCCGAGGCGTACGACATTTTGGGGGATGAGGCCAAGCGGGCCGAGTACGACAACCTGGGGCAGCAGCAGTTTTACGAATCCGGTTTTGACGGAACCGGCTATCAACGCCCGGACGCGACTTCGTACGCCGATTTTCAGGACCTGTTCGGGGACCTGTTCGGAGGGCAGGCCCAAGGCGGGGGTTTCGATTTTCGGACCGCGTTCGGCGGCGGGGCCGGCATGGGCGGGGCGTTTCGTCAGGGTGCGGCCGGACCCCGGCGGGGCGGCGACCAGATTTACGATTTGAACATTTCCTTCCGGGAGGCGATCAACGGGGCCGAGCGGGTTCTGGAGTTCGAGCGTCCCGTGGTTTGCGCCAGTTGCGGCGGGCAAGGGGTGACGGCCGGGGGGAGTCAGGCCTGTCCGGTCTGCCAGGGCACGGGCAAGGTGTCCCAGCAGTCGGGCGGGCGTCAGGTCATGTCCACCTGTCCGCGGTGCGGAGGTTCGGGCCGGGCCCAGACGGTCACGCCCTGCGCCGCCTGCGGCGGTCAGGGCCAGACCCTCAGCCGGGAAAAGATCCGGGCTCACATCCCGCCCGGCGTCGAGACCGGGTCCAAGGTGCGGTTGGCCGGCAAAGGCTCGCCCGGCCTGGGCGGCGGACCGGCCGGTGACCTGTTCCTGCGCATCGAAGTTTCCCCGGACCCGCTCTTCACCCGCCGCGGCCGCGACGTCGAGGTCCAGACCCCGGTGACCCTGTACGAGGCCGTCCTGGGCGGCCGGATTGAGGTCCCCACCCCGACCGGCGGACGCGCCGCCTTGACCCTCCCGCCGGGCACCCAGAACGGCCAGCGCTTCCGGCTTAAGGGGCAGGGCGTGCCCGCCGGCAAGAAAACCCCGGCCGGCGACCTGTACGTGATCATCAAGGTCATGCTGCCGCGCGAGGTGAGTCCCGAGGCCAAGGATATGTTCGAAAAGCTCAAGGAGATGACGCCCGTCGAGGCCGGGCGTCCCTGACGAGGACCCATGCCCAAACCGATCCTGCCCATCGGCCGCGTGGCCGAGCGTCTCGGGCTGACCACCCGCACCCTACGGGTCTATGAAGCCGAAGGCCTGATCCGCTTCGAGCGCATCAGCGGCCGGTGCTACCTCAGCGCCGACGGCGTCGAGACCGTGGTGGTCATCGAACGGCTTCGCCGGGAACTCGGGGCCAACCTGGCCGGCGTGGGCGTGATCCTCGAAATGCGCCGCAAGATCGTGTCGCTCAATGAGGAGATGGCTCGGCTGCGCGCGGCCATGGACGAAGAGATGGAGGCCATGCGCCGACAACTCAGCCGCGAGTTCGAGCGGCCCCTCTCCCGTCTCGGACCGCGTTCCGTGATGAAGGTCGAGAGCGGGGATGAGGAATGAGAGCGGGCCGCGGGCTCTGCTGGCCCGGCCGCTCGTTTTTCTGCTGCCTTTTTTCGTCATCGGTCTGAGCCTGGGTCCCCGGGCCGTCTCCCTGCTTCCCTTTCTTTGGCCGGCCGCCGCCTGCGCGGCCCTTTTTTTTGTGTGGTGGGTCGTCCGATCATGGCCGGCTTCGTGGGTCCCGGCGGCCGCGGCCCTGGTCCTGACCGGCCTGGCGGCCTCGGCGGCCGTTTTTCAGCCGCCCGGCCCGGCCAACCACGTCTCCCTGTTTCGGGACCGGCCCGGTCTTGTTTTGGGCGGCCGAATCATCGACGGCCCCGAGACTTCCTACGGCCGGGCGCGGCTGGTGGTGGCCGCGGACGAGGCTCTCGAACCGGGCGGCCGTCCCTTCCCGGTCACGGGCCGGGTGCTGCTCGCCTTCCCGGACATGCCCCGGGATATCCGGCGCGGCGACCGCGTCCGTTTCCCGGCCGCGCTTCGCCCCATCACCGGCTTCGCCAACCCCGGCGGATTCGACCGCGCGGCCTATTGGGCCGCCCGGGGGATATGGGACCAAGCCTTTGTCAAAAACGGCCGCTTGGTGACCGTTTTACGGCCGTTTCATGGCCGGTTTTCGGCCTGGGCCGCGATCGACCGTTTCCGCCAGCGCTCGGCCCGCTTTATCGAGGCGGCCATGGGCCAGCCGGCGCGCGGTTTGGTCCTGACCATGCTCCTGGGGCTTCGTCAGGAGATCGAGCCCGAGGTCAAGCTGTCCTTCCAGCGTCTGGGCCTGGCCCATCTCCTGGCCATCTCCGGCTTGCACGTCGGCCTGGTGGCCCTGGCCTCGTTCGGCCTGGTGCGCTACTTGATTCTTTTGTGGCCGGGTCTGGCGCTAAGGGTCAACCCGCTGCGGGCTGCCGCCCTGGCCTCGTTGGCGCCCATCGGGGGGTACGCCCTGCTGGCCGGGACCGGTTCGGCCACGGTGCGGGCCGCGCTCATGGCCGGGGTCTTCTGCCTGGCCCTGTTCATCGGCCGGCGGCGGGACTATTTGAACGCCCTGGCCGCCGCGGCCTGGATCATCCTGATCGTGCAGCCCGGGGCGCTGTTCAGCCTCTCCTTCCAGCTCACCTTTGCCGCCACGGCCGCCATCCTGCTCATGGCCGGCCGCGTCTTTCAAGCGGCGGACCCGACCGACGAAGGCGCGGAAAAGGCCGGCGGCTGGACAACGGCGCTCCCCTGGCTGATCGGCACGGCCGTGGTCTCCACCGCCGCCTTCGTGGGCATCGCGCCCATTTTGGCCTGTCATTTCAACAAACTGCCCCTCCTGACCCTGCCGGCCAACCTCATCCTCACCCCGCTCATCATGCTGGCCGTGGTGCCTCCGGGCCTGATCGCCTTGCTCCTGGCCCCGGTCTTCCCCCTGGCGGCCAAGGCCATCCTGGTGGTCATGGAACGCCTAATCTGGGGATTCCTGGCCGCGGTTCAGGGCGCGTCCGGCTGGTCCTGGATCGAGTGGACCGTGCCCAGCCCTGGGCCGGTTTTTCTGGTGGTTTATTATCTTTTTTTCGGGACCTTGTTTCTGGTGCGAGGCGGGAAAAAAACGGCCCTGGTGGTTCTGGCCGGGACGGTCGCGGCCGGGCTGGTCTGGGTCGCGGGGCCGGCCTTGTTCCCGGCGGCCCGCCCCCATCTGACCGTGACCTTTTTGGACGTGGGCCAGGGCAACGCGGCCCACGTGGCCATGCCGGACGGACGGCACATGGTCGTGGACGGCGGCGGGTTCGCGGCCTCGAGTTTCGATCCCGGGGAGCAACTCATCGCCCCGTATCTGACCCACGAGGGCGTCCGGCGGACCCAGTTCCTGGTGCTCAGCCACGCCCACCCGGACCACTACCTGGGGCTGACCTGGCTTATCCGCCATTTCCGGCCCGAGGCCCTGTGGTGGAGCGGCGAGATGGACCCGGACGCCCCGCCGATCTCCCTACTGACCGCGCTTGGGGAGGTGGAACTGGACCGCCCGCCGCTGGTCCGTCTGCTGGGCGCGCACCGCTTCGGCCCGGCCACGGTCCAGGTCTTTTATCCCGGTGATCCCGGTCCGGCCTTGTCGGCCTCAACCGCCGGCCAGCACTGGCAAAAGGATTTGAACAACCACTCCCTGGTTCTGCGCATCGAGATGGGCGGGCGGGCCTTTTTGCTGCCCGGGGACTTGGAACGGGAGGGGGAGGCGGCCCTGGTCGCTCGGTACCCCGGCGCGCTTCGGGCGGACGTTCTCCTGGCCAGCCACCACGGCGGAGCCACCTCGCTCACCCCGGCCTTCCTCGAAGCCACGCGGCCGACGCACGTGGTCTTTTCCGTGGGAGACGGCCGCCGCCTGAGCCTGCCTTCCCCGCGGACCCTGGACCGGGTCAGGCGCTTTGGCGCAATGATCCACCGCACCGACCGGGACGGCGCGATCCGGTTCGCGACCGACGGGCAGAGCCTTACGTTCCGCCGGACGCTTCGAAACGGCCCGGGGTCTCCCGCTGAATCACGATGACCACGTCAAAGGTGGATTTCCAACTGATGGGCTGGATGGTTTTTTTTCCGGGCAGGCGGTCGTAAATCCGGCGGGCCAAGATTTCGGAGTCCGGCTGGTAATAGACCTGGGTCGCGCCTCGCCGGGCTTCCCTGGGGATGATCTGGGCCAGGGGAAAGCCCATGATCCGAATCACGTCGCGGTAGGCCATGCCCATTTCGGGCCGGCCGCTGTGGTTGACGATGGCCAGGCGGGCTGAGGTCTCGGGTTGGGCCGGCGGGGCGGCTGCCGCGGTTTTGGCCGGCGGCGGAGGGGTTGTGGTTTTGGTTTTCGCGGCGGGGGGCGTGGGTTTTTGCTGTTCTTGTTTCGCTTCCAGCGGGCTTTTGCGGATGGCGGCGATGGCCGGGGCCTGGTCGCCCTTGGCCACGTTCACCTCTTCGGACTGTCCCAGGTTGAGTTGACGCCAGGGGGGTTCCTTGCCGGCCGGGGACTTGAGTTGAGGCGCGTTGGAGGGCCGGGCCTGGTCCCAGTTTTCGGACAGGCTCTTCCAGACCGGCGCGGCGGTCTGGATGGGCGCGCCGGATTCGGTGCGGGCCTGCTGGGACGGAGCGGCGCGGTTTTGTTTTTTGGTTTGGGCCTCTGGCGGCGTGGGGCTGGCGGTTTTGGTCTGGTCCGGGGGGGATTCCGTTTGTTCGGCCGTGGGGGTCGTTTCTGGCGGGGCCGGGGTGCGGACCACGGGTTGGACGACTTTGGCCACAGGTTTGACGCCGGCCCAGTCCGGGGTTTTTCGGAGTTGGCTGAGGGTGGTGAAGGAGAGAATGACCACCGGGAGCAGAACGAGCAAGGCGATCTGGATCGCCATGCCCGAACGCAGACGCCGCCGGATCTTCTGACCGATCCCTTCTCCCATGCGCCTCATTTCGCAGCCCTTTTCGACCTGTTCATCGATTAAGACCCTTGTACCACGAGCGCGGACGGATGACAAGGCCCGGTAGTGGTTCACTTTGAGGATGCTGTAAGACGCCGCCCCTCATTTGAAGGGAAGCCCCGGTACGCCGGCATCTTGATCCCTTGCCCCGGAAAATGTCCCTGCCAACCGCCGTCGGCCTTCTTCACTGGCCTCCAAGCCCCTCTCGTCATTCCCGCGCAGGCGGGAATCCAGAGGTGAAACCTCCCCGTTCAGTAGTAACGCTCAAACACCATTCGCCCACCGTTGTTTCATTTACAAGCCGTTCGGATTCCCAGGGGACAAGACTGGATTCCCGCCTGCGCGGGAATGACGGTTCAAACGCCAGGGAAGGGAAACAGGTTACTCCGGCGCAAACTTGGGGCCGAAATTCCGGAGAATCTGCCCGCGCCCTCGTTTTTGTTTCACGGCGGCCACACAACCCCAGGGGATATAAAAATTCCCAAACTGACTCACTACCCAAAGCCCCGCCCCGTTTTCGGGCCCCCTTGACTCTTGTATCGGTTCCTGAGATATAACAGATTAGGAATTCAGCGCATCTCGCGCGGAAAGGCGGCTTGATGGTCACAGCCAACAAAGAGGCGGACATCCAGAACGAGACCGTGGGGGAACTGTGCGTGCCGGATGAATTGCCCCTGCTGCCGGCGCGGGGCGTGGTCATCTTTTCCAACATGATCCTGCCGCTTTTCGTCGGCCGCGAGGCCTCGATCCAGGCCGTGGAAAAGGCCCTGGCCCGGGACCGGATGATCATGATCAGCGCCCAGAGGGACCAGGGCGTGGAAAGCCCTGGTCCGGACGATGTCTATGACGTGGGCACCCTGTCCATGATCATGCGCGTGCTCAAGCTGCCCGACGGACGGCTCAAGGTCCTGATTCAAGGCCTCACCCGCGCCCGCATCGCCGAATACATCCAGCACGAACCCTTGCCCCTGGTCCGCATCGAGTGCCTCAAGGAGACCGAAGACCCGGCCTCCTCCCCCCAAGTCGAAGCCCTCATGCGCAACGTCCGCGAGCGAAGCGAACAGATTCTCTCCCTCAAGGGGCTCATGTCGCCGGACATCGAATCCATCCTGGGCAGCATCGACTCCCCCAGCCGGCTGGCCGACCTGGTGGCCTCCAACCTCAGGCTCAAGGTCGAGGAAGCCCAGAACGTGCTCGAAGTCATCAATCCCATCGAGCGCCTTTCCCGGGTGTACGAGTACCTGAGCAAGGAACTCGAGGTCTCGACCATGCAGGCCAAGATTCAGTCCGAGGCCCAGGAGGAGATGAACCGCTCCCAAAAGGAGTATTTCCTCCGGGAGCAGATGCGGGCCATCCGCCGGGAACTCGGGGACGTGGACGACCGCTCCGAGGAGATGGAGGAACTGCGCGGCAAGATCACCGAGGCCCGCATGCCGGCCGACATCGAAAAGGAGGCTCTCAAGCAGCTCGGCCGGCTGGAGCAGATGCACCGGGACGCGGCCGAGGCCTCCATGATCCGGACCTACCTGGACTGGCTGATCGAAATGCCCTGGTCCCATTCGACCCGGGACCGGCTGGACATCAAGCGTGCCCAGAAGGTGCTGGACGAGGACCATTACGGTCTGGAAAAGATCAAGGATCGCATCCTCGAATATTTGGCCGTGCGCAAGCTCAACCCCAAGATGAAAGGCCCCATCCTCTGCTTCGTCGGCCCGCCCGGCGTGGGCAAGACCTCCCTGGGCCAGTCCATCGCTCGTGCCCTGGGCCGCAAGTTCACCCGCATCTCCCTGGGCGGCATGCGCGACGAGGCCGAAATCCGGGGTCACCGCCGGACCTACATCGGGGCCATGCCCGGCCGCATCGTCCAGGGCCTCAAGACCGCGGGCACCAACAACCCGGTCTTCATGCTGGACGAGGTGGACAAAATCGGCAACGACTTTCGCGGCGACCCGGCCGCGGCCCTACTGGAAGTGCTGGACCCGGAACAGAACCACGCCTTTTCCGACCACTACCTCAACGTGCCCCTGGACCTGTCCAAGGTCATGTTCATCACCACGGCCAACATCATCGACCCCATCCCCCCGGCCCTGGAAGACCGCATGGAGGTCCTCCGCCTGTCCGGCTACACGGACGAGGAAAAGCTGGCCATCGCCCGCGCCTACCTCATCCCCCGCCAGGTCAAGGAAAACGGCCTGAAGCCCGGCGACGTGTCCATCTCGGACGCGGCCATCCTCAAGATGGTGCACGAGTACACCGAGGAGGCCGGGCTGCGCAATTTGGAACGGCAGCTCGGGGCCATCGCCCGCAAGGTGGCCCGTAAAAAGGCCGAAGGCGAGAAGGGGCCTCACAAGGTCGGCACCAACAACCTGCACACCTATTTGGGCGTGCCCATCTTCCTGCCCGAACCGGGTCAGGAAAAGGGCGAGATCGGCGTGGCCACGGGCATGGCCTGGACCCAGGCCGGCGGAGAGCTGCTGTACATCGAGGCCACCACCATGCCCGGCAAGGGCAACCTGACCCTCACCGGGCAGCTCGGCGAGATCATGAAGGAGAGCGCCCAGGCCGCGCTCAGCCTGGCCCGCAGCCGCGCGGAAAAGCTGGGCCTCAACCCGGAGTTTTACGAGAACCTGGACATCCACATCCATGTTCCGGCCGGGGCTATTCCCAAGGACGGTCCCTCGGCCGGGGTGACCATGACCGCGGCCCTGCTCTCGGCCCTGACCGGTCGGCCCGTGCCCCGCACCCTGGCCATGACCGGCGAGATCACGCTCAGCGGCAAAATCCTGCCTATCGGCGGGCTGAAGGAAAAGGCCCTGGCCGCGCTTCGGGCCGACATCCGGCAGATCATCATCCCGGAACAGAACCAGAAGGACCTGTCCGAGCTGCCGCCCAAGATCCGGCGTAAGTTCACCTTCCACACGGTCAAGAACGTGGACCAGTTCCTGGACCTGGTCTTCCCGCCCAAGGCAAGGTCCGGCGGGGGGAAGCGGGCCGCGCGAAGGCCCGCGAGTCGAAGCCGGGGCCGGGCCTCGTGACCGTCATCGCCCATGCCGACTGCCCGTCCGGGGTGAGCGGGGACATGTTCCTGGCCGCCTGTCTGGACCTGGGCATGCCCACCGAGGCGCTGGAAGCCGGCCTGAACGCCCTTAGCCTGCGCGGCTACAGCCTCAAGACCTGGACCGAACCCAAGCAGGGGCTGATGGCCCGGCGGTTCGAGGTCCTGGTCGAGGAAAAGCAGCACCCCCACCGGGCCTATCGGGACATCAAGGTCATGATCCAGAAAGCGGCCCTGCCCGACGGCGTGGCCCCCAAGGCTCTGGCCGTGTTCGAGCGCCTGGCCGAGGCCGAGGGCCGGGTGCACGGCGTGCCCCTGGACGAGGTGCACTTCCACGAGGTCGGGGCCGTGGATTCCATCGTGGACGTGGTCGGCGCCTGCCTGGCCCTGACCCACCTCGGCGTCACGCGCCTCACGGCCTCGCCCCTGCCGCTCGGGTCCGGCTTTATCAATACGGCCCACGGCCGGTTGCCTCTGCCGGCTCCGGCCACCCAGGCTTTGCTTGTCGGCGTCCCCACCTACGGCTCGGGCCTGCCCTTCGAGCTGGTCACCCCCACCGGCGCGGCCTTGGTCAAAACCCTGGCCGAGGGCTTCGGACCGCCGCCGGCCATGACCATGACCGGCGTGGGCTGCGGCGCGGGTTCGCGCGACCTTCCCGATCGGCCCAACCTCATGCGCCTGGTGCTGGGACAGGTGGCAGAAACCACCGGGCTGGAGAAACTGACCGTGGGCGAGGCCAACCTGGACGACATGAACCCCGAGCTGCTGCCGAACCTGCTGGAGCGGCTCCTGGCCGCCGGGGCCTTGGACGCCTGGCTGACGCCCATCCAGATGAAAAAGGGCCGGCCGGCCTTCACCGTGAGCTTCCTGACCCGGCCCGGCCGCGTGCCAGACCTGGCCGCGACGCTGTTTGCCGAATCGAGCACCCTGGGGCTGCGCACCCACGACGTGGACCGCCTGGCCCTGGCCCGGGAAGAGAAGGTTATCACCACCGAGTGGGGCGAGGTCAAAGTCAAGGCCGTGCGCCGCCAAGGCAAGGTCGAACTCGTGCCCGAGTTCGAGGCCTGCCGCCGCATCGCCGAGGCGTCCGGTCTGCCGCTCCGCGACGTCTATGCCCGCATCCAGGCCCTGGCCGCGAGCCAAGGCGAATAGTGATTTGGGAGAACCCTTTTTGGTGTGTCGAAATCGAGGCCAAACACAGGATGCCGAGACGAAATCGAGGAGGGCGAGGATCGAAGCCGCAGGAATAGCCACCCTATTCCGAGGACTTCGAGACGATGACCGACAAAGAGTTCGGCCGGAAGCCGAAGCTTGGCCCGGTTTCAAAAAGGGTTCCCCCTGACCCCCTCCCAAAAACTGAAGCAGCGCCTCCGTCCCTTAAATCGTCATTCTGGCGAAAGCCAGAATCCAGGACGCCCCAATACCGCATTCCGTCATTGCGAGGAGTCACGCGGCAATCTTATGTAGGGGCGGGTTCTTGCTTCGAGCGTAGCCGAGAGGTCAAACCCGTCCGCATTCCTTTTCGTGCTTTTCGTGTATTTCGTGGTTAAAAATCTTGCATTTCAGGTTGCGGCTGCGGCTCCCTGGCTATCGTCAGCGTCAGCCCCTCGATGCCCTGCACGACCGCCGTGTCGCCCGGGGCAAAGGACTCGTGGCCGACGGCCTTCCACAGCTCCCCATGAGCCAAAACCCGCCCCTCGGATTCGCCCCATGTCCGAACCATGACCTCCTGCCCGATCATGCCCGGCTCGCCGCACAGCCGTTTCTTCTTCCGGTCGCGGATCAGCCAGTAGATCGGGAAGACCGTGTGCTCGATAATTTCCCAAACGAGATAGGCGGCGAGCAGAACGAGGAGGATATTCTTGAGCATGGATTTTCATACCGCCGAAAGAAAGCTGGAATCGGGCAATCCGCTTTGTGCCGTCATTCCCGTGCAAACGGGAATCCAGGACACGAGGTAGCCGAGGCGGCAAGCTGGATTCCGGCTTCAATCACGCCGGAATGACGAACAGGGGACATTTAGGGTTCACGATAGAAATGGTTCGCGTGACAGACGGCCCGGATAACGTATGGTCCGGGTCACCCGTTATCTCTGGGCAGCTTGGGCAGCCGATAGGGTTGATCGGCCCCGCAGGAATAACAAGTGCGGGCGTACCAGTCCATGGAAAGGCCACACTGGGGGCAGCGCCACCTTGCGTCTTGCTCGGCCAGCCACTTTTCAGCGCCGATTTCCCGCAGCCGCCGGAGGTTGTCCAGGACTTCGGCGTGGTGACGCAGGCCGTCGTTGTTGAAATCCATGACCAGGTCGCAGGGGAAATCGGCACAATCCGAGCAGCGGGTCACGCCCGGCCTTTCCTCGGCGCAAAGCCGCATCTTGCAGGCCTGGCAGTAGGGCGTCAGCCGGCCGCCGGCCAGGCAGCCGTCGCACTCAATCTCATCCGCCGGGACCTGCCACCGTTCGGTCGCCTGCTTTAAAATTTCCTCAAGCCGCGTGGGATTGTCGTCCCGCCGGACGCGATAGAGGACACACGCGCCGCAGTAAAGCCCGCATACGGCCACCAAATGGGTCTTTCCCTTACTCAACGTCCTCTCCACTATCTGATTATCTTGCCATTTCCCGCAGCGTATCTCGTAGGACTTGGAAGCTTCTTGAGGTATTTCTGTCCGGGTCCATGTGCTGGGCAATTTCACGTGCCGCTTCGATTTTCCTTAGCCCTCCCTGAAAGTAGCCGGCTCTCATGAGTATCCGTTCGAATGCCTCCCAGGTGCCACCGAGAATCTGGTCTGGATGACGGTAGCTAGCCTGGTTCGGTGTGTTAGCAGAAACATGAGGATAAACAGCTCGTACTGCTTGCCAGTCACCGAAATACCAAGCCTCTAATTCTTCGATGGCTAAACGATTAACCACTTTATAGGTTCCACTTCCCGCCTGAGTTTTTGTGAGTAGGCCCGAGTTGGAAGCTATATTTTCCAATTCTCTTTTTAGCTCATGACATTCGTCATCATCACGATCTACCACGACTACAATTCGCCAATTTTCAGGCAACCAACTATAGCCACGGAGGCGTTCCGGCAACCGTTGGAGCAGTTCATCCTTGCACTGATACGGGTAAATCTGAAAAGAGATGTTCTCCAATAATCGAGGCAAGATTAGTCGCAACGCTGTCTCCATCGAAGGCTCCTCCACCAGAACTTCGACGTGCACCACGCTCATCAGCCGCGCCCTTTCGGTCTCGGCGCGCCAGCATTGACTAGTGGATCACCGACTCCAAACCTACCCTCCATCCACAAATACCCCATGGATGCTCCGGCCTTTATAAAGTCGTTAATGTGTTCAACATCTGAAGCACGTTTAGCTTGTGTGAAGCCATTTTCATCTCGATATAGGACCCGTACTTCCTCGGGCCTGACTGCGTTTAGAAAGAATGGGGAATGGGTTGTAACTAAAAGCTGCGAGTGTTTTGTTGCTTTTCGGCATTCCTCCGCTAATTCCGGTAGGAGCCGTGGATATAGGAAATTTTCCGGTTCCTCAATGCCGATAAACTGTGCCGGTTTAGGAGCTAATAACACTACAAGGTACGCGAGCATCTTCAATGTGCCATCCGAGGCGAATTTGGACAGGACAGGGCGGTCAAATGGCGCGTCTTTGATCTGCAGTAGCAGGCGACCATCCGGCATGGGCTCCGCCAGCACGCTATCCAGACGCGGCACGCGTCTTCGTAATATCTCGAAGATGTTTTCCAGACGGGTTGAATGACGTTCTTTTAGGTATTGGATGACGTTGGACAGGTTATGTCCGGTCTTGCTTAACCGCTCTTCGGGCCCAGCCTCCGGCTGACTTTGGGTGTCCGGGATAGAGAGATACGACACATACCAGTCTTCAATAAATTTGCGCAACGCCGCGACCCGTGGATTGTTGGCGAGTCCGCCTAATGTATTGACTGCGATGAGGTCCGGCGAAGTCAACGGTGTGGGAACGCGCGGTGCTTTCTCGTCCGGCACTTCACCGCTAATCGCACTTCCTTCACCCTTCTTGTAATCCAAGAAGCGGAAAGGCTTACCTCGTCTCCCTCGCCGCCATTGCAGCCATTCTTCGGCCACAAATGGCCCATTCAGATCTTCATCGATAGACAAGCGATACGTGATGATGGGTTGTCTTGGTTGTTCTCGATATTTCAGCTCAATGACTACCGGTCCATCTTGACCGCGGGTTTTGAGTTCCTTCGCCCGTCCTCTTCGGTCCCAAGCATGACGCAGGTTAAACTGAAAGCATTCTGACAAAAAGTTAAATACATCAAAAACCGTGGACTTGCCGCTTCCGTTGGGACCGAGAAGTACCATGAGCGGGGTGATGTCTTTGAACTCAACTTTACGCAAAGCGCGGTAGTTTTCGATGCGCAAGTATTCTATACGGGCAGGTTCTCGGCTCGGTTGTGCACCCCTGGGGTTACGGGTCCTTTTCATCTTCCGCGCTTCCTTTCTTGGGCTTATTTACTACTCACCCCGCGTAATACCAACTTTCTTCCCTATTCCACGTCCCAGCCGGCGGCTTTGCCGGGCGCGGCTTGGGATGCGGGCAGGGGGCCTTGGGTGGCGGGCCAGGTCTGCTCGGCAAAGGGGATGGTCAGGGAATAGACGCCCTCGGACAGTACGGATTTGACGGGAAACGGCGCCTTTTCATAAACCTTGAGCATGCCCTTGTTGGTGGCCAGCACGTCCGCGGTGAAGCCTTGGATGCCGTGCTTGCGGGCGATGTCCATGAGCAGTTCGTACAGGAAGGTGGCGATGCCGTGGCTGGAATAGGCCTCGTCCACGATGAAGGCCGTGTCCGCGAATTTCTTGCCCGGCTCCCGCACGTACCGCGCCTCGGCGATGATATGGCCCGCGCCCACCGGCCCGATGACGCCCACGATGGACATGATGCGGTTGTAATCCACGTTGACGTAAGGCTGCATCTCGGTGTGAGGCATGGTCTTGATGGGACTGAAGTAGCGGTAATAGACGGCCTCGTCCGAGAACCGGTAGAAAAGCCGCCGCATCTCGTCTTCGTCCGAGGGTTTGATGGCCCGGAAGCGCACGGTCAGGTTATTCTTGAAGGTGTGCTCGGTGGCCACGTCCTCGGGATAGAAGCGGCCGGCCTCGGACAGGTATATCTGGTCCGGGTAGATGAGGTTGCCTTCCTTGGCCTGGCGGATGAGTTCGGCCCGGTCGTCCGGGTGGGCGATGTCGATGAGGGCCATGGCCCGTTCCCTGACGGATCGGCCGGTCAGTTCGGCCACGCCGTACTCGGTGGCCACCATGTCCATGGATTCCCGGAGCGTGATCTGGCTGGGGAATTCATCGATGGAGAAGCGGATGTTGGCCTGCTGGGCCAGGTTGCGGCTGGTCACGGCGCAGATGATCCGGCCGCCTCGGGAAAGCTGCACCCCGGCCAGAATCTCCTGCACCTCGCCCATGGCAAAGGCCACGTTGCTGCGTCCCACGTGCATGGCCACCCGGCCGGTCAGGTCCACCTTGCGCACGGGCATGATGGCCATGTAGCGGTCGTTCATGCCGATGTGCGCGGGAGAGCCGACCACGTCGATGCCCTGGAATTCGACCAGGGGGTTGCGGTCGAGCCAGCGCATGAGTTCGGCCGTGCCCAGGGCGTAAGAGACCAGGCTGGTGCCCCGGAAGGAGGTCTTGAGCCGGTTGGTGATGGCCCCGCTCTTGATCAGGTCCATGGCCGGGTCGGTGATGAAGGGCGAGTGCAGGCCCAGGTGGCGCTTGCTCTGGAGGTGCCGGCCCAGGCACTCGAAGAGATGACCGGTGGAAAAGGAGATGCAGCTTCCGTCCTCGATCATCGAGGCCACGTTGAGGGCCACCTTGTTGATGATTGGGTCCACGGGCCAGCGGTCGAGCAGAAAGGCCGGCTCCGTGGTTTCGACCAGGTAGTTGAATTCGTCGATATGGACGTGGGTGTCGCCCAGGGTGCGGGGGATATGGGGGCTGATCTCGCCCACGACCAGAGTGGCCTTTTCCATGGCCTGCCGGGCCGCGTCCACGGCCACGCCGAGGCTGGAATACCCGGACTCGTCGGGTGGGGTGATCTGGACGAAGGCCACGTCGATGCGGATCATGCCCGAGCGGATCAGGCGCGGGATGCGGGAGAAGTTGCAGGGGATGAGGTCCACGCGGCCCGAGGACACGGCCTCGCTGGCCACCCAGCCCGAATGGAAGGTCTTGAGCCGGTACTTCTTCGGGTAGCGTTCCTCGATCGAGACCGGGTCGCCGAAGCTCATGATCTGGACGAGTTCCAGGTCCCTCAGGTTGGGCATGTTCGAGGAGAGCAGGGTCTTGACCAGGGTGCGGGGCTCGGCCAGGCCGGTGCCCACGAAGATGGTCATGCCCGGGTGGATCTCTTCCAGGACCTTTTCCGGCGGGACCACTTTTTTCTGCCAGGAAGTTGCATTCATCTTGCCGTTCCTTTGCCTTTTACTAGCAATAAGTTATCGTCAAGACATCATCGGTTCATCGTTGAATCCCTGATCTTCCCCGATGCCTTTTAGCTGTAAAAGAAGAATGTCTTATTAAAATATCTTATGCTATGGTTAAAAATCAACCTCAAATAACACTAGGGGGAGAAGATGACCGAACGCCACCCAAGCGATAAGTCTGCTGAATTCAAGCATGATTACGCCGAAGTCAACGGGGTGCGGTTGCACTATGTCACATGCGGCCAAGGCGACCTCATGCTCTTTGCCCATGGGTTCCCGGAATTCTGGTACATGTGGAAGGACCAGCTCGTTGAATTCGGCCGGGACCACCAGGCCGTGGCCCTGGATATGCGGGGTTACAACCTGTCCTCCAAGCCCGAGGCCGTGGAGGCTTACGAGGTGGATATTTTGATCGAGGACCTTCGCGCGTTGGCGGAGCATCTTGGTCACCGGACGTTCACCCTGGTAAGCCACGACTGGGGCGGGGTGGTGGCCTGGTCTTTCGCCATGCGCCATCCGGACTGGTTGAAGCGGCTGGTCGTGGTCAACGCCCCGCACCTGGGCGTTTTCAATCGGCTGTTGGTCGAAAACCAGGACCAGATCGCGGCCAGCCAGTACATCCGCATGTTCCGCACCCCGGAGGCGGAACAAATTCTGTCGCAAAATCAATGCGCCGCGCTGTTCGCCGCGGTTCAAAGCGACAAGCGGCAAATGTCCGAAACCGACCGGGCCATGTATCTCGACGCCTGGTCCCAACCCGGCGCGCTGACCGGGGGTTTGAACTTTTACCGGGCCCTGCCCTTCGAGCCGCCGGCCGTGGGTCAGGCTCCGGACGAGGCGCGTCAGCGGCTGGTCAGATCCATGGACCCGGCCCCGTTCATGGTCCGGGTGCCGACCCTGGTCATTTGGGGGGAGCTGGACACGGCGCTTACCGTGCACAACCTGGACGGCCTGGAGGAATTCGTGCCCGATCTCAAAATCGAACGGATTTCAGATGGGTCCCATTGGGTGGTCAATGAGCAACCAATGATGGTGAATCGATTGATTCGTGAATTCATCGAAGAAGGATAAAGGAAGGAGACAATCCAGATGCGACTGAAGGATCAAGTGGCCATCGTCACCGGTGGAGGCGGCGGCATCGGCGAAGGCATCTGCCTGTGCCTGGCCCGGGCGGGCGCGGACGTGGTGGTCAGCGACGTGAAAGCCGATCTGGCCGAAAAGGTGGCGGACAAGGTGCGGGGCCTGGGCGGAAAGGCCCTGGCCGTGACGACCGACGTGAGCCAGGCCGACGACTGCCAGGCCCTGGTCGATACGACCCTCAAGGAGATGGGGCGATTGGACATCCTGGTCTGCGGGGCCGGCGTCATGGGCTATGCCCATCGGGGCAATCAGGAGGAAGCCCTGGCCATTGAAAACATGCGCGAAGCCGACTGGGACCTGGTCCAAAGCGTGAACCTCAAGGGCGTGTTTCTGTGCGTCCGAGCCGCGGCGCCGCACTTTAAAACCCAAAAACGCGGCAGGATCATCAACATCGCCTCGGTGGCCGGCCGCCAGGGCGTGGGGGACTTCCTGTTCCACTACGCGGCCAGCAAGGCCGGGGTGATCAGCCTGGGTCAGTCCCTGGCCCTCCAGTTCGCACCCTACAGCGTGAACGTCAACACGGTCTGCCCGGGCATCATCTGGACGCCCATGTGGGCCGAGGGCGTGGACGTGCTCAAAAGCGCCAACCCGGCTCTCAAGGAGGCCGACCCCCAGGCCGTCTTCCAGAACATCGTCAAGAGCCAGATTCCGCTCGGGCGGGTGCAGATGCCCGAGGACATCGGCGACGCCGTGGTCTTCTTGGCCTCGGACGAGGCCAAGGAGATCACCGGGCAGGCGCTCAACGTCTGCGGCGGCATGAGGATGAACTAAACTCGAAGTGCGCGGGTGCGAAGAGCATTAACCACGAACCACACGAAACACACAAACGAAAGGCTTTCATTTTTGAGATCATTGCAAAACTCGGAGGCTGCGTTTAAATTTGCCGGACACTGGTTAGGCGGGCAGAAACGCGGGCGGCCACGGGGGGCCGCCCCTACAGTATTTTCCGTCCAGCGTTATCTGTGAATTTTGTAGGGGCCGGCCCCTGTGCCGGCCCAATTTGCTGGTTTTGCAATGGTCTTTTTTTGTGTATTTCCTGGTGAAAAAATATTCTTAAGGAGGCTCGTCATGCACAACCGCATCAAACTGACGGTCAAGTCCGTGGCCGGGAACTGCGCGGCCGGGTACAAGGTCGGAGATCATTTTTTCGTGGACAACGGCCTGTGGATCACGCCCGGCGAGCCGCAACGGTTCTGCATCTATGCCCTGCCGGCCCTGATTCCTTACCTCACGGCCTACTGCCGCGAAACCCCGGACACGGACTGGATCAACCGCAAGATGGAACTGGGTTGCCCGGACAACAAGAACCTGGTCGTCTTCGGCCTCGAACGGGTGGGCTAACGAGGCGAAGCGCCGAACGGGCGGACGGGTTTAAATCCCGCCCCTACAGCCAATGCTTCGCAACACTCCAACGGGTGAGGTAGTCCCACGGGTAACCACGGGGGGTTGCCCCTACGTGGGTATCGGGTGCGTGTCCGGGTAGGGGCAGGCCCCCGTGCCTGCCCGCGGACTTTGCCGCGCAGCCAAAGGAGGGCATCATGGACCCCTTCCAGGACAAAGTGGCCATCGTAACCGGCGGGGCGTCGGGCATCGGCCGGGCCGTGGGTTTGGCCCTGGCCCGTCGCGGCGGTTGTGTGATCCTGGCCGATCGTAATCAAGTGTTGTTGGACAGGACGGTTCAAGTCGGGGCGCGGGCCGGCCTCGAGGTCCGGGCCGCCCCCCTGGACGTGACCGACGCCGAGGCGGTCGGGCGTTTGGTCCGGGAGACCGTGGACGGACACGGCCGGTTGGACTTCATGTTCAACAACGCCGGCATCGCCGTGACCGGCGAGGTTCGGGACCTGGCGGCCGAGGACTGGCGCCGCATTATCGAGGTCAACCTCCTGGGCGTGGTCAACGGCGTGTTGGCCGCGTATCCGGTCATGCTGAACCAGGGGTCCGGCCACATCGTCAACACCGCTTCTCTGGCCGGCCTGGTGCCGATTCCGGCCGAGGTTCCTTACACGGCCACCAAATTCGGCGTGGTGGGCCTGTCTCACGGCCTGCGCATCGAGGCGGCCGACCTCGGAGTCAGGGTCAGCGTGGTCTGCCCCGGCCTGATCGACACACCGATCGCCCATACCAGCAAGGTGGTCCACATGGACCGGGACAAGCTCTTGGCCCTGGCGCCCAAGGCCATGCCGGTCGATCGGGCCGCCCGGATTATCCTCAAAGGCGTGGAAAAAAATCGGGCCACCATCGTGGTCGGTTTCATGACCTGGTGGATGTGGATGGCCCAGCGCCTCTCTCCGGGCCTGATCGCCTGGATCTGGCGCATGCAGATGCGCCGCTTCAGAACCCAGGTGCGCTACCGGGATTGATTCTCCAAAACAACGCGTGGGTTGGGTTGAGTCATGCCTTCGGGCGTGATCGAACGGCGAAAGTGACGTATTTTCCTTACCCAGAGTTCGCAACGTCATTCCCGCGCAGGCGGGAATGACTACAAGGGGCAGGGGAGCTGGTCAGAAGCCCGTCTGCAGCAAGGACATTTTCTAAGGAAAATAGTCAAATTTTGCCCCCGCCCGGACATCCCCGCTCGGTCGATCCCCGCGGCTGCCTGCTGGCCCGACCGAAAGACCGCACTCGCGGTGAGGCGGGCGCTTCCGCTTCCCCCCTGAACCAGCGCGGTTTTCCTTAATTGTCATTGACAAACCCGCGCGGGCATATTAGTAAAAAGGTTTTTCCGGGATGGCCAAGGCCCGGGGAACGGAGCGGGTGGGAACGTGATGATTAGGGCTATCCGAGGATTCAAGGACATTCTGCCCGGCGAGGCCGCGTGGTGGCAACGGATCGAGGCCGAGGCTAGGCGTGTGATGGACCGCTTCGGCTACCAGGAGGCTCGGGTGCCCGTGGTGGAACGGACCGAGCTGTTCGCCCGGTCCATCGGCCAGGACACGGACATCGTGGAAAAGGAGATGTTCTCCTTTGCCGACCGCCACGGCGAATCCCTGACGCTCCGGCCCGAAGCCACGGCCGGCCTGGTCCGGGCCGTGATCGAGCACAACCTGGCCGCGGACGGACGGCCGCTCAAGTTTTTCCTCATGGGCCCCATGTTCCGTTACGAACGGCCGCAAAAGGGCCGGCAGCGCCAGTTCCATCAGCTCAACGTCGAAGTTTTCAACGTGGCCGAGCCGCTCATCGACGCCGAACTCATCGTTCTGCTCGACCATTTTTTAAGCACGGCCGGCCTTTCCGGCGTGGAGATTCACCTCAACAGCCTGGGTTGCCCGGCCTGCCGGCCGGCCTATCGGGAGAAGCTGGCCGCGTTCTTGCGCGGGAAAATGGACCTGCTTTGCCCGGACTGCACGCGCCGGGCCGAGGCCAACCCGCTCCGGGTGCTGGACTGCAAGGTGCCCACGTGCATCGAGGCCGTGGCCGACGCGCCGCGCACTCTGGACGCCCTCTGCCCGGCCTGCCAGACCCACTTCGACGCGGTCCAAGCGGCCATGGGCGGGCTAGAGGTGGTGGTCGATCCCAACCTGGTCCGCGGCCTGGACTACTACACCCGCACCGTGTTCGAGGCCCAGACCACCGACCTGGGCGGCCAGAACGCCGTCGGCGGCGGCGGCCGCTACGACGCCTTGGTCAAAACCCTGGGCGGGCCGGACATCCCGGCCGTGGGTTGGGCCGTGGGCCTGGAACGGCTGGTCATGCTGCTGGCCGAGCAGGGCGGGCTGGAAACCGAGGGCCCGGAGCTGTTCGTGGCCGTGCTGGACGAAACGGCCCTGGCGCGGGCCTTCGACCTGGTCCAGTCCCTCCGGCGCGCGGGGTTGAAGGCGGAGATGGACTACGCGCCGGCCAGTCTCAAGAGCCAGCTCCGGCGGGCCGGCAAGATGCAGGCCCAACGGGTCTTGATTATGGGCCCCGATGAATTGAACCGGGGCGCGGGAACCCTCAAGGACATGGTCTCGGGCGCGCAGAGCGACCTGCCCTTGAATCTTACGGCCGAGGCAATGGCCGAGCGCATCAGACAGGGCGGGTTTTAAACCCGCCCGGGTCGGAGCGGGCTTAAACCCGCCCGAGAAGAGGAGAAGCGGTTTGATCGAAACCATGGCCGAGCTTTCGCGGACGCACTATTGCGGGGACCTGACCGAGACCCACGTCGGTCAGGAGGTGGTGCTCATGGGCTGGGCCCAGCGCCGGCGGGACCACGGCGGGCTGGTCTTCATCGACCTGCGCGACCGGACCGGCGTGATCCAGACCGTGTTCAACCCGCAGGAGGACCCCGAGACCCACGAGCGTTCCCACGCGGTGCGCAACGAGTTCGTGCTGGCCGTGAAGGGCCGCGTGCGGCCCCGGCCCGACGACATGGTCAACGAAAAGCTGGCCACCGGCCGTATCGAGGTTTTCATCAACCACCTCCGCGTGCTCAACACCTCTGAAACCCCGCCCTTCATGGTCGAGGACGAGATCGACGTGTCCGAACCGGTCCGGCTGAAGTACCGCTTCCTGGACCTCCGGCGGCCCGAGGTGCAACGGAACTTCATCCTGCGGCATCAGGCCAGCCAGACCACGCGCCGCTTTCTGTCCGAAGAGGGTTTTCTCGAAATCGAAACGCCCTTTCTGACCAAGGCCACGCCCGAGGGCGCCCGGGACTTCCTCGTGCCCTCGCGCCTGAACCCGGGTGAGTTCTTCGCCCTGCCCCAGTCTCCGCAGCTCTTCAAGCAGCTTCTCATGGTGGCCGGGTTCGACCGCTACTTCCAGATCGTCCGGTGTTTCCGGGACGAGGACTTTCGGGCCGACCGCCAGGACGAATTCACCCAGATCGACTACGAGATGTCCTTCGTCCGCGAGGACGACGTCATCGACGTCACCGAGCGGCTCATGGGGTGGCTCTACGCCGACCTGCTCGGCCGCCAGGTCAAGCCGCCCTTCCCTCGTCTGACCTATGCCCAGGCCGTCGATCAATACGGGCTGGACAAGCCGGACATTCGCTTCGACATGAAGCTCAAGGACGTGACCGCCGTGGTCTCCGGGTCCGGGTTCAAGCTCTTCGCCCAGGTCGCGGCCGAGGGCGGGTTGGTCAAGGCCATCAACGCCAAGGGCCAAAGCGGCCTGTCCCGCAAGGACCTGGACGACCTGACCGCCTTCGTCAAGGTGTATGGGGCCAAGGGCCTGGCCTGGGTCAAGGTCAACCCGGACGGCTGGCAGTCGCCCATCGCCAAGTTTTTCACCGACGGCGAAAAGGCGGCGCTCGCCGAGACGCTGGACGCGAAGCCCGGGGACGTGCTTTTTTTCTCGGCCGACCAGCCCGCCGTGGTGCACGAAGTGCTGGGGCAGCTCCGGGTCAAGCTGGCCCAGGACCTGGGTCTGACCGACCCGGCGGAGCACGCCCTGGTCTGGGTGACCGAGTTCCCCATGTTCGAATACAGCCTCGAAGAGAAGCGCTACCAGGCCATGCACCACCCCTTCACCGCGCCCCTCGAATCCGACCTCGACCTTCTCGAAACCGCGCCCGAAAAGATGCGGGCCCGGGCCTACGACCTGGTCCTGAACGGCCACGAGATCGGCGGCGGGTCCATCCGTAACCATCGGCCGGACATCCAGGAGCGCATCTTCGCCGCGCTGGGCATAGGCCCGGAAGAGGCCCAGGAAAAGTTCGGGTTCCTCATGGAGGCCCTGTCCTACGGCGCTCCGCCCCACGGCGGTCTGGCCTTCGGCTTCGACCGGCTGGTCATGCTCTTCGCCGGACGATCCTCGATCCGCGACGTGATCGCCTTTCCCAAGACCCAGAAGGGCACCTGCCTGATGACCGGCGCGCCAACGCCGGCCGGCCGCCGGCAGCTCCTGGAACTGGGCCTGCGCGTGGAAACCAAGGCGAAAAAAGAGGCCTGATCCCGGACGCGTCGCACCGGGTGCCATAGCGCCTTTCGACTTCGCTCCGGGTCACGCCATGGGTGGGATCGAGCGGCGTATCGACCATGCGTTCATGAATCGCGGCCGCCTGACCTTGCGCGCGGCCAAAGCCCGGATACAATATAACGACTAAGCTTCGCCCGCGCCTTTGCCGGCCGGGCGTCGTAGGAGGATGCACCATGGCCCGATGGAACAAGGACCGCCGCATGCTCGAACACGAGCACACCGCTTTCTGGAGGTATCCGGTCATCGAAACACCGGACCCCAACCTCCAGCGCGAAGTCTTCCCCTACACCGAGGTCCCCCGCATCGACTTCGATCATAAACTGGTCATGCCCGACCCGGCCAAGAACTGGTACATCTCGGACACCACCTTCCGCGACGGCCAACAGGCCCGCTCGCCCTACACCGTCGAGCAGATCGTCAGCATCTTCGACCTGCTTCACCGTTTGAGCGGACCCAAGGGCGTCATCCGGCACTCCGAGTTCTTCCTGTACAGCCAACGGGACCGGGAGGCGGTCGAGAAATGCCGGGAACGGGGCTACGAGTTCCCGCAGATCACGGGTTGGATTCGGGCCGTGCCCGAGGACCTCAAGCTGGTCAAGGAGATGGGCCTGACCGAAACCGGGATTCTGACCTCGGTCTCGGACTACCATATCTATCTCAAGCTCGGCCTGACCCGGCAGCAGGCCCTGGAAAAGTACCTGGCCATCGCCCGGGAAGCCATGGAGATGGGCATTGTGCCCCGCTGCCACTTCGAGGACATGACCCGGGCCGACATCTACGGCTTCGTGGTGCCCTTGGCCATCGAGCTTCGGGAGCTTTCCGAGCAGTACGGCGTCAAGGTCAAGGCCCGCCTCTGCGACACGCTGGGCCTGGGCGTGACCTATCCCATGGCCTCGCTGCCCCGTTCGGTGCCCAAGCTGGTCCGGGCCATCATCGAGGACGCGGGCTTCCCGGGCGAGGACCTCGAATGGCACGGCCACAACGATTTTCACAAGGCCCTGGTCAACGCCGCGACGGCCTGGCTGTACGGCCTGGGCACGGCCAACGGCACCCTGCTGGGCTTCGGCGAACGCACCGGCAACACGCCGGTCGAGGCCCTGGTCATGGAGTACATCAGCCTGCGCGGCGCGACCAACGACATGGAGACCCAGGCCATCACCGACCTGGCCCGCTACTTCGAGAAGGAGATCGGCTACCGCATCCCGTCCAACTATCCGTTCGCCGGGTCGGA
>Ga0209163_1000909_pt1 | contig 41124 bp, 33 predicted proteins | sample MTBAKSrepl2MetaG_FD_187457 | JGI IMG/M metagenome (GOLD analysis project Ga0209163, IMG submission 187457) | Enrichment culture microbial communities om Arthur Kill intertidal strait, New Jersey, USA, that are MTBE-degrading - MTBE-AKS2 (Arthur... | ecosystem: Environmental > Aquatic > Marine >...
GCACCCCGAAAAGGCTCATGATTTCAGTGTAGCGGTGGCCGAGGCCCTTGCGCGGGACGCGGAGCTGAAGGCGAGCGCCGAAAAACGACTGCTCGATGTCCTCGCTGCGCGGGGAATTCGTGGAACCGGCGTCGTTGCGAACTTGCAGAAGGACCCTGGCTGGCTGGAAGAACACAAGGCCCTGGAGCAGGCCCTTGCCGAACGGCTCGCTTCGCTGGCCGGCCGCTGAGTCTCTATGGGATGCCCGCATGGTACTCCTGGATGCTGGTGACGGCACCCCTGCCCTGTCGGGTGGCCGCTATCCCCTTGGCCGCGGCGATGGCCGCGGCGGTGGTGGTGATGTAAGGCACCCTGTATTTGATGGCCGCCTTGCGGATGTATGAATCGTCGGTGACGCTGAGTTTGCCGCTGGGAGTGTTGACCACCAGTTGTATTTCCCCGTTCTTGATGGCATCTGCGATGTTGGGCCGGCCTTCGTGCATCTTCAGTATGGGCTGGGCTTCTACCCCGTAATCGGCAAGGAAGTTGCGGGTTCCGGTGGTGGCCATGATCGTGAATCCCAGTTCCGCGAATCGCCTGGCCGCCTCCAGGGTCCCCACCGGCCTGTCCCGCTCGGCCACGGTGATGAGGACCGTGCCTTCCAGAGGCAGGGTCTGGCCGGCTGCTTCCTGTGCCTTGTAGTATGCCAGCCCCGAGTTCTCCGCCATTCCAAGGACCTCTCCGGTGGACCGCATTTCGGGCCCCAACACCGGATCCACTTCCGGGAACATGTTGAAGGGGAAGACCGCCTCCTTGACGCCGAAGTGCGGTATGGGACGGCGGCGCAGATCCAGATCCGAAAGCTTCTTGCCCAGGGTGAGCTGGGTGGCGAGGCGTGCCATGGGTATGTTGCAGACCTTGCTCACCAGCGGCACGGTACGGCTGGCCCGTGGGTTGGCCTCCAGCACGTACACCATGTCGTTGGCTATGGCGTACTGGATGTTCATCAGCCCCACCACCTTGAGGTTCATGGCGATTTTCCTGGTGTATTCCTCAATGGTCTCGATGTGTTTTCTGGGAATGCTCACAGGAGGAATCACGCATGCCGAATCCCCCGAGTGAACCCCGGCAAGCTCTATGTGCTCCATGACGGCGGGCACAAACGCGTCCGTGCCGTCCGACAAGGCGTCGGCCTCGGCCTCGATGGCGTCTTCCAGGAACTTGTCGATGAGAATGGGGCGCTCGGGGGTGACTCCCACCGCGGCCCGGAGGTATTCGGCCAGCATTTCCTGGTCGTGAACCACTTCCATGCCGCGTCCCCCCAGCACGTAGGAAGGCCTGACGATAAGCGGGTACCCGATCCGGGTTGCCACCTCCAGGGCCTCTTCCAGGTTGCTGGCCATACCGGACTCGGGGATGGGAATACCGAGCCGGTCCATTATCTTTCGGAATCGGTCCCGGTCCTCGGCCAGATCAATGGTCTCCGGGCTCGTTCCGAGAATCCTGACGCCGGCGGCCTCCAGCTCCGCGGCGATATTCAAGGGCGTCTGTCCCCCGAACTGGCAGATCACGCCCTCGGGTTTTTCCTTCTCGTAAATAGCAAGCACGTCTTCCACGGTGAGCGGTTCGAAATACAGCTTGTTCGACGTGTCGTAGTCCGTGGACACGGTCTCGGGGTTGCAGTTGACCATGACGGACTCGATGCCTTCGTCACGGAGAGCAAAGGCGGCATGCACGCAACAATAATCGAATTCGATGCCTTGCCCTATCCGGTTGGGCCCCCCACCCAGCACCATCACCTTTCTGGCATTGCTCACGGGTACATTGTCCGGAGCATTGTACGTGGAGTAAAAGTAAGCCGCGTTCTCGACACCGCTCACCGGAACGGCATCCCAGGCTTCCACCACTCCCAGCTCGGTGCGGCTGGCCCGGATGAGGGTCTCGGGCACCCCCAGTATCTGTGAGAGATATTTGTCCGCAAAACCGCTTCGCTTCGCTTCTGTGAGAAGCGTGTCCGGAGGCACGGAACCCTTATGCTCCAAAAGCCGCTCTTCGAGCTGCACGAGCTCCTGCATCTGCTCGATGAACCACGGTTTGATGTGCGTCCGCGCGTAAAGGTCCTCGATGTCCGCCCCTTTGCGCAGGGCCTCGTACATGATGAACTGACGTTCGCTGGAGGCTTCGGCGAGCATGTCCAGGAGCTCCTCCAGGCTCTTTTGGTGAAAATCCTTGGCGAACCCCAGACCCCACCGTCCGTTTTCGAGCGACCGTAAGGCCTTTTGGAACGCCTCCTTGTAAGTCTTTCCGATGCTCATCACTTCGCCGACGGCACGCATCTGGGTGCCGAGCCTGTCCTCCACGCCGCGGAACTTCTCGAATGCCCAGCGGGCGAACTTGACCACCACGTAATCCCCGGAGGGGGTGTACTTCTCCAGTGTGCCGTCGCGCCAGTAAGGGATTTCGTCCATGGTCAGGCCCCCTGCGAGGAGCGAAGAGACAAAGGCGATGGGAAAACCGGTGGCCTTGGATGCCAGAGCCGACGATCGTGAAGTGCGCGGGTTGATCTCTATGACCACCACCCTTCCCGTTTTCGGGTCGTGGGCGAACTGGATGTTCGTGCCCCCGATGACCTCTATCGCCTCGACGATGGCGTACGAGTATTTCTGCAATCGCTCCTGGAGTTTCGTATCGATGGTGAGCATGGGCGCGGTGCAGTAAGAGTCTCCCGTATGGACCCCCATGGCGTCCACGTTTTCGATGAAACAGACCGTGATCATTTGATTCTTCGCATCCCGCACCACCTCGAGCTCCAGTTCCTCCCACCCGAGCACCGATTCCTCCACCAGCACCTGGTGCACCATGCTGGCGGCCAGACCCCGGGTCGCCACCACGCGCAGCTCCTCCCTGTTGTAAACCAGTCCGCTGCCGGTCCCTCCCAGGCAGTACGCGGGGCGAATGACCACCGGATAGCCCAGTTTCTCTGCTATGGCTTCGGCCTCCTGCACCGTGAGGGCTATCCTGCTCTTGGGCATGTCGATGCCGAGTCGTTCCATGGTCCGTTTGAAGGCCAGCCGATCTTCCCCCCGCTCTATGGCGTCCACGTTCACCCCTATGACCCGAACCCCGCACTGTTCGAGCACTCCGCTCTTGGCAAGTTCAGAGGAAAGATTGAGGCCCGTTTGTCCCCCCAGGTTGGGAAGGAGTCCGTCGGGGCGTTCTTTTTTCACGATTTCGGTCAGGACCTGGAGGTTGAGCGGCTCGATGTAGGTGGCGTCGGCCATCCCGGGGTCTGTCATGATCGTCGCGGGGTTCGAATTGACCAGGACGATTTCATAGCCCAGTTTCCGCAATGCCTTGCAAGCCTGGGTCCCCGAATAGTCGAATTCACAGGCCTGTCCTATAACGATGGGGCCGGAACCTATGATCATTACCTTGTGGATGTCTTCCCGTCTCGGCATTCAATCCCCCCTTGCGTCGCCTGCCGCAACCCGGTTTGCGGCGGGCCGGTCCATGATGCGTCTTAGCAGAGCTGTCAACGGCCGTTTTTTTTGCGGTGCGACTATAGGGAAGGCCCGTCCCCCTGTCAAGGCACAGCAGGTCGGGACGCTTGGTTCCCGGGTATGCGCTTTGCTGTGGACAGCCCGCCGCCCCGCCCTTGACACGGAACCCCGGAACAGGCAAGCTTTGAGCCCGTGAGGTCGGTTTTCGGCACAGATCCCAACTTCGCAGCCTTCGCCGTGGACGGGGGCTCACCCCATCGCCCCCGCACCTGAGAAGAAATGAACGGCAGGCATTTATCATCGTTTCGGCAGGCCGGATTTGGTTATACCTTGCGCGGCCACAAACTGCGGTTTTTATGCCCTCACCCCAACCCAGAGTGCGAGGGGGATGTAGGAAATCGCAATTTGTGACCGCGCGCAGTATATCTGCGAGCCTCGCGCTGGCCGACGCCGTTTTTCATGCTCGGCCCCGCGGCCGAATTGAGATTTTCGTAGGGTGGGCACTGCCCACCAAAAAGACAGCATTGCGCACTGGGTCGGATGTGGCCGCAACGATGATCAAGGCCCAACGGCACACCAAAGAACCCGGAAAGACGCGGTCGAAGGGATAAGGAACGTTCCATGAGGGAAATAACCATTCCCAAGCCTTCCCTCGTGCTTCTTGTGGGGCCTTCCGGTTCGGGGAAGTCGACCTTTGCCGGGCACCATTTCTGCCCGACGGAGGTCCTTTCCTCGGATTTTTTCCGCAGTCTTATCAGCGATGACGAGGGCGACCAGGCCGTTACTGCGGAAGCTTTCGAAGTGCTTCACCTCATCGCCGAAAGCCGCCTGAAGAGAAACCGGCTCACCGTGATAGACGCGACCAATCTGGATGCCCGGGCCAGGAGACCCTTACTGACACTTTCCGAAAGGTACCACGTACTGACAGTGGCCATCGTCTTCAACCTGCCGGAAGCGTGCTGCCAACTGAGGAACGAAGCCAGGCCCGGACGTATGGTGGATCCCCTGGTGGTCCGCAGGCAGTTCTTGCAGTTGCAGGATGCGCTGATTTGTACTAATAGGGAAAGATATCACGGCCGGTTCGTTTTGGATGACGAAGCGGACGTGCAAGATGTGCGCATCTCATTGGAGCCCCTTGGGTGCGACCGCAGGAGAGAGCGCGGCCCGTTCGACGTGGTGGGGGACGTTCACGGCTGCTATGATGAACTGTTGACGCTCCTCGAACTTCTGGGGTACACGAGCGCCAAGGGGCCTTCAGGCCCAAAGGTGCAGGGGAGCCGATGGCGCCATCCCCAGAACAGGCGCCTTGTCTTTGTGGGCGACCTGGTGGGGGGCGGACCGAAGAACCTGGAGACCTTCTTTCTCGTGGCCGACATGGTACGGGCGGGAGATGCGTTCTGTGTCCTCGGTGATCACGAGTGGGAACTCAGGCAGTGGCTCCGGGGAACCGCCCCCGTCCTGTCCCGTGAGTTGCAAGAGGTCGTCGGGGAGGTCCTTGAGATCCATCCCGACGTGCAGGCCCCAATTATTGAAGAAATGAAGTCTTTTATCGACGGGCTGGAATATCATCTTGTTCTGGACCATGGGGATCTCATCGTGTCCCACGCAGGAATCCCGGAATACATGCAGGGAAGGGTGTCCGAAGGTGTTCGCGGGTTTTGCCTTTACGGAGAAGGAGTCGCGGCCGGGTTTGGTGCGGAGTGCGACCCGCGAACGCAATGGACGGAAAAATATTCGGGAACCGGCCGCGTGGTATACGGGCACACGCCCGCGGCAGGGGCCCGGTGGTACAACCGCACGGTCAACATAGACACCGGCTGCGTTTCGGGCGGTGAGCTGACGGCCCTGCGGTATCCCGAACGTCGGTTGGTTTCCGTAAAGGCGGGCGGCTCATATTTTTATCCAAGATAACCGGGGGTGGCGGATACCTTGCTCATTCAGCTTCCACCGGATCGGAAGGGGAGGTTTACATCATGATCGTCGCAGGGGAGTTGACGGCGGAAAGCCCGATTTACAGGGGAAACGCGAGAAAGACGCTCTTTACCAGGGACGACGACGGCAAGCAGCGGCTCGTGTCCCTGGCGGGTGAAATCTCGGGTACGGCGCAAGCCCTGATGGACGCTTTCGTCGGGCGGTCGAAAAACGGAAGAAACGTCGGTCTTGTCAACTCCATGTGGAGCCGTCTCTTTGGCGAGACCATGCCCGAAGGCCTCATCACGAAGGTTGAGTGCAGCCTGAAGAAGGATAATTACCCGAAGAACAATTTCTTCGACCTGCGGATGGGCATCAAGCTGGACGACGACCGTTGGGCTGTCGAATCCCACAAGAACTACAAGTTTGAAACCCTTTACAGGAACTCGGTCTTTGATTTTGTCATGTACGTCAATGACGGCATGGTGCAACAAAAGGACAACCGCACCAAGCTTTATTATCTGCTCGAGGAACTCAAAGCGGGAAGGTTCTGGTTCGGGGCCGGAAAGAGCAAGGGGATGGGAAAATGCAGGCTGAACCTGGCCACAGCGCTCCAACAGCCGGCCGGCCCCCCCCAGACGTCGTCAACGGCCAATCATCTCACCCTCAAGCTGTCCTTCGACGCCGTCAACCCCCTTCTGGTGGGATGGCCGTGGGGCAAGCTGGATCCGACCACTCCCTCCTTCGCCCAGGTGGACGGCAAGTTCCTCATCGAAGGGATGCGCGGTCTTCCGGACGCCATCGCTTCGCGCCTCGCAGCGAGCATGGGAGGAAGCATCCTCAAGGTGGACGAATGGAAACAGCAGTTTGCCCGGGACCTTCCCAAGGCCATCGTGTTCTCTCTCCTCGATCAGCCGGACCAGGAGCAGACCTTTTATGTCCTGCCCGAAGCCGCGGCCAAGAAACTCACCAAGGGCAAGTACGCGATTCCCGAGAAGGTGATCAACAAGGTCAGGTCCGTCATGGACAAACCCTATGCCAGCAAGGAGGCACTTGTTGCCGAAGTGGAATCCCTGCTGGGAAAAGACGCCAAGAAGGCCGGAAAACTGACGGGACAGATCGAGCAGCAGGTCGCCCGGGAGAAGAGCCTCAACGCCGCGAACCTGAAAGCCATTGCCGAGGGCCTGTATTTCGAGCCGGATGTTGTCGACCAGATCCGATCCTCCTTTCAGGACGAAACCGCCCTCATGGAGATCATCACGGATGCCTGCGCAGGCCGGATGCCCCAAATGAACCAGGACATCGATCGGCAGCTCAAGATGCTTCAGAGCGATCCCTGGGTGGACCTGGAGATAACGGCCCGCAGGGAACATCTCCAAATCAAGGAGATGCTCCTGGAGGGCAAGATCACGGAAAGGGAATGGGACAACCTTTCCAACCCGCCGGGACGCATCAAGGAGAGTGTGTGGCGTCAATTCAAAACAGAACACGCAAAGGTCGCCTACAAGTTCATGTGTCATGCCGGCAACCTGAAAAAGAGCATCCAGAACGACAGGAACTACATCGAGTTTCTCATGCACTACCGCAGTCAGGTTCGTCAGGAACTGGCCCAGCAGAAAAACATCGACTTTCGAAGCGGCGGTAAGTCGAATATGGAAGTCTCTCGAAAGTACGGAAAACCTTACGACAATATGTTCATGCGCATGCTTGTCTTCACGCCTTCCCAGCAGCGACGCAGCGAGTGGGAAGTGTTCATTCCCGGCTCCACGCTGAAGGGCGCGTTCAGAAAACGGGCCAGCATGGTGATCAACACCCTCATGGAAGACCGCAGAAACATCCAAAAGGTCCTCGATCGCCTGTTCGGGGCCCAGGGCAAGCGCGGGCTTCTCTTCTTTTCCGATGCGTACCTGATGGATCCCAAGGAGGCCGACAATGCCTTTTGTTCCATGGACGGCGTGCGCATGGACCCGAGTACGGGAAGACCTGTGGAAGAGGCCAAGTCCGATTACCTGTTCCTTTACGGGAACGACCTGCGTTTCACCTTTCAGGTGGACGTGCAGGACGTTTCGGAGGCCGATCTGGACGTGCTGGGAATCCTGGGCCACCTGATAAGGGATTTCACCCAGGGCGACATTCCCATCGGTTCCCTGAAAACCTCCGGGTTCGGATGGGTCGGGTCCATCGTGAACGAAGTGGAGTGGCTTACCTTGGATACCAGGGGTATCCATCAGCGTCTGTTCGAAAGTTCGATGGAGGCCGCAGCGCAGGGGTTGTGGCGCAGGGTCCACCTGAAAGATCAGGAGGCGACCGAATGGATCGCCTCCTTCATCACCGGAGGTTTAGAGAATACGGGACAAAGCGCGAGCACACGCCCGGTGCCCCGGGCCCGTGAAGGGTTTGTCTCACACAGCGCATTCGGCGGTTATTGCGGCCACCTGGAAATAGAAGGCAACACCCTGACCCCCATGAGCATCCGCGAAAGCGGGGAGCCCTCTTTGAGAAAGGAAGTCGACGGTTCCACCGTGTATGGCTGGGACTTCTTCTCCTTTTCCCAGCCCGAGGCCGGCTTGCGCAAAGAGGCCAGGACCTATGCGGTCCCCAGCAAGAGCATCAAGGGGATGGTGCGTCACATCTATTCCATCGGCAGCAACTCCGCTTCCCAGAGCCCGGACATCAGCCGGCTCAATCCGGTGGACAGCCTCTTCGGCTGGGTGGGCGGCCGGCCCAATGAAGCCATCATGGGTAGAGTGGCTTTCGGTTTCGGCGTTTTCGAGCAACCCCGACTCACGTGGCACAAGATACCCTACCCTTACGGTCAGTGGCGGTATGACGGCGCCGCCTGGAAGCAAACCGCCGGCGCATCGTCCCAGAGCGTGCGCGTTGCCGATCGTTGGAGGGTCTTCCCCCATGCTCCCCTGGCACCTTTTGTGGAAAGCATGGAAGATTTCCGGCCGGATACCGTTCAGGCGGTGTATGTCCATGCCGTGATGCCGGGTACGCGATTCCGATTTTCCATACGCTTTTGGAACCTGGAGAAGGAGGAACTGGAAAGACTCATTTGGTGCCTGGCCCTGGAAGACGGGTTGGCCCATAAAATGGGAAGCAGCCGCTATCTCGGATTCGGCAGTGTTTCCTTGCGGGTACTTCCCGAAAGCTGCTTGATCGACTGGAAAGCCCGTTATACCAAGGGGGCCGAACAGGGCTGGCGGGTTCCGCTCAAGCTGGCGGACTGGATGAATCCGAAAACCATAGCGAACCTGGAAGCCCTCCGAAAGGCGCTTCTTGTTAAGTGATTTCGACATCCTGAGGCGCGCCCGGACAGGGACGGATCTTCTCGCCACCCTGAAATGGCTCAACGAGGGGCATTCCGTTTCAGGCAGGGAAATGGAGCTGGGCGCGCCCTTCTCCATCCTCGACGGCCCGTGCAACCGGTGCTGGATCTATCGTCGGAGCCCCGGTCGAATGCATTGCGATGTCTGTTCGGAAATCCTGGGACGGAAAAGGGGCCTCGACCAGTACATTCGCCAAATGGTCGTCATCTGGGGATATGTCACCACCATACCGATACTGTGTCGTGACCGGAAATGGCCAGGCAAGAAACGGGCCTCGGAAGCCTACGTCTGCGACGGGAATTGCTTCGTCATCATGATCCACAGGCACGAACTGCTCCCCTTGCTCAAAGAAATGGGCCTGCGGCACGGAGAAGAAATACAGGGGCTGTTGCAGATTTTTCCAACGGTGGGGATGGACCGTGTCTCCATGGGCGATGTCCTGTGCCGGGCCATTCACTACGAGCGCAGCTATCCTCTCGACAGGGTCAGGGTCCGTTTTTACTCCCATCCCTTTCAACTGCGCAACCCCCATTTGCGCGAGGCTCAAGGGATGCTGACGTTTGACTTCCCCCGGTTCCTGGATCACATGGAGCTTGCCGTGATATTCAGGGCGCTGTTGTCTCCCGCCCAACAGAAGGACTTGTACGATATCTTGACGGAGGCTGCGGACGCCAGGGAGCAGGGTTTTTACTGGGGGCGGTTCAGCGGGCAGATCAGCGACCGCGCGAAAGACATGCTCGACGGGTGGGATGTGAGGCAGTGGTCCCGCAGCAGAATAGATCTGACTTATGAGCTCATGAACTATGTGGCCTTCAGCCCATCCGATTAGGATGGTCAGATATCTGTGCCTCTGGCGGGTCAATGCGTCCCTTGCTGTTTTGCCGGATGCTTTTCCCCTGGAACTGTCGAGGGTTCTGTGCACCATCATTTCCACAAGGCTTCCTACTAGAGAGGCCGGAGCGTGGAAGAAGGCGCTGATGGCCTATGACGAGTTCCACCGGTGCGCCAAGCAAAGGGACAAGAATGCGGTCATCCCGGAGGTTTCCTGGCCGATCCACTCGGTGGTCTTCGTCCACCCGGGCAAGAGGGTGTATGGGAAAGGCGAGATCGTCCCATGGGAACTCAAGTTGTTCGGAAAAGACGCAAGCCATGAATTTTTCATCGAGGTCATTCTGCCCGCCATGGAAGAGGCGAGCTACAACCGGGAAGCCCATTGGTCGTACAGGAACTGCCTGTGGGGGAATTTCGACATAGATTCCATCTATATCGCCAACAAGAACAGGTGGGACCCCCTGGCCACGGGCGGGAGACTCGACCTCAACTACAAGGCCAACTCCCTCCAGTACTCCGAGGACCTGTTCAAGAAATACACGGACAAAGTAAGGTTCAGCTATCGAAAACTCATCTGGCTGACTCCGTTTGATTTCACGACCGTTTTCAGCGCCACCAAGGACAAGGTGCAGGCGGCCGGAGAGGAGACCCACGCCCTCGATGCCACGCCGACGCTCTACGGCATTCTCGATGCCTTTCTTTCTCGGTTGCATGTCATTCTGGAAGGCAGGAGGACGGCGCCGGAAAACGTGTGGAGTTTCTTTTCCCAAGAGGAAAGGGACAACCTGCACGAGCTCATGGGGGACATATCGGGCATCAACATGACAAGCCACGCCGTCGTGCCTTCCAAGAAAGTCCTGGGACGATGGATCGGGGAGCAGACCTTCGCCAGCATACCCCACACCCTCCTGCCGTACCTTGATTTGGCCTCCCACATTCACATCGGGCGTCAAACCCATGCCGGATGCGGCACCTTTCAGATCTTCAGATACCCTGTGAAGTACGATTGACCATGACCACACGGACACGCACCCCCCTGGAAGCCCTGCAAGACGAGGTGAAGCAAGCGGCCGAAAGGAACGAAGACTGCCTGGTCTTGGCGGACGTGGATGCCTGCGATCTTTTTTGCCGCCTGGCACGGGGACACATCGACAGGCTTCCCGTAGAAGAGGGATGCTGGTATGTGGGACCGGAGGCGTTTCTGACGCCCTTTCACGTCTCGATGGTCAGGGACCGGTTTGCCGACGAGACCGTCGATGTGAACACCCTTTGGGAGACCGATGGGCACGGAGGGCGGATCGCGGTCTGGACTTACCAAAACCTGAGAAGCGCCTTTGCGGACCCTGGATTCGGCGAACGCATCGGGCGATCACCCTTGGTGGTGCTTGCAGACGCGGATTACATGGCGCTGACCGGGAAAAAGGCACTGCTGGCCCATCTGCTGCTCTGCCTGCCCCAAAGGGTCCAGGCGGTCGCCGTCTTTTCGCAGGACTCCGGCTCCGAGGCCGCTGCCTGGATGGAGACCGTTCGCAACAAGCCCTGTCGAACGCTGGAAGGGGAACCGGGGTCCGGGGAGAAGGTCCCGGTCTTGCTTGCCTCCTGGGATACCCTCCCCCTGATCCATAAGAAGAGGGTCTCGGGAAAGGTGAAGCGCTTCCTGAAGGAAAACGATCGACCGTTTGCACTGGAAGATCCGAAAACGTTCGCCGGGCTCCTTTCCTTCTTGCGCTCGCGTCCGCTCACCCCTGCCGTCCTCTTGGCGGATTCCGTGGATCAGTGTGATCTGTGTGTCCGGATGGCCCCTCAAATCGATGGGGGGCCGCGTGATGTTTTCCTTGCCGATCATGGTCCTCAAGGCGCCGACCCTTCCGAGTTGGCGACCGCACTTCGGAAAAAACTGGGCGTCATGAACGATCGCCAACATGTCACCCAGGCCAAACACATGGAATCTCTTTTCGCCTCGGGGGCCCTGGACATCCTGGTGGTCCCCGTCGATCACATCGCACGTCTTTCGGCACCCGCCAAGACGGTGGTGCTGCTCACCAGCCGGCACCCGTTGCCGGAGCCTCCCGGAAGCGTGGGGCTCAACATGGCGGACCGGTACCACATGGAGCGCATCGCCCGCCCGAGTGCCCCGGGCGAAAAACCCGTCATCCTCATTGTGAACACACCTGAAATGGACATTGTCGAGGTGAAGGACCTGTTTGTGGCACCCAAACGACCCCTGGAGAGGACGTTTCATCTGGACTTTCCTTTTGTCCTGGGCCTCCTTTCCTGTCAGAGAGCCGATGTGTCGGAGCTGCTTCGGCGCGTCCACAACTGGGATGACAGGCAAGATGACGCCCCCGACCCCCTGGCGGACCTGATGGCCTCCATAGGCGACGAACTGCCCGATGCCCTCTGCGCCTCACCCCTTGCGGCCATGAAGCTCAAGGACCTGTTCTTTGCTTTCAATCAGGGGATCAGTGACCTTGAAAACAAGGTTAGGAACGCATCGAGCGGCAGAAGGCGCCGGCTGCATACGGAGCGCCTCCAAAGCCTGGAAGAAGACCTGGAACTTCTCCCGTGCCACGGGTGCCGGCATTTCCAGGCATGCCACCGCAGAGGCCATCGCAAGCTGAGGGACCTCTTCGAGTCGTACCACGATTTGAAATGGGATGTGTCCAATTGCTTTGCCTGCGCGAAGATCGAGTGGGACGACTACTGGGGATGTATCGAGAAACTCGAATTGATCGATTCCGCGTTCCGGCTGACCCCCACGGGAAAGCTGTCCCAGCGATTCAACCTCCAATACCCCATGCTCCTTGCCAAATGCGTTTCAGACGGGTTGGTGGGGCGCACGGACAATCCCGCGTTCGATGTCTCGTTGGCAGGGGCCTTCGTGGACGACGGCGGACTGGATGACATCGCCCAGTACGACGAATTCGTGTTTCGAGACCTGGCCGAGAAATACGATCGGATAATGGACAGTGTCACTCCTTTGCGCCGCGTGATCTATCAAATGGGCACCTCGCCCCACAAACCCGTTCTCGTGCAGGCCATGGTCCTCATGGCCTGGCAGACGGGGATGGACTTGCGTTATATCGCCAGGAGGATCGGCATTGCCGAGGGCACGGTGCGACGGCTCCTTGTCAGGGCCACCGGCCTTCATCAAACCATAGTGGGGTGACGGGCGAGTCTTGATCCACGTTCGGACCGGGCCGCTCTTGTTTTCTGACGGCCCCACGTTGGGCGAAGCCTTATCACATGCCTGGCCCCGGCCCGGAATTGAGGCTTTCGCAGGGTGGGCACTGCCCACCAAAAAGACCCTTCCGCATTGGGTCGCATGGGGCCGGAACGATGATCAAGGGCCCCTCTCCCTTGCTTCGTGAGCCGAGACCTCTGCGACCCCATGGGTCCGCTCGTAGATTTCCGAAAAAGTGAGCACACAGGGAACGGTGGCAAGCTCGATGTGCCGATCCACTTCCCGGATGGTCCAGATCGTGTCCTGTTTGACGAAATGATCGACCGAATGTTTGTCCTGGGCGACCAGAACATACTCTGCAAAGGACTCTATGGAACGATAGTGCCTGAATTTCTCTCCCCGATCGTAAGCTTCGGTGGATGCGGAGAAAACTTCCACAATCAGGATCGGGTTGACCAGCGTGTCCCTGTGACCGTCCGTGAACAGGGGGGGCCCACAAACGACAATCACATCCGGGTAAGTGTAGAGGCCCGTTCCGGAAATCCGGAGCCGCATATCGCTCACATAGGTCTCACAGGGCTTGCCTCTCAACTAGAAGCGAAGAGCGCCGGCAATATTTCCGGTTATGAGATTATGTTCCCGGCTGGCCCCCGCCATGTCGTAAACGTGACCCGCCAAGAATTCGTGCCTCGTTTTCGAAGTCCTTTCAAAGGCGAGGTATTGTTCTTCGGTAAGGATGGCCGAGGATCGGTAAGCGGTGTTTCCAGGCATGGGTCCTTCTCCTTCCTGCACGGGCCCAACCACCGAAGATTTTGGCAGAGTCAGGGTCGTTGGCAGGGAGGACTTGCCGACATATTTGACATCATAACATACGTGCATTCGTTGGGACAGCCACTTGGTCACCCACTGTCAATACTGCGCGCGGTTGGAATTTGGGCCTTGATCATCGTTGCGGCCGGGCGGGTCTTGTTTTTGTGCGGGCATCACATCGGGCGACGCCTTGTCACATGCTTGGCTTCGCACCGGAATTGAGGCTTTCGTAGGGTGGGCACTGCCCACCAAAAAGACCGTATTCCGCATGTGGTCGGGTGTGGCCGGAACGATGATCAAGGCCGGAATTTGCGATTTCCTGCAGCCCCCTCGCCCGCTTGGAGAGGACCGGGGTGAGGGCACAAAAAACGGAGTCTGTGGACACGCGAGGTGAAGCAAGTGGCAGATCGCGTTGCGTTTACGGCCGGCGGGGACTGCTCCGGCCGTGAGCATCGCTGCGGCGGGGCTGCATGGGAGGAGTCTTGCTTCTGTTGCCTCTCCTTGGAGCCCGGGTGTCCTGCCTGCACCCACGTTGCGAGGCAGGCGAGACGCACGCGCTCCCAAGGTGGAGGATGGTGTTCGTAGGGTCGGAAAAGCCCACCGAAAAAGACAGCCGAACAAGCCGGCTTGACATCTTCCTGTGGCTTCCGATATCAGGAGGGTGTCCTCACACATCCGAAAAGGGGGCGGGCTGTTTTCATAAGGGGCCGCCTCGAGTTTCCCCAGGGCGTGCGAGCAGGGCTTTCTTGAGAGTTGCGGGCATGTGCCCCTATCACCCGTTCAGGGGAGCCGATCACGTTCTCGGGAGAGCCGAGAATTGTCGCAGAACAGGGCAGGCCGCCCAGAGGTCAGTATTGTGGAGGCATCGCCGTGCTCGTTGTTCGAACCGGTGTCACGGGAGGGAAACAGGTTCATGGGAGTATGTTGGAATTCATGGAAGGTCGATGGTAGGGCCGGAGAGGGTGAGGGACCGTTTTTGCCATTACAAAGGAGGTGTCACTATGCTGCCGGAAGAGGTAACCAAATTTATCGGGAAGAAAGGGCCCACGAGCGTCTTCGAGGTGGAGCGGGAGGCGATTCGCCGATTTGCCGACTCCGTAGATGACTCGAACCCACTGTACTATGACGAAGATTATGCCAGGAAGTCGAAGCACGGAACGATCATAGCGCCGCCGGGGTTCATTTCGGCGCCGTGGTTCAACGGCCGGCCGAGAAAATGGGCCGCAAGGGCCGAGACCGCCCCTGACGAGACGGCCGGGTTGTTGCCTGCCCTGGTAGGGGCCGGTTATGGCCGCGTTCTGGACGGCGGGATAGAATATGAGTTCCTCAAACCGATCAAGGCCGGAGACACTATCACGTCCACGACGGAAATAGCCGATGTCACTGTGCGGGAAGGGCGCAGCGGAAAGATGGCCTTCATCATCAGGCAAATAACTTATACCAATCAGCATGGTGAGGTGGTCGCCGAAGCACGGGGGACTTCCATTCACCCCGAGGGCAGCCCGGAGAGCTGACTCATCGTGATTCCAGGAGGAAAAAAATGGCCAAGCAACTGTACTGGGAAGACGTCAAGGACGGGGGCGAGGTGACGCCACTTAGCAAGGTCGCCACCCAGCAAACACTGGTCAAATGGGCGGGCGCCTCGGGGGACTTTGTCCCTCTTCACTATGATGATCAATTCGCGGCGGCCTCGGGCGTAGGCAGTTCGATCGTTCACGGGGCGCTGAAGCGTCAGTGGTTGGTTCACCTGATGACCGACTGGATAGGAGAAGACGGATTTCTCAAGAAGTTTTCCTGCCAGTACCGGCAGATGGACTATCCGCGCAAGATGAAGTCACTGACAGAGCCCCTTGATGGTGAGACCTGGCTGTGCAAAGGAACCGTCACCAAGAAGTACGTCGAGGGTGGTGACCACCTGGTGGACTGCAACATCTGGGTCGAAAACGGGAAGGGCGAGAAAACAACACTGGGCGCTGCAACGGTCGTCCTGCCGACCAAGGGGTAGTCTCTCGAGTTCTTGGTGGTGTGACTGTCAAGAGGGGCGGGGTGGGGAAGATCCGGCCGGAGCGATGATCGAGGCATGACACACGGGCATTGTGCTCCGGTCGGGGCAAGAAATCGGCGCATTTCAGGGTAAAGAAAGATGTCTGACAGGTTGGCATCGTTGCGTCGCCTTTGTGAAACCAAGTCCTCTTCCCGGCGGTCATGAGCACCGATATGCTGCGCGGGGTCACAAATTACGATTTCCTGCATCCCCCTCGCTCTCTGGGAGAGGGACGGGGTGAGGGTATAAAAAGCGCGGTTTGCATGCGCGTGAAGTTATACTTACCGGAAGCATGGGCCCCGAGCCCTTTGCCACAACCGTAAACCGATGGAGCGAAAGGGGTCCCAGATGCCCGAGCATGCAGCACCGGAGATTGTTGCCGAGATAAAAAGGGTCATGCAGTCCCCGACCAACACGATGAAAAAATGGGACGACGAGCCCGCGTGGGACGAGCCCCTGGTGGGCTTCAGCAATGGAGCGGACCCTCTGTATGCGTTTTTCAAGGAAGACATCGGAGACTTCTATCTGTCTCCGGTGGAGTTCCTGGAGGACAAGCACCCGGGCAGGGTGTTCGCACCTGAAAGGATTACGGTGGTAGGCTGGATCCTTCCGCAGACGGAAGCCACGAAGAAAGACCACAGAAACGAGACGCATTTCCCGAGCGAGCGATGGGCAAGATCGAGAATTTTTGGTGAGGAAGGAAACGTAAGGCTCCGGAAATGGATGGAGGATTGGTTCGAAGCAAGAGGCATCGAGGCGGTGGCCCCCCTCAACTCCCCGCTGTGGAAAACCAGGAAGTCCGAGAAATACGGCTATGCGTCCCGGTGGAGCGAGCGACACGCGGCCTATGCCGCGGGATTGGGAACCTTCGGGCTGTCCGACGGGCTCATCACGCCGGCAGGCATAGCCCACAGGGCCGGTTCCGTCGTGATAAACGCTTACGTGGAGCCCGCGAAGCGGCCCTATGACCATCACAACGCGTATTGCCTTTTCCACATGGAGGGAACATGCGGAAAATGCATCGAGAGGTGTCCCATAGGAGCCATTTCCGAGAAGGGACACGACAAGTACCTGTGCTTGAAATACGTCACCATGACGAGCAAGTACGTGCACAGGCATTTCGGGTTTGAGGGCTACGGGTGTGGGTTTTGTCAGACAGGGGTTCCTTGTGAGTCTGCCATACCTCCGTCATTAAGGCGTGAGGAATAATGCGCCTTGATCATCGTTCCGGCAGGCCCGTTCCTGTTTTCCGATCCGGGAGCGCGCGTCTCGCCCGAACTGTAAGGTGGGTCCGGGCAGGATGTTCAAGCTCCCGGGAGAGCCGACGGAAGCAAACGGGCCCCGATGGCGCCAGGCCGGAGCGATGATCCATGTCTCAACCCCCACCCGGATACCGATTCGCCCGCAACGCGGGGCCGGGCCCCCGTGCGTTTTTCCACCGCGGGGACCCGCTCGAAGGTGTCGACGTAGCCGGGATGCACCGGAAAGAGGCGCACGAACTCGTCCATGCGCTCGTTCATTCGGCCGTAGAACCTGGCGAAGGGGGTCAGGTACTCCCGGATTTTCACCTGCTGGTCGGCGGTCTTCCTGAGCGGACGCTCGGCCACGAAAGAGAATCGAGGGCTGTCGAAGATGGCTTCCTGGACGCCGGCGATGAAACGGAATCGCAGGTCGTTGCAGACCTCGCCGATCTCGCGCAGGAAGTTGAGGTCGAGAATGAGTTCCTGGTCCTTGCGGCTAAACAGGTAACCCGATTTCCGGGAGGACGAACCCGACTTGGGCAGCGACGCGATCATCCCCCACGCTCGGAAGCTATCTTCGCGCCCCGTGGACAATCAATGGGTATGGGTCCCGAAGGCAAAGTGGTTGCTGTGAAACTCCCTGGGAAACTCGAACCGTTTGTCAACCAACTGGACGAGCTCTCTGCCCAGGTCGAAGGCGGCCGCCATCCCCTTTTCGCGCTGGGTGATGTCGCCCTTCTGCGTCGCGTAGGCGGCCACGAAATTGGCAGGAAGCATCCTTTGGATGGCGAAGAAGAAATAGAAATCCTTGACCGCATCGACCAGTCCGAGGCTCCCGGCAACGGCAAGGACTCCCGCCACCTTGTTTCTCAGGCTGCGGCCCCTGCCGTTGAGGGCGAAGCAGCGGTCGATGAGGGCTTTGGCCTGTGCGGTCATGCCGTAATAGTATATGGGCGTGGCAAATACGATGCCGTCCGCCTCCAGGAGCTTTCGGTGGACGGTTTGAACGTCGTCCTCGATATGGCACTCCCCTTTGCCCAAACACGACATGCATCCGTCGCAGCCCCTGATATCCTTTCCCGCAACACTGAAAAGCTCCGTCCGGGCCCCTTCGGTTTCGGCTCCCTTGAGGGTCTCGGTGAGCAGCATCACCGTATTCCCGTTTTTTCGAGGACTGCACGAAAGACCAAGTATTTTCAATTCAATCCTCCTCCATGGGTTCTATGCCCTCCCAGGCAATGTGGGCTGCCTGAAGATCCATCCGAGTGCAGAGCGCACGCTCCGGTTGTCGGAGTCCCGAGACCGTCACAAGGGCTATTGGCTTTGATCATCGTTCCGGGTTCCAGCCAGTTCCTTGTACTGCCTCTCCCGTCGTGGGAGAGGGTTGGGGCGAGGGGAAAGCAAAGTGGCCGGAACGATGATTCAGGCCGGACTTTTCATGTCGCGCCACCTGCCGCCCTTTCCCTCACCCGAACCTGTAAAACAATGATGAAGCCACGGCCCCGACCAGGACTGCCAACGTCACGAAAACGCAAGCCGCGGAAAGAAGCTTGTGCCATACGTTTTCTGGTCGTCGCTCCTGGTAGCCTAACAGATATGCCAGGACAAAGCCCCCCGCCACGCCCCCGCCGTGTGCCCAGTTGTTGATTCCGGTGACAAGGAACCCGAACAGGAAAAGACCGGCGAGCCATCCGACAATCTGTCGCGTGACCATCTGGCCGTACATCCCGCCGCGGCTCCTGCCGTAGTAAAGCACTGCCCCGATCAGGGCGCAGACAGCGGCCGAAGCGCCCAAGGTCGCGGGAACGCCGGCCAGATACGACACCCAAAAGCCCAGCACACCGCCAAGGGTATACACGATCAGGGTTCTGTGGACACCGTACTCTCGGAGAGCGGGACCGGCGATCTGTCGCAAGGCGATCATGTTGAAAGCAAGGTGAAGGATCCCTCCATGGAGATAATTGGCGCTCACCAGGGACCACCATCTGTCCAGATGGCCGATGGGATAGGTTCCCGTCATTCCCAGGAGCAGAAGGGCCTTTTGGGACGGAGAAAGGAGCGCGAAGGGATTTGGAGAGATGCCAAGGCCCCTGAGATCGAGCAGCAAGGAGAGGACGTACAGGCCCACATTGGCCCAGATCCATGCGGCCACAAGCTGTTCGGGGTCGAGGAGGCCCCTTGTCCACGGGTTGTTTTTCCACCACGAGCCCGGGGTGGCAAGACCGCAGTGCGGACAGGCGCGCTCATCGGCGCTGATGAGTTTCCTGCAATTGGGGCAGAGGATGGACCGTCGGGGTTCCCTGCTCATATTTCACTGCGCCGCCCCGCCACTCGCGGGGCAGCCTCCTTTCAGGCTGCGGCAACAGCCGAAAATCCGATTCCGTTTGTCGGCCGAGCCAATCCCTTTCCCCGGTGAGGAATCACACCGCGCGAACCCTTGCAGTACCGGGGATTCCCATGCAGGCCTCCTCATAGCATTTCCTCTCGGTCTTGAAAACCTTCAGGACCGGGAACCTTCAAATACTCGGCATGGCATCTCCCGCCACCACGATGGACCGGGCCGGGAGGGGGGCTCCATTTAGCGGGCCCCGTGTCGGCCGACGTCGTCCGCACACCCTCGGAGCCGCGCTCGAATCGAAGTCTCGTCAGGCTGGGTCCAACCTGGCCGCAGCGGTGATGGAAGTCCTTCCCCGCCCTTTGATTCGGCCCCAGGCCGCTAGTCCAGAAGCACCGCCACGGCGCCTTGGGGGGTACTTTGTCCTTGCAAACTTCTTCCGCGAGGGCCTATAGAAGTCCGAGGCATGGTGGGCAAGGCTATAAACGGCGCACAGATTGCCCCGCCATCGTGTTTGGGACGTCGCCCCTCCACCGAGGAGGTGCCGTATGACGTGGCGGCGGTGGAACTGACGGAAGGTCCCCGTCGAGCACTGGTCCGGTGCAGTGCACGGAAGACCACATCGATACAGGAATGGGGGTGGAGGTGGTCTTCCACGATGTGACCCGGCAGAGTACTTTGCTCCAAGTTCCACCCCTTCCGTCCGCCGGGACGACACATGGGTCGTGGACAAACCCCATGGAAGTCCCATGGGGACCAGCAACGGCCAAGGAGAGAAAAATGAGCCAGTACAACAGCATCCTCTACGAGAAGGTAGGAAAGATAGGGATCATCACCTTGAACCGTCCGGAGAAGTTGAACGCCTTGAACAAGGAGCTCCTCGCCGAGCTTCTGGACGCCCTGGAAAGCGCCGACAAGGACCCGGCGACCCGGGTGCTCATCCTGACCGGCGCAGGAAGGGCCTTCAGCGCGGGGTACGACCAGTCGCCGTCCGAAAGCGGGGAACGCCTGTATGCCGACGACTGGAGGAAGGGCATCTTCGACAATGCCCGCTTCTTTTTCAAGATATGGGACCTGACCCTGCCCGTCATCGCGGCGGTCAACGGCTACGCCCTGGCCGGCGGCGGCGATCTGGCCATGGCCTGCGACATAACCCTGGCCTCGGACAAGGCAATGTTCGGCTACCCGCCCATGCGCATGAGCGGGTTTCCCCCCACCCTGCTCTGGCCTTACCTGATCGGGCCCAAATTCACCAAGGAGCTCCTTTTTACCGGCAAGCAGATAGACGCCCACGAGGCGGAGCGGATCGGCCTGGTCAACCGTACGGTACCCCACGACAGGCTCATGGAAGAAGCCATGGCCATGGCCCGTGAAATGCTCAAAACACCCCGGATGGTCATCGAAATAAACAAGGTGACCGTGAACCGGGTCTATGAGATGATGGGGCTTCGGGCCGCCATGGGTTTCATGGGCGAGATGGACGTGGTGGCGCACATGACCAAGGGCGGAGAGATATTCGGGCAAATAGCCAAGGAAAAAGGCCCGAAGGCCGCTTTTGAATGGATGAACACCGCGGAGAAGGACTGAGGGTGTGGCGAAACGGACGGGGCCTGTGAACAAGCCCCGGTACACGGGGCGAACGCTCTGGAGGAGAAGGTGATGGCACTCGTACTGGGAGTCACCGGTTCGATCGCCACGGGAAAGAGCCTGCTCTGTCGGCACCTTGCCGAGCGCCACGGTGCCGTGCACGGGGACGCCGACAGGATCGTCCATCGCATGTTCGATCCCGGCAAGCCGGGATTTTACAACGCCGTCAAGCAGTTCGGAGACCGGATTGTGGGCGAGGACGGCTACATAGACCGGCGCAAGGTGGGCGCCATCGTGTTCGGGAACCCGGAGGCCATGGCGAGGTGGACCACAGCCATCGGGGACATCGCCGCTGAGATGAAGGAGACCATCGATCGTTGGCACGCCGAGCTGCCCCAAGACGGACTCGCCGTGCTCGAAGCGGTGAACCTCATCGAGGCGGGCTACTGTGTCTGGTGTGATGGGACATGGCTCGTTGCGGCGGAGGACGGCATGGCCCGGGCCCGGCTGATGGAGCGCAACCGTTTCACCCTGGACGAGGCGAATCAGCGCCTTGCCTCGGCCCGTGACTGGAGGCTGCGTGAACCCGCCTCGGACCGGGTGTTCCACAACAACGGGTCTCTTCACGATTTCCTCGCCGCCATTGACGGGGCGATGGCCCAGACCCGGGCCCAGTTCAAGGCGGGCACGCTCCCCAGGCCCAGGTACTTCGCCTGGAGTGCCAAACACAAAAAGGACGGGGCTGTGCAAGCGTAGTGCCGAAAAAATCCATGATGGGGCCCGGGAGCTGCTTCACACCGTGGTGGCCGGCGAAAGCGCCGTGGGACAAAAGGAGGTGAAGAACAAGAGTGGAAAGGTGTCCACGGTGAATCGATGCCTGAGAGCGTGTCTGAAGATCTCTTATGGGCAGGCCGGGGTTTCTTGGAGTCGGGGGCCCTCGCGCCGGAAATTGGTGGGGGCCCGAGACACCGCCGGCAAACGTCCACGACCGGGTGCGCCGGACGGCTGCTGAATCTCACCCTTTGAAATCCCATCCTTTCCCTTGTCGGACGATTGTGCCGTGACAGATCAAGGGAACGGACACTGGAGGAGGAGATGCCATGGAAGACAGGGACAAGATGGAGCGGCTGAGCAACACGGCCAAGGACCTCGTGCTGGGAGGAGGGGCCGTGAGGGTCGGCATCGTTTCGAAGGCGACTCTAAAGGGCGGGCCTCCGTCCACCGACTTGTCCTACCTGTTGGCCGATGCCGAGTCGGCAGTGGTTTTCGCCGTGCCCCTCGACCCGGCCGTGATAGAACCGTTTCTGAAGAAAGAGGACATGGCGGGGATGAACATATCCAACCGCCGGGTCAACACCATGGCGAGCGGCATTGCCCTGGAACTGGCCGATTACCTGAACATGAAGGGGTATGCCTCGGTGGCTGTGACCGCCAACGCCGTGTACCGCAAGGACGTGCCGGGAGGACCTTACACGGAGCTTCCCCCGGTCTCCCACAGGTACTTTGCCGTGCGTTCGGGTGTGGGGCACTTCGGACTTTCCGGCAACGTGATCATGGACAACTACGGAGCGTCCATCATCCTGGGCTCCGTGGTCACCGAGGCCCGATTGACACCCACCGATCCCCTTGCCCCCGAGGACAACTACTGCGATGCATGCGGGTTGTGCATGGCAGCGTGCGCCTCCGGACTCATGTCCAAGGATGACAAAACAACCGTGACCATGGGGGGGATGGACTTCACCTATGCCAAACGCCTGTCCTACAACCGCTGCGATTATGTGTGCGGAGGCTTCACCGGGCTGCATGCATCCGGCAAGTGGTCCACATGGTCCCCTGCAAGGTTCCCCATCCCCGAAAAGGACGAGGATTTCCTTCCGGCCATCCTGAAGGCGGCCCCGGCTTTCAAGAAGAGGGTCAAACCGGACTTCGGCTGCAACATCTATCACCCCCTCACGCCGGGAAACCGGCTCGAGTTCACCTGCGGCCACTGCCAGTTCCTGTGCCATCCGGACAGGAAGGTGCGAGAGGAGCGTTACAGGATGATCACCACCAGCGGGGTGGTCATTCAAGGGCCCGATGGCTACATGAAAGCCGTTCCGCCCGAGGCGGCCCAGGAGTATCTGAGAAGCATGGATCCCGAAACCAGGGCCCTCTATGAGTGACCCGGGCGGTCGTTCAAGGGGACGATGTTCCGCGCAGGGTTAGGGCCGGGAGGGCTTTGCGCCATGAAAACACCGCGTCCATCAGGCGGCAGCGACATTCATTTCAAGACACTGACAGAGGCGGCCGCGCTCATCAAGGGCCGCGAGATCTTGTCGGTCGAACTCACAAGGGCCATGCTGGATCGCATAGGGGCCCTGGACGGTTTCTTGAAAAGCTACGCGACGGTCATGTCCGAACACGCCCTGGCAGAAGCCGAAAGGGCCGACGAGGAAATAGCAGGGGGTAGATACCGCGGCCCCTTGCACGGCATTCCCGTTGCGGTGAAGGACCTTTGCTTCACCAAGGGTGTACGGACCATGGGTGGGACGGCGGTCCTGGCCGATCACGTGCCGGACCACGACGCCACGGTGGTGGCCAGGCTCCATGCCGCCGGGGCCGTGTTGCTCGGCAAGCTCAACCTGACCGAAGGAGCCATGGGGGGATACCATCCCGATTTTCAGGCTCCCGTGAACCCGTGGAGAAAGGACGCGTGGTCGGGTGCTTCCTCCAGCGGGTCGGGAGTCGCCACTGCCGCGGGCCTTGCCTACGGAACCCTGGGAAGCGACACGGGCGGCTCCATACGTTTCCCCGCGGCAGCCTGTGGTGTGGTGGGTTTGAAGCCCACCTGGGGCCGGGTCAGCCGGTACGGTGTGCTCGCCCTTGCCGAATCCCTGGATCACGTGGGCCCCCTCGCGCGAAGCAGCGCCGATGCGGCGGTGATGCTCCAGGCCATCGCCGGACACGATCCCGACGATACCACCTCACTGCCCGATCGGGTTCCGGATATGCTCGAGGACCTGGACAGAGGCGTGAAGGGCGTACGTGTGGGACTGGACGAAGACTACGTCACGCAGAACACCCACGGGGAGGTTGCCCGGGCAGTGATAGACGGTGTGAGGCAACTGGAGGCCCTTGGTGCCGAAATGGTGCCCATCCGCTTGCCCGATCTGGACGGTTTTGTGCCTGCCTGGGTGACGTTGTGCAGCGCGGAAGCGGTTCTGGCCCACGAGGCGACCTATCCCGCGCACCGCGATCACTACGGCCCCTGGTTTCGGGACTGGCTCGACCGCGGGGCAAGTGTGACCGGTGCCGACTACGCCAAGGCGAACAACCTGCGGGCCGCCTGCAAGGGGAGGCTCCGGGCGGTGTTTGAAAAGATCGACGTGCTGGCATGCCCGTCGATGGTGGGCCCCCCGCCGCGGATCACGCCCGAAGCCCTTTACGGCCCCATGGGTCCGTTCGACCCGTCGGTTCTCAGATTCACCGCGCCCTTTGACTTCAGCGGGGCACCCACCCTCTCCGTCCCCTGTGGGCTCAGCCGCGACGGCCTGCCGCTCTCGCTGCAGCTTGTGGGCCGCCACCTGGCCGAGCCGCTGCTTTGCCGGGTGGGGCATGCGTACGAGCAGGCTACCCCGTGGCACACCCTGCGGCCGGCTGTTTGACGGATGAACGCATGACCGCCGCCCTCGCGACCCGGGGCGCAATGACTTGATTCAGCGGGCCCGGGAAGATCAGGAACGCCGTGGAGAGAGGGTCGCTCAGGGTCGTGGCGCCGCGATGTCTTGCCGAAAGTCCCATGGCGGGCACACTGAAAAAAAACGGTGCGATCTTGCGCCAGTCCCCAATGCTCTGCTTGGGTTCTCATGCGGGCCTTTATGTGCCTTCCGGGCCGATCATGAAGGCCCTGCACGTGCGATGGATCGCGTGACGATCATCTGGACAAAATATCCCGTCGATCTCACACTACAGAGACCGTAGTCTCGAACCATGAACAGAAAGCAGACGGCAATAATAAAGGCTCAAGGCCGGCGGTAAGAGGGGGTCAAAAGCCCCCTGGAGCCGTCCTTATGCCGCTATTGGTTCTTATCCTTTTTCTTAAAGGCGCCGGGTATCCCCGAGGGATCGGCCGGAACGCCGTACACCAGTTCGTTGTGGCTGTGACAGAGCTGGTGCAGGTTGAACACCATGTCCATGGCGGTGCGCCGTCCCATGGCATCCACGCTCTGATTCACGGCGAGTTTGCTCATCCTCAGGGCAAAGAGGGGCTTCTCGGCGATCTTCTCGGCCATGGCCAGCGTGAACGCCTCCAACTGCTCCCGAGGGACCACGTGATTGACCATGCCCAGACGATGGGCCTCTTCCGCGGTCCACCAGTCCGCCGTGAACAGAAGCTCCTTTGCCTTTCTCGGTCCAAGCTCCCAGGGATGGGCGAAGTACTCGACCCCGCACACCCCCATCTGGACCACAGGATCCCTGAACATGGCGTCCTGGCTGGCCACGATGATATCGCACGCCCAGGCCAGCATCAGGCCTCCGGCAATGCACTTTCCGTGCACCTGGGCGATGGTGGGTTTGGGAAGGTCGGCCCACCGCCGCGTCATGTCGAGAAAGATCTCACGTTCCACCGAAATCCTGCCGTGTGCCGCTTCGTTTTCAAACCCGGCCCAGGTGCCGACGATCTCGAAGTCCTTCTCCAGCTTCTTGTCGCTTGCCCTTTTCATGTCGTGGCCCGCGGAAAAGTGCGGTCCGTTGCCCGAGAGGATGATCACTTTTATCTCGTTTTCCCGGGCCGCCCTGTCAAAAGCCGCGTTCAGGTCGTAGGTGAGCTGCAGGTCCTGGGCGTTGCGCGCCTCGGGTCGGTTTTGCACGATTCTTGCGACCCCAGGTGCCGGAACCTCATAGAGAACCGTTTGGTAGTCCACTTGTCTGCCTCCACTTGGAACGTAATTCAGTGCATCCCATCGCGGGCCGGACTGATCAATAGATGACTTTGTCTTCCCTCAATTGCGCGATCTTCTCCCTGGACAGGCCGAGCAGCCTGCCGAACACGTACTCATTGTGCTCGCCGAAAAGGGGTGCGTGCCGGGTGATCCTGGCCGGTGTGCCGGAGAGTATCCACGGCCGACCCACCACGGTTTGCCGTCCCCTGACAGGATGCGGCAGTTCCGTGAACACGCCCCGTTGCCTCAGATGGGGGTCCTGGCACAGCTCTTCGGCGTTGAAGGAAGGCATGGCGGCAACCCCCGCCTCCTGGAGTGTGCGCATCACCTCACAAGGGGCCCGGTCCTTCGTCCACCGTGCGATGAGGCCATCGAGCTCCTCTTCGTTCGCCTTTCGCGACAGGGGATCCGAAAACCTCTCGTCGTTTGCCCATTGGGGCCTTCCCACGGCCCCGCAAAAGGCCTTCCATTCCGTGTCGGTGCCGACGGCGATGCTCACCCATTTGTCCTCACCCTTGCACGGGTAGCAGTTGTGGGGCACCATGGCCGCGTCCCGGTTTCCCTTTCGCGGCGGGTTCCTCCGGTTGATGGCGTATTCCATGAATGCGTCCCCTGCCAGGACGGTCATGGCTTCCGAGGAAGAAAGATCTATGTACTGCCCCTTGCCCGTCTTCTCCCGATACAAGAGGGCCGCCAAAACGGCGAAGAAACCGCTGGTGCCGACGATGAGATCCGTGCGGCCGCTTATGGGCGACGGGGAGCCCCCGGCGTGTCCCGTGACGTTGGAAACCCCTCCGAGCCCGGCGAATATGGGGGCATAGCCGGCGTAGTCCCATTCGGGTCCCGTGCTCCCCCGTGACGACGAGGAAAGGTACACGATGTCGGGTTTCACGTGCCTGAGGGCCTCGTAGTCCAAACCGAGCCGCTGCATGACCCCCGGCCGGAAGTTTTCCACCACCACGTCCGACAGCAAGGCGATGCGTCTGGCGAGGTCCGCGGCCTCTGGCTTGGACAGGTCCAGTGTGATGTCCTTCTTGTTGCAGTTGAGGGTGTGGTAAAGGGGTGACTCGTCCTTGTTTTCGTAACGGGCCGCCAGGATGACGGAAAAGAGCCTGCTGTTGTCAGGCCTTTTTTCACTTTCCACCTTGATCACCTCGGCCCCGTTCAGGGCAAGGAGCATCGAACAGTAAGGGCCGGCCCATACCTGGGTGAAATCGAGAACCCGCAGGCCCTCCAATCCGCTTCGTTCCACCTTTGTCCTCCCGTATCTACCTCACGCGTTCACACACTGCGCTTTTTATACCCTTCCTCCGGCCCTCCCCCAGAGGGCGAGGGAAATGTGGGGAATCGCAATTCGTGACCGCGCGCAGTAATACCGCCAAGAGCGTTTCTGGAAACTCCGCCCATCCTGTCTGAAAGTGATTCTCAGACACGCTCTAAATGATCCCCCACTGTGTGAGCTCTACCAGCTCCTGCCGGCCGTAGCCCAGCATGTGGGTATACACTTCGTCGTTGTGCTGTCCCAGCATGGGAGCGGGTCGATCCAGGCGCCACGAGGTCTCTGAAAGCCTGTAGGGGCAGGAAGGATACACGAGCGTTCCGGCCTCGGGGTGCTCCTTTTCTGTGAAAAAGGCCCGTGCCTTGAGCTGGCCGTCGCGCTCCACCAGGCCCTCCTGGGTCCGCACCACGCCAGCGGGAATCCCCTTGGAGGACAGATTGTGGTACAGATCCTCCTTGGCAAACCCCTTGGTCCACTCGGCAAGGTGTGCGTTCAGTTCCTGGGAGTGCTTGAACCGGAGGACGTCGTCCTTGAACCGCTCTTCCTGCGTCCAAGGGGGACGGCCCATGAATTCCACCAGCTTTTTCCAGTGGTGGGGATTTCCCGCCGCGATCAGGACGTAGCCGTCGCGGCAGGGGAGCATGGGCGCCCCTCCTCCTACCCGAACCCGCCTGTGGACGAAACGGTCCGCGGCGAACATGCCCACCTCTACCCTGTCGTAGGCAAGGGATGCCTCCTGTTCGGACGCGTCGATGTGCTGTCCTTCTCCGGTCATGACGCGGTTGAACAGGGCCACCAGGGCTGCGGAGGCGATGCTCAGGCCGTTGCAGAAGTGGTCGAAAAAGCCTCCGGACTTTATGGGCCCGAGAGCATCTTCGGATGCCTCCATGGGGGTGAGAAAACCGGCCCCGGAGCCGTGGCTCAGGTTGAGGCAGTAAGCCTTGTAGTCGCGGTAGGGACCCCATTGTCCGAAGGGCGTTATGGATACCATGATGACACGGGGGTGGGCTGCCTTCAGGGTGTCGTAGTCCAGCCCCATCCGGGCCATTTCTCCTGGGGCCCTGTCCTCCAGGACGATATCCGCACGGGCCGCCAGTTCGAGGAAGATCTTTCTTCCCCTGGGTGTGCCGGGATCGAGGGTGACCCCGAGCTTGTTGGTGTTGGTGTAGAGAAACAGCCCGCTTCGCTCCCGATGGGGTACGTCGTCGGGAAAAGGGCCTTGCCTCCTGGCAGCGTCTCCCAGCCCCGGCTTTTCTATCTTGATCACCTGGGCCCCCAGGTCCGCCATCAGCTTGGCGCAATACGGGCCGGTGACCATCTCGGCATATTCCAGTACCCTGATTCCTTGAAGGGATTGATCTTTCATGGCTCCATTCTTTGACCGGTTCCGGCCTCACTCCGTCTCGTCGGCGGGCCTCTTTGCCTTGACCCAGATGCGGTACATCTTCTCACCGCCTTCTTCATAACAGATCAGTCCTTTGGGGTCCGCTTCCTCCACCTGGACGTTCTCCTTCCCGTAAACCTCTTCGCATTGCTGCAGCCAGTTATTGAAGTGCGCGCCCCCTCCGAAATAGATCTTTTCCCAGCGCTGGCCCCGATCGTCCGTTCTCTCGGTGACCTGTTCCTCCAATCTCATGGCCTTCTCAGCCATGCAGCCGTCTTCAGCCATTTCGTTTCCCCTCTCGGGTGGAATCGGTAGCGGTATCGTCCCGTGGTTTCGTTTCCTGGACGCAACGCCACATGGCGATGTGCGGCCATCTGCCGGGACCGACAAAAGTAAGCGGGTGTCCGTCCATAAATCGTGGATTGTGGCTCATGACGAGGCCCCAGGTTCTTCGAAACCCCAGGCGCAGCCGCGCTGCCTTGGGGGATTTCCACGATCCGGGAACGCCGGCATGGGCCGCCGGATGCATTTGTGGATGGGCACAGACTATCGAAAGATGCCACTATAGGGCGGGTAGGTTCCGGTGTCAAGGAAGGTGCCGTGGCTCGAGGCTACGCAAAGAATTTCGAACATCGAAGGGGGGTCGGTTGAACTTCGGGAAAACCGGATTCCGGATCGTACCTGCAATGACGGTGTTCCCATCGGCAGGGTCCTCACGGGCGGACGGTGCATGCTGATGGTCGCGACACCGCTGCGCACCTCGTACTTGCTGAGTTCTTCCATGGTGTGAGGACTCCGGCCCTCAAGGCTGTGGTCCCCGGCGGAATCAGGATTTCTTGTGGCCTCTTCTGACTCCTGGAGTCATGTCAGGGGCAGCGCCCGTGTCAAGAAGGCGTTTTCGGTCAGCGTGTTTCTTCCAGGGCCTTGAGAAACTCACCGGGCGGCACCTGCACGCCGGTCCAGAGGGCGAAGCTGCGCCGGGCCTGGTATGCGAGGGCCGGGAGGCCGTCCATGAAACGGATGCCCCTCGAGCGGGCCAGCGCCTCCCAGAAGTTGTCGGCCCTGCCGTAGTTGAGGTCAAAGACCAGTTCGCAGTTGGGCAACTGGAGACCGCCCACCAGCTCGGCCAGCTCTGGAGATTCCTCCCTGCTGGAAACCGACGTGGCATTGACCACTATGTGCGCGGACAGGGGGTCTTTGCCGAGGGAAGCGATAAGCCGCCCCCTGCCTCCTATCTTGTTGACGACCTGCGCGATCTTCTCCTGGCTGCGCCCCGCCACGATCACCGAATCGGCACGCAGCCAGTTGAGGATAAAGACCGCCGCCTTGGCCGCACCTCCGGTCCCAAAGACCACCGCGGACTTGCCCGTCGGCTCAAAAGCGGCTTCGGCCAGGGCATCCATGAAACCGATGGCGTTGGTGTTGTACCCTTTGAGGGTCTTGCCGCTACGTACGATGGTGTTGATGGCGCCGATGATGGTGGCCCCCTCGGAGAGGGTGTCCAGATGGGGAATGACCAGTTCCTTGTACGGAATGGTGATGTTGGCGCCGGCCATGTTGAGAACCCGCAGGCTCTTTATGGCCCACCCGATGTTCTCGGGCTCCACCATGAACGGCACGTACACCCCGTTGATCCCGACCCGTTTCAACACCGCGGAAAACATGGCGGGAGATCTGGAACGGAAGGCCCTTTCGTCACTGAGGATGCAAAACACTTTCATGGCCGCTTCCGGCGCCGCCTTTCCAAAGGGCTGCACGCAGCCAAAAAACCCGCCCCCGGAAGGTTCGAGGGCGGGTCTTCACGTGCGCGATACCGTGCCCGTCCTTTTAGAGCCCAACCTCCGCAAGATCCGGACCCAGGTACGTCCTTTCGTTCTCTGCCAGGATGCCCATGGCAAGGTACAGGATCGTCCACAGGTGCACGGTGTGGTAGTGGCCCTCGCAGTGCTCCTTAGAGATGGCGTATCTGGTCGTGGCAGTTGTGCCAGGGGGTGATGCAGTAGTCTGCCCCGGTGCCCATCACCTGATCGGACTTCACCCTCCTGCCTGAAGAACAGGGCAAGGGCATCCCTCACACCTTGAGAAGCCTTTTGAGACTCTCGGTGATCTGCTCCGCAGAGGCCGGCTTGGGTATGTAATCGTCCGCTTCCATGGTCATTCCGTCGTAATGGGAGTACCGGGTGGACGTGACCCGTGACGCCACCGCGGTGAGCAGTACGATGGGGATGTCGGCGTACTTCTTGTCGGCTTTGAGCTCCTTGCACACGGCGTAACCGTCCTTTTCGGGCATCATCACGTCCAAGACGATCGCATCCGGGGGATTGGCCCGTACCTTGTCAAGCCCTTCCACGCCATCGTAGGCCACTTCCACCGCAAAGCCTTCCTTTTCCAGATTGGTCTGAACGATGGAAGCGAAATCGGGCTCGTCGTCCACTACCAAGATCCTTTTCTTCTCGGTCATCTATGTCCTCCTTCACTACGGTCACTGCGGTCACTGCGGTTCGCTCGCCCACACGACGGGGCGGATACCCCACTGCCCTCAAGAAGTGATCGTGCCTTCGGGTAAAGAAGAATGGAAACGAGAAAGACTTATACGATGACGGTGCACCCTTCAAGAACTTTGTGCCGTCGGGCCTTGATCATCGTTCCGGCCACATCCTACCAAGTGCGCAATACGGTCTTTTTGGTGAGCAGGGCCCACCCTGCGAAAGCCTCAATTCCGGCGGGGAGCCAAGCATGTGAGAAGGCGGCGCCGGGCTGGTGGCTGCGGCCCGCACCGGGTCACTCAGTCCATCTTCGGCCGCGGGTGGAGGCCGGCCGCTTCCACGATCTCGGGCACCTTTTCCTCCCACTCGATGGCCATGATGTGAAAACCCCGCACTCCCTCCACTTCCTTCAGGCGCTGTATGGATTCCACACAGATCTTTATCCCTTCCTCCGCCTGCTTCTCCTTCGGAGTATCGGCCATGCGCTTTACCACCTCGTCCGGCACGTCCATGCCGGGGACCCGATTCTTCATGTACCGGGCCATTCCTACGGACTTGAGGGGTGTCAGGCCTGCAAGGACATACACCTTTTCCGTCAGTCCCCGTTCCCGGGCCGTCTTCAGCCAAAGCGCGAACTTGTCCAGGTTGTAAATGCACTGGGTCTGGATGAATTCGACCCCGGCCGCTATCTTCTTGGCCAGCCTGGGCACCCGGATTTCAAAGGGGTCGGCGAAGGGATTGGCCGCTGCCCCCACAAACATCCGGGGGGGACGCTCGATGTCCCCACCCCCGAGGAACTTACCCTCGTCACGCATGTGGCGTACGGTCTGGATCAACTGCATGGAATCCAGATCGTACACGTTCTGGCCCTGCGCGCAGTCGCCAAAGCTCTGGTGGTCCCCGGACAGGCACAGGATGTTGTGGATGTCAAAAGATGCGGCCCCGAGGATGTCGCTTTGCAGGGCGATACGATTCCGGTCCCGCGTGACCATTTGAAGGACGGGCTCCAGCCCCATGAGCTTGAGGCGTATGCACGCGGCCAGGCTGCACAGCCGGGTCACGGAGGTTTGGTTGTCCGTGATGTTGATAGCGTCCACATGGTCCTTTATCAGGTTCGCCTTCTTGACGATGACTTCCGGGTCGCTGCCTCGGGGTGGACCACATTCGGATGTGACCGCGAGTTGGCCGGTGGAAAGTACCTTCTCCAGTTTGCTCGGAGTCCTGACGTTCATAGTCGCACATCCTCCCTGACAACCTTTCGCGGCCCCCCGGCCCTGTCGGTGGACCAATCCTTGATGGGGATGATCTTCTCGTAGTCGGCCAATCTGCCCAGTGCATCGAGCCGGTCCACTATGAGTTGCCAGGCGCAGGGGATCTCCTTGTTGATTTCGCACTTTCCCTTGGTGGAACCGCCGCACGGGCCGTTGAGGAGGCGCTTGGCGCACCGGGAAACAGGACAAATGCCCCCGGTGACGGCAAGAATGCAGTTGCCGCACGCCTGGCACCTCTCCGTCCACAGGCCCCTTTCCTCGGTCACCCCCAAGAAACAGGTATTGACCCCGGGATACACGGGCTTGGAATGGTATTTCTCCGCCATGAACTGGACCCCCACCCCGCAGGCGATGGAGAGAATGGCGTCGTATTTGTCGACCGTGTCCCGTATTTCCTCCAGGTACTCGTGGTCGCACTGCCGTTCCAGAGTCACCTCATCGATCTTCACCTCCCTGCCCTGGTTGAGAAAATACATCCTCAAGGCCGATGCCAGGATCTCCACCTCCTTCTTCCCGCCGGCCTCACAGACGGTAACACACTCGTTGCAGCCCGCCACGAGTATCCTTTCGTGATCCTTGATCTTGTCGATGATCTCCTCCATGGGCTTCTTTTCGGCAACAATCATAGGACGCACCCTTTCTTTCTGGAATGTTATGGCCTTGCTGAAAAGCTTCCCCCCATGGCGTATGTCCCACCGGCGCTTCGCCCATGTGTCACGTTTCAGGTGTCGGTGGGTCTGATCCGGCCGGTGCCCTCTCCGGTACCACGGGGACCCGCCATTGCCTGCTTGTCCAACGTATCTCTTAAGGGCTCGTGCAAAAATAACTTCCCATTTTGATGCGCCGATCCATCACGCCTGGCGGCGTTGCTCGTCGGTTAAATGGCCAGCCATTCGCCCTCCTCGCGCCTTGCCATGCGCGCGCCTCGACACCTGAAAAGGGGAACCTATTTTTGCACAAGCCCTAAGCCCCCCTTGCGATCCCGGCGATTGCCGGGTCAAACCGCCGGCCGGAAGACTGCCTGCCACCTGCCAGCAAGAAGTAACGCCCAACCTTACAATCCGGAAGCCCCTGGCGGATCTGTCCTCGTTCCCCCGTTTCCCTCGGCTCACGCGGCCTTGTCTGCACGGGCCCGCTTGATGGGATTGGGTCCCAAGCCTCGGATGCGCTCGGTCATCTCCTGCGCGAACTGGGCGAAGCGAGTTCCCTCCGCGGAAGAAAGGTTGTACATCCGGACCCGCTCTCCTCCGGTACCGATGCTTTCCAGGATCTTCCGGGCCTGTTCCACCCTCTTGCGTGCCATGAGATTCCCTTTATTGTAATGGCACTCCCCCTCCAGACAGCCCACCACATACACCCCGTCCGCACCCCTTTCAAAGGCGCGCAGGATGTGAATGATGTCCACCTTCCCCGTGCAGGGAACGCGCACGATTCTGATGTTGGCCGGATAACTCAGTCGCATGGAACCTGCCAGGTCCGCGGCCGTGTACCCTCAAAAATCGCAGCAAAACGCGATGATGATGGGATCGAACGCTTCCATTACAGTACTCCCTCCAACAAGGCATCCACCTTGCTCAGTATTTGGTCGTCCTGGTACCAGTTCAGTTCGATGGCTTTGGCCGGACACTCGGAAGCGCACACACCGCAGCCATGGCAAAGCGCCTCGTCGATGGTGCTCACCCCCTCCTCATTGATGCGGGGCACCTCGTAGGGGCAGGACCGCACGCAGATAAGGCACGATGCGCACCTGTCCTGGTCCACATGGGCCGTGACCGCCGACAGGGTGAGTTGGGGCCGGGAAAGGAAGGTGGTGGCCCTGGAGGCCGCGGCCTGGGCCTGGGCCACCGTCTCGGACAAAAGCTTGGGACCATGGGCCGTCCCGCACACGAAGATTCCCTCGGTGGCCATGTCCACCGGTTTGAGCTTCACGTGGGCCTCCATGAAGTATCCCTCGGCATTGCGTGCCAGTTTGACGATGGAGGCGAGTTCTTCCGTGTCCTCTGCCACCATGCCCGCGCTCAAGGCCAAGAGATCCGCCTGAACCCGCAACCGGCGCCGCAACACATGGTCCATGAAGGTGACAGCCACGCCCGCTTCGGTAGAATCCACCGCGGGCGGATCTTCGGGATCGAAACGGAAAAAGAGGACTCCCAGGCGCCTTGCCTCCGTGTAGTAATCCTCCAGAAGGCCGTAGGTCCGAATGTCCCGGTACAGGACGTAGACTTCTGCTTCCGGACGCAGCTTCTTGATGTGCAAGGCGTTCTTGATGGCCGCCTGGCAGCAGATCCGCGAGCAGTTGGGGTTTTCCTCGTTTCTCGATCCCACACACTGGATCATGACCACCTGGTCAAGGCCTTCGGCCCCCTGCTCGTGCAGCCGCCGGGACAGCTCCACCTGGGTCAGCACCCGGGGATCCTCACCGTAGAGGTATTCCTTGGGTCGGTATTCGTTGGCCCCCGTGGCCAGGACCACCACCCCGTGGTCGATCTTCCTTTCGTACATGCCGGGGCCGACCAGCACCTCGGTGGTGAAGTTGCCCTTGAAGCCTGTAAAGCCCACGATGAGCGACTGGGTGAGCACCTGGATGCCCCGGTGAGTGCTCACTGTTTCCACGAGCTCCTTCAGATACTTCCCCACATCCGCTCCCTCTATGGTGGCGGTGAGTCTTGAGGCCATCCCGCCCAGGGTGGGCTCCTTTTCCACCAGCACCACCTCGAAGCCCTGGTCGGCAAGGCCCAGGGCCGCGTTCATACCGGCAACCCCTCCCCCCACCACCAGGGCCCGCTGTTTGACCGGAATCACCTTCTCGACAAGGGGGCGCAGGGTGGCGGCGCGCGCCACGGCCATCTTCACGAGGTCCTTGGCCTTCTCGGTGGCCTTCTGGGGTTGGTCGGAGTGGACCCAGGAGTCCTGATTCCTTATATTAGCCATCTCAAAAAGATACCGGTTGATTCCGCAGGCCACGAGGGTATCCATGAAGATGCCCTCGTGGGTCTTGGGGCTGCACGAGGCCACCACCACCCGGTTGAGGCCGTGCTCGCGTATGGCCTCCTTCATGAGCTCCTGGGAGTCCTGGGAGCAGGAGAAGAGGTTCTGGCCCGTGTAGACCACGTGGGGAAGGGTGGCGGCATGTTCGGCCACTGCCTTGACGTCCACCACTCCGGCGATGTTGATGCCGCAACTGCAAACGAATACCCCGATGCGCGGGGCCTGACCCGTCACGTCGATGGGTTCGGGAAGCTCGACGCTCCTGGTGCGGGTGCCCCGGGCATCCACCAGCAGGGCGCCCGCGGCACTGGCCGCGGCACTGGCTTCTATAACCGAACTGGGGATGTCTTTGGGGCCTTGAAACACACCGCAGGCATACACGCCGGGCCTGGACGTTCCCACCGGAGCGAAGGGTTCGGTCACGGCGAAGTGATAGCGGTCCAGCTCCACGCCAAGTCGCCGCGCCTGCTCCACGGTGTCGGGGGACACCTGGAGCCCCACCGAGAGCACCACCATGTCGAAGACCTCTTCGCACACGTTTCCAGAGTCATCGGCGTAGCGCACCGCCAGATCACCGGTCTTTCTCACGGTCTCCACCGTATGGACCCGTGCCTTCACAAAGCGCACGCCCTCTTTCTCTCTGGCCCGGTTGTAATACTTCTCGTAATCCTTCCCAAAGGTCCGGATGTCCATGTTGAAGACGGCACAGTCGAGCTTGCCGTGGGCGTGCTCCTTGGCGATCATGGCCTCCTTGACCGCGTACATGCAGCAGACCGACGAGCAGTACCCGTTGCCGCAGCGGTTGGTGTCCCTTGATCCCACGCACTGGAGCCAGGCGATCCTCTCCGGTTCCTTCCCGTCCGACGGACGTTCCAGATGCCCCAGGGTGGGACCCGACGCGCTGAGTATTCTCTCGAACTCCAGGCTTGTCAGGACGTTGGGGCTGCTCTTGTAACGGTAAAACTGCTCAAAATCCGTGGGATCGAACGTGTCGCTTCCCGGACACAGGATGACCGAACCTACCTCAATCTCCCTTTCCACCTCGGTCTGGCCATGGTCGATGGCTTCGGCAAGGCAGGCTCCCACACATTGGAAGCACTCGGAGCAGTAGCCGCAGTTCAGACACCGGTGGGCCTCGGCCTTGCCCGCTTCATCCTCGAATCCCAGCTCCACCTCCCGGAAATTGGAGTGTCGCTGCTGGGCGGGCAGCTCCGGCATCTCGGCCCTGGCCTCCCGGGGCACGTCCTCGGGAATGGGACGATAGACGGGGTTTTCCTTGGTAAGCGGTTCCCGGCCTTCCGACAGGTCCCTCCCGTCCAGATAGCGCACGATGGATTCGGCCGCCTCCTTGCCCGCGGCGATGGCGCCTATGGCAACCCAAGGGCCTGTCTGTACATCTCCGCCGGCAAACACCCCCTCGCGACCCGTGGCATAGGTGACCGGATCGACCTGGATGGTTCCCCGTTGCGAAGATTCCACTCCGGCCCCTTTGTCGAGGGCGGAAAGATCCGGCCGCTGCCCGATGGCCGCAATCAGTTGATCGATATCCAGTTCAAATTCCGATGCCGGGACCTGAACAGGACTCCTGCGGCCCGTGGCGTCCATCTCACCGAGCTCCATGCGGATGCACCGCAGGCCCACGACCTTCCCGTCGTGGGTGAGCACCTCCTGGGGCGCCGCAAGATAAGTGATTCGGACTCCTTCGGCCTCCGCGGCGGCGATTTCTTCCTCCCAGGCGGGCATCTCGGTACGGGTACGCCGGTAAACGATATGGACATCCTTGGCCCCGAGCCGGACGGCGCAACGGGCCACGTCGATGGCAACATTCCCACCGCCGATGATGGCCACCCTCCGGCCCACCGTCGTCTTTCCGGTTGTGCCGACTTCCCTCAGGAAGTCCACCCCCTGGCGAACCCCCTCGGCCTTCTCGCCGGGGATCCCCAGCTCCAACCCTTTGTGCGCTCCCATGGCGAGGTAGACCGCCTTGAACCCCTGGGCGAAAAGATCGTCCAGGGTCAGATTCGGGCCCAGGGCCGTCCCTGTCTTGATCTGGACACCGAGCCTGGTGATGACTTCAATTTCCCGGTCCAGGACCTCCCGGGGGAGACGATGTGCCGGAATCCCCACCCGGAGCATGCCTCCCGGCTGGGGAAGGGCCTCGAATATGGTGGACAGAATCCCCCTTCGAGCAAGCTGGTAGGCTGCGGACAGGCCCGCGGGCCCCGAACCGATGATGGCAACCCGTTGCCCTCTGGGGGAAGCGCAGGGGATCTCCACCTCTCGGGGATCGCAACGATCCGCAGCCAGGCGCTTGAGGTTGCGAATGGCCACCGGCTCATCCACCTCGCGGCGGCGGCAGGCCTCCTCGCAGCCGTGGGGACAGATCCTTCCCAAAACACCGGGAAGGGGCAGGTCCTCCATGATGATCTTCAGAGCTTCCTTGAACTTGCCCTGTCCCACCATCTGCACGTACCCCTGGACGTTGAGCCCAGCGGGGCAGGCCAGACGACAGGGCGCCTTGTCGGCTTTCTGTATCGCATAGGCCCCGGGGATGGCCTGGGGGTATTTCTTGTAAATCGCCTTCTTGGTGGAAAGCCCCTCGTCGTATTCGTTGGAAAGCTCCACCGGACAAACCTTGGTGCATTCGCCGCAGCTCGTGCACTTGGTAAGGTCCACAAAGCGCGGTATTTGGCGCATCCGCGCCAGAAAGCGCCCGGGATTTCCTTTAAGTTCGAGAAGCTGCGTATCGGTGAGTATTTCGATGTTCAGATGCCGGCCGACCTCGACCAGTTTAGGCGAGATGATTCACATGGCACAGTCATTTGTGGGAAATGTTTTGTCAAGCTGGGACATCAGTCCCCCAATGGCGGAGGACTTTTCCACGAGATACACGTAGTATCCGGAATCGGCCAGGTCGATGGACGCCTGCATCCCGGCGATTCCACCTCCGACAACCATTACGGATCCGAAGACCTTCTCAGTCATCGCGCACTCCTTTCCTCTCGGCGATTCTCTCTTGGTGGGATTGAGAGCGAAAATCCATATCTATTTCGTGGGATTTTCTCAAGAGCTAATTTTTTCGCATCTCGGAATTCGTGCAACCAATGGACCCTGCGTGTTCTCGCGTCACCGGCCCGAAAAGTGGGCCCAGGAGAAGGGGTGGGAAAGCCCGTTCCGCCAAGCCGTTTGATCGGGCATCGTTTCGGAGCATCGTCTGGAACTGTGCGCAGGTACCCGCCGTCCCAGGTTTGTGGTAGGCCCCTTTTCGGGAGGATGGATACTCATCATCGACTTATAGCCAAAGCCCTACGGATAGTCAAGGCACCGCTTTTCCCCGATTCGCCTTGAAAAAAGGCCCTCGCCATGGTAACCGGACCGCCTGATCTTCGAACATCGACAGGGCACACCACCGGGGCAGGGGAAGCGATTTGCCGGTGTCGCGTCAAGAGGCCCTGCCCGTGTTTTCTTGGCGCAGACGTTTCAAGGCGCGAACCAGCCACCTGCGTGCATTCTCCAGGCAGTCGACGATGGAGTTGAAGGGGTTGAGCGTCAACCAGCTCATCGGGCACACCCTGTTTCTCAATGCCAATCTGCTGAAGATAAGCGGGGTGAGGATCGAAAAGGATTTGGATCCGGACTTGCCGGATGTGGGAGGGTCCGCGGATCAGTTGCAGCGGGTCTTCATGAATGTTATGTCCAATGCCGCCGAGGTCATGGAGCCCAAGGGCGGTGGTGTCCTGCACATAGCGACCCGGCACAACCTGAGAGACTCGAGAATAGTGGTGCATTTCAAGGACAAGGGCACCGGTATCCCCTGGCAAAACCTGCCCTGACTTTTTGAACCGTTTTCACCACAAAGACCCATGGAAAAGGGCTCGGTTTGGGTCTTTCCGTAACATACGGCATCACCCGGCCGCACGGGGGCGCCATCGAGGTGCGCCTCACGGAAGGCCAGGGCGCCATCTTCGAGATGGAGCTGCCTTCACTGGCCCGCGCGTCGAACGGAGGGTCCTATGGGCAGGAATAGGATATTGATCGTTGATGACGAGCTCATCATAAGGGAGTCGCTGGCCGGGTGGCTGGAGAGGGACGGCCATGAAGTGCAAACCGCAAAAAGCGGAGAACAGTGCCTGGAGATGCTCAAGGACACCCGTTTTGACATCCTGCTGGTGGATATCAAGATGGAAGGGATAAGCGGGCTGGAGGTGCTCAAGAAGGTCAAGGAAAACGATCCGGACCTGGCCGTGGTGATGATCACGGCCTACGGGTCCATCTCCACGGCCATCGAGGCCATGAAAAACGGAGCTTCCGATTACCTGCTCAAGCCCTTCGACCCGAACGAGCTGGGCGTGCTCATCGACAGGATCACTGAGAGCCGGGCCCAGGCCCTCGAAAACCTCTACCTGAAGGAGCAATACAAGGAATCTACACGGTTTGAGAGCATGATCGGCCAGTCCGAGGCCATGCGCCAGGTTTTCGAGTTAATAAAGGACGTGGCCCCCATGAACTCCACGGTCCTGATAACCGGGCAGACGGGAACGGGTAAAGGTTTGGCGGCCAAGGCCATCCACACCAACAGCCCGCGCTCCCAGGGTCCGTTTGTGATGGTGAACTGCGGCGCCATCCCGGAACACCTCATGGAAAGTGAGCTTTTCGGCCACCAGCGGGGCGCCTTCACCGACGCGAAGGAAACCAAGAGGGGACGGCTCGAACTGGCCCACGGGGGCACCCTGTTCCTGGACGAGATCGGCGAGATAGGAATGCGGATGCAGATCGACCTGCTTCGGGTACTGGAGGACCGCGTGTTTTACCGCGTGGGCGGCACGCAGCCCATCGAGGCGGATTTCCGGGTGATCGCAGCCACCAACAGGGACCTCACCGCGGCCATCGCACAGGGAGCGTTTCGGGAGGATCTGTTCTACCGGCTCAACGTGATCTCTTTCAAGATGCCGGCCTTGTGCGAGCGCAAGGAGGACATCCCCCTGCTTGCCGAGCACTTCCTGCGGCGTTTCGCACAAGAGACCAACAAGTTCATTGATCAAATCAGCCGTGAGGCCATGGACGAAATGATGTTGTACGAATGGCCGGGCAATGTGCGGGAGCTGGAAAACGCCATCGAAAGGGCGGTGGTGGTGGGCAAAGGAAGAAAGATCCTGCCTGAGCACCTGCCCATACTCCGCCGGGAGGGACCTGCCGCGCCCGCCAACGTCACCCTGAAGGAGGTTGAGCGGGCCCACATCCTCCGTATCCTCCGGCAGAACGCTTGGAACATAACAAGAAGCTCCCAGATCCTGGGCATCGACCGTTCCACCCTGTACAGCAAGATCAAGAGCTATCACATCGACAGGGCGTCTTGAGCGGCTCTGGGGAACATAGCATTGTGCTTTCCCCCGTGGGAGACGTAGACGGCGTCATTTTCAAGCCGATCCGCAGGGAGATCCATCGGATCTTCGGCTACCGCACCAGGGTAATCCCCTTGCTCGACGATGTGGGCTTCGCCCTGGACACGTCACGGCACCAGTACCACTCCACCCCCATCTTGAACGAGCTGGCGCGCCTGGCACCGTCATCGGCGTTGAAGGTCTTGGGGCTCACCACGGTGGACCTTTTCATTCCCATCCTCACCTACGTGTACGGGGAGGCCCAGCTCGCAGGCAGGGCCTGCATCCTCTCCACACACCGCCTCCAAGACGGCCTTCCTGCCACCGGCACCCAAAAGGCTTTCCTTTCCAGGGTGGTCAAAGAGGCGATCCATGAGCTGGGCCACACATTCGATCTGCGCCATTGCCGGGATCACAGGTGTCTCATGTCGTACTGCAGGAGTGAGAAGGACGTGGATCACAAATCAGGAGAACTTTGTCGCTACTGCAGAGTGCTGCTCGAGGATGCGATGAAAAGGCAGGACCGCAACCCCGCCACCAGCCAGCCTGTTTTCGGAAGCTCCTAGCTGTAAAAATAGCGCAAGGCATAGAGCTTGCGCTGGTAGAAATCGGCCTCCCCACCTGTGAAATTCCCACCCAGGCCCTGTGTATGGACAATG
>Ga0209163_1000930_pt1 | contig 39987 bp, 32 predicted proteins | sample MTBAKSrepl2MetaG_FD_187457 | JGI IMG/M metagenome (GOLD analysis project Ga0209163, IMG submission 187457) | Enrichment culture microbial communities om Arthur Kill intertidal strait, New Jersey, USA, that are MTBE-degrading - MTBE-AKS2 (Arthur... | ecosystem: Environmental > Aquatic > Marine >...
ACAACATTGCCAGGGCACAAAAGCGATTAGGCTATTTGAACCCTAGAGCGTTTATGAGCCAATGTTTACATGAAAATGCAGTCAGTCTCCCTTAGTGAATTGTCCGAAATAATGTTGAAGAACCCACCCTCACCCCCGCTACGCGGACCCTCCCCCAAATAGGGAGGGCTTAAAAAATCTTTTCGTAGGCCGGCCTGTCCAGCGTTCTTTCCGCTGGTTTCCGTAGCCTGCCCTGTGTAAGGGTGAACCCGGCAAAACGCAACAAACATGTGAATATTGGCTGATGTATTATGCCCAGGGTTGGGCGGGTTTGGAACCCGCCCGTACGTCTGGCCAAATATTGTTCCGTAAGGGACGGCTGCCACGCCGTCCCGTACTTCAGCCTTAAAATTGACAATTATTGTTAGGTCTCTTCCTTTTAATATAGGTGTAAATTCAACGATATGACATTGTATTTAGTCGGATATCTGTGTTGGAGGCAATTCGAGCGTTGCTCGCCCCCTCCAGCGAAACGGAGGGAGCCACCCTTACAGGGCAATAGAGCCCCCTCCGTACAATGGTCTCCCCTACAAAAAAACAACTACAACACCACCTGCAGCCAGCGTTTGAGGTGCTCGCCCCAAAACAGCCACTCGTGCGCGCCTTCCGCTTCCACGTAATGCACGTCCAGCCCAGCCACGCTCGCTGCCTGGTAAAACCAGCGGTTGGCTGGCAGCAGATCGTCTTTCAACCCGCACGCCATGTGCAGGCTGGGCAGCCGGGCCGGATCCGCCGCCCCCATCTGGATCCAGGTTGCCGGGTCGTTCGGTGAACCGGGGAATTTCTCCTGCCCGCCGAAAATCAAGCCCATCTCGTGCCACCGTTTCTTCTGCACCTCCGTTTGAGCCTCCATGAAGATGGCGGATTTCGACAGCACCCCTGAAAGGCTGCATGCGCTGCGGAACAAATCGGGGCGCAAAAATGCCAGTTTGAAAGCGCCGTACCCGCCCATCGAAAGCCCCGCCACCAACATTTGCTCGCGCGCCAGCTCCAGCCGGAACACTTTGCGCAGATAATCGGGTAATTCTTCCGTCAGGTAGCGGAAATAGGCTTGTCCGTTGTCCATATCGGCGTAAAAACTGCGTCCGACGGACGGCATCACCACCACCAGTTCCTGGTTGCGCGCCAGGGTCTCGATGTTGGTGTAGCGCTGCCAGGCGGAAGCGTCGTCCGAGAGCCCGTGCAGCAGGAACACTATATTAAAGGAGGAGAGCGCCTTATCCTGCAGTGTAATCGTCTTGGGGATAATCAGGTTGAGCGGCAAATTCACGCCGACGGCTTGGGAAGAATGATCGATTCTAAAAAGTGCCATTATCACCTCGAATGATTGATTGCTTGAATTTTATCAGATGGCAGGGAACCCTTACCAGGGCAGGCAGGGATTAATCTTTTCGTAGGCCGGGATTGAAAGCACTGACAAACCTCCTAAGTACCCTAACCGATTGTGCTTTCAATCCGGCGTGCGCAAGCCACCTTTATGATCCGCCTGTCCCTTCGTCATTGCGAAGGAGCGGAGCGACTGCGGCAATCTGCTTTTGGGAACGGCGCGAGACCGTTCCCTACTTTCATTCATTCAAAATCAAAACTGCAGACTGCCACGACCTTTTGCCAATCCAACGCATACCATCCCTCACCCCCTGGCTTACCTACAGCGGGCACAGGTCGCCGTCCCCCTCTAAAGAGGGGGTGATAAAAAATAGCTTTTTTCTATTAGCTTTCAGCTTTCAGCTATCACCTATTCTTTGTACTTCCAAATGTTAACAATTACTTGTATATACAAAAGAAACCCTTAATTATTTAATGTTAAGTGTGTTAAAATGATGTTTATCGTATGCAGGAGATGTTTTACTACTATTGTTGCCATCATTAATCATTCTAGGCAGCAATGGGGGAGCAAAAACATTCAGGGGTGCCGGACGAAGATTCCCACAGTACTGTTCGAGGTTGAAAGCCCTCTGCAGCCGCCGGAAACTTCTTCACCGAAAGGCACAACTGGTCGGATCCTGAGTAACATACGAAAAACCTGGGCAAAGATAAAAGCCCAGAACAATTTGGCAGTGAAATAACGCGTTTAACGGCTTTGGGGGGCGAGAGCCAACAACGCGATACAACAAAGTCAAGATAAGCCCTTGGGGGAGACCTCGGGGGAGGCTTAGGAGACAATGAAGGAAGCCAAAACTGTAGGATCGTCAACAACCCGTTTAACCGGGTTAGTTCAGGCGAGCCAAACGGGGACGTGTTGATCAGCAACGCGTTAGGTCCCGCTAATACTGCAAAATTTATGCAGGGGAACATACCGGGCGACCGCAAGGCTGCCTCGCTTTGGCGTGGTCACCCTCCTTTCAAGAATTACCAATCAGACCCCCTCAGGTAGGGAGTGCGTGCTGCCGGGCAAACCAAAGCCGCTGCTGCCCCCCACCTGGCGCTTGCCAACCTTACACCTTTTTCATCTCACAAAATTTCCACCAGCTCTTCTCCAACCAAGATCCCTTCTATTATATATATCCCCTCCGCCCAACCCACTGCACGCAGCCCCAGGAGCAACACGAAGTGTGCAGGGCAAGCGGCCGCGGCAAATAAATCGTCATTGCGAGCGGTACGAACCAACCCCGGCGTTTCTCGTAGGAGAGTGGTCATTGCGAGCGAAGCGCGGCAATCTGCCTTTATTCCTTTATCCACCCAAAACCACAACACCCACACCCCCAACCCTCTCCCTTCGCCCAAAACCAGGGCTGGAGAGGGCAAGAAAGCCAGCACCCTACATTTTAATCACGCCTCACTTCGTAGTGAGCGGACACTAGCCGCTCCAATTGTAGGCACACCCAAATTTTCATCCATGTTCAGTACGGTGGGAAGTTCTCACCGATCCAGCGCACTTAAAACCCTCAACAACCAGGACCCACACCATTCAACACCCACACCCCCAACCCTCTCCCAGGAGAGGGCAAGGGAGAACAGTCCTGTTCTAGGGGTGTGCGCAAATAAATTTATCAAGCAGAAGTCACGAAGTCCCGCCGAAGGTGGGAACCCACAGCCGAGGAGGTCTATTGAAACAAGAGCAAGGGAAAATCGACCTGGTTTTATTGCAGTTTTATGCAAGCCGGCCTCACGAGACCGGGAAACAATCAACCATTTTTCAACTAATTGGAGGAAATAAATGAGTAAGAAATTGTTTGGAAAAATCTTTATTCTCCTGCTGGTCGTGGGGCTGCTCTTCGCCGCCGCACCAACCGGGCAGGCATTAGCACAAGAAGTGATGGCTGGAGACCAAACCTGGTATGGCGATGGTTCTGCTACCGTATTCACTCTTATGGATGTTGCCGACCTTGAGGGGTTGGACGAACTAGTTACAGCTGGAACCACTTTCGCAGGGAAGACCATCAACTTGGGCGCTAACCTCAATCTTTCTGGAACAACCTTCGCTCCCATTGGCACCGCAACCAACACCTTTAACGGCACTTTTGATGGTGGTAACTACACTGTCTCTAACCTGACCGTAATCCAGACGACAGAATCTGCCGGTTTGTTCGCTGCAAGCGAAAGTGCTAGTTTTAAGAACCTGACACTATCTGGATTTACCATCACCGCTCCTGAACTTGCTGGAGGTCTGATTGGTACAGCTATGAGGACTAATCTCGATAACATTCATATAACAAACTCTACCATCACTACCGATCACTTTGGTGGAGGTATTGTGGGTTACATCTACGGTAATTTTAGCAATTCTTCCGCCACAAATGTAACTGTAAAAGCCTTGGGTACCATTGCAGACGAGTGGGGTAACAAGATGGGCGGACTTATCGGTTATGCTGGTGAAGGTGGTTATCTAATTCAGAATAACACCGCAACCAATGCTATCGTCTCTGGTATCCGTGGTGTTGGCGGAATTGCTGGGGCTGCTCAGACTGATAACAAGTTCCTTAACAACCAGGTTGTGGGGGGGACTGTCTCAGCTGTCAATACATATGGCACGCATACCGACGCATGGGCAGGCGGGGTAATCGGTCAGGTCGCAAACCCTTACGTCTATCTTTTCAACAACACCTCTACCGCTACCGTGACAAGTTACGATGCTGCTGATGCAGGGCAAATCATTGGTGGACCGGTGGCAAATGCAGTGTGGTACTACATCAGAAATTCCACGCAGGACACCTACTTCAGCACCATCCAGGCGGCAATTAACGCGGCTGATCCTGGCGATACAATTGAAGTGGCAGCGGGGGATTATAACATCCCATCTACGATCACCTTAGCTAAAGCTGTCACCATCACTGGTCCAACAACTGGCGAAGCTAAGCTGATCAAGACGGATGGTTCGGTAACCAACAATATTTTCTTAATCACTACTAGTAACGTGACCATCCAGAACCTGACTCTAACTCTAAATGGCGCGCCGACCGTCAGGGGCGATGCCTTTATCCAGGCTCCCGATGGCGCGAAAACCAACATACAAATCTTGAACAATAAGATTTATGTGGATCAACAAGCCGGACCCATGACTGATTGGAATGCCCAAGCTATTTACTTTGGCAGATATACAACAAACTCAAAGATTAGTAACAACACGATTTACAACACCCGCAGCGGTGCGGTAGCGCACTACAACTGTGAAGTTGAATATCGCGACAATGTTATTTACAACACCAAGGGCGGTATCATGAATTACGCCAGTGATGCTGCCAACGCTCTTGAACGTATTATGGTAAACAACAGTTGGGGAACTGTTCACAATGAATGGGATATCGTTTGGAACAGCGGCGCTGGGGTTTGGGACTTTGATGAAAATGATCTTGTCCTTCAAATGTCCCAAGAAAACAATGACGCCTATGTTGTTACTCAAATAGGGACTGCTCCAATACTAGGCAATCGCAGCCATGTGTTTGTCAATGCGGTCACCGGAACAGAAACATTACACCCATCAAATGGGAACATGAACCTTCCTTACAAGAAAATTCAAGATGCAATGGATGCAGTTGTTCCTGGTGGCACAATTTATGTTGCGGCTGGAACATATAATCTTGGTGCAATCCTGGAAATCAACAAGGAAGTAAATATCCTTGGTGAGGATAAGGCGACAACGTTTGTAAAACCAACCGCCTCTTTAGCTTACCTGTTTACAGTAAATTCGGGTGGTGAGCTCAATTTATCCAATTTCACGATTGACGGAGAAGGTTTTGCGTCCTCTGGCGCAATCAGAATAAACGCTGGCGCGACAGGTGTAATAGATAACAACGTAATCAAGAACTTCATCAAACCAGGTTACCAAGGTTTTGGAATCGTGGATTATGGCAATAATGCTGTTATCTCAAACAACACCTTCTCCAATATTGGTAGGGTAGGCATGTGGATTGGGGGCACAGGCGTCCAGGTAACTGGAAACACTTATACCGGTAAGGGCGCAGGTGATTGGCTGGATTATGGCATTGAAGTTGGTATGGGGGGGACCGCGACAATTTCTGGGAATACAATTTCAAATTGTCTGGGCGTTGCTTCTGATGGTTCAGAATCTGGTGCAGTCATCGCTACGACCTATTACGGTGCAGGAACCAGTGCAACGTTGACAAACAACACCTTCAGTGACAGCAGTTACGGGATCATGGGTGGTTATGATGAAACCGATACTAGCATAATGACCGCCACTGGGAATATTTTTACTAACATACCCATATCTGTCACGCTGACAAATTCTGCCATTATGGATTTGGTATCCACATTGGCAGCGAACACCTTCCCTACTGGTTCAGCCATTGTTGGCAATAACATCATGATCCCGCCGACGAAGCTCTTGATGGACCCGGCGACATTCGCCACAACCGACACCTGCACCGGTGAGTTTGTGGTTGATGTGATGGTGCAGAATGTTACAGCACTTCAATCTTATGAAATGAACATCCAGTTCGATAACACCAGGCTTGAGGTTACAAAGGTCGAAAACCAGTTATGGTTGACCACCCCCAATGGACCATCTTATGGTAATACATTTGGCAATGATACTGGTCTCTTGAAATGGGGCTGGGTTTCAAATGCCCCGTCCATGGGAGTAGATCCGGCCACCTTCACTGGCAGTGGTCCCGTGATCAAAATCACCTTCGAGGCAAAAGCTCTTGCTGGCACAGGCGCATTCACCATTTTGGGAACCTCCTATTTGGGTGAATGGCCAAACGCTTTTGGCATTCCATACGAAATCACCGGCGGAACAAGCGTGAGTTTTGGCACGATCGTTACGAACACCACTCAAACCAAGTCGTATTGTGACCTGGCTACTGCGGTTACTCAAGCTGCGGGTGGCGACACTTTGCGCGTTGATGTCAACTTCACCATCCCCGCGACGGTCACTGTTGACAAAGCTTTAACTCTTGACCTGAACGGTAAAGTCGCGACTTATTCACCAACAGATAACTCCTATGCCTTATCGGTCAATGGAACGGGTGCTGCACTTACAGTAAAAGATACTGTAGGAACTGGCAAGATCCTGGTTATTGACGCTGATGCAGATGGAGTGACAGATGGTCGGGGTATCAGTGTCATTGTCGGCTCTCTAACGCTTGATAGTGGAACGATTCAAGCACCATATGCGGGTGTTTATGTTCGTCCAGGAACCTCCATGGTCATGAACGGGGGTACTATCGGCGGAACTGTTGATCCGGTGTTCGGTATAGTTATTCTTGGAACTGGTTCTTCTCTGGATATCAATGGTGGCACGATCGAAGCTAATGATTTTGCAGTCAGCGGAAATGCGACACCTGGATATGGTGATACAACCATAACAATCGATGGTGGCACCCTGACAAGTACGAATTCTGTTGCTATTTATCATCCACAGACTGGAAACATGACGATAACCGCCGGCACGATAACCGGTACAAACGGTATTGAAGTCAATGGTGGCGGTCTGTTGAACATCACTGGAGGTACGATCAACGCAACTGGTGCCTTTACAGAAACGCCCTTGAAAGAAAGCGGGAAAAGTACTAATTCTGGTGATGCAATCTTGATCTACAGCATTGATGGTGGATATACCGGGACAATGAACGTGACCATCAGCGGTGGTTCTATCAACAGTGCGAACAACTATGCCTTACGCGAAGTTGTTCATCCCGGAAGTACCTCCCGCCTCGGCGTTGTTGCGATCAGTGGTGGACACTTCACTGGCACTCCAGGAGCAGTTTCGTTCACAACCGTGAGCGATGCTAATCTGGATTTGACTGCTGGAGATTATAGCCACGACCCGATCGCTTATGTCTATGCTCCTTCGGGAACCTATTTGAACACTACAGACAATCGCTGGTACATTTCACCTCTGCCAGTCTTAAGCTCAACTGACTTTGACGATCAGGTCACCCTGGGCGTTCCGACCACCTTTGAACTGACGGTCGATCCGAGCGTTCCGGGTGCATTCGGCATGGTGTTCACCGGTTATCCGAGCGAGACAGAAATCACATACGGCGGGGCAACCTACTCTTGTGTGATGACTGGTGATCCACAGGTTTGCACGATCACGGTTCCTGTCACCCTAACCGGTGCAGCACAGACACTGCCGTTTGCAATCACGGTTGCGACCGCAGGCACTGAAACCCCTGCCGCATCTTATGCGGTTACGGCAACGCTGCATGCTCCGACTTACGATGCTGGTGCAGGCCGGGATTTGGATTCACTTACCGTCACAGTTCCTGTGACTCCGGGCTTTACAGTCAGCGGCACAGTCACGATGCAAGGGCGAACAACCCGTGCTGGTGTTCCCGTATTCCTGACCTGGAATAATACTCTGGGCGTGACCTACGGACCACATATGGATACCGACGAACAGGCTGTCAACTTCCGCCTGGCGGTGAATTATGGTGGCACTTACACCATCACCACCCTGCAGCTGCGCTACTTGAACATCACTACTGATCTGGCTAAGAACATCGCTGTAAACGCCAATTACACATTTACCAACCCGCTTTGGTTGCGTGCTGGTGATGCCTACATGGATAACGTAATTGACAGTAGTGATACCAGTCTAGTCGGCACACAATTTGGTACAGCTGGCGAAACCGATCCTACTAAGAATGGTGGCGATGTCAACTTTGACGGAATCGTTAACATCAAAGACCTGGCGTTGGTCGGTGGCAATATGTTCCTGACCAGTGCAGCGGCTTATGGTACTTGGATACCCTAAACCTTCCGGGTCATTAAGTACCTAATTAATATGCAGGCTGGGCAAAATGCCCAGCCTGCAGAACCATTTTTACAAGAGAAAGGAAACGACATGAAAAACGTTTCAAGAAAACTTCTTCTCTTAATGAGCTGCTTGATTTTGTTGCTTTCCTTCAGCCCCATCAGGCACGGGGCAGCCCAGGAGACAGGACCCTGGATGTATTTTTCACCAGACCCGTCTTTTATTTATATCAATGGCACAAACCAGGTCACAGTGGATGTCATGGTTCGGGACGTGATAAATATCAATGCTTTTGACATAAGGGTTGATTTTAACCCTGAGGTTGTTAGTTATGTAGGCTATGAGATTGGCGATTTTCTTAAAGAAGTCTATTGCTACCCTCCATATCTTGGGTCAGGTTATGTACAGTTAATTTGCACCCAAATAGCGCAACCTGGTCAAGATGGCACAGGTTCGCTTTTTCGGATGACTTTTGCAGGTGTCGTTGAGGGTTCGACGATTTTAGATTACACAAAAACAGTTTTAAATGAACCGGATGGAGATAAGGTGTTTCCTGGTTCCACCGACGGCACGCTGAACGTGGTTAACTCGGCTAACTTCCAATACCTGCCGCTGATCATGAACGTTTCGGTGCAAGGGGTGTTGGACAGGGGCGGGATCGAGGTGGCATTGGCGGGACTGAACTATGGTATGCCCTATTCAGAAACCAGCACAAACATCCCCGGCAACAACCTGGATTTTGGAGATATTGTGGTGGACACTTACCGCATCACGACCAACAAGGCGCGGGTGCTGAACGTCCCGCCGGAGCTGAACAAGACTTTTACGCTTGCCACAGGCGCAACCACGGTCCCCGCGCTGCGCCTGGCGGCGGGCAACGCGGTCTGGACGGATAACGTGATCGATATCCACGATTTAACCGCTGTAAACGGCGCTTATGGGGACGCGAACCTGAACGAGGACGCGGATGTGAACTTTGACAATTTGGTGGATGGGCGCGACCTGGCGCTGGTGGGCGGGAACTGGGGTTTGACCTCGGCGGTGGCGTATGCGGCGTGGTTGCCGTGAGGATAGGTGATAGCTGATAGGTGATAGGAAAAAATGGCTTCGCACACCACACCCCAGCCCTCTCCCAGGAGAGGGTGAGAACCGTAATCGGCATAGACGGTTTTTGTCACCCTGAGTGCAACGAAGGGTCTTTACGTTGGAGGTTAGGATCCTTCGCTTCGCTCAGGATGACAAAATGAAAAGATGGCTTCGCACACCACACCCCAGCCCTAACGCCTACGGCACGCACCCACAACTTCGTTGGGGCAGGGCAGTCCCCGGAGAGGGTGGTAAGAGTCGAAGCAAATAATAATTAACAAGGAAAATTAAGAAGAAAAATATGGACTTATTTCAAAATTTTATTCGAAAACTCAGGACACCTTTCCTTTTAACAGGCATCTTCTTTTTCCTGCTGACTTCAGCAGGCTCGGCGCAGGGGATTGCGCGCGCGGGACTGCTCGAAAATATGCAAATCCGCCCAAACACAGCGGTGGAGATCCCGATCGATATCGAAAACGTGGTCGATTTGTATGGGATCGAGATCGAACTCAAATTTGACCCTACTTTCTGGGAATTTGAAGACGCCGACCCACGCCGCCAGGGCATCCAGCCCGCCATTGGCACGTTTTTGGACCCCGGCATGACGCTTTTCAACATTATCGACATGCAAGAGGGCAGGATCCACCTGGTGATGAGCCAGGTGAACCCAAGCGAAGCCAAAAGCGGCGATGGGAACATTTTGGTGCTGTATGCCAAGGCAAAAAAGAGCGGCGTAACCACATTTGAGGTCACGAAAGTGGAACTTTCAACCCGTGATGGCATTGGCATTGACGTAGAAGGCGTGGATGGGGAGGTGACGATTCAGAGCCAGGCGCCAGTGCTGACTGTCACGAGCATCCCGGTGACTGACCCGACCCAGATCATCATCATCCCGACCTATTCACCACCAACGGCGACGGCGACATCCAGGGCGACCAGCACACCGCGCCCGACGAATACACCTCAGCCGACCCCGACTGCGACGGGGCAGGCAAGCACGTCTAAACCGGCTAATACATCTCAGCCGGCTGCCACGAGCACCAACGCACCCGCTGCGACCGCCACAAACGTGCCGAGCGCGGCAACAGTGCACGCACCAACAGCTACCCCGGTGGTGGCTGTGGAACAAGTGAAGCCGACCGACGTCCCGCCGGCAGAACCGACCGAAGCAGAGGATAACAGCAACCAGGGACGCATGTTAGGAAAAGACACCCAGGGGGGAGCACTCCCATGGGTGATTGGAGGGGGAGCAGGATTAGTAATTATTGGTGGGGTGATCGTTTACACCCGCCGCAAAAAAGATGAACAACCAGAAAACACAGCACAGGAGAGTAAATAATGCAAAATAAAAAGAGTTTATTGTTGAGTGGACTGATCGCCCTGTTTCTATTATTTGGGCTGATCGCACCCCAAAGCGCGCGCGCCCAGACAGGGGTGACCCTCAGCTTCAACCCAGCAGAAGTTACAGCAACAACCTGCGGAAACGTTGAGATATCGCTGGATGTGGCTGGTGTGACTGAGGCAAACCCAATGACGGGTTACCATTTGGAGGTCACTTATGACGAAGAAGTGGTGGAGGTTGTTTCGGTTGAAAACGGCGGATTCTTGACGGATACAGAAGTTTTGCCCGCATTTTATGAACCTACAAACACAGTAGATGATGGCACCGGGCGCATCCTTTTTGGGATGGCGCAGCGAGGCGTGAATGGCAACCCAGTTCCAAAGAGCGGATCGGGCAGCCTGATCAAGATAACCCTCAAAGCAAAAGTGGCGGGCGGGAGCACGACCTTTGTAATTGACGCGGATGATAGCATGTTGGTAGATTGGCCTGACGCCTTTGTGGTTGATTTTACCGTAGATGGAACCAGCGTGGTAACTACCGCCAGTTGCTCGCCGACTACGCTGGAGCTCTACCCTAATTCCGTCAAGGAAAATGAGTTGGTAGGGACAACTGTAGGTAGTTTTAGCGCGACAGATATTGACCCTGGGGAAACTTTCACTTACAGTTTTGTTGAAAATGGAACTTATCCTGATAACACTCTCTTCACCATTGATGGATCTGTGCTGAAGACAGCGGTTGTTTTTAATCACGAGGAAAAGGCTGTCAGGCTGATAAAAGTTCGCGTTACCGATTCAACCGGGCTTACTTTTGATCAAGAGTTTTCCATCGATATCCTGGATATCAATGAAGCCCCGATTTTGGATCCGATTGGACCTCAAACTGTCATGGTAAACCAGAAACTAAATTTCACGGCAACGGCACTGGACCCTGAAGGAAACCCTCTGACCTGGTCTCTGGGAGTAGGCGCGCCAACAGGCGCGATAATTGACCCGGCGGCTGGTGAATTTAGCTGGGATACGACTGGCTTTGAGCCTGGGGATTATTCCTTTGACGTATGTGTAAGCGATAGCGTTTATTTAGTCTGTGAAACCATCACGGTGACGGTTGAAGCCGTCCCGGATCCGCAACCGATCAAACTTTACCTGCCGCTTATCTTCAAATAAGTACAAAATAAATCAAAACAAACAGGCTGACCCGAAAGTCAGCCCGTTTGTTATTAAAAGAAGTGGGGTGGGGGGGAGGTGATGCGCGTAGCCATAAAAGGAATTTGTGATGGGGGTTGGGAATGTCATCTACCTGAAATGTGGTCGAAGACTTCTAAAGCGCGGCAAAATGATTTTTTACAACACTACACAAAATAAATTGAACCTCGTAGATTTACTGCATAAGGCTTTTGGTGTAACTATGTGGGCCGGGTGGCCACAGTTTGCCAGATATTTAGTATACATTTAGTGAGAATGAGAGATAAAACTTGTGATATCAGTGTGAAAGGGGCACAGTTTAGAAGTACGACGACATGTCCTATGACAACTCGGGTTTGAAAAAAAGATGAAATGATTGGACTCGCATCGGCTTACGCGCGTTATATATATCAGATTCAATTGTTGGACCTGATTAAACACAGGTATTGCTTCCTTAGAAAAGATTAAGATTGGTTAGTTCATACTTGCGAATGATGCCAGGTAAGCCTTCGCCTTCGTACTTCCAAGGCAAGAGAGGAATCTGGTGATCTCGTAAATGAAGAACGTTGCCTTTGGAGCAACGTTCTTCGGATGACTATCAGACTATTTGGTTTTGACTAAATTGGATCCTATTATCTATTCAAAACGCAGGTAAACTGGTCGAGTAAAGGTTAATTGACCATTATCGATACTACAATAGGTGGTTCCGTCGCAGGTATTCCCATACATATCAAATGCTTCAGAAACCTGACCATACTGAGAAGTGTCAACTACTTTTTCCGTTCCATCCATCGAGAACAGTGCCCAAGTTTTCGAGCCCCTAGTGAACTCAAACGCAGTCACACCCGGTATAGGAATGATCTCCCGGGAAAAAGTGGTTCCATAGAGCGTTTCAGTCATGGTTTTGAAGGCATAAAATGCAGGCAAGGGATTGTTTTTGGCATCCAGCATGCCAGTTCCCTGCCAGCCGCCCCTATCGAATGTGTACCAGGTTGTGGCAAGTAAACCCTTTGACCAATTACGGGTGTAAAGCCAGACAACGTACTCTGCCTTATCCTGCTCGAATTTTTCAGGAAACGTCGTACAACGGTAACAGATCAAACCTGCTTCCGAGAGAATGATAGGTTTGGAGATATTGTATTGAGCCATTATCTGTCTAAGGAAAGCCAGTTTTCCTTCAATCTGTCCGCCCCTTGATAACCAGTTTGGTATCTCAAACTCCCTTTGGATTGGGCTGGTATCAGTGGCATAGTAGTTGTAGGCATGGAAATTAACCACATCGAAGTACTGCCCCCCTCCCGCATTCAAAATACCTTCGAAATAGTTGGACATGTTTTTCTGGGCACAATCAGTGGCAGGATCACAATCGAGCAACAGTCCACCCAGCACGATCTTTATGTTTGGGTTAACTGCTTTCATAGCTGGGGCAATTGATTTTAATACCTCAGCGTAATATCCACCGCCATAAAACGTTGTGTCTTGTGGATCCCCCCAACAACCATAAGGCATATTTGACTCATCCTTTGTGGTGGCTGGATTATCCCGAACGAGGAAATGATCAGGCTCATTCCAGAGTTCATAATGCATAACATTGTAGGGTGGCTGACTGTATTTTTGGACTACCATCTGCATAAAATTTGCAAAATCTCCCAGTTTGTCCTTCGCAATCGGACCACAAACCGAATCCGGATACTCACGCGCCCAAAGTGGCGTCCTGTGAATAACGAGGATGGCTTTTGCACCAATTTGACTGGCATTGATCAACTCTTGCTCAAGCGCAGGGTCTGGGTAGAATTCCATACTGCTGTTTGGCTGGTAACCTATCCATTGCAAGCCATTTATCCTCACCCAGGCAGTATTTGCTTCTTCTGCCCTTAAAGCTGCAGTGTTGTCCAGAGTGTGTACTTCGATGCCAAAGCTTGAATCCAGCCAGGGTTTCATTATAAGGGGAAGATACACAGGTGATGGAGGGGTGCTCACTAATGGAAGGAAAAGGTCTTCCTGACCAGTCACAGCACCCGTTTCAATCGGGCTCCATCCACACCTAAACAGCAACAGTAACGCGCTTGAGAAAAAAAAGATTCGTCGTAACATAAACCTCCACGATTAATAGTAATAGCTATAGATTGAAATGATACCCCAGATAATCAAAACCATCATGCAAACAGTTAACACCAAACCCTGAACGCGCCAGGTGGCTATCTTCTGGTTGTTAGCCGTTTTTCCCCCAGGCTTGAAGATATCCAGCAGCCGATAAATTCCGTAAGAAAAATACACCACTATTGGGATGATTGCAGGATAAAAATATCGGGCAGGAGGGTAGTAACGCATGGAATACCAGCTTCCTGCTCCCCGGGAAAAGACGATAAATAGTTGCATTAAAACTATGAAACCAAATATAAAAACAACAGATTTCGGGATAGATTTAAATTTCTTTACAATGAAGAATAAGGATACCAGGCTGAACAATATTGTTAGGATAAGTAGCCCCTGGTAAGCATATTTCCCGAGTAATGGAACAGCACCCCAACCAAAGTAACCCCAGAACGTCTTGAAGAACATCGAAGCGGTAGTTCTGAGGTACCAACCCGAGCTCTCGTAATCAAACAGTTCTACGATCTGAGACGTAGAGACGTTCAGTTCTGTTTTTGCTAATAACCAATCAACCCGGTCGGACAACTTTGGAAAGCCAATTTCTAAAGAGCCGTTTTTAATCACGTTGTCATGCTTTGTTTCACTGGATCCCGCAGTCTTAGAAGAATCCGAAGCGATCAAAGTGATATCATCCCAATAGACTGGCGTTTCCGAGGCGCCAAACAACGTAAGCCAGGCGACATAATCGCCGGCTGGCATTTCAACCGTCGCTTTGTAACGTGTTGGCACTGTGTTCACATGGATTTTATTTTCCGAAAGCACCACTGTGCTGGTATCAAGCCTACCAATCACAGGATACTTGATATCCGTTTCCTGCTCAGCCCAGATCCATGCAGAGAAAGTTACACGGTTACCTGCAATTTGATTCTGCCCCTGTTGGGTAATCGTTTGATGAAATCGTGCGCCAGTATGCCTTAGTACATATTCACCGCTTGGAGCACTTTGATCAGAAACTCGCATTAGGTTTTTCTGCCCATCTGCGGTCGAAAAATGGATTGGGACAGTATTACCCCAATCAATTGCCAATAAACTGATCGCAATAATCAATAAAGCCATCCCGATCCAAACAAAATTCTGTCTTTTACCACGAAAGATACCAAATAACAGAACCAGACCGCTGAGAGGGATTGCCAGCCAGGCTGTATTTTTGGAAAAATAACACAACAGAACAGAAAAGAACAAAAACAAAAAACGCCATAACGAAAAACCACGTAAGAGCATTAACGAAGAAGCCCATATAAACAGTGAAAAAGACATAATTGCCATTGCATCGTTATTTACCGCGGTCATCAAATCAACAAAACCAGGAATGGCAATTAGAAAGGCAGGCAGGATCCAACTGACAGGATGCTCTGAGCCAAAAAGTGTTCGTCCCACTTGCCAGGAAATACACACAGTTACCAGGAACATCAATAATGAGACCATGCGGCTGATATAAAGCTGAAAGGCAATGTCAGTGTGCTTAACAAGACGCAAGGGTAAGGAAACCAAAAAATAATAGAGAGGTGAATCACCTACTTGAGGGATTAGAAGCTTCATTGGCTCATAGATGGGGGTAATCTGCGTGGGTACTCCGGTGTATTCCTCAAAGCGATGCTCCTGCATGGACGCAGCAAGCTCCCGCCGCATATATTGGTCATAATCCCCCTCTGCCGGCCACTCATCCTGATTAGCAATCAACCAGGCATATTCAAAGTGACCCGGTTCATCATAATGCATCCATGGCGGTACTAAAAACACATAGAACAATCCAACTACTAAAGCAAGGAGAAGAAGGATTGTTAGTTGATTTTTTTTGAAAAATTCGAAGATTTGGCTCATCCTTCTTTAGAACGCGCCTTTGCCCCGGATGACAACCAGTATGGTTTTTAACAAGATTTGAAGGTCAAGCCAAATCGAATAGTGCTGGATGTAATAGAGATCGTCTTGTGTATTCAGGTGCATTGGTTTATCACTGCGCCCGTTAACCTGCCACCAACCGGTGACGCCCTGCGGCACGGTAAAGCGTTTGTGCTGCCAAGGTTCGTATAAGCTGACCATTTCCGGAAGCTCCGGTCGGGGTCCGATCAGACTCATATCCCCTTTGATTATGTTAAATAATTGCGGTAATTCGTCCAGACTGGTTTTCCTGAGAAATTTTCCGATTTTTGTAACTCGAGGATCATCAGGTCGCTTATGTACCAGGTTGCCATCCTTGTCTTTTTGCATGATTTGCTGCAATTGCTTATCCGCATTCACTTGCATGGTGCGGAATTTTATCATGCCAAACTCTTCACCATTTTCTTTCATTCGCTTTGAGACGTAGAAAGCAGGTCCTGGTGAGTCCAGTTTAATCAACAACGCAATAATCGCTAACAAAGGGAGCACAAAAATGAGCATTGGGAAGATGATTGCAAGGTCAAAGATACGTTTTGTCATTCGCTGAAAATGGTTTAAAGCAGGGGCTCGTAAGTCAATCATAGGCATGCCAGCGAAGTCAACCATTTTTGCCTCGCTGAGAGCCTGGTTGAAATAATCTGGAATAACCCAAAGCCGTACAGGCAAGGTATGAACATCACTCACTAACTGATCAAGCTTGCTGTAAGCACGGCGGGGGAGTGCGGTAACCACATGATCGATGTGATAGCGCAAGATAATATCCTTGATTTGATCGATGCTTCCCAGGACCCTGGAATCTTTTTGCCTGACTTCAGAACTGTCATCGACAAAACCAACCACCTTGTATCCCAGATTACTATATCCCTCAATCTGTTTGGCAAGCCTCTTCCCCACAACACCAGCCCCAGCGATCAGGATCCGTCTTTCTTCCACTTCTTTTCTTGCATTCAGTTTAAAACTCACACGGTAAATCAAGCGGTGAGTAAGGGAAAATAAAGTGGATAAAAACACAAAACTCAAAAAAAGAACTCTTGATATTTCACGATTTGAAAGGTATAGCGTACCTGCCATGATAATGCCAGCCAGAAGTGAACTAATCAGGACGCCATTAATTTCATCTACGACTCGTAAATTCTTTTCGGGATCATATTGGTTATTCAACAAAAAGACTAATATCCAGATAATTGCTAATATAAAATAGGCGTAATTAGGAATAGCGGTTGGGGTACCGATATCTTTGATTAAATTGCTAAAATGAGACAGGGAGGGACGGATGAAGAAAGCTATTCTTAAAGCAAGAGCGGCTAACACTCCGTCCAGAAATATGGAGAACAACGCATAATTTGTCGAAAACCGTTTTAACATCTACACCCTCTCAATAATTACCAAATGGTCTAATGATTTTACCACTAGTAGGTAAAAACCAACGGGTTGATAAAATTTGATCGCTAAAAAGTGTTGTTTATTCCACCTTAATATTTTTCAATAATTGAAGTGCTGCGTAGTATAAGAACCTGGGATTATGATGAAAATACCGTCTCCACAATCTTTTTGGTTCAGTTATTAATCGAAAAAGCCATTCCAGACCAGACCTTTGAATCCAAATTGGCGCTTGAGGTTTGATGCCAGCGATAAAGTCAAAGGCTGCGCCAACTCCCAGCATTACTGCTGGAATTTGCCCCTTATGTTCATACATCCACTTTTCTTGTTTTGGACAACCCAACCCGACAAAAAGAATCCTGGCTCCGGAGTCAATAATCTGATCTACAACAGCAAGATCTTCCTCCGTACTTAACTCTTTAAAAGGTGGGCTGTATGCATAAACCACCTCGATTTCGGGATGGGTTCTACGAACATTTTGAACAAGCTGTTTTACCACATCATCGCTGCTGCCAAAAAAACCAACCGGAATTCTTTCCTGGGCTGCCATGTCCAGGAGCTTCTCAGTTAATGTCGGCCCGTACACGCGCTCTTGATCCGGATAGCCTAATCGGCGCAGCATCCAAACCAAAGGCATGCCATCCGGAGTCACAAGATCGGCTTGGTTGATAACTTTTTGATAAGCAGGGTCGTCAAACGCTTCCATAGTCATGTGAACGTTGGCAACGCAAATGTATCGGCTTGATTCCTCTGCCTGCCAGCATTTGACAGACCCGCACACAGCCTGATAACTGGTTGGGTCAACACGCATACCCAGAATTGATGGGGACATCATTTATTTACCTCTGGCTCTAGCTTTGTGACGGATGATTGCCTGTTCATAAATTTCTTCTAAAGCGTTCAAGTTTTTCTCCACTGTGTATTTCGACTCATATTCAACACGGGCGTTCTTACCCATTTCTTCCATTTTTTCTCTGTTATTCCATGCCCAAGTAACCTTCTCCGCCAGATCATGGGGATTTCCTGGTTGAAATAACAAACCTGTCTGGTGGTTTTTGACAATCTCGGTAGGAGCACCAAGCCTTGAAGTAATTACAGGCACAGCGGTAGAAAACGATTCAATTATTGTCAACGGAAAATTTTCATAACAAACAGATGGCAAAACAAGGAAAGACGCCTGCTTCAGGAGAGAGAATACATTTTCCGATGTTTGAGGACCAAGCAATTCTATCAGTCCCAAATCGTTTCTCTGTACATATTCTTTGGCAAAACCGAAGAGTGGCCCATCTCCTACAATTTTTAGTGGTACACCTCCAATAAGCTTCCACGCTTCAAGAAGTAGAGCAACCCCCTTTTCACTTGAAAGCCGACCAACAAATAACGCATAGAATGAATTGGCCCTGGCTCCCGGATCAACATTGATGAAATTTGGTTTCACCACTATCTTCTTGTCTGGCAACCCCCCTTCTATAAATTTTTGACGTGAAAACTCTGTTAAGGCAATATAACAATCGACCTGGCGGGACCATGTGCCAATTAATCGGTGAATGCCGAGCATGGTTGCCACTACTCCACTAGCGCTTTTACTTTGACGATAGCAACCATGAAAAACGCCTGGACAAGGGAAAAGTTTGTCAATGCAGTCCTCACAAATTCTTTCATTCCTCAGCAAAAGCGCATTTGGACAAATCAACCGATAATTATGCAAAGTTTGAATAACTGGCACATGATTCCTCTGGCATGAGTAATAAGCTGAAGGTGAAATGAGAGGAAACGTATTATGAAAATGACATACATCCGGTCTGTTTTTTATGATCAACTGTTCAATTTCACGGTAACTCGTGGGGTTCCAGATTGTTTTACGGAATTGCTGGGCCTTGGAAAGCATATCGATTTGATCGTTGTGTAATGTATATTGAATGACGTTATGCCCACTAGATCTCAATAATTCTGTTTCTGACTGGAAAACCTGATCTTCCCCACCGGAACGTTTATAATAATTGTGGATTAGCAAAATCTTCATGATGATTATTATATCAATAACAAGATTAGTTTTTTTGGACGAATAAATCGAAGAAACTGAATAAAATTATTGGAGTTTGACTATGAATAAAGCAAAGTTAAGTCCGTTTTTACAAAATAATTATGATAATTACTACGAAGAAGGGGATTCAGAATGGCGTTGGCTTGGGGCATTGGATAAAGCGGAAAATATTAAGTCCCTCTGCAAAGATTTACCTATTGACTCGGTTATTGAAATCGGAGCAGGCGAAGGTTCGGTTTTGAAAAGGTTATCAGAGTTGAAATTCGCCAAAGAATATTATGCTCTCGAGATATCGCCGACGGGTGTAGAAACAATCAGGAACAAGAACATCCCTGACTTAAAAGAATGTTCGTTATTTGATGGGTACCGTACACCTTATGAAAATCACAAGTTTGACCTCGCTATACTCAGTCATGTTGTCGAGCATGTCGAGTATCCCAGATTATTATTATATGAAGCAAAGCGAATTGCTAAGTACGTTTTTGTGGAAGTTCCGCTAGAGGATACTATCAAACTGCCGCTTGATTTTCATTTTGCTAAAACTGGTCATATTAATTTTTATTCACCGAGAACATTTCGTGCGTTAATACAGACATGTAATCTAAATATTATTGATCAAAAAGTAACAAATCAATCGAAGGGCGTTTATACATTCCAAAAAGGTAAAAAAGGTTTAGTAAACTTTTATATCAAAGAATGCTTATTGAAAATATTTCCTCGTTTAGCCACTGAGATTTTTACTTATCACTCATCGATTATCTGCAAATAGGTGATGAGAGTTATGGTGTCGAAAATAATGTGATAGAACTTATTGCGAAGTGTTAATATTTATTTTTTTCTAGATGTTATTTAACCCAAAGAGGATGCTAATGTCAAATTTGCCAAAACAAATGAAAAATCGAATCAAAAAAATAATTTATAAGATGTTTAACCCGTTTATTAGAATATTTATGTATTTTAAGTGGAATAGCTATATTAGGTCAACGGATGAAATTAACCTTGTGGTGGGGGCAGGGCACACAAAATATAAGGGGTGGTTTTCAACTGATATTTCTACTCTTGATATCACTAAAGAAATTCAGTTCAAAAGTTTTTTTTCAAATAAGAAGATAAACAAAATTCTTGCAGAACATGTGCTTGAACATCTTTCAGATAATGAAATGGAAATCACGACAAAAAACATGATGGAGTATTCCACCCCGAAGGTTAACATCAGGATTGCAGTCCCAGATGGTTACCACACCGACAAAAATTACATTAATCAGGTAAAACCTGGCGGCACCGGTTCGGGAGCCGATGATCATAAACAACTTTTTAATTACAAATCATTGTCTGATTATTTTACTAAAGTAGGATTTGTTTCTTATCCCTTGGATTATTGGGATGAAGATGGCCGGTTTCATCAAAATTATCGAAATGACGATAAAGGGTATGTTTTTCGATCTTACATAAATGATAAACGGAACATTGATGGTATACCTGTCTATACCTCACTTATAATTGATTTTAGGAAAGACTAGTATTGCTGAGTTATTGTTGAAAAACCGAAAGCCATTTGGATCATGAGCATTTGTTCTGAAGATTGTTTTATTCTAAGAGGCACACATTTGAAACTCGTCGGACAAAATATAAACGGAGTTAATTAAATTCCAAGAAATTTTACTAATTCTAGGGTGTTAGAAAAACTTTGCGTTTAGACTAGAGTTAGTTCAATAATTATCAACAACAGGAATTTCCTTGGTTGGGTCCGCTTATATGCCCACAAAACACATGAATTGGAAAATCGTAAGTAGGATGCGGCCCGATCTGATATCCAAGATTTTCTTATTAGAATATTAATAACCTTGCTAAAGATTTTGAATAAGTAAATTTTATAAACACTTCGCCACTTTATTCCTTCCGGATTTCTTAATCTTTAATCCTCAATTGCATTTAATATCCCTTCTAAAAAATTGCTAATCATGTTCTCAATGGTGTACTTTTCTCGAGATGATTCACACCCATGGATTAATTTATCGAGTTTATTCTCATCTCCTAATAACTTTGACACCTCATTAGCAAATTCCAACGGTGATGACGTGCTATTGATAACAATTCCATTTTCTCCATTGATCAGGTAATCAATTTCAGGGCTGTGGTTGTCGTTCTGAACAGTAATTAATGGAATCCCGAGGGCGAAACTGTCCAATATTGCCAAACCAACAAGTCCAGGCATCAACTGTAATTTCGAGATTGCGAAGTAAGGCACTTTATAATTTCCAAGGACGGGACCAAGAAAATGGATCCAAGGGTTTTCACTGGCTGCCTTGGCCACTAAGTTTGCGTCTACCCCTCCGCCAATAAATATCATATTAAAGTCTTGTATTTGTTCTCGAATATGATTCAAAGATTCAAGAAGGAATGGTATCCTCTTTTCAGGATACATACCGCCTGAATAAATGGCGACATGATCGCTATTAATGTTCAACTCCTTTCGAACAGCTTCTAGATCTCTTTGGGAAATTCTTTGCAGAGACTCAACCAAAGAATGTGTGTCAATCGCGTTTTCTACAGAGGTAATACGTTCTTTTGGGAAACCCATCTCTTCTACAATCTTTGCGCTTAAGTCATTATAAGCAAACCACCAGTGCACATGGGAGGAAATATGTCGTTTAACCCACTCTCCGAATTTATTTGCAGTGGTTCCCTGTAAATTTTTACCGTGGCCCCAAAAAGCAACCTTACGAATGCCAAATATGTTTTGAATTACCAATATGTAATTAATTAATAATTTGCTGGCCTGTTCGACAATCACTAAATCTACACCTCTGAGGTGTTTTAGTACTGGTTGCCAATAGAAATCCTTAATTCCAATCTCAAAGATTTTGCTGGTCACTTTTGTAGCCCAATTCAGATCGACAGTATCTTTTTTTTGGCTGTCTCGTTTGGACGATTGGCCGTACAACAATAATAGCTCAACGTTTTTGGATAATAATTTTCCGCGCAACCCATTAAAAAAAACGGCACGATAGTGTGGAACGGTTTTGCTGATGATAACGACTTTTTTCATCAAGAACTCTTATTTTTATTTCTTCAAATCTTATTCAAAATTTGATAAGCAATTTACCTAGTCAACTGAGCATAAATTATTCAAACACCATTGCTTTTGAACAGCCTTGGACAGTTTTGTGTAATTTCGTTGTTCCGTTTCAAAGCGGACATTCTGATGATACTCGCACGTTTCGTTGAGTGACACAACTGGACGACATTTTGCTAAAATATTTGATATATCCATCAGGACTCTAAATAAATTTGTTCACTAGACGTTGAAGAGACTATAAGACATAATAAAACAACCCAAGACCAGTTAAACGCGCTACCCATTTCTCCCTGTAAGAAAAACGATTCCGTGGTGTTATATAACAGCATATATAGACAAAACGATAGATGATATAAATAAATCTTTTGATCTGTGTCATTTTGAGCAGTAACAAATTTATGAAACAGTGTAGCAATAAGTTTGACCATTATTACCAAGATCAAAATCAGACCAATCAAACCTGAATGCCAGATGATCATTTTAACATTGTGTTTTTTAGCCCACATCATTGCTAACCAATTTGACAATATACTTGGAATACCTAGGTTGATTATTAGATTTGGACTAAATGACTCAATAGTTGAAACTACTTGATCTTGCCAACGTAATGCGAACGGACCAAATTTTTTCTCTAAATACTTAATTTGTAAGTTTGGAGTTGAGAGTTGCCCTGTATAGGTTGGTCTGCCATCTTCCTTATTTTTCTTAGCATGCAATACTAACCAGTTGTAGCCAGGGTAGGAGCATAATTTTGAAAAAAATGTCTCCCGATAGGGAGTAATAAAATTGGTTATGAACAGAACTTTAGGTTTGTTATCAGTATTTTGAATTATCATAATTACCTAAATGAATTATGTGCAGAGTAAAAATCATCATCCGATGTATTTGCTATTGCCAGACCCAAAATGAAACCCAAAGGTGCCATGAAAAAGCTGTAAAAACCAGAATTTGAAGTAAGAAAAAGGGAAAGCGCTACACCCAATGCTCCCAAACCTAATAAAGCTTTTTGGTCAATTCGAGTCTTTCCTTTGCGGACATATCGAATTAGTGTCGAGCCAATCGACAGGAATCCGTTGAGAAATAATGATAATCCCAATAATCCTGTGTCAAAAAATATCCGTAAATATTCGTTATGCGGATGTGTAAAATTTGGATGGTTTGAATAATAAAATGAGTATGCTGATGCAATCCCTACACCATGCCCAAGTAATGGCTTTTCTAGTGCTTTGTTGAATAACGCTGGCCAGACGGTTGATCGGCCTTGAGTGACTGAAGCCAAATTACCTTCATCAAGGACAATATTCTGTACTACAAGCGATCTGATACTTCTAAAGATAGGCGAAAACCTTTCAAATATTGGTGGGTAAATAAATATAAAACCGATCAAAATTGAACCAATTATTAAAAAGGGAACGAGTTTACGCCAACTCAACAAATTTAAAAATTTAAAATCGGAAATTTGAATGATACTGAATGCCGCAAGACAGGCTATCAAGGCCATGCGTGAACTAGTAACAAGAATGGCGAAAAAAATCAGGAATGAGGACAGCAGATAAATTGATTTCCTTTTGCTTACAAATATTGCAGTAGATACACTAAAAATCAGAGCCAACAAATCTGTCAATGACCGAGTATTAAATGCAGTACCTGGTAGTAATATCAGGACTGCCCAAAAGAGACCTGTTAAAATTACAATAACTTCGAACCGTTTGTATACCCACTCGTCTTTGCCTATCCAAAGTCCGACGTATAAGGCTGCAATAAACAAACACCACACTATGAATTGTTGGACTGCAACAGGAAATTGATAATTTACTTGATTGGGTAAATTCTGAGAATCAAGAACGCCAAGAATTAATGAAATAAACATCCATGCCGTAAAAATAATAAATGCGATGGGGAGTCCTTTTACAATTGTTGGTAAAAACAGTAGAAATATTGCTACAAAAAAAACAACAGACAAGGCACTAATAAATGCGTTTGCGCTAAATTTGCCAAGACTAACCATTGCTAAACGGTCCGCAAATATAAAATTTAGCGTTACTATTCCAAGTAAAAAAGGTTTGTATTTTATTTTCAACACACTAATTGTCTCATTGAACAAAGCCTTATTCCAAGCAAGTTCCAATAAATCACGCCAATATCAGAAAATAGTTAAATATGGAATCAACCATTGCATATTATTTCTTCACGTTTCGTTGTACCGTACAGTTAACTATTCTTGAATAAATATCAAGAAATCCAAAAATCTCACCAATTAGATGAATAGAACCAAACGCATAGTTTTACTCTATTTTTCTATCAATTATCAATTTGCAGGCTTCCATGGGATAGTAATAGGAAACTGGTTTAACACTTCTTCTGTTGGTATTTGGCCAGCTATCGATACCATCACCATCCAATATCTCACCACCTAAAGATAACATTCTATGCAATTCTTGAGAGTAATCCTTTTGATCGTACAATTTACCCTGCCACCATTTATCTGATCCTCTACCTGCCTCCATTAACATTAATAAGCCTTTATCGGCCAAAAATTTGCTATCCAGGACGTGATCAACACAAGGTTTGCGATGCGCACCGTCAATGATCACAACATCACATTTTGTGCTCAAGGCTTTAACGTAATCTACTTCATTATCGCGAAACATAATAGTAGCGTTGGCATTATCTGTTTTAATATAGGCATTAATTGCGTTTGAGTCTTTGGCCGGCTCAACAGTTAAGGTCGAATTAATTGAGTGATCTGTTGCTTTTTTTAGCATAGCGCTTATCACAACCCAGAACCATTCATAATCAATCTCAACTCCAAAATACTCGCCACCGCCAGACAAAAGATTCTCAAAATGCCATAATGATGAGGATCCGGTTCCATATTCAAAGAGAACCGGCTTATTTATACCATAGTAATGGTCAACAATCGTTTGCCATATGTTTGGGCTAGACCAGGGCGGGTTGTTCTGAAAAAGGAGTTGTTCAAAAAAAACACTACTGGATTTCCTTTTTCGATTATCAATTTTCTCTTGGATTTTGCCAGGGAGTTTTCGTTTAAGAAAACCTCTTGCCTTAGCAATAGAAACGTCAACATCATATCTCATTTTGTTTTTCATTTAACTCCTTGGTCTTTAATTGCTTTAATGAAATAAGGAAAAACAAGTTAATGGTAATTGTAAAACCAGCTGATGCGATGAACAGTCCAAGCGCCGCGCCAGTCAAACCCAGTCTATTAATCAACAGAGAACTGAATACAAGTGTAAGAATGCTAGATACTGCATAACTAGCCAATAGGTATTTTGTTTTTTGAATCACCCGTATTCCAATTTGAGCACCTCGTGATAAGGAAAGTATGATAGGTGAACAAAGCACTAGTGGAATAAGATAACTATAGGAAGAATACTTCCCCTGATATAGCCAATGAATTACATCTTTACCTATTATGGCTAAGACAATTAAGTATAGCAATCCAACAGAAGCTGTCAGAAGGCTAATCAGATTAGTCCTCTTTAATATGGAGCTGGATTTATGGACTGAATATTGTTTTGAAAACCATGGGATAAGCAATAAGGTAATTGCAGTTGATATTTCTTCAAATGGCTTGGAAAAATTTTGTACAGCCTTGAATGAAGCCGTATCTGAAAAACTTAGATTCTTTGCGATCAGAATACCATAAACTTGAAGAGCAAACCACTGTAATACCGAGGCAGCCGCAATCCATTTGCCATAATTTACATGCTTTATTAATACTTGTCGCAGATCCTGCATTCTGGGACGTTCTTGATGCCTAAGAAAAAAGAATATCCCAATTATCAATGAACAAATAGCATAGAGATAAAAAAAGTTGCTAGGAGAAACTAAATCCACTTTTTTTAGAATGAACAAGCCAAATAGTAGTAAAGAAGCAAAGACAATATCAATCCTTAGGGACATTTGAGGTTCAATTTTGGCATAATAAATCCAACGAACCAAGTAGATGGATTCAATGAAGATAAACGAGACTGCTAGACTTCTAATTGCAGTTACCTCGCTATTATTCCAAAAAATTGAATATAGCAAAATACAAACGGCCAATAAGGCACAAACAATGAAATGCAAATATATTACGGAAACCCAATAATTCTCAGGGTTTTCTTTCTCTATAGGACCAAAAACACTCAATGGTTCAAGAATGAATGCAGAATAGATTCCAGAGAAAAATAGAAAAATTGCAAAACTTACAGAAAAAATACCATACTCTTCAGGCAGCATCCATCTTCCCAGAAGTAAAGTGATCAGAAAGTTACTTCCAGAAAAAATACCTTGGTCAAGAATCGAAATCATCCCCTTATTTATAAAGTTGCGCCTTTTTGTTGAAAAAAGTGTTTGGCCGATATTTTGCCTCAATTCATTAGAACTTGTCATTTTCTTTAATCCCAACAGTCTATGACTAAACTAAATCATTGACAAGGAACTATCGAAATGGATTCAACATAACCATTTCTATCATCACCACTTGTGGAGTGAAAATCATTTAGAAACTTAACACTTAGCAAGTAAGAACCTCGTTCCAGAAAAGTGTCTGTGTTAACGCTTTCCAAGTTGCCATCACCATCGTTCAGATTAGCCCGCAAAATTTCCTCAAAATTTAAATACAGTGCCAGTTGAGTAGGTTCTGGTTTCTGATCGACGCTTACAAGACTTAAGCAGTATCTCGATGAATTATCTGTCCTGACAATGACACCAATATCACTTGCATTAGACGGTAAGACAGCGACTTTTACTCCATTTGCTAGCATAGTTGGGGCAGGTAAACCATCTGTAATTTTGAAGAATTCGGAATAATTAATTTTCAGACTTTTTTCACCTAACAATATAAAACCGTCCAGTAGGTGTTGTTGAGAAGTCGTTACACTCAATTCTCCGTTGAATATCTTCCTTAGCTCGACCCACTTTAGAGCATCGGAAATATTCCTTAATCTATAAGCCTGTTCTGCAGCCTTCTGGAAGAATGCATTACTAAAGCCGGTATTTGTTAGGTAGTAATTCGCCAAATATTGATCTGCAGGATATTTACCAGAAGCCTGACTATCTAGATACTTTACAAGGTGAGCAAAGCCCAACTCTGCCATGCCCAGGGTGTTACCGTTGCGTTGATTTACAAAAATATATAATTCATCTATTGCTTGAGAATACTCTCTGGCAAAGCAATACGCCTGACCCAGAAGAAAGTCCCCATGAGAATTATGGGGGTCGAGCTGTTGCGATTCTTCAAGCCATTGAATGGCATCGTTCAGCGCAATGGGGGGCTGTACTTCCTCATGAAAGAGCGGGAGCAAGCAGTAGAAAAGACCATCAACCGCATCTGGTGACGAAGTTTCAAGCAGATCGACGTATCGCATGATTTGCTCGGCGGCCATAGCGCGCAAGCGCCAGGCCTGAAGGCGGGGAAGGTTGAATAGAACCAAAGCCACGACGGCAAGAATGGCTAAGATAAGTATCCAATTTTTCTTCAGACTGTTCATGTTCTTACCAGTTCCAATCAACAGACTGCCTCGGCTCTACCTTTTCTCTGCCAATCCCGGTTGGAAATGCCATCACTTTTCGCTCAAATTTTACAAAAATTTCCAAATACTAAAACATGTGGAGGAAATTCTTTTTCTTCTTTGTCTCAGTTCCGTAATACTCGTTGTAGGCAGCGTATTTACCTTTGTTGCCGTAACGGTAGGCATAAGCGGATTGACTGGCATCGACATCATTGAGCACCACGCCCAAGATTCTGGCGTTGGCGGCGCGCATTTGGCTGATGGTGTTCTTGAGCGCATCCCGATGGGTTTGACCCGACCTAACTACCAGAACGACGCCATCGGTTTGAGGCGCGAGGACAGAAGCATCGGTGACCACCATGGTGGGGGGTGTGTCGAGAATGACAATATCGGCGAAGTCGGTCATCTTTTTGAGGAGCTTTTTCATTTTATTGGACCCAAGCCATTCAGACGGGTTTGGTAGAATCGGTCCAGAGGTTAATACCTTTAGGTTGTCAAGGGCGAAGGACTGCAGAACCTCTTCCAGGGGAATGTCATCCTCCTGGGTCAGCAGGTTACTTAGACCAACACTATTCTCACAATCAAAGGCAGTATGGACACGAGGTTTGCGCAAATCACAATCGACAACGAGCACTTTCTTGTTGGTCTGAGCAAAGACGATGGCAAGATTTCCCAAAGTAGTGGTTTTGCCTTCACCGGGATCCGTGCTGGTGACCATGAAGATCTGCAGAGGTTTATCGACACTGGCATAATTTATGCTGGTACGAATTGAGCGGTAAGCCTCCGAAACCGGAGAGCGAGGTTGCTTTAGGGTGATCAAGTCCTCATCGAGCTTGGTGGAGTGGCGGAAGATTGAACCGAGAACAGTTAAGTTAAAATCTTTGGCAAGTGGCTCAGTAGAGCGAATGGTGTCATCGAAGGCTTCGCGCATGAACAATACCGCAACGACTAACAGACCACCCAAAATGGCGGCCATGGCGGTGTTGTTCAGGGTTTTGGGTCGGACTGGATTGAGCTCAGGAGCAGCGGCTTCAACTTGAACGATTGAAGAAACTGACTGAGCCTCGGAGACACGGACCTGTTCGTAGGATTGGAGAAGGTTGCCATAGATGGTGTTATATTGGGCAGCTTTTTCCTCGAGCTTATCTTTTTCGGCAGGAAGGGTGACTTGCTTAATTTGATTATCAACATCCGCAATCTGCCGATCAAGTTCGGCCATTTGAGCCAGAAGAGACTCTTTTGACTCCTTATAACGCGAGCCCTGAATTTCTTCAATCTGCTGTTTAAAGACTTCTACGACAGCATTGGCAAGATTGGCGGACAGGTTTGGGTCAGGAGTCTCTGCCTTTATCTCGATGAGCTGTGTGTTGGTAAGCGAGGTAACCTGCAACATTTCCGCCAAGTCTTTTTCTGTGTATGTAAGGTTTAGCTGCTTTATGACCTGATCGAGCACGGAGCCTTTGACCATCATCTGAGCATAGGTTTTGGCTAAGCGCTCAGACATCATAACCGATGAATAATCGGTGGTCTGGGTAGCAGGGGCTTGATTGACCAAGGCTGTGGCAGACGAGGCGTAGTAGGGGGTCAAACTCTTGCTGATGAAGTAACCTATTAGACCTGTTACCAGGCCAACAAGAATAACCAACCACCACCACTTGGTTAGCAAATGGATGTATTTGCGCAAATCAATCGTATCTTCGTCAATACTTTTCTGATTATTATTTGTATCCAACTTGTTTCCTCTTCGTTAATTTCGACAGTTTACAAAAATATATTCACATTCCGCGCACATCTGTCGCGACAGAAGCTTGTTTCATAAGGTTATACTCTACTTTTGGCAGAGAGCAAGCCCAGTTCAGTGATTTTTTCAATATTGCCATCGATGGTTTTAATTATTGAGCTGGTTATGAGGCGAGCATCATCAAAGTTGTTAGAGGCTGGATCAGGAATGTCACCGGCGTATTTGCTTGAAATTTGACTTAGAAGCTGGATCCTGGGACATGCTTGAGGAAATTCTGCGCAAAGCGACTCTTTTTGACCTTGTTCCATGACCAGGATCAGGTCGGCATCATTGAGAACCTCAGGATTTGTTTCGCGGGATTGGTGAGAGCGAAGATCGAGCTGAAATTCATCAGCCAGTTCAATGGCTTTTGAATGAGCAGACAGACCATTTTTAGTCCACGTGCCAGCGCTGCTGACCTGCCAGTCGCCAGGGGTGTTTGCGTACTGGAGCTTAAAAGATAAATAAGCCGCCGCGAGCGGGGAGCGAAATTGGTTTGCGGTGCAGATGAATAATATGTTAGGCATCTGTATTCGTTAAAACCTCCGTCCTTCCGACAATCATATTATTTTATTTGTCTCAAGAAAAAACAAGCACAAAACACTAAACAAGTCATTCGATTAGTGCTTGATTTTGTGATTTGTTATTTAAATTTGTAATTATTATACCCTCTGATGGATAAGGTAACATAAGTTTCGCACATTTATGTAGTGGCAACATGATAATGTCCTAAAGTAGCAATTTAGAAATGTCCTAAAAAGGCATGAAAATTAACTACATGAAATGGACAATTCAAATGACCGAAGAAGAACTGAAACGCAAGACCTATTTGGACAAAGCCATCGATCGGCGAATGACAGCACGGTTGACAGCAATGTTGCCACCGTTAGCATCACCGTAACCCCGGTTAATGACGCCCCTGTGGCTGTTGATGACGCGTACACGGTAGCCGAGAAAGAGACACTGACCATTTCTGCTCCAGGTGTTTTGGAAAATGACAGCGACGTGGACGGAGATACTCTGAGCGCGATCCTGGTTGACGACGTTACTAGCGGCACGCTGACCCTGAACGCGGACGGATCCTTCGTCTACACGCCGAATGATTACTTCAACGGCACGGATAGCTTCACCTACAAGGCGAAGGATGCTGTGCTGGAAAGCGAACTTGCTGTTGTGACCATTACGGTCACCCCGGTCAATGACTGGCCGATTGCCAACGATGACTTCTACGAGACCATGACTGGCGTTTTGCTGGATGTTGCAGCGCCTGGCGTACTGGAAAATGATGTTCTGCTTGATCCCAATGAGGAAGTTTCGATCCAGATCCTGGACGCACCTCAGCACGGTTCTTTGAGCATGAACGACGACGGCTCCTTCACTTACACACCCGATGCCGGCTTCATGGGAACGGACACCTTCCGTTACCAGGTGAACTCGGTGCAGGTCAATGCTGAGTGGAGTGACGACGCGTTGGTGACCATTGTGGTCAAGCCCTACATGGGCATATTCCTGCCGATTATCTTACGGTAGGGCAGTGAGTTAGACCCGCACAACCAGCAAAAATTGGTCTGCGGGAGATAGAATAGGACAAAATCAGGCTGACTTTCGGGTCAGCCTGATTTGTTATTGAGTCGTCCTTGCGAGGAGCGAAGCGACGCGGCAAACTGCTTTGAGGTGGAAAATATGGATGAAAGGCAGATCACCGTACACTGCTTCGAGGGCACAGGCGCAAAAGACGCTCGCGATAACCGGCTTGTGGGCGCTTTTTCTCACTTCGACGTTTATCACCCCGTCATCGTTGGAGACCTACGGTCAGATGCCGTGCTCGGTCTGGAGACTGGCACGATCAAGGTCCTTTGGTTTCACTGGAAACGATCTGAAGAAGTGGGGTGGAGGGGATTGTTGCGCGTAGCCACTACAGGGAGATAAGGACTGATACAATCCAGAAAACTTCGCCTTTTGTTTTTCCGGCTTTTCCAATTCTTCAATTCCCGTAAGGAATGTTGTGCTATTCCATTAGCCCTCCTCCGCTTGCGTGGGAGGAGAAGTCCCGGCTTGTTGGATGTCTGTAAGCGAAACGTATGGGGGTGAGGGTCAACCACTGTTTGCGGGGTTTATGACCCCCCCCGTTCCGTCACTGCGAACTCCCTTAATAGGCAATCGGAGGCCTCAGAATCACGCAAAAGGAGTGTGGCAATCTGCCCCTCAAAATCCGCCAGCGTAATACTGCGCGTAGTCAAAACAGGTTAAAGAGCGATGATGGAGTGGGCGGTGTTGGAGTGCGAGCGATCAAGGCGGAGGCAGATAAACCCCCTCCGTACAGCCAGGTACCTGTAGCAGCATTAAATGCGCGTAGTCAAAATAGGATAAGGGGCGGTGATGGAGTGGGCGGTGTAGGAGTGCGAGCGATCAAGGCGGAGGGAGATAAACCCCCTCCGAACAGCCAGGTGCCTGAAGCAGCATTAGATGCGCGTAGTCAAAATAGGTTAAAGGGCGGTAATGGAGTGGGCGGTGTAGGAGTGCGAGCGATCAAGGCGGAGGGAGATAAACCCCCTCCGTACAGCCAGGTGCCTGTAGCAGCAATAAATGCGCGTAGCCACAATAGGAAATAAAATCCGATTAGATTCAGAAAAGTTAAGCTTTCATTCTTTCTGCTTAGGCAATTATTCGGTTTTCAAAAGTCATGTTTTCTCTTTTCCATTTACCCGTTTCAGGCAGTGGGGGAGGCGAATTCCAGCCAGATGCTGTTTCGGTAAACGAAACAATAAAACCGAGTGAGTTTAACTCACATCGAACGGTAAGGGATGCATTTGATTTCGTAAAGGGGGCGAACGCTTTTATCGTAGGGGAGACCCCTGCCCTGGTGAGGGTCCACGGTCTCCCGGCAGGAGGAACCCTTACCAGGGCAGGCAGGGATTTATCTTTTGGTAGGCCGGGATTGAAAGCACTGACAAACCTCCAAAGTACCCAAACCGATTGTGCTTTCAATCCGGCGTGCGCAAGCCATCTTTATGATCTGCCTGTCCCTTCGTCATTGCGAAGGAGCAAAGCGACTGCGGCAATCTGCTTTTGGGAACGGCGCGAGACCGTTCCCTACTTTCAGTCAAAACCAAAACTGCAGACTGCCACAACCTTTTGCGAATATAACGCACTCCATCCCTCGCCAAACGCTGCCAAAGGGTCTTGCAGTGACTGTGAGGGTGGGGGAGAAGAACCTTTCCACAGGCCAGACGGGTCGACTCACCACCCGCCCTAAAAACGAAGCAAATGGGGTTTCCAACCAGAGGTGTGGGGACCGAAGGAGGTGGAGCAGCAGTACAAACCGACCTGCGTATCCGCATTATTGATCAACCTGCATCATGAAAGGCATGAGAGATTCCCACGCCTACAATCCGATTAGTAATAAATTAAAAACAAATGCTTGCTAAAGCTATTCTAAATAACTTAACTATAAAATCAGTCTATAAGTTAGAACAGGAGAATAAAATGAAAAACAAAACAGTATTTACATTAATTACACTAAGCATTCTGGCTCTGGTGTTAACCGCCTTCAGCTACAGCCCTTCCCAAGCCGCTTTTGAAAGTGGTCGTGGTGGTCCTCCCAATGGACGTGGTCAACAAATTTACCCAAGTCAGAATACAACAACAGCAACCCTTTCGGAACAAGAAGCAGCCGATCTTGCTTTAGCTATCCAGGAAGAATACACCGCGATGAATACCTACCAGGCGATCCTGAGTGAACTTGGAGAAGTTGGACCATTTTCTCGCATCGCTCGCTCTGAACAGATGCATGTGAACGCGCTGATTCGTGTGGCGGAACGCTACGGAGTTGAAGTGCCTGAGAATGCCGGCGCGATCGCAGATATTGAATGGGCTACCTTTGAAGAAGCCTGTCAACTAGGTGTGACTTTTGAACAACTGGACGCCGATCTTTACGACGAGTTGCTTCCTAACACGACCAACCCAGCCCTGATCCGGGTTTATACCAACCTTCAACGGGCTTCCCTCAACAATCACCTGCCCGCCTTTGAAGCCTGTAATCCGTAAACAACAAAATTGTTAACCCTGGGATACAATAACGTATCCCAGGGATTCAACAATTAAGGAGAAAAATGGAATTTTCCAATCCTGTTAAGAAACCAATCAAGCGCAGCAAATCCTATAAGATCCGTATTTGGGTGCAATTATTCTTCTTTATTCTTATTGCGCTTATTTCAATCAATCACACACTGGTAGAAGAAGGGAAAGGCATTGCTTTTCTCTCTTCAGCGTCGTTACACGCGCTTTGTCCGTTTGGCGGCGTTGTCAGTCTTTATCAATTCATCACGACCGGCACCTTCGTCCAAAAGGTTCATCAATCTTCGTTGATTCTAATGATCATTGGCGTTGTACTGGCTCTGTTTGCCGGACCTGTCTTTTGTGGATGGGTCTGCCCATTGGGTACTTTTCAGGAATGGATCGCCAAACTTGGCAGGAAACTTTTCAAAAAGCGCTACAACCACTTTATTCCAGCAAAAGTCGATAATGTTCTCCGATATTTGCGTTATCTCGTGTTGATCTGGGTGGTTTTCATGACCGCCAAATCGATGACACTCGTCTTTGCCAACGTGGATCCCTATTTTGCACTTTTCAACTTTTGGAGCAGTGAAGTTGCCATCGGAGGGTTGATTGTTCTGGGGCTAACCACCATCGCATCATTGTTTGTTGAACGTCCCTGGTGTAAATACGCCTGCCCCTATGGCGCATTTCTAGGGATTTTCAACCTCTTCCGTATCTTCCGTTTGCGTCGTAATGCCACCACCTGCATCGATTGTAAAGCCTGCGATAAAGCCTGCCCGATGAATATTGAGGTCAGTAAGATGGCTGTGGTTCGCAATCACCAGTGCATCTCGTGTATGGAATGTACTTCTTCCGCACACTGCCCGATACCTGTGACGGTTGACTTTGTCGTTGGAGGTGAAAAATGAAAATAACACCACGTCTGATGGCTATATTTGTTGTAGTTGTCCTGTTTGGAGGGATGCTGGTATCCATGGCCATGGGGGAATGGACCACAAAAAGTACCAAAGAGCCCATAAAATTTTCTGAGGGCGAATTCGCCGGACAATACGATCCAGCTGATATCCGGGGATCATATACTTTTGGCGACGTCTCCCGGCTTTTTGAGATCCCGCTGGACCAGCTTGCCGTTGCTTTCCGTGTTTCGGAAGCTGATGTTGCTGCCGTCGCACTTAAGACAATCGAAGAAAAGTTTGTCAACCTGGAAGTGGACCTGGGAACCAATTCAGTCAGGCTCTTTGTGAACCTGTTGATCAAGGATTGGGCGACTTCCCAGGGATTGGCATTTTCCACCTTTAAAAGCCAGTTACAGGCTTTAGTGGATGCGGTGAAGTAGAAGGTCGTTTATTTGACTGTTGATAGTGAAAGAGCCAGGTAAACTCTGGCTCTTTTGTTACCCTGTACTACCTAAGCATCAACATAGCTCAGCTTACCCAAACCGTCCTACAACCTGCGGCAAGCAAGCAGAATCTCCGCCAACCCAGGGCAATATATGGCAGGGGAGAGATGGAGGAGGTGAAAATTATGTTATGAACTTTGTTCTGTTCTGTCTAATCGATTAGTTGAATAAGGATCATCAACCGCAGGGAGCGCGGATATCTGCCTATCCTTCCGTCATTGCGATGGAGCATGGCGACTGTGGCAATCTGCCTTTACTCTTTGATTATTCAAAACTAAAACTGCAGACTGCCACGACCTTTTGCATTCTGGCTTATGTCATCTCTCAGGACGACTTTGCAGAAGGGCTTGCAATGACCGTAGGAGTAATAGGTCAGGTTTGGGCTATTCAAGCTATCCTGCAATCATTGAAGAGTCAGATAACGGACAAAAAATTACATTGCTTTTGGTTTGCGGAAAAGCAGTCTTAAGAAAAGGATGAAAGCAAGCAGGATGGCGGCAGCTGTGGCGAAGAATTGTACGTCAAGGAAACCATTGGTGTAATCGCCCCACACGCTCCAGGGCCAGCCGACCATATCGAAGGGGATGGCGACGAGTGGCGAGAACACGACGGCTTTGGCGTTGATAACATCCTGGGCATACCCGGCAAGGGAATAAACCAAGCCGATTAATAAATAGGCGATGATGATGAACCATACGATCTTACCAAAGGTGACTTTGCGTTTCATTGCTGCCTCCCGGATTTTGTTTGAACAATATTGATTATCTCATAGAATAGAGTCGATTAAAAGGTCGTTAGAAAGATGAACACCCTCGATGAGTTTCCAACTTTAGCTTACCCAAACACAACGCAGGCGTAAGGTGGGAGCCAGAGGGTGCCGCTTTCTGCGTATTCTGCTTTGCCAAACAGAATGTTTTTTTGATCCAACAGGTGCTGCCTGACGACCCACTCAGGGATGGCGTGATCACGTTCGCTGAAGTTCGCCAGGATCAGCACGCTTTCACTCCCATTGAAGCGTGAAAAGCCCAGAACAGAGCCATTTTGGGTGCTGAAAACCTCCAGTTTTCCCCCAGCCAGGGCAGGTAAGGCTTTACGCAGTTCGATCAATTCGCGTAAACCTTGAAAGACACGTCCTGGAATGCTGTTGGCATCCAGGCGCCGAGCGTAGCGCTGCGGATCTGCAGCCGGGCGGTGCACCCAGCGGCTGTCGTTTTTGTGCTTAGGGTCATCCTGGTAACTGTAGTCGTTGAGCGTGGCGATTTCGTCTCCCAGGTAAATCAGGGGAATCCCGCCGGCGGTCATGACCACAAAATGCATCAGCAGAATGCGCTTGATCGCCAACTCCACTTCTTCCGGTCCTTCTTCAGCCAGGGCTTTTTCAAGCCCAGCAAGGGATGCGCAAGTGCCTGATATACGGCAATCACCAGTTTTCAGGTTTTCCTGGAAGGGAAGCCCGCGGGCAAAACTACCCGTGAAGCGACCCCGGTAAAACTCGTTTAAGAAGCGGCGGTGGTCGTAGCCGTTGATGCCCAATCTGGCAGCATCGTCATCTGAAAAAGTCCAGCCAATGTCATCGTGACCACGCACATAATTAACCCATGCTGAACCCTGGGGAAGTTCAAACCTCTCCTGAAGCGCTTGCGAGAGCAAATTGACCTCGCGCGTTGCCAGGCTGTTCCAGAGCAGCGCCATCAACAGGGGATTATAAGAAAGCTGGCATTCCTCAGGTGAAATGTATTTGATGACCTCATCCGGATGCACAATCGCTTCAGATTTAAACAGGATGGAAGGGGCAACTATACGCGTGATGGCATTGAACCCTTGCAAAATGGTGTGCGCTTCGGGCAAGTTCTCGCAGGAAGTGCCCAGCTTTTTCCAGATAAACGCCACCGCATCCAGGCGGAAGATCTCTACCCCTTGGTTAGCCAGGAAGAGCATTTCTTCGCTCATGCGGTTAAAAACAACCGGGTTGCTGTAATCCAGGTCCCATTGATAGGAGTGAAAGGTGGTCCAAACCCAGGATTTTATGTCTTCAAACCAGGTAAAGGCACCTGGGTGTTCATCCGGGAAAATCTCCCTCAGATTTTTTTCGTAAAGATCGGGCACGGTCCGATCCGGGAAAATGCCGTACATGTCGCGGTAATCCGGGTCGCCAGCTTTGGCTTTGAGGGCCCATTCATGTTCATTGGAGGTGTGGTTGATCACCAAATCCAAGACCAGGCTGATGCCCTGGTCACGCAGTTCCCGTGAGAGTTGTGCCAGTTCGGACATGGTACCCAGGGGTGGGTGAACTTCCCGGAAAGAGCTGACGGCATAGCCGCCATCATTTTCGTTTTCCGGCATTTTGAAGAGAGGCATGAGATGCAGATAGGTTAGCCCGAGTTCTTTGAAGTAAGGGATTTTGGCGCGGATGCCTTGCAGATTGCCCGCAAAAAGATCCACATAACAGACACCACCCAGCACCTGGTTGGATTGGAACCAGAGCTCGTTGGTCTCCCGCTGCCTGTCAAGTTCGCGTAGATCGGCAGGGCGTTGGAAGGAAGCTTGTGCCATGCTCATCAGCAGGTTTTCAAGGTGATAGATCATGTCATAGCGTTTGCCATACAGGAGATGGTAGAGCTGAAACAAGTGCTCAAAATGACTTTCCAGACGCTGAGTAAAGGTCTTCCAGGCTTGTGGGTCCTCAGAAATTGAGAGCGCCAATTCCTTTTCTACTTTGGGTAAAAGACGTGCCAATACGCGGTTGGATTCCAGATGAAGGTCTACGATTCCAGCTCTCATTCCTGTTGCTCCTTGCTGAAATTCTTTACTCTTTATCTGATCCCAAATAGCCAGGTTGTGGGGCGTTGGGACCGGAGGGGATATTGGCTTTTTCGCCGACAGGCTGTAGCCAAAGGAAGCCGTAGGCAGGTAGGGTGTAATCGCCGGGTAGAATCGTCTCTCCGCTCAACAGATCAATAAACTTCTCCGCTGTCTCCGGGATCCAGCCCTTGACCGGCACTTCCCGCAGGTTGTTCAGCACCACGATGCGCGTGCCTTCCCACTTCCGTTGATAAGCAACCACCGCCTTGGTCTCGAAGCTAAAGGATCTCCAGTAGAAATCGCCTCTGCCAAACACCGTGTGCTGTTTGCGTATCGCGATCAGATGCCGCACCTTGTTCAATAGTGAATGCGGGTCAGCTTCCTGGGCGGCAACGTTTACCTTTTGGTAGCCATAGACAGGATCCGAAATAACAGGCGCGTACAGGCGTTCAGTGGGGGCGTCTGAGAAACCCGCATTGAAGCTTGCATCCCACTGCATGGGGGTGCGCAAGCCGTTGCGATCGAAGAGCTCAATGTCATCTCCCATACCAATTTCATCGCCATAATAGAGGAAAGGGGAGCCCATCATGGTCAGCAGCATGGAATGCAGCAGAAGAATTTTGCGCTGGTCGTTATCCACCAAGGGTGCCAGCCGCCGGCGGATGCCCAGGTTGATGCGCTGTTTGGGGTCTTGCGCATAGGTATCCCACATCCATTGACGCTCTTCGGGGGTAACCATTTCAAGGGTCAGTTCGTCGTGGCAGCGCAAAAAAGTGCCCCATTGACAGCCTTCCGGCAGGTCAGGAGTGCGTGCCAAAATCTCTTCGATGGGGGTACGGTCGCCCTTCGCCAGTGCCATGAAGAGGCGCGGCATGAGCGGAAAGTGGAAATTCATGTGCATTTCGTCGCCGTCGCCAAAATACTCAATTACATCTTCGGGCCACTGGTTGGCTTCCGAGAGCAACAGCGTTTCAGGGCTGTATTCATCCACGAATTTGCGCATTCGCTTCAAGAATGTGTGGGTTTCGGGTAAATTTTCACAATTGGTGCCTTCGCGTTCGAACAGGTAGGGTGGGGCATCCACGCGCAAGCCGTCCGCGCCGGCATCGATCCAGAATTTGACGGTGTCCAACATGGCTTGCTGCACCTCTTCGTTGTCGTAATTCAAATCGGGCTGGGTGGAATAGAAGCGGTGCCAGAAATATTGCCCGCGTAGTGGGTCGAAGGTCCAGTTGGAGGTTTCGGAGTCGGTGAAAATGATGCGCGCGTCCTTGTACTTCTGGTCGGTGTCGGACCAGACGTACCAATCGCGATATTTGTCGTGTTCAGGGTGGTTGGGGTCACGCGATGCCTGGAACCAGCGGTGCTGGTCGGAGGTGTGATTGGGGATGATCTCAACGATGATGCGCAGGTCACGCTGGTGGGCTTCCTTCATCAGGGTTTTGAAGTCGTCCATGTTGCCATAGGCGGGAAAAATGTCACAAAAATCACTGACGTCGTAGCCGTCGTCACGCAGAGGGGATGGCATGATCGGCAGGAGCCAGACCGCATCCACACCCAGGTCTTTGATGTAATCCAGTTTGCTGGTCAGTCCGGGCAAATCGCCCCAGCCGTCGGCATCAGAGTCTTTGTAGGCACGGGTATTGAGCTCCATGAAAATGGCATCTTTGTACCAAGGGGTTTCTTGTGTCATTTCGTTCTCCAAAATTTCTATCGCCCCCCTAAAGAGGGGGTAAAACGAAGTCTTCGTTTGTTTTGTGACCTCGTACGGTCGGGTTCTAGACCCGCCCCAGAATGGCTATATCGCGAACCTATCGTTCATATCTTTAAGGAATGACCAGTGTCCATTCCCTACGGTTTTTTTCGTACGGAGGGGGCCATGCTGCCGGGAGCCGAGCGAGCAGTATTCATTTCCCTCCGCAAACATTCGAATCATCCAACTTAGCGGCTGGACTAACCTTCTTTTCGTAGATACCGTCTTGGATGTCAAGGGGTAAAGGAAAATTGCTTGCCATAATTTGGATCGAACGGCACTCCTGACTTCAAGACTCCATAGGCAATGTGTAACAATTTGTTCATTGCTG
>Ga0209163_1000938_pt1 | contig 39466 bp, 22 predicted proteins | sample MTBAKSrepl2MetaG_FD_187457 | JGI IMG/M metagenome (GOLD analysis project Ga0209163, IMG submission 187457) | Enrichment culture microbial communities om Arthur Kill intertidal strait, New Jersey, USA, that are MTBE-degrading - MTBE-AKS2 (Arthur... | ecosystem: Environmental > Aquatic > Marine >...
CAGCAGTGTCTGCAGGGTGATGATGGAAGCTATGGTTTCCGTGTCTCCCCCCAATTGTCTGGCAAGGATGTACCCGGCCGGGGAGGTCGGGGTCATGAAGGCAATGACAAGGGCGCCGGCCTCCACCCCGCTGAGACCTGTTGCGGATATCAGGACCGCGACGGTCAGCGGCTTCAGGCCGAACTGGGTGACGGTGGAAACGACGATCGGGCTTACCTGCCCCCGGATCGACCTTGGCCGCAGGGCCGCACCAACGGCCAGGAGGCCGAAGGGCAAGGCAGCCCGGCCGATGATCTCCAGGATGTCGCCGGTCATGTAGGGCAGCCCGATGCCGCTTACGCTGAGCATCCATCCGATGGTGCAGGCGACGATCAGGGGATTGGCCAGCACCTCCCGCACAAAGGAATAGACCCCCCGAAAGGATGCCTTCCCCCACAGGACGAAGACCGATATGCAGTACAGATTGATCAGCACGATCATGAATCCGGCCGCCACCGAACCCATGGCCAGCCCGGCCGGACCGTAGAGATTCTGGGCCACCGCCAGGGTGATGTAGGTGTTGAACCGCACCCCGCCCTGGAAAATCGACGTAAAGGTGGCGTTGTTTCCCGGACGCACCTTATGGAGCAGGATCAGCACCCCCGCGGCGATCGTCAAGGCCCCGACGATAACGGTCAGCATCGCCGGCCAGGGCACCCCGGCAAGGCTCTGTTTGCCCAGGGACCGGACAAGCAGGGAAGGCAGCAGGACGTAATAGGTCAGCTTCTCCATCCCGGCCCAGGCCTGATCAGGCAAAAACCCGACGCGCCGCAGGGCAAACCCGAGGATAATGAGGACGATGATCGGAACCAGAGCCGTAACGAATGCGTTCATGGAAAGGATACCCAAAGAAGAGAAACAAGCGCGCAACGCCGAACAGCGCGGAGTATCCTGCACAATTCCTGATCAGGCAATGAAAATTTCGACCTGCTTAAAAAAATGCTTCACTTGGTCCCAGGGAGATGCAACAGGAACCCTCATCGAAAACTTCATGAATGATCAGGCGGGGGAGAATTGACGGCCTCCAGACTTTTTATCTGGCCGACAAGGCTTCCAGGCTTCAAACTTCAGGCTGTCGACTGCCGACTGATGGCTGCCAACTATTCCAGATTGGTCGGGGCGGCAGGATTCGAACCTGCGACCTCCTGCTCCCAAGGCAGGCGCGCTAACCAGGCTGCGCTACGCCCCGTTATTGATTTTCGCCGATCGGCGCAAAAAGTGGATACCTGATACCGGGTTTTCCGGACCTTAGCAAGTTCTTTTTTAACTTTCCCTTGACTGCCAATTTCCGCTGTGCTAATAAATGTTGCTTTGAAATGACGGCCATTTTATTATGGTATCTGTCAGACCGCAACCGCAAGAATACAGTGACCCCGGGAAGCTCAGTTGGTCGAGTCCCGCCGCCGGCGGGATTAACCACCCTGAGCAACGGGGTTGAATACAAATTAACAAATTGTTCCCGGGTAGCTCAGTTGGTAGAGCAGGTGGCTGTTAACCACCCTGTCGGGGGTTCGAGTCCCTCCCCGGGAGCCAGTTTTCAAAATGGCCGTTTTTCACAGGAAAAGCGGCCTTTTCTTTTTGGCACTCTCTCTTTTTTTCTACAAGAATATTAAATGGTTGCCGGTAGTTTGGGATGAGGCTTCCATCCTTCCAGATCGAGTTCGAACACACGAAATTGATGATTCGGCGCTTTTCCTGGTCATTCTGTTTTTCGTAAAGAATTACAGCACGTTGAGCAAGTTCGAGTATCTTCACACCCTCGTCCATATATGACCTGTTGGCATTCTGGTATCGTTCAAGTTTTCGTAAGATTTCATCCTGCTCTTTCTTCCAGGCCGTACTTTTCCGATCATAAAAGTCCTGCCCAATCCGGCCATCGAGTTTGTCCTCGTACATGGCATCCAGCCGACCCTGCAGTTTTTCATATTGGGCCTGGAGCTTAGCCATGCTTTCCGTATGGTATTTTTTTGTCTCCGTATGGCTTTCCTTCAGTGCCGCAGTAACCCAGCCGAGGATGTCTTCATCCATCTTTATAGCCGCTATCGCCTGGCCGAACTGGCGGGCGATCTCCTCTTCCCGCACCCATTTCTCCGGGCACTCTCCTTTGTTGCGGGTGCAGTGGTAATAGACATACTGGTTTTTCTTTATCTCGGCCACCATGGCGCATCCACAATGGCCGCATGACAACAGCCCCTGAAAAGCCCAGCTGTGCTTCTGCTGCTTGGTGTTTCGCCGTCCTTTCTCGCCCATCACCTCCTGAACCCGCTCAAAAAGTTCCCTGGAAATAAGCGGCTCATGGACTCCTCTGTATATTTTTCTGGCCCAGCGAAACTCTCCGTAATAGATAGGATTTTTGAGGATCTTGTGGACAATGCTCTTGGGAACTTTCTGGTTGCTCTTCCTGAATGCAAAACCTTCATCATATGCTTTTCTGGTCAAGTCGAGCAGGGAATAGTTGCCGGTGGCATACCATTCAAACAGTTGCCGTACTTGCGGACCCGCCACAGGATCGGGTTGAATAAAACGCTTCCCGTTGCACTCGACGTTGATGTACCCCAAAGGGGCAAAAGAAGGATAGATGCCCTGTTCCGCCTTTTCAAGCATCCCCTTTTTGGTTTCTTCGGACAGGTTGTCGATATAGTTCTTGGCCATCAGGACCTTGATACCGTGCATAAATTTTTCCGAAGACCTGGATTCCTGGGACAAGATGACGTTTTCCTTCACGAAATGGATCTCCAGATCAAGCTCATCAAGGGTTACCCAGTCTTTGAGGTTCCGGTACAGACGATCAGTTTTCTCGACGAGCAGGGTCCGGCAGGGCACATTGTGCTGGGCCTTGGCCTCTTTCCGCAGCAACTTAATCATTTCGGTGAATCCCGTCCGGCCCGACTTCTTGGCCGTTTCCACATCCACGTATTCCTGAACAACCTGAAGTCTGTTGTCGGCAGCGTATTTATTGAGGAGTTTGAGCTGGGCTGGAATGGAGAAGCCTTCCTTCTCCTGTTCCTTGGAGGACACTCTTGCGTAGATGACGGCCTTTTGAAGGGATGCTGTGGATTGGTTGTTATTCATGGCAGTCTGGCCTCCTCATCATTGCTTATTCACTGGCTTGGTTACGGCCGGCTTGATTCCATCAAGAATGGCCTGTTCTTTCTTTTTTGCTCTATAGAGGTCCCAGCGAGTCTGCAGGTTCATCCAGTAATCGTCGGATACCCCGAAAAACTTTGCCAGCCGCAGTGACGTGCTGGGCGTCACTCCCCGCTTGCCGTTGACAAGTTCGTTGATGCGCTGGAACGATACATGGATGCCTTCAGCAAGTTGCTGCTGCGTGATCCCCAAGGGCCGGAGAAATTCTTCACGAAGCATCTCCCCAGGATGAGAGGGTTCTCTATTGGTTGGGATTCGCACCATTTTATAACCTCAACAGGAATGAATTACTTCATACTTTGATACCGTCACAGTATCACGGCATCCATGCTATTACAAGATGAAAAATTTCCCGCCACTGCAGGCAAACCATTTCCTCAAAAACAAACCCAATTATCTTTTCGCAGCCGGCAGCTTCAGGAGATCGTCATCTTTTCCATCGCCACTTGGCCTGTTTTCCTGCAGAGTTTTCAAGGCGGCAAGATTACGGAAAATAGACCGCTCAAGAGAGTTTTCGTACTTAATTATATTGTTCAAATTCCCTGCTGTAGGCAGTGACCTGGCCTTCTGGATGCGGTCAAATTTCACCTGCCAGTTCCTCACCTCCTCCATCTCGGCCAGCACCTGCTCGGCATCTTCAAGCATTTCCTTGCGAAGTTTGCCTCGCATCTGGGGGGACAATGCCACCACGTACTTCTTGGCGGCCTTATAATCCTTTTCGGTAAACTCGGCTTCCTCCCTGTCCATCCGGCAATAGAGGATATATTCCAGGGCCGCTTTCTTTTCCGCCATATTAAAATCCGAACTTTGCATGCTGACCACTTTATACCGCTGCTCATGATACTCGGCGTCTGTGATTTCGTCGTTGTAGCTGTAATATCGCAACTCTGGCTTCTGACGAGAATAACTGTAGTGGGAAATCAGGGCCTTATTCCTATAGTCATCCAGTCGTTCCCGGATCTCGCCGGTTTCATGTCGAACAAGTCGCCGCAGTCGCCAGTAATTGACCGCTATTTTCTCGACCAGCAGCCTTTCCATGCGCCCCGCCGGGGCCAGGTCCTTTTTGAGATCCTCAAGCAATTCATGGTATTCCAGAGCATCTTCCCGGCCGTCCCCGGCATTGATCACCAGGTCCTTGGCAAAAATGCCGTGCTTGACCGCATTTCTGGAGACAACTGCTTTTCCTTCCTCCGACATGGGGCCGGTCGATAATTGGGCATTCCGGATATTTGCCTGTTCCTGTTTTTCTGTGACCATTGCTATTTCTCCTTGTAGATTATCTTTGGGGTTCGACTCGTCAGAATATTTTCAAACCTCTCAAAGGTGGCTTGGGCGCGTAACAGCTTCCGCCAGAGCTTTTCCCTTCTCTCCCAGGATCTGGTCCTGGAAAACTTTTCCCTGACTGCTTTTGCCGCCTTATAGGGCTTCTCAAATCCTTCATAGAATTTTTCCCGGTGTCGCTGCCTGCTTTCATAGGTGAGCCGGTGGCATTCCCGGCAGCCGAAATATTGAGAACCGTGCGGCAGATAAACGATGCGGCATCGACGATTGCAGGAACGTCCATCCACAATCAAGGGACAGACATACCACCACCTTTTTCCACCGTAGTTGCAGGGTGTGAAGACAACCGGAATTACGTAGTTGTAACTCTTCTTGTCCCCAGTGTCGTTATCGGTCATGGTGTACATGAACCGCAGTGCGAACGGCCCATCCTCCCCGGCCTCTACTCTGTAAGAAATGGAGGCAACCACCTCGCCGTTCCTTGACCAGGAGCAAGTCCAGATCATGCCTAGCCTACTACTAAAAACCTTCTTCCGCTGAAGGTCGAGGATGTCGATTGATCTCACTTCATCCACTCTGTTTTTCCTGTTCCAGACTCCGCGGCCACTGGCAGACATACGTTTCCCTCAAAATCTTTCCGTAATCATTAGATAAAAATATCCTGCAAAACAGGCAGGTAGACGATAAAAATCCTTACATTACAGCATGTTAAGGCAACTTCGACCTTGTGCAGAAACATCATGTATTGGTCGCGCTTATCAGCCCAAATTCCACCTGTTTTCAGGCAGTATTTGATTGTTTTGCGCAGCTTTCCGCACATTTCAAGCCTCCTTGCTGCCGGTTTCATGGCCATACATGAGTTCATTCAAGGTCGCAATCCACCTTTCCAGCTCTTCGCCGTCTCCATCCTTGTTCCAGCAGTCGGGTCTTGTGATATTCACCTCCACCTGGGGGCGCAGGGCCGGGAAGTATTCCTGCAGGGTGTCACACATTACTCTTGAGGTAATGTCGGCCACGGTTCCCAGGGCATTCAACGGCGCTTCAAAAATAAAGGCGTCATGCAGAGGGATGATGATCCGGGCATCGTGTTGCCTATATAATTTATCCAACCGATTGCCGGCAGCCTTGAACGCCACGGCGGCGCTCCCCTGCACCGGATGGTTCGTCAGCCAGTTCTTTTCCCAGCGGGTGGCCTCGCCGTCTCTGGCCCTGTACCGTTTCAAGCCGCTGATGGTGCAGGCATACCCTCGGATTGCCCCGCACTGCGATGCCAGGACCAGGGCTCCCTGCAACCTGGGAAACATGGCCATGAACCTATTCTGCAATGCCGCCGCCTTGGCCCGGGTGGTTCCCAGGGTCTGGGCCAGGCCGACCGGTGTGATGCCGTATATGATCCCCAGGGTGCATGACTTCATCTGGTTCCGCAGGACTTTGTGCTTTGCCTTGAACTCCTTGCCGGCAATGGTGCGGTCCTCTTCCGGCAACTGCTCCCGAAAGAAATGCTGGGCCATGGCGGAATAGACATCACCGGAATTGAACATCCGGACCAGCTCATCATCGCCATACATGGCAGCCGCTACCCCAACCTCAACCTGGCTCCAGTCCACTTCACCGATCCCGAAACCGTCTTCTGGAATAACCAGGGGGCGCAGCACCCGATCGAGCCCCAGAAAATTCGGCCAGCGGCTTGTCTGCCTGCCGGTATCAGTGCCAAGCTGGCGATGCTCAGCCCGGACGCGGCCACCAGCGCCGACAAATTCAGGCGTGAGAAGCCTGTCAGCCAGCAGGTCGGAAGCCCTTCGTGCTGACCGCAACAGGGCAATAGCCGGATGCAGGCCGGCATTCTTCTTCAGCACTTTCTTGTCAAAGCTCACCTTGCCACCCTGCAGAAACTTATGCAGGAGACCGCACCCCTGGAAAAACTCGGCCAGTTGTTTGTGGCTCTGTGTATTCCGGATGCCATATTCTGCGGCCAGGTGTTTTTCGACCCTCTCCAGGTGGACACTGATTCTGGCGATGGCCTCATCCCGTTTTCTTTCATCCACCCGCACTCCAGTCCACTCAATTCGGGCATTGGTTATAACCCAGTCCATCTCCACGGTTTCACAATGCCGCAGCAGGCCATGCTGAACAGCCTTCTGGACCTGGAGGGGATAGAGCCTGCCGGCAGCGATGGCATCCTCGGCGGCATAGTCGATCTGCTCTTGAGAAAACCTGGCGGCCGCAGGATGGGTCAAGAATGATTGCCGGAGCCTTTCTTTTTCTGCTTCCATGCGGTAAGCCACTCCATACCGCTGACAGGTTGCCACAAGGGAAAATCCATATACTTTGTTTTCATTGCTTTCTTCCTTGGCCCGTATCTGCTCATACTCATCTGCCGTATTCCGCACTCTGTACTTATGATGGTGCCGCCCCAGGTGCAGGAGTTTTTCAAAGATAAAGGTGTCCCAGAGAAGCAGAGGCTCACCAATTCCAAGCCGCCACAGGCAGAAAAGCTCCACCTTGGCAAAGTGGCCGACAAAAGGAAGAGTTAATCGGAACAGTTCATTCATGGCCGGCAATAGTTCAGGTTTTCTGAGGTCGACGACAAAACTGTACAGACAACCTTCTCCCTCATCTGGCGGCTCCGCCATGACCAGAGACAGGAGAAGCGGCCGGATGCTGCGCGGATCGTGAGAGGTGTTTCTCCCGTCAATCACTATCCCCGGCCGGTCATACCCAAACTCGGTGTCAAAACCGATATGGGAAAGAGGCCGCTGCAGGGCGAAATCGAGCATGGCCTGGCCATCGTCAACCGTCTCGATGAAATTGGTCCGCATGGCATAGTACCGGGGCGATTTTTTCAAGCCGTAGGAGATCCGGTTGACTGCCGGCTCCTGCGCCACATCCTTCACTCGCTCTTCCCAAATTGGTAAAAGTTTCATCGGGCACTCTTTCCTGAAAGCCGCCAGTTTTCCTTATAAGGAATTTCCTATAAGGGTTGGTGGCGGGTTTGTTTTCCAATAGCGCTGTATGGTCCGCAGCCCCACTCCGAGCCTTTCGGCTGCTTCGATCTGCTTCAGCCCCTTGTTTTTGGCTTCCTGGACCCGGATGCAAAGCTCGGCAGTCTGGGCAGTCCTCCTGGCTGGAATACCAAAGTATTTTCTCGCCTCCCCGACGCTGTTGAACTCCCTCGTATAGGCGAAATTGGGATGCTCGGCGCACTGGAAGGTAATAACCTCCCTGGGTCTGGTGTAGGGCCGCACCCTCCCGACCGCCTGAAGCACGGTATCCATCTCCTGATGGTTCAGGGCATGTTGTGCCAAGGTGTGCAGATCATAGATCCGGTCCTTCCGGTTCCGGACTCCGGCCCGCCGCCGGAACGGCCTGCCTTCAATGGAAATCTGCAGGGGGAGGTTCATATCGGAGCCAAGCAGATCCTGCAGAATGCTGTTGATGGCCTCTTCGGTGACGTAATACCCGGTGAGACAATAGGCGCCGTCGAACTCCTGAAAGAGGTTGGTGCCGATCATGCCGTAATGGATCAAAGGTACAACCTTGGCATCCTTGAGCAGATCTGCCTGCCAGCCGTTGATGACCACTCGCACCTCAACGCCCAACTCCCGCAGCCGCTTTTGCATCTGGCGGGCGCAGAACGCGCAGAAACATTTTTTGGCCAAAAGCAAGGGGCGCTTTCCTTCACGGAGCCTCTTGGCAACAAGACCTGCAAAGAAGTCCAAAATCTGGCCGGAGTTCTTCTTGAAATATTTTCGCGCACCCAACCGGGAAGCGATGTTGAACCACCTGGTGTCGGGATGAATAAAGGAAAACTCTGCAAAGGGGCTGGCAAACTCACTGCCCAGCCGGTACTCGGAAAATTTTTGATGCGCGGTGCCGCTGTAGACAATAAAATCCATCGCGACATTGGGCACAGCGGCATAGATGATGTTGCCGTCAGCCGTCCGCTCCCTTGATTCCAGGGGCGAGCGGCCGAAATGGACCAGATCATAAGCCAGGAAAGAAAAGACTTCACCGAACATGCTGAACCCACGAGACTGCACGGCAAGCGCCCAGTCATGATATACCTGCGGAAAACGCCAGTCAGGGCTGCGCAAATCGCTGGTCCTGGCAGCAAGAAGTAGGCCGCAGAGATACAACCACCGGGCATGGATTTTTCTCCACCGCCTCGGTTGCATGTTATTCAGAACCTCTGTAAACCTCTGCAACTGGCCCTGGTTGAGCGTGCGGCGAAAGGGACGCATGATGAAATTGACCTCGTCAAGAATGACCAGCACTCTCTCTGCTTCCGCCCACAGGGCAAGCTGATCCAGGAAATAAGGGGACCGTTCCAGATGGGCCTGGGCACCGAAAACCACCCGGCTTCCTTTGAGGGATTTGCCGAATTGCCGGGGCCATTCACACTCCGGCCGCAAAAGACAATGACCGCACAACTCGACGCGGCCAAGGGCACCCAAACCATTTTTCTCAAACACCTGCCAGCTGCGGTCCATATCCGCTCCGCAGGCATGGCCGGGCCGTGGTTTCAAATTGACCAGCTTGATCCCCCTGGGAGGCTGCTGCACCCATTTCCGTTCCTCGATGATCCGCCGGGTCGGAAAAAGGGCGATGACGAGGTCGTACCGTTCGGAGACAACCGCCTCCTCGATGGTCAGGTCGATATTGTGGCTTTTTCCCACGCCCACGGCCCAGTCAACCCGTAACCGCCCCTTATGCTCTGCCAGAAGTTCCAGCATCCGTTTCCCATCCCATTGCCGGCGGAAAGCAGCCAGCTCTTCAGGACCGCTGATCACCAGCATTGACCCGGACCCCTTTAAGCGCCATCATCCTGGCGATTTCTTCGACACTGGCCAACTGTTCGTTATCGATGCGCGGGTACACATCGGCAAGGCGATGAAGGCCGGCCTCACTATCGTCCAGAAAGTGCTTTATCGCCTCTTCCCCGCCATCCACATCCTTCCGCAGTTCCGCCGTGGAAACGGTGTACTTCGCCCCTTCCCTGGTCACGAACATGACCATGGGCTTACCGGCCTTCAGTACATTGGAGATCTGGGGCAGCAGGGCGAATGGCCGCAGTGATCTGCTTACCGGCAGGATGCCGACAGAACCGGCCGCCGGCAGATAGACCGGAAGCAGCAACCGCTGTTCCCGCTTGCGGCCGATCCGACAGAGCACACAATCCGGGCCGTTGCAGACCACATAGCCGGAGATCTCGCTTTCCGGGCAGTAATGAAGATCAACGGCTTCGCTGTCTGCGGTAAAGGGAATGACGGCGCTCTCGTCAGAACCAAGCCTGACTACTTCGAGAACTGATTCCGCCGCTTCGCCCGCCACTACATCAAGCAGATTGATTTTGTTGGATTGATTCTCCGACTTGTTTATCTGCTCCGTTTCTGTTGCTGTATCGAAGAGATTATCTTGGCTTGATTTTTTTCCATTTTCCATTTTCTTTCCTCATAAAATGTGATTGTTCCTGATAGCTTCCGTTTGCCTTTTTAACGCGGTGGACCACGACCCAGCGGTGATAGGAATGGCGCTGGTGAGGGATTCATTGCGCTGCCCCCTCATCCAGGTCCGGGCCTGCTGGCGACTCGGCGTTCTCTTCCCTGTCGTCAGCCTTGGCCCACTCCTGCAGCACCCGGAAGAAACCGCTGATATTCTCCACCGCCTGCCGGGCATCCTCTTCGGAGATCACCCTGCCGGTCCAGCTCGCGAATACCGCGACGGTCTGTTCAATCAATTCCGGGCTGTAGTGCGCCATTGTCAAACACCAAACAAAAACCCCCGAGAGGCTGGCCCGGCAAAAGGCCCTCTCGGGGGTTGCTTCAACGACTGGGGTCGTTTTTGCTTAAATGGTTGGTTGCCGGACCAAGCCTATACTTGGTACGCGCTACATCCGGCATAGCCGATGCTACAAATCGTGTAGCATCTAAAAAATCAGTTATTTTGAACGGGAGTCGATGACCATCTTGAGCCATCACGAGGGATATAGCTCAAGGTGTGACCTAAATTCAGGATGGGTTTCTCAAGGTGCTCTGAGAGGGGTCTGTCAAATTGTTTGATCTTTCCGAGGACCCGGCGAATCGCATTCCCAACACGATTTCGTACCTTGTTGCGGTCATCACCGAGCTTGCGGATTACACCGCCGCGCCCCTTTGCTTTGGCACATTCTGATATGATCCATTCTTTTTCAGATCTTAAAGCTTTAATTTTGCTAAGATCATTATTAGCTCGTGCCTCTTCGAGTTCTTCATCAATCTCAATCAGCCTAGTGTGGTATGAACGAACGGCGTCTTCGTCTAACAGAGGGCCCGTATCCGACTGCCCAAGAATGCTTATCCCTTCGTCAGTAGGGTTTTCTCCGGCAGAAATTGACCCGCAGATCTCATTTTTGGTCATCCGTCTCACCATCACATCGAGCTCTGAGGCTGAATAAGTCACTCCTGGATTCTCCAGAAGGATCTGAAGATGGTAAAAACCAATTTCCGGGGTGTATATTTTTTCTTCGTTGCCATCGTAACGAATCGCCCAGCACTGCCCTTTAATGCAAATATAGTTGTCTGCCAATTCACAGGCTGGATCAGGATTTGAACTTTCCGGTCCAGCTTGCACCCCACTGGAATCACAAACCAATCGGAGGAGACAGCTTGAAGGCAATAGCCGTTTTCGAATCGCACTCCGGTTTTGTGCAATGGCGTCATCGACGACCTTTGTAATACACTTGGCGTGGCGGCGATACAGTTCATATATTTGCAGCGCGGTGACGTTTGGTGAGCCATTCAGATGTTTAAAAACACGCGCAGTCTCACCATACCTCCCAAAAAAATCCAGGGCGGCCATGTCGGCAACTTCGTTAGCTGTTTCCACGTAAGCCGCCATCATTGCTCTCGGTTCGCCTTCATCACGCTCACCCACAAGCAGATCCACCCCGTAAGCTTCTTCGGGATCATGTTGCTGGGCGTCAGCAGCAAGCACCGCAAACCTTCGGTCAATACACTGGGAGCATGTCCCGCAATGGGTGCGGAGTTTTGTCATTTCCCATGTGTGGGTACAAGAGGTAGCAAACTTTATGGTATCCGCACAACCTGCTTTGACGATGTCACTTATGACCTCTGTTTTTGTCTTCCAGAGAAATGGATTCTCCACGGTGAACGGCTTTCCAGACAGCGTCGAAAAAATATTGGCAAATCCATTGATGACCTTAGGATGCGTGGTTCGCGTGGCTCTTGCGCCAACAACTTGGGCTGATATGGGAAGGTTGAAACTGATAACCCCGTTTTCATAGAATCGAATTCTACGAAGATTGAATATCTGGGCAATAGTTGCGCCCAGCGCAGCATACAAAAACGATCGGCTTCGCTGAGTGTATTCCCGTCCGAGAGATTTGTCCTTGTTAATTATGACGGGGATATGCAGGGGCTGATGAGTTGCTCTTGAGAACAGTAATTCCAGCAGTTTCCTATGCCGTCGGTTGAGCTTGTGCGTTGGTTTATGAGTGACCATCGCAATTTTTCGTGAATTTGAAACGGCTTCCTCAATCGCTCCTCCCAGTGAATCGAGCCCGCCGGAAAACAGCATGACTTCCTCCGGCGGATCAACGTCGAATTCCAGATGCTTTTGATTAGGTGGCTGGTTTTCCAATTTCACGAAATCGAAATCATATTCATCCTCTGAAAGAAAGCTGAGAGTTTCGGTCAACGAATCTTTCAATGGTGAAGAATTCCACAAATCAGGATTTCTGACTGCGATTCTAAAAAACATCTTACGCCGCCAGTTCTCTCCGAAATTGTCAACGCCGTCGCCACCTCTCGTGATGGCCTGATCAGCGCAGTAAACATAGGTTGCTATTTCAACCAGATCATGAAACGAAGACGGTATGTCTTTGAGAAGCTGGCTGCGGATGTCACTGATACACAAAGACACATTCTCCCTTGGTCCCCATAAACGCAAAGAAAGAGGCTTTTTCTCATCGAACGGAAGTGCGTCGTCCGTAACATCACCGCAAAGGATAGAGCGCGCATTAGTCATCTGCCTGCGCTCCTTCCTTGAGTTCCGCCACGATTTTTTTTATTGCGACATGGGTAAAGCCAGCTGCCTCTTTTCTTGATATGCCTTTCTTTTCCCAGTTGGTTTTTGAAAACCAACCTCCTGAAAATTCCTCAATTATCTTCGAGGCTTCGCGGCTATGGATTCCTAAAGCCTTGGTAAATTCGCCTTGTTGGGCAAGTGTACGGAAGCGTTTCCCTTCACCGACGTGATGAGAAACTGCTTTGCTGACAAAATAATCAAGGCACCTGTTTGTTAGACGAGCGAAAAAGTCTCTGGCGAATATGCTGAACTGCTTGTTGGTGGCGAGTTTGGAAAAGGCTTTCTTGACATCGTCGGAGGTCGTGCCGAATAGGCTTTGCGTTCGACTTCCGATGATCTGTGTTATCGTTTCAGCGGCAGCCATCTGGGCCATTTCACCCAGATCTGTTCTCCCGCCGTTGTTAGTCAGTTTTTTATCGATGGCATCCGAGAAACCGCCCACCACCTCCATGAGACCGGGGGAGTCCGACACATCCAGGCCAACGCTCTGGAGGGCCTGTCCAAAGTCGTCGCTTCTCGCTGCAAGGGGCAACTGAGTGAGGAGCCATATCGTCTCTACCAGGCCCTTGTCTTCCGCAACCAGTTTAAAACCCTGCTCTGCAGCGGTAATCGTTGCATTAGCTATTTGAGCAGTCCCGGCTCCGCCATCAATGAGGGCGACAACCTGCTGCCATTTACGTGTGCGGGGGAGGTTGCCTAGTCTTATATGACCCATGGTACATACGATTCTAATCTGTAATGTCGTAATTATTAAAAATTAACTATTACTATTTAATACAATAATTTTTATGTTCGCCATGGAAAAAAATCGATCTACATCAATTTTTTCACATAAACAGTATTATTGTTCTTTTCATTTTTTCTCCATTCGTGAGGTAGCAAGTTGTAACCCAGTTCTTGACAACTACATTATGTCAAAATATTTTATATGTTATTAACAATCCCCCCCTTCGGGGCCTACTGCCCGTGCTTGATAAACGTTACCTCAAAAGCCTTACATGAGCGGTATTGCTGCAGCCGATTGGCAAAGGTAAAGGCATCGTTCATTTCGTAGTGCTGAAAAATATCGAGGCCACGATCCAGAGAGATTTTCCAGCCGTGGTCAGTCACGATGTGGCGAGCATGGATGGTTCCGGTACCGTCGAACTCCCAGGTGAAGTTCACGCCTACAGCGCTGGCGGACTCCTTCATCTTCTCGAAGTTTTCCTTCTGCTGTTCGCCTTTGAACTCGTCTTCCGTTGTCACCAGATGAACGGACACTTCCTCATCCGGCGCCTTGTGCTTTACAACGGTCTCCAGGAATTCCATGAAATTGCGCATCTGGTAAAACAGGCGGATATACGGATCGGTAATCGTAATCGCGGTTGCCCCTTTGAGATAGGGGCCAAGCAGCGTATCGAAGGAGAGGCCTTTCTGGTTCTCCTGAAACGTGAGGTGTTTCTCCTTGAGGGTGGGCTCCGCCGGTGAAAGATGTTCGGATGAAACCGGTGGCGCACTTGGTTGCGCAATATCGGCGATTTCCCCGTCTTCGTCCTCGGCGATGGTCTTGTGGTAGTAGTTGGGGTATTCTTCCTCTTCGAGCGTGGTGACAGGTTTGGTCTGTCCACCTGCGTCGAGATAGGAAAAACGGACATTGCCGTAGGTTGAATCGATTCGCATCAGTTGGTCTTTGACGCGCTTACGGCCTTCAATCGCAAACCGCAACAGTTCCTGGACCTCTTCCTTGGTTGCCCCGTCATGCGGAAAAAGGATCTTCATCAGGCCGGAGAATGTCTTGTTGATGCCATCGCGATCCCGCGTCGAGATATCCGAAGAGAGGGAGAAGTGCTCCTTGTACCGATCCGAGTAATCATGATTGCGCAGGGAGCGAAGGATCTCGGCCAGGTAGTCCACCACGAAGCCGTAGCTGTTGGAGAACATCTCGCCCCGGATGATGTCGATCTCCCAGCCAGGGATGTAGAAATGGATACGGTCGAGGAACGCTGAGTCGTAGAATTTGTCGGGTAGCTCGCAAAACAGGTCCAAGTGCTTGAGCATGTAGGGCACGGTGTGCTGGGTGTTGCCTACGAAGACCATGGATGCCTCCGCACCCAGCGTTTCGACGCCCCGTGAGAAAGACTTGTTGGCCATGTAATTCTTCATGATGTCAACCAGGGCCTTATCCACGCGCTTTTGCTTTCCGGCAAATTCGTCAAAGGCGACACAGTCCCAGTAGCCGACCAGACCAATCTTTCCGGTGGAGTTGTTCACGAAGAGCTTGGGAACGGTGACCTCGCCGCCGGAGATCAAAATGCCGTGGGGCGAAAACTCCGAGTAGATGTGTGATTTGCCGGTCCCCTTGGGGCCAAGCTCAATCAGGTTGTAGTTGCGCTCGCAAAAAGGGATCAGGCGAATCAGCTGGTTCAGCTTGCTGCGCTTGCCGAACATCTCGGGGTTAAAGCCGATGCTCTGGATCAGCAGGTCAATCCACTCATTGGTGGTGAATTGCTTGCGGGCCTCAACGTAGCCATCAAAATCAAAGTGGGATAGCTGGATAGGCTTGAGGGTTGAAAGTATCCAGGGGCTGGCATTCTTGTCGTCGGTGAACTCGTATTCGAGGTCGGCGATGCACCACACCCCGCTGACCAAGAGCTTCGGATGTTTTTTCACCGTATCCGAATCAACCAAGACTTCCTTGATGCCGAGATTCGCAAACTGTGCTTCATAAACGTCCTTCTTGTCGTTCAGATCGACGCTGATTTTGTCGATGATCTTGTAGCGACCCTTTTCCTTGATATTCGAGCGGACCAGGCCTGCCTCATTGCGATGCACGTAATGTTTGCGCAGAATCTCTTTGACTGTTTCGATACCGGTCTCGATGGTCGGCTCATCGCTGGTGGCGCAATATTGTCCCAGCAGGTATTCCAACACGTAGGAGGGGACGATGGCGTTGCCCTTGACAATCTTCACCAAATCCTTGCGGACTACAAGGCCTGTAAAATGTTCGTTAATCTTCTCATCCAGTGAATTCATCAAACCCTCTCAGATAAAGGCGTCTTGCCTGCATCCCGTTAAAAATCAAAATCGCTGGTGAAGGACCGGCGCAAAGTATAGATGACGGATTTATATTCCCGGAAATGGGAGGTGCCCGGGAGCTGTTCATCCAACCGCAGGGTGACATCCTGGCCATTCGCCTCGTCCGCCTTCTTGGTCATGAGGAAGCGAACATGGACCTCACGCTCTCTTGGATTTTCAGAGACAAAATCAAAAATCAGTTCATGCCTGTCAGAAATCAGCTCTCCTTCCTTGTTATAAAACCCGGCACGCAAGGACCTTGACTGCATTTTATCTGTTACCGGTTCAATCTGATACAATGTCAGAGATACCTGACCCGAGGTAATGGTTGAGCTTCCGCTCCGGATAATTTCCACACTGACATTTGCCACATCGCTCTGACGCTTCTTGTTGATCTGGAGCACAGGAATTACAATTTCCTGAAGCGTGGCACCCCCATGGACATATCTGCTGCCGGAGCCCTTCAGGCGCAGCCGATTGATCGATTTTGCAATCTGTATTTCAACATCGCCAGTCAATCCCAGCTCTTCCGCCCGGAAATAACGCAAACTCTTCTGCGGCTTGAGTCCTTTACCCAGAACAAACCGCCTGTCCTGGTGATGCATCTCATCCCCATCAGGGGCTACGTCAGTAAAATCAGATTCAACAATCGGACGGTTCTGATAAATAAACCCATGATCACTGGTAATGATCATGTTGGTAACATTCGCGGCGGCAAGCTTCTTTATAATTTTAATCAGCTCCTGCAGGGTTTCCTCCACCGCTTCAAACACTTGGCCTTCGGTCGCTTTTTTATCGCCCGCGGCGTCAATGCGGTTGTGGTAAATATAGACGACATCGTTGTCTCGAAAAAGATTGCGGCTTTCTTCCCTATTCATCCCCATCAGCTCGTCTGCTTGGAGCGCCTTTGCCCTTCCCGGAACACTTTTTTCCAGGATTTTGGATCTGCTCGCAGTGCCCAGGGTGCTCATGCCGTCAACAATCACGTTCGTCGATTTTTTAGCAAAACCAATACTCGCATTCGGCAGCAAGGCAGCCATTCCAAGCTGGGTAAAGCTTGGCAGCATCCCCAGCATCGGTTCAAGAGAGGCATCGTAGCGATCTTCCCGACGGATAAGCCCGAGCAACTCATCCCCTATTTCAAAGCGCAGCGCATCAGAGACAATAACAAAAATCTTTTTATTCTTTGCCACGGCAGGCGCGATATATTTTTCATAGAACTGCCTTTGGTGGCTTACCTGGTTTATCCGCCAGCTTTGACATCCATCAACCATCCGCTGCCAGCTGTCATTCATCTGAAGCAAATAGTTGTTGCTGTACAAATCTTCAACTTGCACGGTGAGTGGCTCAAGCAGTGAAGTCATTCCAGATGATCGGGAATGATAAATAAATTTCCGATAGAGCTGGTCAAGCTGAAACCATGATTTGGCATAGCGTTCCATGCCGTTCAAGAATGAATCAACCTTTATATCGAACCCATCAAGGGTATGGATAAACTGGGCAGCGTACTCTACAGCCTGATACTGGTGATGAAATTCGTCGTACCAGTGGCTCAGCCTCCGGTTTCTGACAATCATTGCACACTCGCCGGCACCGAGTGTCCTTTCCGCCACAGCACAGACTAGGTCGCTGATAATCTTTTTATCTATCAACCTGAAATAGTCGATATTCTGCAACGTCCGGATATCGCATTTCTGCAGATCCTGTTCAACCGAGAGGGCATCCGCGCAATAGTCCGAAAAATGCTCAAAGGAAGAACAATGCCGAATTGAATCCTTCCAGCGGCGCAGGAAGATGACGGCATCGTTTGACAGCGAAACTGTTTTTCCAAGCTCAATGCCGAAACAGGACTTGAATAACTCGATCACAAAATCGCGAATGCTTTTCGTGTCAGATTCATACCCATAATGTCTCTGCACCTGTTCCCACAGAAACTTCTCAAACCCGCACTTCGCCAAGAGGGAGAATTTATCCTGCCGCTCGGCCGCCAACTCGCTGAGCAGGCTTTCAAGAATCATGTCAACCCGGGGTTCTGATCCACAGCAGACAGCCAGCATTTTTAGGCGGATTGCATTATGGCTGTCAGCAGGCTTCACAAGGCTCTTGAGTGATTCTCTGCGCTTTGTCGACTTGAAGAATTCCGTATGATCTTTGACAATATTGGCAAATTCTGGCCCCAACTCCATATCGCTCAGATAGATGGAAGCCTGGTCGGTGCGAAACTCTCCGTGCGACAAGAGGACATCCAGCAGCCAATTGCTTGTATTCTCTGGTTGTGGGCCTTCCTGATACATGAGAAATTTTGTTTTCGGTTCTTCCCGGAGAATGCGATGCTTGACGCTAAACTCGTTATTGACCAGTTCGATCTTTGTCACATCAGGAAAGTCAAGAGCTTCAAAATCTGCACGAAGCTCTTTGTTGGTGTCGTACCAAAAGACGATACGGTGACGGTCGAAAATCTTTTTAAGGGGATCCTGGATATTGCTCATTGACGGTCTCTTGCCGATATACAGCATTCATTAATCACAGTAACAGGTCCCTACGGCTCCACACCCAGGGCAAACTTGTCTTATTGGTGGTGGGGGAGGTGGTGGTTCAATTTCTCTCACAACCTTGCCAACTTGCAAAAAGCTTAACCCGAAGGCAACAGATAATCGGTCAAAGTCATCCTTGCTAACGCCATTCGCTAACAAAATTTCAGGCACCTCAAGTTTCTGAGATTTGAAACGGAACCAGGTTGCGTTTGGGTGACTGCGGAGTTCTTCTTCAAGTCTTTTATAATATTTCATGCGGCTGCCACCTCCGCAAAGGAACAAGGGTGTATCGGCAAATTCTCTTTCATACCTGACACACTCCCTCGCTTTTTTCAGCGTTTTGCCCGTCACCTGATGCTTTACTCTTTTGGTAAAAAAAACAGCATCAGGAGAGGCTTCAATATCGTCAAACGAGATCTCAATTCCATCAAAATAATCGTTAATTTTTTCTGGAATGCATTTAAGAAGGTCTGCCGGAATTTCCATCTTGTCCAACATTGTTATTATATCTTGGGGCACTCCCTTTGATTGAAATGCAGACCTGAGCCATTTGATCCTTTCAGCATGCAAATTAGCCACACCATTAAATTCAACAAAGTTGGAATAATAATTGAAGTCGTACTTATTTCCTCTTCCTCTTCGCACGCGAAAAACGGATGAATCAATGGTGCCTGCACCAACATCGACCATCATGAAAATGTTCTTTGCCTGGGGATCAAACCTCGTTGATGTTAAAAAACCATAAATCTGCGCGGAAAGTTCAGGGACAACATCAAATTCAATGTGCTTCAATTCTGGCAGGGATTGAAAATCCTGAAGTTTCATTTGTAGAGCAATGCCACAAATATCAGCAACAATTTTTCCATGTATAATGCTTTCTTTTGCGAGAGAAAGCCGCCAAGCTGCCGCAGCAAGCTTCATGAACCGTTCAACCAAGGCTTTATTATTATAGCTTTCAGCAGGCAAGCCCAGAGTCAGCTTCCAGAGAATTTTGACCCGCTGATAACTTGCAGCTTTTTCTGAAAACAACCATCCCCTGGAATGTCGAATAACTAGAGCAAGAAATACCGCGGCATGAGAAAAGCTCTCAGGCGAACATGAGTTATCGATCAATTGTAATTTCAGGTCTCGCAAAGGATTTTCAGAATTAGAAGCACCCAAAGAATATCCCTCGTCACCCAACCAGACCCTACTGGGCAGCAAATAAGAGGCAAGGCCAATCTCATCTGAAAATGGAACAGCGAATGCCTTACCAAGCGCACTGTCCCCAATTACCACCTTGACGCTTGCCGTGCCGAAATCAAGCCCAATAACCACCTCACGTTTATCATCATGGGCAACATCAATCTGTTCATCTGCTCCATTGTTTGGAAGGTCAATTTGATTCCATGACCTGGTTATCTTCACCAGCTCGAGATTAGGAGATACAGGATTATTTACACTTATCGTGTAATTTGATTTGGTTGGGGCTTTTGGGGGAACAGGGATGTTCTTTTTTTCTTTTGGTTTATTGCTGTTGATTAATTGATGAGTTTTTTCGAATTTTGGCAGTATCGTAGCTGCCTTTACCTGCTTATGCTGTTTTGGTTTGCTAGGGGGGACATGACGAAGAACTACATCTTTTTTTGTAATTCGATCCTGTGAGTCTGCAGAACTTTTCTGTGCGCCGAGTTCGGAAGCTGAGATATTTGTCTCTTGGCCGACCTTCATATGAGCGAACTTAGAAGGCTTTACCCCCTCTCTTTTCATTACTTCGGCAAAATTCACGTCATCGCTTTCAGATTGAGCTCTATCTCCGGTAACTTTGTTTGCATCAGTTAATTTGTTTTTCTTCTGCTTGGGTGACAAAAAACTTCCTGCCTTTTTCAAAGCCGCTTTCAGAGCATTTTTTAACGAATCACCCATACAACCTCCTGAGAATTTCAATACAAACGAATCACTCCGCCTGAAACGATACCTTCACTGGACTCAATAACCTGTTTTTTCTCCAGGATGGCTATCCTTTCATCTATTTTCTTATTCAGCTTTTTCAATTTTCCTTCTTCTGCTGGAATGAGTTTTATTTTTCTTTTCTCACCACTTTGGCGATGCGACGAAATCCTCTCTAAGATTTTATTTTGCTGAGAATTCCTGTGCCGCTCCAGAGTGTTGATCATCAGGCTGATACGGTCATTATTTTCACGCTGAATATCCCCCTCAAAAAGTTTAAATCTTTCTTCAAGGTTCTTAAGGCAGAAATCATACATTTCCGCCACTTTCCGATGATCCAAAATGTTCTTCGCCCCATCCCAATCCCGGCCATGCATCGCAGCAACATTGACCAGCCGCTCAGCCGCTACATTGTCAAGCCATTGACTCGTGTCGAGGCTCACCGCGGAATATTCAAGACGCTCAATATCCCTTGCTCCCGAAACAGACCATCTGGCCACCGCATAAACATACGTTCCGGCATCAAGGTCATGTATTGCCAGCCTGCTGACCTCTACCGCCGAAACCGGGAAGTACCCTCCAGCTTTCCCTTTTGCGCGCAACTCCTCACTGACGAACCGGACCAATGGATGGTATTGGGATATTATTTCGACACTATATTTTTTGACACCAACCTGATTTTCAAAAAGGACAACCGGACTTGTGTCTCGAAGAATTCGCGTCCTGCCCTGGAGATGATACGTGTTCAAAAACTCCTGCAGTCGCATCTTGGCTTCGATGGAGAGTTCCACGCTATAGCATTCGCCTTCATCGTCTTTCCTGACAAAACGGCTCCCTTCATAAACCTTGATGAAAAAATCACGGACATAGCGGGAAAGATCCTGCCCGGTCACGTATCTCCCTATTTCGCGGGCGGCCTTTACCTGGTTTAGGATATATTCTCCGTGCGCAATCAGATGTGATGCCTCCTTTTCCAAGGATTCCTGCGCGCGATTCATTCTTTCGATTGCCAAAGCGGTCTGTTCGATTCGTGCGGCTTCTTCCTCTGTAGAGAGCTTGTGAACAAGCAGGAAATACCCCAGCTCTCTGATTTTCTCGCCTAGCATTGCCTCGATACTGCCCAAGGCCTGCTCAAAGATATTCAGCCGGTTTAATAACCTTTCGTAAATCCTGTCATCGATGGAGTCGGCATACAGGAAATTCCAGATTAGTATCCTTTCAGCTTCCTGGCCTATGCGATCAATACGGCCAATACGCTGCTCGATCCGCATAGGGTTCCATGGCAGATCGTAATTGATCAGAAGGCTGGAGAACTGCAGATCAACTCCCTCCGCGGCAACTTCGGAAGAAAGAAGAATGTCAGGCCCGGATGGCCTCGCAAATGTTTCAATGGCAGCGTGCTTGTCCATTCCGCCCATCACGACGATTGAAGGTATCCCATCTTCTTGCAGGCGTTCGTTCAGATACCGGAGGGTCTCGCGATAGAAGGAAAAAAGAATTACTTTTTTCCGTGGATTCTCCATCCAATAATTCTTCAGAGACTGAAGGAGCCTTGCGTATTTGCTGTCATTTCTTTTGAGCGATTTGAAATCGCCGATCTCCCTTGTGATGCTCACCAATACGGTCAGGAGCGTCCCCAGGGTATTTTCACTCTTGTCCGGGACTTCATCATCCTCCCCGCCGAAGGCCTCGAAGAGCGTCTCCTCCAGAGCAGTGAATTTTTTAATTGGGCCTGCCTTTTCATGCCATGCCCTGCAGGCGGCGGCCATGCAGCTTGCCATTTGCCTCTGGGGAATCGTCAACATGAAACCGGTGCTGATATCCATGTCTTCACAAAACTCGCAGACCCCATCCGTCACCGCCGAATAGAATTCAGCCTCCACGGGCGCCATCTCAGCCTTGACCGCAACGGGGCAGCGCACTACCCGCCTTTCCTGCACATCACGTTTTCTCGATCTTGCAATTACCTTCGTCAATGGATTTACCCGGTCGAGCTTTTCTGCAAGCAGGGATCTCCCCTCGTAACCATCGAGTTCGCTCTGGGCCGGGGGTTTGCTGATAAGATGATTTATCTGCTGATTGCCCTGAAAAATGCGATTGCCAACAGCTTCTCGAAGGGCTGATACAAAATCATCCTGGGGAACAGCTTCACGGAGAAGACGATCCCGAAGCTGAACAATGGGAGCATTCGCCTCCAGGATTTCGGTGAAAGAATTAGAATAGGGGAAGGCATCCTCGTCGAGCAGGTTCAACAGATAAAACAGATCATCGCTGCGAAGCTGAATAGGCGTGGCGGAAAGCATCACAAGACTTTCACATAGTGGCCGCAGCAAACGGCCGAGCTTATGGGTCTGGGTGTTGGGGTTGCGCAGATAATGGGCCTCGTCAATGATCACCATATCGAAGAGGGGCTCATCAAGGGCCTTTTTGTCAAAAAACGCAGCGAGCTTTGCAGCAGCGTTTCCCTGTTTCGCTTCATCATCCCATTCTCTTGGCGGCCGTGTTCCTTGCAGACTGACGATATATGCAAACTCTTCATAGCCGCTGCTGCCGCTTCTTTCAATCAGGCCCAATAGTTCACCTGCGTCACAGATGTCCGCTTTAATCCCGAAACGGTTGCTGAGTTCATCCCGCCACTTTTCCCGCAGCATGGCGGGACAGACCACAAGCAGCCTGCGGGCGTCAAGCCTGGCCCTGAGTTCGGTCCATATCAGGCCTGCCTCAATCGTCTTGCCCAAGCCGACCTCATCAGCGATCAATATTCCCTGGCATGGTGAGTCAAGAAATTGGAGAACAGGCTTGAACTGATACGCAAAAAATTGGGTATTGGTGGTGTTAAGGCTGTAGATGAGGTTGGCGAGCCTGCCGCTCAGCCGGTAGTAGGTTATCGAACCGCGCAGATGATTGACGTTGCCGTAGCGACCGCTTTCAATCAATGCATACGGGCGATTAGGATCACCTGTGACTTTCTCAAGAGAGCCTTCAAGGATAAATTCCTCGTCCCCATCAAAAAAGCGAACGAGAACCCTGCGACGATGGGGTGGCCCGTCATACTCACTGGTGAGGATGCCGATTCGCGAAGGATTGGCTCGTATTCTTACTTTATCTCCTGGCTTCATATGATTTTTAATAGCTATTTTTATGGATCGCTATCTTCAGAGTAGTCATCATAAAAAGGTAAGGAACCAAAAGAGCCTCTATCGCGAAACGATGTACCGAAATATTTATCACCATAGCTGTTCTCATTTGTATTAATTATGTGAGAATCGCTATAATATTCGTCACCTTCATCCATGTAATAATCGTCTTCCTCTGTCAGCAAATTTTGCCTTATTAGGTAATGCAAGGTCTCCTGAATCAACAGCTTAGGAAAGTCGCTTTTGTCCGGATACCTTGTATGCAACCACTCAGTAATTTTATTAATGACATAGCCATGTGGTTTACCACAACGCCCAATAGCATTGGAGTGCCCATTGGCTTGCATCAAATCATAAATGCTCTTTCCCAACAGAACTAAGGATCGAAAAATTTCTGTCTCTTTGTTCATAATCAATAGCTTGATATAGCCATCTTCAGACAGTTAGTTCTGAATTAGGCTTTAATTAAAATTCGTATTAATTATTTCGTTTGCGTTCATCGACAAGTTGCCCGACTCCTCGGTCGTCACCAGTCGGCCTGGAAAATGCTTTTCATACCATTTCTGCTTCATTTCCCAATGCCGCCGATATTCATCCCGGACCAGCAAGCCGAGATGCTCCCAGAAGTAGCGTTCTCCGCGCCATTGAATAGTAAAGTCAGGCATGTAGAACGAGCCGTCCGGGGCGTGCAAAGGCTTTTCATATTCAAAAGCAATTTCCCGGTCAAACAACATATTGGCAATGATGACCTCGGACTTTGACCGCACCATGATATCTGCAAGGGTCCGGTGAATTTTCCCTTCCTCGTAGAAGCCTTTTCGCCGGATCAGCTCGAAGCCATCCGGCACTGGAGTAAATTCAAAAAGCGAGCAGTTGATGCCTACCAGATGCGAACTTTCTGGACGATGAATGCGGAAGAGCGGTGCAATGTCTCCTTCAATTAAAATGGTGCAATGCCTGGTTGCTCTGGTGATGCCGGTATAAAATAGTTCCGGCGAAAGGAGGGCGACCTTGTGCTTGGGCAGGACGAAATAGATCCGTTCAAACTCGCTCCCCTGGGATTTATGGACCGATATGGCGTATGCCAGCTCAAGATTGTCCTCTGGTTTCTCATTTGGAACATAATGCCATTTGCCATTCTTTTGATACGAACCTAATTTTTGGCCATATCCAAATGCGAGGTGTTCTTTCCTAGAAAATCTAACTTGGAACCGGCTCATTCGATAATGAGTTCTTTCCGGATACTTCCAACTTTGTTTATCCAGCGCATGGGGCATGACAAAACCTAGTTCACCATTAAACACCTCGCTTTTCTCAAGTTGCCCAGCATCGTGATTATAAGCCCATAAAGGATCTGAGGGACCTCGGTTTCGATATTGGATTACCTTGTCGAACAGGGTGATCCCAGCCAAATGTCCCACCCTTTGAAGACCAGCGCCTTGCGCTTCCTGCTGAATCCGCTGGTTGATAGCCTCGGTCCCGAATTCCTCATGACGATATGGCGAAATAACCTGATGGTAATCCGGCCGGGCATATTTCCCTCCCCCCTTCATAGCCGCCAGCCAAAGCTTATGAGGTGCCTCCTTGTCAAGTTTCTCCCCGCAGTCCTCCTCCATATCCGCGACCATTCGTTCAACAAGCTTGTCGAGGAGGTCGTCCGGATTTTTCCATAAAACAACACGCAAATCTTTGTCCACCGAGCCGTCCTCGGGTAAGTCCTGCAGGCGCTGAAACATCCGTTCCGCCCGGATGGATGCCTCTTCATCCTTTGTCTCAAAATCGGAGGACCTGATGTAAATGGAAGCAAGGTCAAGGATGCCGGTTCCCTGTCCCGTCACTCTGTTCGCCATCTGGCGTAGGTTGACCGTCAGTTCACCGACACATTCCGGATGGTTTTTCCGAAGCCACTGGATGATATCCGCAAAGACCTTGCCCCGGCCGATGGGGGGCAACTGGTTCGGGTCACCGACGAAAATGATGCGCTGGACGGTACTCCAGTTGATGGCGCGGAACAGGGCGGCCATCAGCTCCAGGTCAAGCATCGACGCCTCGTCGATGACATAGGTATTGTAGCCTTCCTCTTTCTTCCCGCCTGTTCGCTTGATGGTCAGGTTTTTATTCAGCCAGAGGCGCTTGGCCAGAAAGGAATGGATTGTGCTCGCCTCTCTGCCGGTCTTTTCTCGTATTCTGTCCGCTGCCTTCCCAGTCGGCGCCAGCAGCAAGAAGGTTGCCTCGGCCCCGTGGGCTTTGGCAACGGCCTGGAGAATGCCGCGAATGATGGTGGTTTTTCCCGTGCCGGCGGTGCCGCAAACCACAGAAACAGGACGATTGAATATCTTTGCGCAAACAGAGGACTGAGTTGCGATGGCCTCCTCGTACTCGCTCCGGTTCTTTTCGGCCAATGGACTTTTTGCTTCAAAAAGCAGGTTCCGCCAGTAACTCTCCGTTACCGGAGACTTGAAAGTGATATCAGAGTATCCAGCCTGTTTCGTAATGCACTGTTCGATTTCTCTCTCCGCTTCATAAACCGACCGCAAATAGGCGTATTCCCTTTCCCCTTCCTTCCGGAAAACAAGGGCGGGTTCGAGGTTCTCCCTATCCACCTCCAGGTAGCGCTCGGTGAATTCATGGCGCTTCCAGTCAGGGAGAAAATTAAGCCGGTAATTCACATCCTGCAGCAGCTGACCGCAGGTGAGAAAGGTATGCTTCGTCTCGTATCGCAACCGATCGACGCACAGCGCCCGGAGCCTGCGCCTGTCATCCGTATCGTAGAGGAAGCTGCCCCCAAGTTCAGGAGACGGGAACGCGCCATGATCTATGCGGCTGAAGGAAATGATATCGTCCGGGTCGTCTCCGACGAACTGTTCCGTGATGAGATAGGGATTCTCCAGTATTTCGGGGAGCTCAACTTCAAGGCAGTTTTCGTTCCGCTTGGGGCTCAGGATCCGCTCCATTTGATCCCGCTGCAGGTCAAATCGGGGCAGAATTTCCTTGAGCATCCGCTGCTCATCCTCTGTTTTGAGCTTCCATTGCCTCCTGATTTTGCTCGTATCCGCCGCCGATATCGCTGCCCCGGGAATGGTGTCCTGGCTGCCTGCCAGCCAGGCAAATACCCCCTCATGAAAAGCCTTTTCTTCGCCTTCCACCGTTGCATGCCGGAAGGCTTGAATGACAGGAGCCAAGCCGACCAACTCCATGACCCTCGCCAGGCCAGGATAAAGCCCGCGACTGGTCCAGAGTTCGGCCAGCAGGCTGTTCAGCCATTTCAGTCGGACCTTCCAGTTTTCGCTGTCGTCTCCAATCTTATCAAGATATGCGGCAATCTGAATAAATCGCTCGACAAGGGAAAGCGCATCATCATCGCTGATATGGCGGGAACCATACTTGAAGCAGCGCCTGTTTTCCGGGAAGAACGTGATCTTCTCCAGGTGATCGGTGTCTTCCAGGTAGCGGTGGTACGGGATTCGCAAGCCCTGATCGGGATAATGGGTTTCGATATTTTTCTGCCAGACATACGCCCCGCCGAACTGTCGCTTCGTCTCTTCATCAGTTCCTTCGTAGTAGATGAAGTCACCCAGGCTCTTGACCCTGGACAACCCGACAACAACGTACTGCCTCGCCTCATCGGTGCTGAAAGGGTTGCTCAGGTTGGCATAATGGAAGACCAGACTCTTCCCCGGCTCGATGACACCAAAATATTCCCTGGCCAATACAAGGCGCTTGTCATTATCCACCTTGCCGTCCGGAGTCTTGGCCTCATCACCATACATTGCCTCATAGGGCCAGGCGCATACGGTTGCCGGCGGGAGATGCCATGAGGTGCGGGTGCCGGTCTTGAAAAAATCTGGGGGGTCGTCGCAAGCCGTTAAAGGATCTGGTCCGAAGGCATTGATGCTGTAGATGCAGGGCGGATTGCGATCAAGAGTCGAACAGGGCTTGCCTGCCACTTCCTTGGACATTTCCCATTCCAGATCCCGGTTTGATTTAATCTTGTCGCCCGGATAGGAGTGCTGACCGATGCAATAGTTGTTCGCTGCCGGTTTCCTGCATATGCAGCCATTCCAGCCGTCCATGTGCCAGGACAGCCTGGCTGAAAGATGAACAGTCATGGGCCAGTCTCCTTATTGCGCCACTGGTGCAGCATAGTTGGAAAACTTGCCGAGATATTTCTCAAAGCTGAAGTCCTTTTGTTCAATCGCTTTAACAAAGCCAGAGATCCAAGCCCCTGTTTCTCTTTGGAGGGAATTCACTCGTTGAGCTGCGGAAATATATCCTACAGGCCTCGAGGCAAAATCACTGAGCACATTGAGGGCAGCGTAGCCGTTTTCGCCAAACTGACTAAAATAGCTATCAGTCAATGATGCTGTATGTTGAGCGCGCTGTTGAAATATTTCATTCTGTCTCCTGTTTTGTTCCTCAGGAAGTGAAATATCAAATACTTTGCACACGAGAGGCCACATATATCTTTTGGGCACAAGATAGAGCTGCAAATTGTGAAGAGACTCGGTGAACTGTTTTTCCAGATCAACAAGATCCTTTGCGGTGATGTTGAAGGTTATCTTGGGGCCTGTTGCGCGACGACTGTGATGGAATTTGAATTCGATGTTCTTTTTGCCAAAAATGACGCCGTTCATGCAGATTGCCCTGCAAAATCCCAAGTCAAATTTTAGTGCATACATACGGTTGTAGCTGTTTGTTATTCGAAGGTACGGGCTCCACAGGTCATTCCCAAACAGTTTGAGTCCCCTTTTCTTATGCACAAAGTCGATATGGCAAAACGAGCGCGATTGCGGCATTATCAGGTTATAGGGTTCCATATCGGATTCACTCGTAACCTTGAAAAGCTGCTGAAAGCATTCAAAACCAAGATGAGTAGCCTCTTCGTTCGTGATCAGTTTGTAATCCGGAGCCACAACGGAAAAGACATGCTCGTTATCCAAGGCTACAACAGCTTTGTATCTTTTTATTTCCACAAAATCCGCAGGCGCCTCATCCTTAAAAAGAGATTTTTGACGCCTTATACGGCTCTCCATGAAAATATCTCGAAAACCAATTGTGAAGAAAGCTTCTCCAATAGCTTTTCTTTGTGCACTCATACTTAATCCTCCTTGGCATCCAGGCCGGCGATTTTCTTTAGGGCCGCGCCGAATTTTGGATAGTTGACCTTTACACCGTCGTCGAGGTCAATTTCTATGCGCTGGGCGGCGAGGGGGTAGAGGATGTCCCGCTCGTATTCGTCCAGCTCGGCGATGGTTTTTTTGAGCTTTTCGATTTCCTTGAGGGCCTTGGTTTTCTCGGCCTGGGAGGCGGAGGCGCTGATGCTGACGGCCTCCAGGTGTTCACGCCGGGAGACGAGCTTGGTGCGGAACTCGCGCAGGTAGTCGTTGAGCACCACGCTGACCGTATCCGGGCGGTAGCGGTGCATGTAGATCAGCGCGTTGAAGCTGCCCTTGGGGCTGGAGAACAGCCAGTAGATGGGGCGCTTCTTGTAGCGCTTCATATGGTCGGGGTAGAACTCGCCGAGGAAGTAGTCGCGAATGCTGTAATTGCGCTTGCCCTTAATGTTCAGCGCCTGCTCGACGAACCGGAGGTTTTCCTCGTAGTGCTCCTCGCCAAAGGCTACGCGCAGAAACCTGCGGAATCGCTCGGCGATGTCGTCGGTGAACCAGTCGCCGTCGAGCATGGGAATGACGTTGTCGGCATCTGGGAGAAAGTGGATAGTGGATAGTGGGCAGTGGGTAGTTATCTCAGACTGTTCATCAGTCCGTTCAGCAAACGGTTCACTTCTTCTGAAAGCGCCAAAATCTTCTGCGCTGTATCGTTCGCTGCATAGTTCAAGCGCTGGGCAAGCAGGATTTGGGTTTCCATCTCTGCTCTTGAACCGTTCGCAATCGACAAGAAATTCAGAAATTCCGCCGTCGATTTTCTGGCCTGGCCTTCCGCTATGTTGGATGGGATGGAAACCGCCGACCGCCTGATCTGACTGGTCAGCCCGTAAAGTTCCTCCTTTGGAAACTGCTTGGTCGCCTGATAAACCAGTTCCACTAAATCCATCGCCTTCTGCCAGACGATCAACTCCCTGTAATTTCGAACGGTCGCCATTGTATTCTCCTTCACTATCCACTTCACACTGCCCACTACACACTTTGCGGATGAAATCCGCAAGCGTCTCGCCCTGGTTGGCCAGGATCAGTCCCGGCTTGTCCAGCGCATAGCGGCCGAACATGCAGCCCACCGCATAGGAGACCAGCTCGCGCATGGTATCGACCAACAGTAGCGCTTCCAGCTCGTCCTCGCTCTTGTCCCCGCCATAGCGGTAGTGCGGGTTGCAGGTCAGGGTGATTTCATTAAGCGACACCTCGGGCTTTAGCTCGTCATGCAGGCCGTAGGCGTCGATGAAGATGCGGTTATTTTCTTCTTCAAGCCGCTGCATCTCCAGCGTCATTTCTCGCCAGTGGGCGCGGAGCTTCTGGTAGGTGGCCTTCAGGTTTGGCTGGCGGTAATCGAGATTAAGCAATAGTAGGCTGGTGAAGTCCCAAGAGGTTTCATAGGAGTCCCAGTCAAATCTTGTAATCTCTATTAACCGGATTACTAAGTTTTCAGGATAGTCAAACTGTTTCCAAGGTAATTTTGCAACGGTACCACTCCCATAATTTATGGTCGGGTTGATAAGAAATAGATAATCCTGAGCAATCTTAGTATTTAAATATGCGATTATTGAGTAGTTGGACAAATCTGCTTTAAAAGGAATGAAAGACCCTCCTGTATCGAATATAGTACCTTTGGGAATATATCGTGCGGAGAATAAAGAAGTGCATACGCATGTCCAGCTGACTGCTTCTTTAAAATAATAACTTTCGTTTGAAATTTTCCATCCGAGATTGTCCCAGTCAAGTTGAGGATAAATTTTTAACGTATTGTCTTTGATTTCATGCCCATTGTTATACCAATTAACTAAATATTCTCGATTACCATACCATCTTCTAAATCCTCCCCCCTTGGCATAAGGAAACCATTTCGGCTCGTATCCACTTGAAAGAGACATGTCAGCTGTCGAAACCTCATGCCATATACGGAGGAATCTTTCATTATCCCCTGTTCTCATGCCAATTAATGGTTTACTGAAATCCCCTAAAGAAGAATTTTTAAATGGGGTAATCATGTTTTCGCTAATCCAATACGCAATTGGGCTTCCGGGAATCTTTTTGAAGTCATCGGCGGAGGCGCGATAGAACCAGCCACAGTTTAGGTTTTGGATAGCCTTGCGAATGGCCATTGCTTTCTCGCTTTCAGAGTTGTCATCAATTAAGCGCAAATAACCTCCCCGATATCCTGGGCGGTTAAAGTTGCCCAAAATAAAGGCGGTAGTTGAAACCACTTCACCGCCGATACTGTCAAAAGCCTTCGCACCAAGGTGAGCCATTGATAGCAGTGTGTACTGTCCCAGAAGCCGCGCACGCAGTGCTTCGAAGGATGACAAGAACATCCAGCTCTGCATTGTTATCATCGCAACCGCTCCATGCTTCTGAGCAAGGTCAAGGTTGCGCTCTATGAACATGGCAAAAAGATCAGACTTGCTTTTAGGATAATTGTCCTTCGCCCAAGCTTTGAGTCGCTCATTTATTCCGCCCCCACCCATATACGGCGGATTGGCAATCACCACATGGTATTTCGGGCTCAGGTAATCGGCCTGCCACAGGGCTTGCAGCACCTTCTGGTGGGTCAGACTCAGGAACAGATGCCCGGAGACATTCTTTGACTCCAGGATTTTGAGAATGCCGTCCACATCGGTGACATCCGGACGGATCAAGGAGCCGAAGTTATCGGCCTCTTCGAACTGGCGCAGGGTGGATGCTAGCTGTGCGGTGAAAAGGTCGCGCCCGACAAAATCCATGTAGTTCTTCAGCTCACCCTCGTCGAAGCGCACATTCTCCAGCACGCAGATGTTTGGTTCGACAAGCTCACCACGAGCGGTTGCCCGACGAAAGAAGCGCTTATCATACTGGACGGCCTTCATGGTCAGGGCAAAGGCGGCCACTTCCCCGGCGCGCTCGTCGATCTCGATGCCAAAGAGGTTGTGGGTAAGAATCTTCTCCGGGATCTCAGCAGGTTCGTAGCCTTCCTCCTCATATATGGCGTAGAGCAGGTCGAAGGCGTAGGTCAGCATGTGGCCGGAGCCGCAAGCCGGGTCGCAGACCTTTATCTCTTCCGGTTTGCCGATGCGCAGAAAATCCGTCTCGGCCTGTTCGGGCTTGATGTAATAGTCCATCTGCAGGGCCAGTTTCGAGCCGGGGCGATTGAGCAGCCACAGGCGGCCGAGGGAGTTTTCCACCAGGTAGCGCACGATCCAGTGCGGGGTGAAGAGCTGGGTGGCGGCGGGGATATTCTCGGGCGTGATCTTCTTGTTCTTTTTCAGTCCATCGAACACCTCGTCCTTTTTCTCGGAGATGTAGAACTGGTAGAGCCAGCCGATCACCTCGACATCTTCGCAGGCATCCGGCGTCATCGCCTCGCGGGTATAAGCGAGGATGGAGTTGCTCGAGAGCAGGTCGTCTGGCATGAGCAGTTCGGTGTAGTCGTCGATGCGCTGGAACAGGAACGGCATCGCCTTATTCCAGAAGTTGCAGGCGGCCACCACCAGCAGGTGGTACGCCTCGCCCTGCGGGTCACGGCTGGGCGCTTTACCGTCGAGCAGGGCGAAGATTTGCTGCCGAACCTTGTCGTGCACCATCTCTTCATCGATGTGCCCCATCTTGGCTTCTGCCAGAATCTCGGGCTGGAACTGTCCTTCGGCTGGCGAAACCACCCCGATGCGGGTGTAGCGGTTCACATCCATGAAACGCAGGGCGCAGAAGCGGTTGAACCAAATGTAGCCCACCCGTTCGATGACCTGTTCCTTGCCGTGTTCCTTTATCGCTTCTTCGAGCTTCTTAACAGCCTCGGCATGTTCGCGCCGGGCGGCGCTGTTCTCTGTCAGCACCAGTTTCAGCTTGGCGGAGACCTGTTCAATCAGGCTGCGCCGGGCGAACTGGGCGAATTTTTTCAGTTTTGCGGTTTCCATGAATTATTTTGATTCAATCTCTTTTTAAGAGTTCACCGGTGGCGGGGTCCACTTTGTATGTCTCGATTGAGCGAACATATCCGGCATCCCGCGCGTTTATGAGCAAACGTGCAACTTCAATAGCCGGGCGTATTTCACCGGCTTTTTTATGCCCTTGGGGAAACTCCGGATGTTGTAAAGCATATTTCATTAAAGCTTCTCCCCAGGTTTCGCTTTTTCCGACCCTTTGCAACAGCTCATTTTTTTTCAGGGATTCAAAAAACTGTTTTCCAGATTGTGTCTGTGCTACAAGCGGAGCAATTTCATCTTTTGCTGGGATTTGGATATTGTCGCGCGCTTCAAGCTCCAGCAGGACATCTATCATCTCATCAACCGTGAAGTTGGCAAATTCAAAATCAGGGGATGATATAAAAAACCTACCGAAAAAGGACTCTTCCGCTGCGGCCTTTTTTAATGCTCGTATAAAATCGTCCCTATCTTGATCCATCACCACCACGCTGAAGATGTGAGATTTTTTGTCATTTTTTAAGGATGCCGCAAAACTCAGACCTTTTCCTCGTTTCTCCACTACTTGTCCGCGGAGATTAATGAACTCTGTGCCTCCAGCTTCGCCAACTGCCGATACCATTGCTCCTAATTCAGTTTCACCTTCGACATAGCAACGAACCTTGACTCCATAATCCAATCCCATGCTTGTTAAGAAATCTCGGCAGGTTTCACGGGTCGAATCGAAAATTCTTTCAGTTCCATATATCGATTTTCTTGCCCCTGCCATCCATTGGCCAAACCCAATTTCATCCTCTTCAGGAAAATTTTGCCCTAAAGCATCTTCCGCAGCCCTGCGGATAATTTCCGCCATGCAGAGAAATAGCATACTCCCGCCAAGAGCACTTCTCAGTTTGAGCCTTTCATGCTGCGACATCAGACGGATCAACACATGTATAAGTTTGTTTTGATCAAGTAATTCTGCCTGTTGGCAAAGTTCTGATCTGATGCTGTTAATGTCTTGCTCCGAGAAATCGGAGAACAATGACCTGATTTTTTCGCGACGTTCTTGAAGTTTAGCCGCGAGGGTATCCTGCGTATCAGGATAACTCCACCGCATCACATGAAAAACAGCTGTATATGCTGTTGGCTCCAAAACGATTGCATTCTCAGCCACTCTGTTCCAATGTTCGAAACGCTCAGCAAACTCTTTGCCTGCGGTCCATCGATTCAAAAGGTCAATGTTATGCTTTGACACCGTTGCTATGCCTTCCGGGTTTAGAAGGTATTGGGTCGAAGTAGAATGTAAGCGGAACACCCGGTCAACATGGTACAGAACATACAAACGAAATGGATGAAATAGCAGTTCCACGGAGTCAAATTCGGCCGGTTTGTTACCAAAGAATCCTCCGTAGCCATGAGCACGATGCTCAACGGTTCTTTTGTCGCAGTAGGCATAGAAACCATTTTCCTCTAAAATGAACTCAACCGATGGTATCTCAAGCCTCTCCCTAGACCTGATAAGGTCAGACCTCAATAGCCCAACACACCAAAGATCCTTGATAGTGTCGGCATTTAAAACAGGGACAGCCCTATCCCTTGAGAACTGGCAAAGTTTTTCCGGGGTCAAAAGATCAAACTGCCAAAATTCAGGAGATGCTGCTAATTCAGATCTTTGTGCCGCCAGTTTTTCATAATCCATTATTTGCATAAAATATGCGCCTCCGTATAATGCGGCGCATATATTTGCGCTGGGCGCATAAGATTAACGCTTCCGTTCATATATAGCCCCTTTCCGTTCCCCCTTCTGGACAATTTCCCCTTGTTGCTTTAAGCGATTTAAAAGCTTATATGCCTGATCTTTGCTAATCAGGCATAGGTCCATAACATCTGCTCGTTTGATGGACCCGTGGGTATCGATGTACTTCAGCACCATCTGTTCCTGCTGGATTTTGTCAAATCCGGACTGACGGACATATTCGGCTTTTTTGCCGCTATGTTTATACAGTTTGACGCTGAGGGTATAAGTCCGGCCACGGCCCGTGCCATGCGGTTCCAGAAAACCCGATTCCACCAATTTTTCGAGCGTGGCACGGACATTTGTCTCCGGCTTCTGGACTGAGGGCGCCAAATCTGCCGTCGTCAGACGCCGTTCCTCGCGCAGCCGGGAGAGAATGATAAGAGAATCAATGGGCATGTTGCCCAGCTTGTCCTGCTGTTCCACCACCATTCTCAAAAAATCAAGGTCAGCGGCGGTATTGGCCATATGTACGGAAACCGTGAAGGCGCTGGACAATGAATAATCCGGCGCCGGCCGACCGTAGCGCAGCATGCCTTCGTAGATGCGGTCGATGCCGCGACCGGTGCGCTCCGCCAGACCGATGCGCTTGATGACGTCGGCCAGTAGGGGGTTGCGCGAACGGGGTGGTGCCACCAACAAGTTATCCAGGCTGACCCCTTCAATGAATCCGCCGGGACTGCTGATGCTCAGGCCTTCATCGTCCAGTTTGACATGCACCGCGCCAAGACGGCTGAAATCCCTGTGGACCAGGGCGTTGACGAAGGCCTCACGAAAGGCCCGGCGGTCATAGTTGGGGACTGGGACGCGGAACAGGCCAACCTGAATTTCCTCTTCCACTAACCACGGCTTGAATTGCAACTCGACCTCTTCGAAGGTTTCCAGAAGCGGTTTACGGTAGAATTCATTAACGCGGACATCAGTGCCTCGCAGCACCTGGAACGCAACCTCGTACGCAGGCAGATGATGCCTCAGCAGGGATTCGGTCCCCAGGAGCAGGAGTCCGGTTATGGTGGGAAAACGTTGCCCCTGATGGTTGACAACCAGGCCCAGAGCCCCGTCCAGTTCCTCCTCCGCCAACGACAGCAGAGACTGTTCACCGCCGTATTTTTTAATGGCATTGCGGATGCGCAGCCGCTGCAGCGGATCAAGCCGGCTTGCGTCGATTTCTTCAAGCACCACGGCCGAAGGATCAAGGAGGCCCATGGATGACTGACGCTGGATGAACTCGTGCGGGTAAAACGGCACCGATTCCGGTGTGCCGTCCAGCTTAAGGCGACGCCGCAGCAGAAGGCCGTCGGAGGTGGAAACAAGCTGTCGGGATTTGGGAACGCTGATCCGGGCCACGGGCTTGCCCTGCAACTCGCACCGCTCTACTCTTACAGGGATGGCCGGGTTGGTCCTGTTTGCGATAAGGGCCGGGAGCCCGGAGAGGTTTTGATGATTCGGGTGCAACCCGGTGATGGTGCCGTCGTCCTCCACACCGAGCAACAGGTCCCCGCCTTCGGTGTTGGCAAGCGCAACTATGGCGGCGACCAGTTCACGGTCGGGCAGGCTTTTGGCATCGCTCTTGAACTCGAGGGTCAGGTCTTCGCCCCGTTGAAGCAGCGCCAGGATTTCCTGTTCCTGCAGATTCATAGGCAATCAGACCTTGATCCTCTTCCCATTGCGGATTTCCGCCAGCAGCGCTTCCTTCACCGCTGTTACATACTGATCCACATCGTTCTCATCGACCAGCATCGGCTTGGCAAATTTTACCTGCACATTCTTGCCGTGAATGTATTCCGGGTCCTTTTCCCGGGTCTCACCGGAACCGCCTGTTGGTGAATCAGGCTTTTTGGGCTTATTCTCATCACCTGCCTTTTCTTCAGGGGGGTGAGCCAGGCGGTTGACTTCGGCCAGCAGCTGTAAATATTCATTCTCCTCAAAACCCTGCTTTCTGTCGCGGATAACCGCGATCAATCGGGCCTGCTTCAGTTCCTGTTCGATCCTTTTGAACGGCTCCTGCAAGCGCTGCCGCTCTTCGGATGCCAATCCGGGATACTCCTCCATGTCGGCAAGGCTGTCCGCAAGCTCTTGCACGGCAGTTAGAGCCTTTTCTCTTTCCTCGACCACCTGTACTTCCACCTTGGCCTTCAATGCGTCCATCAGGCTCCTGGCCTGCTGCATCCTGTTGCCCTTGAAGCACAGCGGGTCGGCAATGATGGCCTGGAGCTGCTCCAACTCGCCCCCCTTGATATACGAAAAATTCGGCGACTGTTCTTCAAGCCAGGACCTGGCCTGATCGTATATATCCTTTTGCGGGCCGGACATGAAACGCAGGAGCGGGTCCAGCACATCTTCCTTCATTTCGAGCAGGCTGTCCGAAACCTTTGCCAGGGCGGTGAGATAAAAACTGTATTCCTTGCCCACCAGCTCCCTGAGCTGCTTGATGGGATCGGAGAGGACAGTGAGGAAGGGGTAGCGGGCAACCTGGGAGAACCGCTCTTCGAGCTGCTGGAGCTTGGCCTGGAAAGCCGCGCCGGTCTCCTTGGCCAGCGGCTTGGCCTCGTTGGCCCTGGCCGGGCCGTCGAAAAACTCCTCATGGAATTCCTTGAGATGCCGCACCTGGGAGGCAGTAAAATCGATCTGCGGATCCAGGATGATGTTGCTCTGGCCCTGGGTGTTCTTGAGCGCCCGCTCCAGATCTCCGCCCTCGAGGATGTTGGAGTCCGAGCGGGCCTCGACCTTCTCCCGGGCCAGCAGTTTGGCCAGAACACAGAGAATCGCGGCAAAGTACCAGCAGTAGGGCTTGCGCTCGAACCGCTCGAACAAGGTTTTCAGGGTGGTGCGCACCCCGTTGCGGCTGTTGCCCTGGATGAAGGAGAGCATCTCCTGTTCCGCTTCGCTCATCATGCTCGGATCATCGCCAAAGAGCGTCGCCCCTGCCGGCTTGAGACAGGTTGCAATATCGTCTTCGGTGTATTTGACGGCCCGCAGCATATTCAGGTTCGGGCAGGAACGTCGAAGCAGGTCGTAAAATCCCTCATTAATCCGGGTGATGGGGTCCGAGGAGCCGGATTCGACCTCTTTTGCGAGGACGAACAGTTTTGCCTTGCCGAGGAGCTCGCTTGCCTTGTCCTGCAGGTCTTTATACCGTTCCCTGTTTTGAAAACTCTTGTCGGTCAGGATGCGCTTGATCGTTTCCTGCTGGGTTTGGGTGATGTTCTGCCGGACATACTTGTCGGTTTTCTTATAGAGAATAAGATCGCGGACAAAACGGTCGTCAGGGGCCATGATGACCAACAGTTCCGGCCTGGCCATGGACTGCATGCTGAGGACGGCCTCGTTGCCCACGTTTTCATTGAATGGACTGATGACATGGATGGCGAGTTCGTATTCCTTGCCATGGAGACGGTCATCCAGCTTTCTGGTAAAAGGGTAGTCGTGGCCGGTCTCGTCGTAGCGGATCTTTTTGGACTTGATAATGTGGTCAAAAACCAGCTTGGCCAGTTCGTCAGAGACATCAAGATTTTCCACCTCGGTATTCTTGATCTCGCCTTCAACATCCTTTTCCTCATTGGTGAGGAACTCGTAGATTTCGCCGTTGCGCTGGATATAGGTCTGCTGCTCCAGAAGGTTCAGCGCCTCTTCAACCTGGCTTTGCAGCGCCCGGATGTCGCGGTCGAAATTGTCCAGCATGAGGATGCTGATGTTCCGTACCGTCGCCTTGAAACCCCTGACGTATTTGACCAGAAACAGGGCCTTGAGCACCCGAATGGCAAACTCGTTGCCCAGGTTCTTTTCCGCGACCTGGACAGCGCTTTGAATCTGCGATTTCAGGGTGGAGCGGATTCCTTCGAACATGAGGTCAAAGGTTGCCAATTCCCGGATTTCGCAATCGGCAATCTTGATGGCAACCTGCTGAAAAACGCCGAGCATTGAGCGCTCCCCGACCGAGCTGTGCTTGCCCTCGAAGGCTTCATGCTGGGAAAGGCTCTGAATCGCCGTCTGGAACAGGGTGAACTGATAGGGGATAAATGGATAGGCGTGGATGAAGTGCTCCCGGTCCTTGAAGCTCTTATAGGTCTGAGAGCCGTCGCTGAAGCCGAAAAGGGTATTAAAGTTGTTGACCTGCTCATGGTAAATGTCGGAGAGCAGAGAAACGCCTTTTTCCGTCTTGAGGAGCAGGCGCTTCTGGATGACCTCGTCGACATTGGCGCTGGTCAGCTTCATTTTGTTGGCGAACCGCGCCTGAATTTTGGAGAAGTCGTTGCTCTGCTGCCTGCTCATGCCGCCGACGACCGTCTGCATCTCCTCCTGAGCCGTGACGATGATCCACGCCCGACCACGACTTTTGGTGGCAAGGCTCTCGGCGATGGTCTGCAGATTGGTCATCAGCTTGATGTTGTCGGCAATATACTGTCCCACCTCGTCTACAAAAAAATTCAGCCGGAAATTGCTGCCTTGTCTCTCTATATAGGCATTGATCTGCTCGGCAAAATCTTCGATGGAAACCTTGTAATCGTTGCGGTAATTGGTGAGGATGTTCTGAGCGGTCGACTCTGCTTCCCCGGTAACTTTGCAGTAGGCTTTTGCGATATTTTTTGCCTCCAGTATGGCCTGCTCGCGACCAAAGGTCCACTCCTTGCCGGCAATTTCCCTGTATGCCGCCTTGAAAGGCGCATACAGGTTCCGGCTGTCCAGGTCGCGCTCAAACTTGGCAATATATCCCTGCTTGCCGTAATAGCCGCACATCTCGTCAAATACTTTGACAAATACGGCAAGAAGGGCGTCGATCTGGGTCTTGCTGATCACATCCGCTTTCTGGTCGATGTTGAAAAGGATAGATTTGGAGGGTATGGCGGCCGCATTCTTCAAGTCCCCCCGGAGGATTTCATTGTCCTTGCATTTGGGCAGGAAAAGATCGAGGACGGGAATGCCGTCAATGGAACGATTTTCGAGCAGCAGCGCCAGCATCTTCAGCAGATGCGATTTGCCGGACCCGAAGAACCCGGAAATCCAAACACCGTTGGCTCCCTCGTAATTTCTGTAAGCGTCCAGGAAGCTCTCAAGCCGCTTTTCCACCTCGTTGGTCAGAACGTATTCCTCAACTTCAGAGCGCAGGCTGGCCTCATCATCGGCCTTGATGACTCCTTCAATGTGCCTTTCAACCGGTTTTTCAAAAATCTCTTTTAACAGCATCTTATCCCCCTGGAGGCGGCCCCGCTCCCTCTATGAAAAATCTAGATCTCGCAGTGAAATATATTGAATGCCCGATAATACTTGTCGTCATGCAGGAGACCGAATAGATCGAGTGATGCCCCCTCCTCCAGCGAATGGGTATATGCCCCCGGGAAAAACATGACCGTCGGCTGCTCTTTTGCCGTCCGTTGGAGGTTGTTCAGCACATTATGGGAACGGATATACGGGAAAA
>Ga0209163_1000948_pt1 | contig 39236 bp, 33 predicted proteins | sample MTBAKSrepl2MetaG_FD_187457 | JGI IMG/M metagenome (GOLD analysis project Ga0209163, IMG submission 187457) | Enrichment culture microbial communities om Arthur Kill intertidal strait, New Jersey, USA, that are MTBE-degrading - MTBE-AKS2 (Arthur... | ecosystem: Environmental > Aquatic > Marine >...
ATCTGGATGACGCTTTCGAGAAATGGGCCAAAAGGGTCAAAAAATTCGTGGCCCTGGACGCCGACGCCCTGGCCCACCAGGCCGGTTCGGTCCTGTCCTTGAACATGGTCCTGCTGGGCGCCCTGGCAAGACACGTCGACGGCCTGCCCGTCAGCGCCGATCACCTGAAAAAGGCCATCAAGGGAAATACCAAGGACAAGTTCCTAAAAGTTAACCTGAAGGCCTTCGAGCTTGGTTATAAGACTTAACCCCAACCTGAGCCGGGGCTGGGGTCCGAGTCAACCCCGGCGCAAAAAAAGCCGATGAAAAGCCGCACCGGCATATCCACGTTCGAATATTTGTTGGTGCTGATAGGCCTGACGGCCGCAGCCGCCGCAGCAGTCTATTTCCTCTACCTCCGTCCGCCTTCGGACCGGGAAGCCGGGCGGGAGATCGCCGTTCAAAAAACCGCTCCCGCTCCCCGACCCCAGCCCCGGCTGACTCACCACTTAACGCCCGAGGAACAAAAGGCCAGGGAAATGGCCGCAGTTTTGTCAGAATCGGCGAAGGCTTCGGATTCGCGGCCCTCGGCCCCGGTCGAGACTTCCTTATCCGCGCAACCGTCCGGGGCCGAACCGGCGCCTTCCGCCGCCGGAGAGGCGGAAAAGGGAAGCCCGCCGGATTCGGCTCAGACTGAAGCAACCCTGAGCGGGGCCGCTGAAACCGGGACTCCCGTAGTGTCGAAACCGACGGCCGCGGTTCCTGCCCCGGAAAAAGAGGTCCTGCCCTCCAAAGCCAAAATAGTTTGGGTTATCAACGTGTTGTCCACTTTGGACGAGGACCGGGCCTTGCGTCTGATGGACGCCTTGATGAAACTGCCCTACCACGTTTATTCCTATCAGAAGGAGATCAAGGGCCAGAACTGGTATCGCATTCGGGTCGGCTTTTTCGACAGCCGGGCCGAAGCCGAGCGGGTCGGCGTGAAGCTGGCCCGGGACCACCATCTGCCCCCGCCCTGGATCGTCAAACCCGGCTCCACGGAAATCCACCGCTATTACCAGCCGAAGTAATGTAACCATTCACCTGCTTTCGCAGGGGTGACGGATGGAGCTTGGGGTCAGGTGAAAAAGGCGCATTCAGTGTCTACTTTCAGATAAATGACGCATAGTTACTACCGTCATTCCCGCGCAAGCGGGAATCCAGGCCGCCAATGACTTATAGATTTTCAAGTATAGCGGTTCTCGAAAATAATTTCCGATAAGGTGCATTTTTTGCTTGGACGCAAAAAGGGGTCAGGAGCCCTAAAAAAAGGCTCCTGACCCCTTTGCTCGCCAAGGACTACGAGAAACTAATCGAACGAGTCGATAAGGCGCTTCTTTGGGCCAATAATCGGAAACAGCAAAACACCATCACTGGCTCTATTAGGAAAGAACTTTAGAGAAACGCTATAATTCGAAAAAGTCAAAGCCACGCTGATCATCCGGCGGGCCGGTCGGCTGTCATTCCCGCATCAGGGGCACGAAGCGGACGGCCATGAGGCTCCGGGTCTTGACTTGGCCTTGATCGTCTTTTTCGGCCAGGACCAGACTCTGGACCGACCAGGGGTGGCCGACCGGGATGACCATCTTCCCGCCGACCTTGAGTTGCTCGATCAGCGGCGGCGGAATATGTCCGGCGGCGCAAGTGACGATGATGGCGTCGAAAGGCGCTTGTTCCGGCCAGCCGAAGTACCCGTCGCCCAGTTTCAGCTTGATCTTTTCATAGCCCAAACGGGCCAGACGGTCCCGGGCGCTTTCATAGAGCTGAGGGATGATTTCGACCGAGTAGACTTCCCCGGCCATTGCGGCCAGGATCGCGGCCTGGTAGCCCGAACCGGTCCCGATTTCCAGGACCCTTTCCTTACCGGTCAGCTCCAGGACTTCGGTCATGTAAGCCACGATGTAAGGCTGGGAAATGGTCTGGCCGTACCCGATGGGCAAGGGCTGGTCGGAATAGGCCATTTTCAGGTCTTCTTCGAGGACGAAAAGATGCCGGGGCGCCCGGCGCATGGCCGCCAGGACGGCCGGGTCCTTGACCCCCCGGGCCTCGATCTGATCGGCGACCATCTTCAAGCGGGCGGCCCGGTATTCTTCCTCGCCGGCTAGGACCGGGGAAAAAAGAAGCAGCAAGGCCAAAGATATCGCGGTTATGGTTTTCATGCTCTTACTCCTCTCAAGTAAACCCCGGCCGATAGATAACAAAGACCGGCGGCCAGGACGGCCGGGGTATGGCCGGCCTGGAGGCAGAGCAGGCCCGCCCCCAGGGCACCGACCACGCTGAAAAATCCGTTGACGCCGAAGGCCCAGGCCCTGGCCCCTGGTCCGGACCCGATCAGATGGGTCAACCCGCCGGCAAAGGGGGCGCCCATGACCAAGGCGGCCGGGACCAGGGCCAGTCCGGCCCCGATAGCGCCGCCGGGCAGCCAGCGCAATCCGGCCAGGGCCAGGGGCAAAGCCAGGGCCGAGGCCAGGGCGAACTTTTTAGGGGGCCGGTCCCCCCACAGCCGGCTGCCCAGACCCGAGGCCAGGAGAAAGGTGCCTATCACCAGGGGCACGGCCAGGGCCGGCCGGCCCAGGCGATAAATGGTTTCGGCCAGCAGGGTGATCTCGGCCAGCATATATCCCAGGCCGATCAAGCCGAAAAAGGGCAGCCCCCGGGGTCTGGGCCTAAGCCTGACCAGGGGTAAAAGAATACCGATGAAGGCCAGGATCAAGGCGGTCAAAAAACCGCCCCAGGTGAAGAGCAGGCCCCATTCGGCCGCGCCCAGGGGCTGACCGCCTCGAGGGGACAGAATCAGGTCCAGGGTCCGAAATCGAAAGAAATGGAAAAAATACGAGCGGTCCCGAGTGGCCGGCCGGAGGTGGAAATAGGCCTTATTATAAAGTTCTTCGGATCGTCCGCTTAGGATCAAGCGTCCGGCCTCGGCCAAAGGCTCTTGAGGCAGAACGTGAAAACGGTTGATCTCTCCGGGTCTTAGGCCGGGCAGGACCGCCAGGTCGAAGTTACGCCGCCGGGCCGCGGCCCGGATTTGTTCGACCTGGTCCGGGGTGAAGCCGCCCGGTTTGACCATCAGCAGGACGGTGTTCCAGTCCCGGACCAGGGCCAGCCCCTTGGCCGGGTCCAGGTGCAGCCTTTTCAAGGCTTCGGCCGCCGTGGCCAGGATTTTAATCGAGGCCCGCGGCGGAGTCATCAAGGGGCCGCTCAGGACCAGTGCCCCGCCGGGCCTTAAACGGCCAAGCCGGGCGGTCAGTTCTTCGACGGTCAGCAGCCGGGTCACCCCCAAGCCGGACCCCGAGGACCAGCCGCCGCCATAGCCCAAAACAATCAGGTCAAAATAATCCGGGGTGCGGGCCAAAAAGACGGCCGGGTCGGCCCGGATGATCTTCACTCCCGCTCGGTGGTAGAGACGGCCGGTGAAATCGGACCAGGCCCCGGTCAGGAGAGAAAATATTTCCGGGTTTTCTTCGACGCCGACGACCTGCACCACACCGGCGGCCAAGGCGGTCAGGACCTCCAGGCCGCCGCCGGGATTGATAATCAGGACCCGGTCCGGGTCGATGACTTCATAGGGCAGAGCCTGCATCAGACATTGGATGAAGTCTGGCGGTGCGTTTTCGGGAGTCCACCTGGTGATCGGCCCGACCAGGTCGCCGTCGACAAAAAGGCCCCTTTGTTCCGGCGGAGGGCGAGAGCAGCCGAGAGACAAACCGGGGGCGTAATGGAAGGCCGGGCCGCCGATGACTTCCGTCAGGCCGTGCAGCCCCGCCTCCCTGTTTTCCAGGCGGCTGTTTTGGGCGGCCAGGGCCGCGGAGCGGTCTTTGAAGGGGGCGAATTTCAGGGGCAAGGGCCAGGCCCAGGCCAGGAAAACGATGATAACCACAGCCGCCCCCCCAAAGGCGGCCCCACGGCGGCCGGCGGCCGGGAGACAGGCGGTTGAGCCGAGCAGGGTCAGTCCCAGGGCCGGATAGAGGGCCTGGTTGGGCATTAAATAAGCCAGGGCCAAGGCCGCGACCAGGCATCCGGCCGCCGATCCGGCCAGAGTGGCCGCATAGGCCCGCCCCGGTTTTTCGGTCCAGGCCAGGACCAGACCGATATGAGCGGCGGCCAGCAGAAAAGGTCCGACCAATATTAGACAGACCCAGGCCAGGTCCAACCAGGCCGAAGCCGACCAGGCCAGGGCCAGCGGCTCCAGACCCACGGCCAAGGCCCCCAGATAGGCCAAGGGGATGGCCAGGGCCGTCCCTAAAGCCGTGGCGGTCAAGGCCGCGTTCGGCCTCCCGGCCAGGCGCGGCAGGATCAAAGCAAGAAGACTGCCGGCCGACCCGAAGCCGATCATGGCCAGGGAAATCAGCAGAGAGGCGAAGTGATGCCAGTAGGTCAAGGCGAAGACCCGGGTCAGGGTCACCTCGAAGGCCAATATCCCGCCTGAAATAAAGAAAATGGAAAATAAGCGGGCCCGCTCCAAACCTTGCCGTCCTTTATCGTAATTGTTCAGTCCACGGTGGTCTGGATTCCCGCTTGCGCGGGAATGACGGCAACAACTATACGTCATTCCTGCGAAAGCAGGAATCTATTTTTCTCGGCCAGACAGAAAAAGGTGGAAAACGCCCCCGTTCACTGTATCGGTTACCCTTCTTCTTTAATTCGCCAGCGGCGAATGAAGCCGGCTTACTTTTTCCGGTCACAGTCATGCCTTTTCAGGCACAACCAAGGATGAAAATAGTCAGGACGATAAAGGATTAATATTGATGATTCTTACCCCCCATAGGGGCGATCCTGGTGATCGCCCTCCGGGTCAAGACCCGGTCCGGTCAATGTTTATCCGGCCATAATTCTGGTTTCCGTTTGATTTTCCAGCGAAAGGCCGGCGATGATCAAGACCGGTTCGTTTCCTGGAGTGGTCCTTGATATATTTTGCACTTAAAAACGTTTAAAAATAAAGATATTTTAGCATAAGTTAATGAGTAAACATCAGATAACATGGCTGTATCATATAATAAATTAGAAAAGACGCTATTTATTATTAATGATCATATGTTCATAAAAAACTATTGACAAATTTAACCTAACCATATAAATTATGAACATAGGTTCGAAACCTGGAGGAAAAAAGCTGACGACGAAGGGTTGAATACGGGAAGGCCGATAAAAAGAGCGGATCTGTTCATGGGTGCGGCCGGCCTCGAGGCTATTTTTTCCGGGGCGGGAGGACGGTTCAGGGTCGGTCCTGAAAGTCCGAGAATCGACGCTCACCTGAAATTTAAGGAAGGAGGTGTGATTATGCCTGCTTTTAATGGTACCGGCCCCCTGGGTTACGGCCCGATGACGGGGCGCGGTTGGGGCTATTGCGCCGCTTATCCGGCCACCGGGGCTTGGGGCGGTTACCGATCCGTCGGTTGGGGCTATGGCGGCTGGGGCGGGCGGGGCCGTGGTTATGGCCGCGGCTTTGGTTTCGGCGGTCGCCGATTCGGCTCCGGCGGCCGCGGTTGGGGACGGCCCGGATTCGGCCGCGGGGGCCGGTGGGGCTGGTGAGAGACCGCCTCATTTAAAGACCGGTGAATATTCATGATAATTTCTCAAGATCAAGGAGGTGTGTCATGCCCGGATTTGATCGGACGGGACCCTGGGGTTACGGCCCGCGGACCGGTCGTGGTTTAGGATACTGCTCCGGGTATTTCCCGGCCGGGAGGTCTCGAGGCCCCTGGGGGTTCGGTCGAGGCTGGGGTTTCGGCGGGCGGAGGGATGCCTCGTTTGGTTGGGGCTTTTCCTGGCCGGCCCGAACCGAAAGCCTATTTCTAAAGGATTTGGCTGAGGACCTCAGGGCTGAACTAAACTTGGTGGAGAAACGTCTGGACGAACTGGAAAAAGAAAAGACTGAAGAATAGCCTTGTTTAAGGGGGTGTTTCAGGCTGACCACACCCCCTTAAGCAGTGATCGAGCCGGGCCAATACGCCAACGACCGAACTGAGGGTCTGAATGTCAGGAGGCGGCCAAGATGCCGATTTATGAATTCGAATGCCGCTCATGCGGACACATTTCGGAATTTCTCGTCGGTTCAAGTGAACCTGGGCCATTGGCTTGTCCGAAATGCGGTATCCTGTTTTGGACAAAATCATGTCGCCGGCTTCCTTTTTGACCCATGTCGGGGAGAATAAACCGGACCGGACCTGTTGCGGCCGGGAAGAGAGATGTGACGCGCCGCCTTGTTCCACCGGCGAGGCTTGCCGGCGGGACCGCTGAATGAGGCTCGTCCATGGCCCTGAAAAACTATTACCAAATTATGGGTGTGGCTCCCGAGGCCTCTCGGGATGAAATAAAAAAGGCCTACCGGAATCTGGCCAAGCAATATCACCCCGACCGCAACAGGGGAGAACCGGCCAAGGAAGAACGTTTGAAAGAAATCAACGAGGCCTACCAGGTTCTGGGTGACGAGACCGCCCGAAAAACCTATGACCTGATGATTAAATCTCAAAGAGAGCCTGGCGCCTCTTTCGGCCCGGAGGAAGCGAGGGTCTGGGCGGCGGTTTTTCAGATGTTTGAATCAGAGGGAGCCATGACCAGGGGCGCTTTTTGTCCACGGCGTCGTTTGGGGAAAAAAGGCTGCGGAAGACGCGGCGGTCGGCGTTTCCCAAACGGCTCTTTTTAATATTTATGAGGAAAATCAAATTGGAAACCAAAAACACCTCTTATGTTTACGGCCCGGTCCCCTCCCGGCGGTTGGGCCGGTCTTTGGGCGTGGACCTGGTCCCCCATAAAACTTGTTCCCTGAACTGCGTATACTGCCAGCTCGGGCCGACCACCTGTAAAACCATGGACCGAAAAGAATACGTTCCCACGGATGAACTTCTCCGTCAGGTGGAACGGAAAATAAAGGCCGAAGCGCAACTCGATTTCGTCACCCTCTCCGGTTCGGGCGAACCGACCCTCCACTCCGGTTGTCGCCGGATAATCCGGACCCTGAAGGAAATCACCGACAAGCCGATCGCGGTCTTGACCAATGGCACGCTTCTCTGGCAGCCGGACCTTCAGGAAGATTTGTCCCGAGCCGACCTGGTCGTGCCTTCCTTGGACGCGGGGGACGCGGTCATGTTCAATCATGTCAACCGTCCTCACCCGGATCTCGAATTTGATCGAATCGTCAAGGGGATGATCGACTTTCGGTCTGTTTTTGACAGATTGATCTGGCTGGAGGTTTTTATCTTGGAAGGGATGACCGGCCTGCCGGGGGAAGCCGCCAAAATAGCCTCGCTGGCCCGGGCCATCAGTCCCGACCGCATTCAGCTCAACACGGTCACCCGGCCCCCGGCCTTTGACTTCGCCGCTCCGGTCAGTGAGGACAAAATGAAAGAGCTGCTGAAACTTTTTGGGAAAAACGCCGAAATAATTTCAGAGCCCCCCGCGACGGCCGGGCGGACGCTTTTTCCCGAACGCCGGGACGAGGTTTTGAACCTGCTTCAGCGGCGTCCGTGCACCCTTGATGATGTCTGCGCCGCCTTGGGCTTCCACCGAAACGACGCCACAAAATTCATAGGGAACCTGGTCAAGCAGGATTTGGTAAAAATGGAGCGGGTCGGCCCCAAGTTGTTCTATACTGTAAACCTCTTTCGGCCGAGTGGGCCGGAGTTCAAATAAAGGGCCAAGTGTTCAAACATCCATAAATAATTAGGAACTGTTTTCCAAATATTGTTTCATTCCTCTGGGGCCGACTAGTAAAAAAGTACCAGAAACTAGGCTTTGATCCGTGATTTTCCCAGTGGTTTTCAGGCAAAAAAGGGGAAAATTGGTACCTGTTTCGTATTGTTTTCCGCCTTCCAATCGAATATCCTAGACGAATAAGGCTCGTTTATTCAAGGGGACCACTTGACGCTGAAGGGGGTAATAATGAAGAAGAAGCCTTTTTGTGCGCTGATTATCGGGGTTCTGCTGGTTTTGTCGGCCGGTTCATCCGTTTGGGCCGCGCCCGTGCCCATCGACCTGAACACCTGGACCAAGGAAGGCCCGCCCGCCAACGGGACCTGGAACGTTTCCGGCGACGGAAGCACCGTTCTGCAAACGATCAACGGTAATCCGACTTTCTTTGTCAGCCCAGGAAATTACATTGACACGACCTTTACCGGCAAGTTCAAGGTCGAAACCACCTCGGACGACGATTTCATCGGCTTCGTCTTCGGGTACAACTCGCCCCTGGCCAGTCAGAGCGACCCGGTCAATGATTTTGACTTCCTGCTCTTCGACTGGAAACAGCTTAATCAATCAGATAGCGGATACACAGGTTATGAGGGCTTCAACCTGGTCCGCGTCAATGGAACCTTTACCAATTATAGTCCTTCTTTCTGGGGTCATACCGACAATCCCCCCACTTTTGACGTCCTGGCCACGGATTACGGTTCCGGCCGCGGCTGGGCCGACAACACCGAATATGAATTCACTTTGCTTTACCAAACCAACCGGATCAAGATCGACATCAAGGGCGGGACCGGGGCTTTCCAAAACGGGGCGACTATTTTCGATATTGCCGGGACCTTTCCCGAAGGTCGTTTCGGCTTTTATAACTATTCCCAGTCCAACGTCCGGTATCAGGGTTTCACCGAAGAAGAAACCCCGACCGTGGTCCCTATTCCCGGCGCGGCCTGGCTTTTGGCTTCGGGCCTGGCCGGCCTGGTCGGGCTGAGGCGAAAGACTCGAGGCTGAGCCGGCCGGTCATGATTAGACCGGAAACTAGGAAAAAAGTCCTAGTCGTCCGGTCTAAAAATGGTACTTTTAAGACTGGAAAATACGACAAAAAATCATACTTGCGGCGTATTGACTTGTGCTTCCGATTCAAAATAAAATGTTAATCATTGAGAGAATTTTCTGAGACTGCCAAGTTATGGATCGAGGATGACCAGGGTAAGAATGAAATTGATTAGATAACGCCTCCGGGGGATAAAAGCCCCTTGGAGGCTTACTTCAGCTCAACCGCCCTCCCAAAGATGGCGAGGGGGAATTTTCCGGACACAAGGGTCACCAAAATTGCATCAAGTTGTCAGAGAAGTGTGTGTTGACTATCATTTAGGAACCGAATAGAATTTTGGATTAGGGGCCAGGTCAGAGCAAAGTCAGGGCGCGGCCCGGCTGGCTGACCTGAACAAAACCAAACCTGGCGGAAGGGGGTGCTGATTAGGTCGGCGGAAGAAATGGGCAAGTTAATGGGAAACGTTTTGGTCACGGTTCACGATCAAAAACCAAACAGACAGAGACGCCTTAAGGGAAAAAGAAATCCCGATGAGGCGAAAATAAACAACGGCGCGTCAGTGAAAATTACTAAGCTTTTAACTTGGAGGTAAAATATGAAGACGGTCATAAAAATTATCACCCTGGTCGCTTTCGTGGCCCTGCTGGCCGGACCGGCCTCGGCGGCTCCGGTGCTCTATGAGCAAATGCCCGACCCCCTCGGCTGGGATATAGCCTTTGGACCAGGCATTATGCTGGCCGACGATTGGATGTGGGGCGGTCCATATGCGGCCGAGATCCAAGACTTCCACCTCTGGCATTCCTGGTCTGGGGATATAACGGGGAATGTCACCGCGGTGACCTTGAGCATCTGGAGCAACAATCCCGGGATTCCCGGCGCCGTCCCCAGCCACCCGGAGGAAATGTTGTGGAACTACACCTTCGCCGGGCAAGAACTGCTTGAGCCTTCGCTTTACGCCGATGACGCCGATCAGGGCTGGTTCAATCCTTTTTGGCCGGCGCCCCCTGGCGTTTATTGGACGGATGATCACCAGAATATCTACCAGGCCGATTTTTACCTGCAGCCTGAAAATTACTTCCTGGCCGCGCCGGGCACGATTTATTGGCTGGCCGTTCAGTTGGAGGTTGATTCGGACATTTACCCCGGATGGAAGACCTCGATCGACCATTGGATGGATGACGGCGCTTGGGGCTTGGATGAGTTCGGGCAATGGGTTGAACTCCGCGATCCTCTGACCGGTGACTCTTTAGACTTTGCTTTCGCCCTCACCGGGGAGATGGTTCCGGCCCCGCCGGCCCTGCTGCTGCTCGGACCGGGCCTGATGCTGGTCTGGGGTTACCGCCGGCGCAGGAGCTAAGGAAGAGACCGCCGAGTCGGTCTAATACCAATAACCAAAAAACCGGAGCGGGAGGCTGTCAATTCAGCCTCCCGTTTTTTTTTGGGGTTTTATACCAAAGTGGACCACCTCGGCTGGCTCCGCCGACCTCTTCCTTCACCGCAGCCTCTTTCCCCCCGGGATCTGGTCACGGGCTGGGGGTTGGCGAGGCAGGAGCCTCGCAGACACGGCGTTCCCAGGCGGAGAGACTGTGAAAGTATTGCCTATTTTGTATTTTTTGAAATGTAACTATCTGACATTACTGACAGGGACTTTGGATTTTTCGATTTCTTTCATAGCCTCTCCAGCTTGGGAGCCCCCTTCCTGGAAGCTCCGGCTTCCCCAGGGTGGCCCCGGCAACTTGTTGCCGGGGCGCCGCAGGCGCAAGAGGCCTATCTCTCCCTGGCCGGGTGGTCCGGATTCCGCGTGGCGCGGGACCGGGTCCGCCTCAGGCGAATAAAAGGTCCGGCGAGGAATTCGCTGGAGTTGCCGACGGACCTTCCGGCTGAGACAGTCCCTGGACCAAGCCTCTTGTTCCTTCGGAACTTCGACAACAAGTTGTCGAAGCCACCCCAATATAAGTAGTTGTCTGGTTCCCAAGCTCCGGAGACTGTGAAAGTATTGCCTATTTTGTATTTTTTAAAAATGTAACCACTTGAAATTATGGACATCGAGTTTGGATTTTTCGATTTCTTTCACAGCCTCGGAGCCTGGGAACGAGAGCATAAAATTTCAAAGGATTGCTTCGATCCGTCCGCGACGAACCTCGCCATGACCTGATAGTTTCTTTACTCTAGGTATGGAGGCAGCTTAGTATTAGGCTTCGATTCTTGGCGGGCTTGGGCCGTGGTGTCACAGGTGAATCCAAATTGGTCATGACTTTTTTTGGGGTTCCGCTTGGTCCCGGGCGGGGCTTCGGGTCAGGTCCGGCGGCGAGTCGAGGGTGAACTTTCGGGTCAATGACGTCTAGTTAGTCCCGTCGTTCCCTCGCCGGCGGGAATCCAAGACGCCGATAACCGACAGAATACATCCAATAAAACTTATCGACAATTCCGGGCCAGGCGCTATAATCATCCTTCATGGCTAGGCATGGAGGGGCATCACGCCCATGAAAGTCACCGCAGCCCAACTCAACCCCACGGTGGGGGATATAGAAGGCAATCTGGGCAAGGTTTCGGCCGCCCTGGATCAGGCCGCCGCCGAAAGGCCAGACCTGGTGGTCTTCTCCGAACTTTTCCTGACCGGGTACCCGCCCCAGGACTTGTTGGAAAGATCGTGGTTCATTGAAAAACAGGAAAGGGCCTTGTATCGACTGGCCGAAGCTTCTCGGCGGCATCCCGAAACCGGCCTGGTGATCGGCGCGGCCCTGCCCAGCCGGCGCCAATTCGGCCGGAGGCTGACCAGCGCGGCCGTCCTGATCTATCAGGGCCGAATAATCTTCCAACAGGACAAGTCTCTTTTGCCGACCTACGACGTTTTTGACGAGGCCCGTTATTTCGACCCGGCCGAAAAGATCAGGACCGTGGCTTTTAAGGACCAGGTCCTGGGGCTGTCTGTTTGCGAAGACGCTTGGAACGATCCGGAGTTCTGGCCCCAGGGACTGATCTATGATCGGGACCCCATCGCCGAACTGGCCGGGCAGAAGGCCGACTTGTTCATCAATGTTTCCGCTTCTCCCTTTCATGCGGGCAAGGACGAGATGAGGTACCGGCTGATTAGAAATCATGCGGTGCGGCACGGCCTCCCCTTCGTCTTTGTCAACCAGGTCGGCGGCAACGACGAATTGATCTTCGACGGGCGCAGCATGTGCCTGGATAAAAAAGGTGAGCCCATCGCCCTCTGTCCCCCTTTTCGGGAACATATCCAGACCGTGGACCTGGACTTGCTCGGGGGGCGCCAATCGTTCAGGCCGCAAGATAAGATTGAGTCGGTCCACCAGGCCCTGGTTTTGGGCCTTCGGGATTATTTAGGTAAGAGCGGTTTCAAATCGGCCGTGGTCGGGCTGTCCGGCGGGATAGACTCGGCGGTCGTCTGCGCCCTGGCAGTCGAAGCCCTGGGCCGGGAAAACGTCCTGGGCCTTTCCATGCCCTCTATGTATTCCTCGATAGGCAGCGTCGAGGATTCCCGCCGCCTGGCCGCCAACCTGGACATCGAGTTTAAAGTCATTCCGATCAAGGGGATTTACGAAGCTTATCTGTCCGGGCTGGCCGAGCACTTTCAGGGGCGCCCCTTCGACGTGACCGAGGAAAACATGCAGGCCAGAATTCGCGGCAACATCCTCATGTCATTCTCCAACAAATTCGGCCACCTGGTCTTGACGACCGGTAACAAGAGCGAGTTGGCCATGGGCTACTGCACCCTGTACGGCGACATGAGCGGCGGTTTGGCCGTGATCTCGGATGTGCCCAAGATAATGGTCTATGAGCTGGCCAGGGACTTCAACCGGGACCGGGAAATCATCCCCCAGGCCGTTCTGGACAAGGCCCCTTCGGCCGAGCTTAGACCTGATCAAAAAGATCAGGACACCCTGCCCCCTTATGATGTTTTGGACCAAATATTGAATTTATATATCGAGCAGGGTTTGTCCCGGGAAGAGATCACGGACCGGGGCTTTGATCAGGACCTGGCGGCCTGGATCATCAAGACGGTCAATCGCAACGAGTACAAGCGTTGGCAGGCCCCGCCGGGGCTCAAGGTCACTTCCAAGGCCTTCGGCCTGGGCCGCCGCATGCCCCTGGCGGCCAAACATGATTTTTAGATGGAAAACATGATAGTTAGATGTTAATCTTAATATGCTGAGGTAAATAGGTTTTCGACACAAATGGCACCGACTAATTCGGAGAAAAAAACCTGAAATTATTCGGAGGCAACCATGAATCAAACTGACGTTCCACGTATAGAATACTTACGAGTGGAAAATTACAGAGCCCTCCGAAATTTAGAACTAAAAAAAATCACCCCACTCACGGTCTTTCTGGGTCCGAATGGCAGCGGCAAGTCCACTGTTTTTGACGTTTTTGCTTTTTTATCAGAATGTTTTACTCAAGGACTGCGCCGGGCCTGGGATCGGAGAGGACGATTCAAGGAACTCCTGACCAGGGGTTCCAATGGGCCTATTGTTTTTGAGCTCAAATACCGGGAAAAACCTCGCTCCCCTCTTATAACTTATCATCTCGCCATAAATGAGGGAGCCAAAGGGCCTTATGTATCCGAGGAATGGTTGCAGTGGCGAAGAGGCCAAAGAGGAAGGCCTTTTAGGTTTTTGAATTTTAAGGAAGGATCTGGAGATGTAATTTCCGGTGAGTTGCCTGATGATAGAGGTGAACGAATTTCAGAACAATTAGATTCTCATGAAATGCTGGCGGTCAATACTCTAGGACAGTTTGCCAAACATCCCAGGGTAAGCGCACTGCGCCGTTTCATCACTGACTGGTACTTATCTTATCTCACCGCCGATCAGGCCAGGGAAGTGCCGGAAGCCGGACCACTGGAAAGACTTTCCAATACCGGCAACAACCTTCCCAATGTTATCCAATACTTAAAGGAGCAACACGAAGACAGGCTGGATAAAATATTGAAGATATTGACGACAAGAGTCCCGCGTTTGGAAAAAGTCGATGCTGAAATCATGGCGGATGGAAGATTGTTGCTCCAAATTAAAGACGCTCCTTTTGAAAAGCCGATCATGGCCAAATATGCTTCCGACGGCACGCTGAAAATTCTGGCCTATTTGACCGTGTTACATGATCCCGACCCGCCCCAGTTGATAGGCATTGAAGAACCGGAGAACCATCTTCATCCCAGACTTCTGCCCGAATTGGCTGAAGAATGTCGTTTGTCTTCCTCTCGGACCCAATTGATGATCATGACTCATTCTCCGTTTTTTGTCAACGGTCTCAAAGCCGAAGAGTTATGGGTCCTATATCGTGATACAAACGGTTATACTCAGGCCCGCCGAGCGGCCGATATGGAGGGCATACCTCAACAAATGAATGAAGGAGCCAAATTAGGTCATTTATGGGTTGAAGGATATTTTAAGGAAGGGGATCCCCTGGCTGATTCTTGATAAAAGTTGAAATGAACTCTATTGTCTTGATTGAACGGGCATCGCGATGATCCACATCGAATTCCTGGTGGAAGAACTTTCGGCCGAAGTGGTCCTCCAGGCCATTTTGCCTAAGATACTGGGTGCTCAAGCAACTTTTGAAATTCATATCTATCAAGGCAAACCGGACTTGATGTCTAAACTGGAGAGCCGTTTGAGGGGGTACAGAAAATGGATACCCGAGAATTATCGAATTGTTGTGCTGATAGATGAAGACAGAAAAGACTGTCACGAACAGAAGCAACAACTGGAAAATGCGGCCAAGAAGGCCGGTTTTATTACAAAATCATCAAGAAAGCCAGGGCAAAAATTTCAAGTATTGAACAGATTGGCCATCGAGGAGATTGAAGCTTGGTTTTTCGGAGACAGCGAAGCTATAGCCAGGGCTTATCCCAAATTGTCTAAACTAAGCAAAAAGGCTAAATATAAAGACCCTGACGCCATTCGCGGCGGGACTTGGGAGTCATTGGAACGAGAGCTCCAAAGAGCGGGTTATCATGGAGGAGGGATGCCCAAGATATTGACTGCCCGGGAAATCGCGGCCCACATGGATCCCGACCGAAACCGCTCGGGGAGTTTCAAGGTTTTCAGAGAAGGTTTACTGGCTATGATGCGATAAGAACCATGAAAAACACAAACCTACCCCTGAAACCCATTCTGGCCTTGCTTGGTCTGGCCCTGTTCTGGGGGACCAACGTGGCCGTGGTCAAGATCGGAACCCAGGATATGGCCCCGCTGTTTATGGCCGGCCTGCGGTCCTTGGCGGCCAGCGCCTGTCTCTATCTCTGGATGAAGGCCAAAAAGATCGATTTTTTTCCCTCTAGGGCCGTCACCTGGCACGGCCTGGTGGTCGGGCTTCTCTTTGCGGCCCAGTTCGCTTTTCTCTACGTGGGCCTCCAATACACCCTGGCTTCCCATATGTACATCATCATCCACACCGCCCCCTTTTTCGCCGCCCTGGGCGCCCATTTCTTTCTGGACGGCGATCGGCTGACCCCATGGAAATCGGCTGGCCTGGTCGTGGCCTTTTCCGGGGTGGCCGCCCTGTTTTTTAGAGATTTCGGCGGATTTTCACTCCAGACCCTCTCCGGGGACCTCATGGCCATGGGGGCCGGGGTGGCCTGGGGGGCGACCAGCGTTTATTTGAAAAAAAACCTGGCCGACCGGGCTCTGCCCCTGCAGACCCTTTTTTACCAGCTTCTGTTTTCGGGGCCGCCTTTGTTGATCATGAGCCTGATCCTGGAGCAGCCCCTGGTCAGGTCTTTTTCCTGGGTCACCGCTTTTTCTCTTTTTTATCAATCTATTATTATCGCCTTTCTCAGCTACCTGGGCTGGATGACCCTTATCCACCGGTATCCGGTCAGCCTTATCCATGCCTTTTCTTTCTTCACCCCGGTCTTCGGGGTGGTCTTGAGCGGAGTGCTGATATTGGGCGAGGTCGTCAATTTTCAAGTGGTCGCCGCTCTGGTTCTGGTCAGCCTGGGCATGGTCCTGGCCAACCGCCGGCCCAAGGTCGAAGTAGTCGTGACACCAAAGACCTGAACCGGCCGGTCCTTTTTATCGATTGAAACAATAAATTGCAGTCAAGACGGCACTCGACCCTTGGCGGGCGGGTCAAATTGGAGTATGACTGAGCGAAATTCCTGATTTCGGCCCCGATTCGGACAGCCAGCGTCATGGGTTTTGACCGGCGAGCCGAACCGGCTGAACACCTTGAGATGGTTACATGTCCCATTATCAATTACGCTGGCGGCCGATCATGGTGCTCCTGGCCTTGTCCTTGATCTGGGGGGCCAACTGGGCCATCGTCAAGCTGGCCGCCGGAGACCTGGCCCCTCTGTTCATGGCCGGCCTCAGGTCCCTGATGGCCAGTATCGGTCTGTACGTCTGGATGAAGGTCAAGGGTATTAACGTTTTCCCTTCCTGGACGATTTTGGGCCACGGTGTGGCCGTGAGCCTGCTTTTCGGGAGCGAATTCGCCTTCATTTACCTGAGTTTGAATTACACCCTGGCCTCCAGGTTATACATTCTCTTATATACCTCCCCCTTTTTCGTGGCCATTGGAGCCCATTTCTTACTCACGGGCGACAGGTTGCATGCCTGGAAAATCGGCGGCCTGGTCCTGGCCTTTATCGGCACGGCCCTATTGTTTACTAATAATATCGGAGATTTTTCCTTGTCCACCCTGCCGGGCGATCTCATGGCCCTGGCCGCCGGGGTTCTATGGGCCGCGACGACCCTGTACGTTAAAAAATTTCTGGCCCATCGGACCGCGCCCCTGCAAACCCTCTTTTACCAGGTCTTCTTTTCAGCGCCGTTTTTATTCTTGATGAGCCTGGTGCTGGAAGACCGGCCTATATCCGGTTTTTCCTGGCTGACCGGCTTTTCCGTGTTCTATCAGTGCATCATCGTGGCCTTTCTCAGTTATCTGGTCTGGTTCGAACTGGTCCACCGCTATGCGGTCAGTCTGCTTCACGCCTTCGCCTTTTTTACCCCCGTGTTTGGGGTGTTCTTGAGCGGAGCCCTCATCCTGGGGGAAGCCATCACGACCCGACTCCTGCTGGCTTTGGTCCTGGTCTGCCTGGGGCTGGTCCTGGTCAATCGCACTCCAGGGGCCAAGCCGGTCCCGACGGGAAATCCTTGACGGCCTTTGTTCAACATACACGGCCAAATTGTTTGTATAATGATGGTCAGAATTTTTAGAAACCAAAACATTTCGGCGAAAAGGAGGCACGATGAGCATCGAATTGGCCAGGGAAGTCAACGGACAGGCGATCGGTTTTGGGACCGGGGCCAGAGGGGTGGAAGCTGATCGTCCCACGCTGATTCTGATTCACGGCGGCGGGGGTTCTCGGGATTCCTGGCATTTTCAGGCCGAGGGATTGGACGACGAGTTCAACATCGTGGCCCTGGAAATGCCCGGACATGGACAGACCGGCGGCCGGTCAAAATCCAGTATCAGTCAATACACCGACTGGACGGCTCAAGTTCTCCAAACCTGGAACCTGCCGAAGCGGCCGGTTCTGGGCGGTCATTCCATGGGCGGGGCCATCGCCATTGAATTGGGCCTGACTCGGCCGGAGCTCTTGAGCGGTCTGGTCCTGGTCGGCACCGGGGCCTGGCTGGGAGTGAACCTGGCACTCTTGGACGGTTTCAAAAAAGATTTTCACGGAACGGTTCGCCTGATCTGTAAATGGGCTTTTGCCAAAACCGCCGATCCCGAACTGATTGAGGAAGGCTATGAACGGATGGCCCGAAACGCCCCCGAGGTCCTGGTCGACGATTTCCAGGCCTGCGCCGACTTCAACCGCCGGGACGACGTGGACCGACTGACTCTGCCCTCACTGATTGTCTGCGGGACCCTGGACAAGATGACTCCGCCGGAGATGTCGGAGCTTCTCAAAGAAAAGATCACCGGGTCCAGACTGGAGTTCATTGATCAGGCTGGACACCAGGTTGCCGCGGAGCAGCCCCAGCGGTTGAACCAGGTCATCGGAGAATTTATCCGCGGCCTGAATTTATAAACAAGAAGGACGGTGAAGGAAAAACTCTAAGACCGGAGCTTATGGTTCGAGCAACCAAATCAGCCGAAACGGTCCCGACCGAGACAGGCCCGTTGATGGTCGACGGCCGGCCGGTCGGTCTGGCCACCGGCCGGCAGGGTCTCCGCCAGGATCGGCCCACCCTGGCCCTGATCCACGGCTCGGGCGGATCGAGGCTGGTTTGGCGTATTCAACTTCGTTATCTGGATGACCAAATCAACGCGGCTGCCTTGGAACTGCCCGGCCACGGTCAAACGCCCGGCCCGCTTTTGGAGAGCGTGAACGATCTGGCCGTATGGTTGATTAAGGTTTTAGAGGCTTGGCCCCGCACCAAGCTCCTGGTCCTGGCCGGGGCTTCCCTGGGCGGATTCGTGGCTCTGGAAACGGCCCTGCTTCGGCCGGACCTTTTGGACGGATTGGTTCTTATTTCGACCGGAGCCGTTTTCGATTCAGACCGGGACGTTACTGAGACGCTGGAGCGAGATCATCAAGGCGGGCTCCAAAAGTTCATCCAATCCGCTTTCGCCCCCCAGGCCCACCCTGGGACCATCCGCCAGAGTTTTAAATTTTTAACCGCGGTCCCCCCCGAGATCTTGCGGGCCGACCTGGCGGCGGCTCGATTTTTTGACCGGCGGGCCGAAATCAAAAAAATCAAAGTCCCCACCCTGGTCCTCTGCGGGGCCTTGGATCGTCTGACCCCCCCGGAACATTCCCGTTTTATGGCCGCCCATATCCCCGGGGCCCGCCTGGAGATTATCGAGGGCGCCGGCCATATGGTCGCTATCGAACGATACCAAGAGGTCAACCGGGTCATTTTGAATTTCGTTCAGGGCTTAAGTGGAGAGGAGAGGACCCCAGGCTGAAAAATTTTTCTTGACACGCGGCCGTTCTTCAATTAACAGGTCATTTCATGAACCCTTGCCTTAGCAACCGAAAGCCCTCTTTATCCGGGGCCGCACCTCAACGGCTCGTCTCGTGCCTAGATGCCATTTTCGTCTTTTCCAACGGCTATTACTGGTGGTGGCGTCACGACCGATCGGCGGTGAGGTTTGAGGGATGACCTGATTAACCTGTTTTAATTAAAGACTTTTGAGAAATAACCAAACCCACCGCCGACCGGCGGTGGGTTTTTTTGTTCCTTTTTCCGGGAGAATCCAAATGACTGAATTGGGCTTCGTGATCAAAGAAAAATTGGCTGATACGGAAACTCCGGTCTCGGCTTATCTTAAGGTCTGCGGGGGCCGGGCCGATTCCTTTCTGCTCGAGAGCGCCGAAACTCACGAAAGCATCGGCCGTTATTCCATCATTGCCTTTGATCCGGTCAAACTAATCGAGCTTGGCTTGGATGAGGTCCGGATAAGTAACGGCGATGAAGCCCGGTCATTTCCCTCCTCGGATTTCTTCTCCGTGATCAGAAGAACCGTTCGGGAGATGGCCGGTCCGGTCCCGCCCGGTCTGCCGGCCGTGGGCTCGCTCATGGGTTTCATCGGGTATGACGCAGTCCGCTTGATTGAAAGGCTCGGTCCGCCGCGGACCAGGGACCTGCCCATCGCCCGACTGGTCTTTCCTTCCTGTTACCTCGTCTTCGACCATCGCCGGCGGACCATGATCCTGGTGGCCCTGGGCCCCGACGAATCGTCCGGGCGGGAAAAAATCAGGGAAATTGAATCGCTTCTCCGCCGGCCCCTGGATCTCGAGACTTCGCCAAAATCTTTCGAAATGACCGGTCCCGACCGGGGGCATTTCATCGAGGCGGTCAAACAGGCTAAGGAGTATATCCGGGCCGGGGATATCTACCAGGTGGTTTTGGCCGACCGCTTCGAAGGCCGGACCGAGGTCAAACCCATGGAGGTCTATCGGCGCCTGCGGGTTAAAAGTCCTTCGCCCTATATGTTTTTTCTCGATTTCGGCCGGTTTCAGATTCTGGGCGCTTCGCCGGAGACCATGGTCAAAGTCCAGGGCGGCAAGGTTTTAATTCGCCCCATCGCCGGGACCAGGGGCCGTTCCGACGATCCGGAAGAAGACCGGGCCTTGGAGGAAGAACTCAGGGCTTCCGAAAAGGAGCGGGCCGAACACATCATGCTGGTCGATCTGGGCCGGAACGACGTGGGCCGGGTCTCCCGTTACGGCACCGTCATGGTCTCGCCGTTCATGACCGTCGAGCGTTACAGCCACGTCATGCATCTGGTCTCCCAGGTCCAGGGCCGGCTGGAGGAGCGGGCCGACGCCGTGGACGCCTTCATGGCCGGTTTTCCGGCCGGGACTGTCAGCGGGGCCCCGAAAGTTCGGGCCATGGAGATCATTGACCAACTGGAACGTCGGCCCCGCGGGCCTTACGCCGGAGCGGTCGGGTATTTCGGACCCAACCAGGAAATGGACACCTGTATCGCCATCCGCCTGCTGGTCTTTCAAGGCGACCGTTTCAGTATTCCCGTCGGCGCCGGTATTGTCGCCGACTCCATTCCAGAAATGGAATTCAAGGAAATCCAAGACAAGGCCGCCCAGAGCCTCGCGGCGCTCGAGGCGGCCGCGGAGGGGAGCTTATGATCCACCAAGCCATTGCCAAGGTCGTGCTGGGTCGGAACCTGGCCGAGGAAGAAATGATGGAAGTCATGACCGAGATCAGCGAGGGACAGGCCACCCCGGCCCAGATCGGGGCCTTGCTGGTCGGCCTGCGCATGAAAGGTGAATGCGTTGACGAAATCGTCGGGGCGGCCAGGGTCCTGCGGACCAAAAGCCGGTCGATTCCGCTCCGGTCCGCTGAGGAAGTTTTGGTCGACACCTGCGGGACCGGGGGCGACGGCCTGGGCACCTTCAACGTTTCGACCACCGCCGCCTTGGTCGTGGCCGGTTGCGGACTCAAGGTGGCCAAGCACGGCAACCGGTCGGTTTCGAGCCGCTGCGGGAGCGCCGACGTGCTCGAGACCCTGGGCGTCAACCTTGACCTTACCCCCGTCGAGGCGGGTGAATGCCTGGACCGCATCGGTCTGGGCTTCCTGTTCGCCCCTCTTCTCCACCCGGCCATGGCTCACGCCGCCTTGCCCCGCCGCGAACTGGGCGTCAAAAGCATCTTCAACCTGGTCGGACCGCTGACCAATCCGGCCGGGGCCTTGGTCCAGGTGGTCGGGGTATATCAGCCCGGATTGACCGACACCATCGCCCAGGTCCTGGGCCGGCTCGGTTGCCGGAGCGCCTTTGTCGTCCACGGCGAAGACGGGTGTGATGAAATCAGTATCACCGGTCCGACCCGGATGACCAGGCTCCAGGCCGGACGGACCGTCACCGAGACCCTGGTTCCCGAACAGGTCGGTCTGAAACGGGCTCGGCCCGAAGAGGTCAAGGGAGGCGATCCCGCCCGGAACGCCGCCATAACCTTGGACGTTTTAGAGGGCCGGCCGGGTCCCTGCCGGGATATGACCCTTTTGAACGCCGCCGCGGCCCTGTTAGCGGCCGAACAGGCCCGGGAACTGAAAGAGGGTCTGGCTTTGTCCGCCGAAGCGGTCGATTCGGGCCGGGCCCTAAGCAAGCTCCGGGACCTTGTTTCGGTCACCCAGGAACTGGGCTTGCGGGCCAAGGCCGTGGGGGAATAAGTCATGGCCGGAGCGCCGGGACCTCATCTGGCCCGAATATTGGCCAAAAAGGGCGAGGAAGTGGCCGAGCTGAAAAGCCGGGTCGACCGGCGGGACCTCAAGCGTCAAGCCGAGGATGCGCCGCCCAGCCGCGACTTTTTGGCCGCCCTTCAGAATTGTCCCCACGTGCCGATTATCGCCGAGATCAAGAAGACCTCGCCCTCGGCCGGGACCATTAAATCGGGCGTTGATGTGCGCCGGTTGGCCCAGGAATATCAGACCGGTGGGGCCGCGGCCTTGTCCGTCCTCACCGACCAGCCTTTTTTCGGCGGCTCCCTGGCCGACTTGGCCGAAGCCCGGCCGGCCGTGAACCTACCGATCCTGCGCAAGGATTTCCTGATTGACCCGCTCCAGCTTTACCAGGCCAGGGCCGCCGGGGCGGACGCCGTTCTGCTCATCGTGGCGGCTTTGGAGCCGGTCCGGTTGGCCGAGTTGTTTCATGAAGCCCTGGAATTGGGGCTGACTCCCTTGGTCGAGGTTCATCGGGAGAATGAGGTGCCCACGGCCCTGGCTTTGAACCCGCCCTTGATCGGCCTGAACAACCGGGACTTGACCACCCTCGAGGTGTCCCTGGAAACCTGTCTCCGACTCCGACCCCTGATCACCAACGGGGCCCTGGTGGTCGCTGAAAGCGGTATCAATGAACCCGCCGAGGTGGCCCTGCTCCGGGCCGCCGGCCTGAACGCCTTTCTGGTCGGCACGGCCCTGATGCGGGCGGCCGATCCCAAAAGTCTGCTGACCGCGCTCGGCCGGGCGGGAGATTAAAGATGGTCAGGGTGAAAATCTGCGGCTTGACCTGCTTGGAAGACGCCTTGACCGCGGCCCGTCTTGGGGCGGACGCCCTGGGCTTTGTCCTGGCCCCCAGCCCCCGGCGTGTTTCACCGGAACAAGTCCGGGAAATAGTCAAGGCCCTGCCGCCGTTGGTCTTGACCGTGGGCGTCTTTGTGGACGAGAAACCGGACCGCATCAAAGAGGTGAAGAATTTTTGCGGCCTGGACGCGATTCAGCTTCACGGTGAAGAATCCGAGGAATTCGTCGCCGCCTTGGGCGGCCGGGTCATTAAAGCTTTGAAGGTTAACGGCCCCTTGTCCTCATGGGTCGGGGCCTACCCTGCGGCCGCCTTGCTTTTGGACGCTTATCGCCCCGGTCGGGCCGGCGGGACGGGCCGGACCTTTGATTGGGATTTGGCCGTTGATCTGGCCCGCCAAAGGCCGATCATTCTGGCCGGCGGCCTGACCCCGGAGAACGTGGTTCAGGCCGTGGCCGCCGTCCGCCCTTACGCCGTGGACGTATCCAGCGGGGTGGAAATCGAACCTGGGAGAAAAAATTATGAAAAACTTGAAAATTTTATCCACCGAGCCAAGGCCGTGGGCTGATCTGCCCGACGCGCTGGGGCGCTTCGGTCCGTTTGGCGGGAGATTCGTTCCGGAAACCCTGATGCCGGCCTTGGAAGAGCTGACCTCGGCCTACGAGGAAGCCGGGTCGGACCCTCTGTTTCACCAAGAGTTGGAGTCTTTGCTTGGGGATTACGCCGGCCGGGAAACTCCCCTGTACGAAGCCCGGCGACTGAGCCGAACCTTGGGCCGGGCCAGGATATTTCTCAAGAGAGAAGACCTGGCCCACACCGGGGCCCACAAGATCAACAACACCTTGGGTCAGGTGCTTTTGGCCCGGCGCATGGGCAAGACCAGGATTATCGCCGAGACCGGGGCCGGCCAGCACGGCGTGGCCACGGCCACGGCCGCGGCCTTGATGGGGTTCGAGTGCGTGGTCTACATGGGGACCGTGGACATGGTTCGCCAGTCCTTGAACGTGGCCCGGATGAGGCTCCTGGGGGCCGAAGTCCGGCCGGTGGAATCCGGGACCAGGACCCTGAAGGATGCCACCAACGAGGCTATCCGGGATTGGGTGACCAACGTGCGGAACACCCATTACATCATCGGCTCCGTGGTCGGTCCGCACCCCTATCCCATGATGGTCCGGGACTTCCAGGCGGTCATCGGCCGTGAAGCCCGCCGGCAGATTCTGGAACGGGAAGGCCGGCTCCCGGATTTCCTGGTGGCTTGCGTCGGCGGGGGCAGCAACGCCATCGGGCTTTTCCATCCCTTCCTGGGCGACGATTTGACCATGATCGGCGTGGAAGCGGCCGGCGCGGCCAGCCTGGGTCTGGGCCGCCCCGGCGTGCTGCACGGCTGTCTGAGTTATCTGCTCCAGGACCGGCACGGCCAGGTCCAGGGGGCTCACTCGATCGCCGCCGGCCTGGACTACCCCGGCGTAGGCCCCGAACATAGCTGTCTGAAGGACCTGAATCGCGTCCAGTACGAACGGGTGACGGATGAAGAAGCGGCCAAGGCCTTTGCCCTGCTGGCCGCCACCGAAGGCATTCTGCCGGCCCTGGAAAGCGCCCACGCCCTGGCCCAGGTGGCCCGAATGGCCCCGGGCCTGCCCGAAGGCGCCCTCATGATCGTCTGCCTCTCCGGCCGGGGGGACAAGGACGTGACCCAGGCCGCCGAAGCCCTGGGGGTGCCGCTATGACTTCCGTAATCAGTCAAACCTTCCAGAAAACCAGGGAAGTCGGCGTGGCGGCTTTCATGCCCTTCATGACGGCCGGATTCCCCAATCCCTCGACTTTTATGGAAATTATCCAAGTGCTCGATCAAAACGGGGCCGACCTGATCGAAATAGGCCTCCCTTTTTCCGATCCCTTGGCCGATGGACCGACCATCCAGAAAGCCGGCCAGATCGCCCTGGAAAACGGTTTGACTCCTCCGGCCGTTCTGGACCTGGCGGCCAAGGCCAAGGCCCGGATCAAGAGCCCTATCGTCCTGATGAGTTATTGGAACCCCATCCTCCAGATGGGTCCGGCTTCCTTCGCCGCCGGGGCCCGGGACGCCGGAGTGGCCGGGGTGATTGTTCCGGACCTGCCGCCCGAGGAGGCCGAGGCCTGGCTGGAGGCGGCCCGGTCCCGAGACCTGGACACGATCTTCATGGTCGCTCCGACCACCACGGCCCGTCGTCGCCAAAAAATACTGTCCGTGGCCCGCGGTTTTATCTACTACGTGTCCTTGACCGGCGTGACCGGGTCCGAGTTCACCGTGACCGATGAACTGATCAACGATATTGGGAGCCTTCGTCAAGATTCATCCCTGCCCGTGGCCGTGGGTTTCGGGGTGTCCGGACCGGTCGAGGCCCGGGCCTTGGCCGGGGCCGCGGACGGAGTGATCGTGGGCAGCGCCCTTATCCGCCGAATTTTCACTAAAGACCAGCCGGCCGAGCAGGCGGCGGCCGTGGCCGAACTGGCCGCCTCGATCAAGGCCGCCCTCGGGCCGACCAGGAGCCAATCATGATTTTACTGATCGATAATTACGATTCTTTTACGTACAACGTGGCCCACGCCCTGGGCCTGTTGGACCTGGAGGTCAAAGTGGTGCGCAACGATGCCGTCAGCCCCGATCAGGTCGAGGACTTCCGGCCCGAAGCCATCGTCATTTCCCCCGGTCCGGGACGGCCCGATGACGCCGGGGTGAGCTGCCGGCTGATCGAACGCCTGGCCGGACGCGTCCCCATCCTGGGGGTCTGTCTCGGCCACCAATGCCTGGCCCAGGTTTTCGGGGCCGACGTGGTCCGGGCCGGACGGCAGGTCCACGGCAAGACTTCCGAAATCTTCCACGACGGCCGGACCATCTACCAAGGGGTCCGCAATCCTTTTCAAGCGGCCAGGTACCATTCCCTGATCGTTCCGGAAGAAACCGTCTCCCCGCCGCTGGAAGTCTCGGCTTACACCCTGGCCGGCGAGGTCATGGGCCTGAGGTGCGCGGACCTTATGGTGGAAGGGGTTCAATTTCACCCTGAATCCATCGCCACGCCCCAGGGAAGCATGCTGTTCAAGAACTTCGTCGATCACTACCTGGCCGGCCGCCTGGCGGCCTGAGAGCAAGAGGTGAGAGATGGTCATCCTCATGACGGCCGAATGCCTTAAGAAAGACGTGGCCCAGGTCCTGGCCGCCCTTAAAGAACGCCGATTCGAGCCGCGGATCATCTCGACGGCGCCGCGGACGATCCTGGGCGTGGTCGAAGAGATGAGCCGGGACCAGGTCGAAGAGCTGAGAAAGGCTATCTCGATCATGCCCGGAGTGGAGGCCATAGAACCCTTCGGCGCTTCCTGGAAGCTGGCCTCCCGCACTTTTCGGGGGGAGCGGACCACCATCCTGGTCGGCCGGCAGACCATCGGCCACGGCGGAGTGACGGTCATGGCCGGGCCTTGCGCGGTCGAGTCCCGGGAATCCATCATCCAGATCGCCCAGGCCGTCCGGGCCGCCGGGGCCAATGTCCTGCGCGGCGGGGCCTTCAAACCCAGGACTTCGCCTTATTCCTTCCGGGGGCTGGGCCGGGAAGGTTTGGAGTATCTGGCTGAAGCTTCACGGCTGACCGGCCTGCCCGTGGTCACCGAAGTGCTATCGCCGGAAGACGTGCCCCTGGTGGCCGAATATGCCGATATTCTCCAGATCGGGGCCCGCAATATGCAAAACTTCGCCTTGCTCGAAGCCGTGGGACGGACGGACAAACCGATCTTTCTAAAACGCGGGCTCATGTCGACCATCAAGGAACTGCTCATGTCGGCCGAGTATGTCCTGGCCAAGGGCAACTCCCAGGTGATCCTGTGCGAGCGGGGCATCCGGACCTTCGAACCCGAGACCCGCAACACTTTGGATATTTCCGCCGTCCCCCTGTTGAAGCAGCTCTCCCATTTGCCCGTCATCGTCGATCCCAGCCACGCCGTGGGCAAACGGGAACTCGTCCCGGCCACGGCCCTGGCCGCGGTGGCCGCCGGGGCTGACGGACTGATGATCGAGGTCCACCCCCATCCGGAAAAGGCCTTCTCGGACGGCCGCCAGAGCCTGACCCTGGAAGACTTTGACCGGCTGATGCGGCGGATCGTCCAAGTGGCCCAGTCCGTGAAAGATTTTTACAATGAAGACTCGGAGAAGTCGGATCATACCCTTTCGGCCGAGTTGGGAGTTTGAATTCGCAAGGTCCTCAAAACTGATTATGGTCCTGAGTTTAAATGAAAATTAATGGCGATTCGGCCTCGAAGGCAGGTCCATTCCTATCGCCGACCTTAAATTGGCGGAATATCTGCTCGACCCGGCCCTTTTTTCTGTGATAAATGAACTAATTCTTCAGCCCGAGGCGAGCAAGGCCTTCGGACCCGGTCTTGCTTACAGGCCGAACCGGGGCTAAAATGAAAAATTATTTATCAGCGGTGCATAAATGAAGCTGCGTGGTTATTTTCACCCCCCAGGAGACAAGTCGATTTCCCATCGGATCGCTTTGCTTTCGCTGTTGGCCGAGGGGCAGACCCTGGTGAGCGGGTACTCCTCCGGCCGGGACTGCGCTTCCAGCCTGGACGCGGTCCAGAACCTGGGCGTCCGGGTGGATTCCCAATCCGATGGGCTTATAATCAGGGGTCTGGGGGGGCTGGTTAAGGAATCCGCCAGCCTCGACTGCGGCAACTCTGGTACGACCATGCGGCTGCTCATGGGCCTCCTGGCCGGCCGGCCCGGCCGGTTTGAACTGGACGGCGACGATTCCCTGAGGCGGCGGCCCATGGAACGGGTGGCCGCCCCCCTGCGTCTTATGGGCGCCCAGGTTGAATGTCCGAACGGCCGCCCCCCGGTGCTCCTAACCGGCGGCCCGCTCCAGGGCCTTTCTTACGAGTTGCCCATAGCCAGCGCCCAGCTCAAAAGCGCACTGCTCCTGGCCGGCGTCCAGGCGGAAGGAATCACCCAGGTGACCGAGCCGGCCCCAAGCCGGGACCATACCGAACGCCTCCTGACCCGCTGCGGGGCGTCCCTGAAGCAGGATGGACGAACCTGGACGGTGAAGCGGTCCGAACTGGTTCTGCCTGGGTCGTTTCGCGTGCCCGGTGATGCCAGTTCAGCCGCCTTTTTCCTCTGCGGGGCCGCCGTCGTCCCGGGCAGTCGGGTCGAAGCCCGGGGGGTTCTGCTCAATCCGACCAGGACCGGCTGGCTGAAAGTCCTCGAACGCATGGGCGCTGATGTGGAAACCTTCGTCATCGAGGAAGACTCCGAGCCCTGGGGCGACGCCCGGGTCCGCTATTCACCCGATCTGCGGGCCTGCGAGGTGTCGGCCGAGGAAATCCCCCTTTTGGTGGACGAAGTCCTCATCCTGGCCCTGGTGGCCACTCAGGCCCGGGGGCGGACCGTTTTCCGCCAGGTGGACGAATTGCGGGTCAAGGAGTCGGACCGTCTGGCCGCGATTAAGGCCGAACTGAGCAAGATGGGCGGACGGCTGGACATAGAAGGTTCGGACCTGATCGTGGAAGGCCCGACCCGGCTTTCCTCCCCCCGGGAGGAACTGACGGCCTGGGACGATCACCGGATCGCCATGACCCTCAAGATCGCCGGTATTGCGGCCGGGACCAGGGTCAAGGTTCGTGGTGAAGAGTGCGCCGCCATTTCCTATCCAGACTTTGATCGGACCTTGGAGTCCCTGAGCCAATGACTTACGAAAAATTCCTGGTCCTGGGCATCATCGGCGACCGGCGGGTCGGCCGCTCCCTGTCTCCCCGGATGCACAACACCGTGATGCAGCGCCGGGGGCTTCGTGGCGTTTATGCGCCCTTCCCCGTGGAATCCGGCCGGATGGCCCAGGCCGTGGCCGGGATCCGGGGCCTGGGAATCGACGGCGTCAACGTGACCGTGCCCCACAAGGAAGAAGCGGCCCGGCAAGTGGATAATCTTTCCGAAGCCGCCCGCCGAATCGGGGCCGTGAACACCATCGTCCGCAGCGGCCGAGTCCTGGAAGGCCACAACACCGATGCCGACGGTTTCAACGACGCCTTGGCCCAGGCGGGATTCGAAGCCGACGGGTTAACGGTCCTGGTAGTCGGGGCCGGCGGGGCGGCCCGGGCGGTCTTGTTCGCCTTGAGGCGTCTGGGGGCTCAGGTGCGACTGGCCGGACGCAATCGGGTCAAAATCAAAACCTTGGCGGACGAAATGGAAGTCGGGGCCGTGACCTGGGAAGAATGGCCCGAAGCGGCGGCCCGGGTCGACCTGCTGATCAATGCCTCCAGTGTTTCCGCTCCGGACGAAGCCCCCAACCTGGCCGCCACGGTGGCCCGGATCAGGCTTGACCGGCCCCGGCTGGTTTTCGACCTGAACTACGGCCGCGAGGAGAATTTTTGGCGGGACTTGGCCGGTCGTCACGGGGCGGTCTTTATGGACGGCTTGATCATGCTGGCCTATCAGGCCCGGCGGAGTTTCGCCTTGTGGACCGGAATCGAGGCGACGTTCGAGGAATTTTATCAGCCCTTGGCTGGCGGATAATGAGCGAAAATGTAATCTATCGGTTATCGGCAGCCTGGATTCCAGTTTGCGCGGGAATGACGTTAGTAACTTTCCGTCATTTATCTGAAAGTCGATACCTAAGGCGTTTTTTACCTGACCCGAAGTTCCACCCGTCACCCCTGCGCAAGCAGGGGTCCAGAAAAGGACCAGCCCGCAGACTGGGTTCCCGCTTTCGCGGGAACGACGGCTTGGATATCTCGGGCGGGAAAAACAACCAGGCCTCATGTGACCGGATTTTCATTTCGCGGTTGGGCCTTAAAGGGCATGAAGATTCCCGTGAAAACAGGTAGCCACATCTATCGGCCGGACAAGAAGAAGTGGAAAATGCCGACGTTCACTAGCAGTTTGCCCGATAATCTATATCTGACCGGCTTCATGGGCGCGGGCAAGAGCACGGTCGGCCGGGAACTGGCCCGGTTGCTCGGCCGCCGCTTTGTGGACACCGACGAGCGGTTGGTCGATGAGTTCGGCCTTCCTGTCCCGGACATCTTCGCCCGGTTCGGCGAAGAAGCTTTTCGGCAAGCCGAAACCAAGCTCCTTAAGCGGCTCGGCCGCCGCTCGAACCTGGTCATGGCCGTTGGCGGCGGCCTGCCGGTCAACCCTGAGCATCGGCGGATCATGAGGACCACGGGCCGAATAGTTCACCTGGACGCTTCGCTGGAAACCTGCCGCAACCGCCTGACCGCCGAAGCCCAGGCCACCCGACCCCTCTGGCGGGACGAAACGGCCGTGACCGGCCTCTATGAGCGGCGACAGGAAGTTTACGCCGATTGCGACCTGATGGTCCCCACCGACCAACTGGACCCGGTCGAGACCGCCGCCGAGATTTTGAACCGGCTGGCCGGTCTTGAATCTTTCTCCGTGGTCCTGGAAGGCCGATCCTGCCCGGTCCGGCCCACTTTCCACAGCGCCCGGACTCTGAGCGGACTGGTCCGGGGACGGCGGACCGTGCTGGTGACCGACCTCAACCTGGCCCGCCGGCACCTGGCTCGATACCATAAACACCTCACCTTCGACTTGGAGGTAGTTTTGCCGCCCGGCGAGCGGACCAAGACCCTGGCGGCGGCCGGTCGTCTCTATAACACCCTGCTGGACGCCGGGTTTGAACGGGGTGACCTCCTGATCGCCTTGGGCGGCGGGGTGATCACCGATCTGGGGGCCTTTGTGGCGGCCACTTACAAGCGGGGCCTGGCTTTCATCCTGGTTTCCACTTCCTTGGTCGGCTGCGTCGATGCGGCCGTGGGCGGCAAGTGCGGGGTCAACCTGGGCCGAACCAAGAATGTAATCGGCTGTTTCGCCCAGCCTCAGGCCGTGATCCTGGACCTTTTGGCCCTGTCATCTTTAGGGCGACGGCGGATCGAGGAAGGCCTGGTCGAAGCCTATAAGACCGGCCTGGTCGCCGAACCGGCCCTGGCCGATCTGGTCGAGACGGATTTGAAACGCCTGCTGGCCGGTGACCTCTTAGCCCTGGCCCAGGCGGCCGAGACTTCGGCCAGGACCAAGGCCGAAGTGGTCGAGGCCGATTTCCGGGAAAAAGGCCGGCGGAAAATCCTCAACTTCGGCCATACCTTCGGTCACGCCGTCGAGGGATTTCATCGTTTTCGGGTCAGCCACGGCCGGGCCGTGGCCGCCGGCATGTTGGTGGCCGTCAATCTGTCCCAAAACCGGAAGTTGATCAACCAGGACTCGGCCGACCTAATCCGAAAAACTTTACTGGCCGTGATGAAACGGGTTCCGCCTCCGCCGCCGGTGGACCGGGCCTGGGAGATAATGAAGAATGATAAAAAGAACCGGGGCGGTAAAATCGTTTTTGTCCTGCTGGCCGGGCCGGGCCGGCCGGTCTGCGTGGAAGACGTAACGCCGGTTGAGTTGACTGAGGCGGTGAAACAAATGGGTGTGGACTGACATGGGCAGCATCTTCGGCAAGTACCTGCGAGTTTCCACTTTCGGCGAGTCCCACGGCCCGGCCCTGGGCGTGGTCATTAACGGCCTGCCCGCCGGTTTGCCCCTGACGGCCGAGCGGATTCAGCGGGACCTGGACCGGCGGCGGCCGGGAACCTCCCCTTATGTTTCCGCCCGCCGGGAATCGGACCGGGTCGAGATTCTTTCCGGCCTGGCCGACGGCCGAACCCTGGGCAGCCCTTTGGGCCTCCTGGTCCGCAACATCGATTCCCGTTCCCAGGACTACCGGGAACTGGCCGAGGTTTTCCGTCCGGGGCACGCCGACTATACCTATTTCAAAAAATTCGGACTTCCGCCCCAGCCGGGCGGCGGGCGCTCGTCCGGCCGGGAGACCGTGGGCCGGGTGGCGGCCGGGGCCGTGGCCAAGGCCCTGCTGGAGCCGCTGGGCGTGGTCATCCAGGCTTACACGGTGCGGATCGGCGATATTAAAGCCGGCCGGCGTGATCCGAGTTTCGCCGAGACCGATCCGCTCCGCTGCGCCGACCCGGACCTGGCCCGGGTCATGGCCGAATTGGTCCAAAAGGTCCGGGCCGAAGGCGATTCGGTCGGGGGTCTAGTCGAACTTGTGGCCCAAGGCGTCCCGGCCGGTTGGGGCGATCCGGTCTTTGACAAGCTGGATGCGGTCCTGGGCGGGGCCATGCTGTCCATCGGTGGTGTCAAGGGCGTGGAAATCGGGACCGGGTTCGACGCGGCTTCCCTTCGCGGCAGCCAACACAATGACCAAATGGACGAAGACGGCTTCCTATCCAACCACAACGGCGGCATCCTGGGCGGAATATCGACCGGCCAGGACATCGTTCTGCGGCTGGCCGTCAAACCGACCGCCTCCATCGCCCTGGAACAAACGACCATCGACCTGGCGGGCCGGACCAGGAAAATCAGGATCAAGGGCCGCCACGACCCATGCCTGTGCCCCAGGATCGCCCCGGTGGCCGAAGCCATGGCCGCCCTGGTCCTGGCCGACGCCTGGCTGGCTCAGCGGGCCCTCGAAGGAGCGACCCCATGAAGATAATGGTCATCAACGGACCCAACCTGAACATGCTAGGCCGGCGCGACCCCGACCTGTATGGCCGCCGGACCCTGGCTGAGATCGAGGCTGATTTGTCGGCCCTGGGCCGTGAACTGGACCTGGAAGTGGAGTTTTTTCAATCGAATATCGAAGGCGAGCTGGTCGAAGCCATCCAGCGGGCCGGGACCGAATCCGACGGGGTGGTCCTCAACGCCGGGGCCTATACTCACACCAGCGTGGCTGTCAGGGACGCGGTCGAATGCTGCGGCCGGCCGGTGGTCGAAGTTCATTTGTCCAACCCTCACGCCCGGGAGGAATTCCGGCGGACTTCCCTTCTGTCCGGAGTCTGCGCCGGGGTTATCGCCGGGTTCGGACCCGAGTCTTACGCCCTGGCCCTGTGGTGGTTCGCCCGGCAAGCCCAAGTATTTTCGGGCTGAATCCGAGCCGGTGAAATCCTTCGGTGAAAGGCGGCCTTTCGTCTTCACCCCTCCCTCCGACTCACGCCGATCATGTTTTTGCCCATGGGGACCTTTGAAATTTATCAGTTTGAGGGGACATTTTCATGTCGCCGCCACAATATTTTATCAATGGATTGACATGATTAATGGCCTGGAGTAATTTATATTTTTTTTATAAGACCGGTTTCGGACGGGACAGGGAACCGGTCATAAAAATGCTTAGAGGAGATGGAGTCAATGGGTGAAAATCCGCCCCGAGTAGCTGTGGTGGGGACGGGCTATTGGGGAAAGAACCTGGTCCGGAACTTTTACCAACTGGGGGCCTTGCAGGTTATCTGTGATACGAACCAGGATACCTTGGAATCTTTGTTGGGCAAATATCCCGGGCTCAAATCCGTTTACAGCCTGACGGAGGTCCTGGGCGACCCTGAGATCGCAGGCGTGGTCCTGGCCACGCCCGCGGAAACCCATGCCACGCTGGTCCGGGAATGTCTGCTGGCCGGCAAGGACGTTTACGTGGAAAAACCCCTGTGTCTGTCCACCGACGAAGGGGAAAGACTCAATGCCCTGGCGGATGAACGGGGGCGGGTCCTGATGGTCGGTCATCTTCTGTGGTATCATCCGGCCGTTCACAAACTGAAAGAACTGATTGAATCCGGCCAGTTAGGCAAGATTCTCTACATCTATTCCAATCGTTTGAACCTGGGCAAGCTCCGACGGGAAGAAAACGTCCTGTGGTCCTTCGCCCCCCACGATCTCTCCCTGATCCTCGGCCTGCTCGGCGAGATGCCCGACCGGGTCCAGGCCCAGGGAGGCAATTATCTGCACCAGGAGATAGCCGACGTCACGGTCAGCACCTTGAGTTTTCCCAGCGGCGTCCGGGCCCATCTTTTTGTGTCCTGGCTGCACCCATTCAAGGAGCAGAAGCTGGTGGTAGTCGGCCAGCAGAAGATGGCCGTTTTCAACGACACCGCCCCCTGGAATGAGAAGTTGCTTCTCTATGCCCACACCATCCAGTGGCCGGGCAACATTCCGGTGGCCCACAAGGCCGAAGCCGAAGCCGTCCCGGTGGAAGAAGCCGAACCTCTGCGGCTCGAATGCCAACATTTCCTCGAATGCATCCAGACCAGAACCAGACCCAGAACCGATGGGGTCGAGGCCTTGCGTGTTCTGCGGGTGCTCAACGCCTGCCAGACGGCCCTGGAAAAGTGCACCAACGTGGATTTGGCCAAAGTCACGGCCAAAGCCACTGGCGAGGACGATTTTTTTGTCCACGAGACGGCCCTGATCGACGACGGGGTCGAGATTGGTTCGAATTCGAAGGTCTGGCACTTCAGTCATATTTTATCCGGGACGCGTATCGGCCGGAAATGCAACATCGGTCAGAACGTGGTCATGGGACCACGGGTGACCATCGGGAACGGCTGTAAGATTCAGAATAACATCTCGCTGTATGAAGGAGTGACCCTGGAGGACGAGGTTTTCTGCGGTCCGAGCATGGTCTTTACCAACGTGATCAATCCCCGCAGCCATATTTCCAGGAAACACGAGTTCAGGCCCACCCGGGTCAAACGCGGGGCGACCATCGGGGCCAACGCCACCATCATCTGCGGACACACTTTAGGCGAATACTGTTTCATCGGGGCCGGGGCCGTGGTGACCAAGGACGTGCCGGCGCACGCCCTCATGCTGGGCAATCCGGCCGTGCAAAAAGGCTGGATGTGCTCGTGCGGCGAGCGGCTCTATGATGACCTGACTTGTCCGGCTTGCGGCGCGGCTTACCGGCCGGCCGAAAACGGCCTGGAACCACTGACGAGAGGCGGTGAATAAGGTGAAGATTGCCTTTATCGATTTGAAGAAGCAATTCAGCCTTCTGGAAAAAGATATCCGGGCGGCCATTGACGGGGTATTGGCCCACGGTCAATTCATCATGGGACCGGAGATCGGCCGGTTGGAAGAGGAACTGGCCCGTTTCGCCGGCAGCGGGCACGCCGTGGCCTGCGCCAGCGGCACCGACGCCCTGCTCTTGCCTTTGATGGCCTGGGGCCTGGGACCCGGCGACGCGGTCTTCACCTCGCCTTTTACTTTCATCGCCACCGCCGAAGTCATCTCCCTTCTGGGAGCGACCCCGGTTTTCGTGGACATCGACCCCAAGACCTACAACATCGACCCGAAGCAACTGCGCGCGGCCGTGGAAAAGACGGCGCGGGAAGGCCGCCTCCGACCGAAGGCGATCATCCCGGTGGACCTGTTCGGCCTGCCGGCTGATTATGAACCGATCATGGCCTTGGCCGAGGAAAAAGGGCTGCTGGTTCTCGAGGATGCGGCCCAGTCCTTCGGCGCCCTTTACCGGGGCCGCCGGGCCGGCGCCCTGGGCCACGTCGGGGCGACCAGCTTCTTCCCGGCCAAACCCTTGGGCTGTTACGGCGACGGCGGGGCGGTCTTGACCGATGACGATCATCTGGCCGGCTTGATGCGTTCGATCCGCGTCCACGGTCAGGGCAGCCACAAGTATGAAAATGTGCGCCTTGGACTCAACGCCCGTTTGGACACTTTACAGGCCGCCATCCTGCTGGCCAAACTGGCCGCTTTCCCGGACGAACTGGAACAGCGCCAGCGGGTGGCCGCCAGGTACACCCAGGGGCTGAACGGCCGGGTTCAGACGCCTTACGTCCCTGAAGGCTTGACCAGCGCCTGGGCCCAATATTCCGTCTTGACCGACCGGCGGGAAGAGGTCCAGGCGGCCCTCAAGGCGGCCGGAATCCCCACGGCCGTGTATTATCCCCTGCCCCTGCACCTGCAAGGGGCTTTCGCCGATTGCGGATATGCCCAGGGAGACTTCCCCGTGGCCGAAGCCACGGCCCGGCGCATTTTCAGCCTGCCCATGCACCCTTATCTGGAAGATGAGACCATTGACTTTATTGTGGCCAGGATCATCGAAGCCGTGGACAGCATTTAGGAAGACCGCCGGGCAACTATAAAGGGACAACAAGGTCCGATGAAGGCTGAGCCGGGGAAAGAGTTTTTAATCGAAGCCAGGACCGGCCGGGCCTTTGTTTTAAAAAAAGGACAAAATATCCGGGTGATAGACGTTGAAGGGCGGCAGGTGGCCGACTTGGTGGCCTTCAAGGCAAAGGAATACGGCGAGAAACTTTCCACGGGGGCGACCATCGACGCCAATGGTTCCTTGAAACTGAATCAGGGCGATTTCCTTTTTTCAAACTATTACAATAAAATGTTAAAAGTGGTCCTGGACACGGTCGGCCGTCATGATCTCCTGCATCCGGCGTGCAGCCCGGCCATGTACAGATACCAGTATCGGATTTCAGTCCCTCACCCTAACTGCCGGGATAACTTGGCCGAAGCCCTGAAACCTTATGGTCTGGCCGAGGTGGAAATACCCATACCGTTCAATATCTTCATGAATACCGTCATTCTTCCGGACGGGACTGTGCGGGTGGAGGAGCCGCTCTCCAGGGCCGACGATTTTATCGATCTCGAAGCCCAAATGGACCTGATCGTGGCCGTGTCGGCCTGTTCGGTCCAGGAAAGCAAATGCAACGCCTTCAAATGCACGCCCATAAAGGTGCAACTCAGCTAAAAAGATCGGGCTTTTTGATTCATGGCCTTTCTTTGAAGTTTTTCCCCGATGGCGCCGGCGGCCGGCGTCATGAAACCCACCGGCGATTAACCTGAACCGTAAATGAGGAAAACCCTAACCCCTGCCAGATGATGTCTTGACCGATACACATCATTAACGGCTCTCACCGCCTCATGGTGCGGCTGTTATGTCCAACCTCCCCGATATTGTATTTTCGCCCAGGAAAAACGCTATTTTCAGATGACCGGCCGCAGGCATGGAACCATAAGCCCTGGCTTGGCCCTAACCCTGTAAAATGGCATTTAGCCGAGAAATTTGTTATACTTATAATGACAAAACCCTGACGACGCCAAACCTGTATGTAAAATGATGCGGGACTTGCAAGGATGCACTGAAGAAGGAGCGCTATATTTTGATGATCTTTAAAAATAAGAGGAGATGTTCATGAAGAAAAGATCGAAACGTTATGAGTTTTTTGAAACCCTTGAGGTAAATAAAGATACTTTTCTGCATGAGATCCCTGAAATCGGTCTGCTCACGACCCAGAGTCCCTCGGACCCGAGGCCGAGCCTCAAGATCGTTGATGGCCGGGTGGTGGAGATGGACGGCAAACCCCTGGAAGATTTTGATCTGATTGACCGATTTATCGCCGATTATTCCCTTGATCTGGAAATAGCGGAAGAAGCGATGGCCCTTGGTTCTCTTGAGTTTGCCAGGCGGATCGTCGATATTAATGTCCCCAGGTCTGAAATTGTGAAGTATGCGGGCGGGATGACGCCCGCGAAGATCGTGGAGGTGGTTTCCCATCTGAACCCGGTCGAAATGATGATGGCCGTCCAGAAAATGAGGACCAGAAGGACGCCGGCCAACCAGGCCCATGTCTGTAATAAAAAAGACGATCCCGCCCTGTTGGCGGCTGAAGCGGCCACGGCGGCCTTGGTGGGTTTCGCGGAACTCGAGACGACCATCGGGGTGAGCCGGCATGCCTTTTCCAATGCTCTCGGCATTTTAATCGGCTCCCAAATAGGGCGGCCGGGCACTCTGACCCAATGTTCTTGTGAAGAAGCCCTGGAACTGTCCATCGGGATGCGTGGATTTACCACCTACGCCGAGACCCTTTCGGTCTATGGAACGGAAAAGGTCTTTCAGGATGGCGATGATCTCCCCTGGTCCAAGATGTTTTTAGGTTCGGCCTATCTATCCCGAGGTCTGAAAAACCGGTTCACTTCCGGGTCCGGGTCGGAAGTTCTGATGGGAGGCGGGGAGGGTAAATCAATGCAATACCTGGAGGCGAGATGTCTCGCCCTGGTTCGAGGCTCGGGGACCCAAGGCGTCCAGAACGGCGGCATAGATTGTACGCCGATTAACAGCGCCCTGCCCGGTGGACAATTGTCCGTTATGGCCGAGAACCTGATAGCGATGTTATGGGACTTGGAATGCGCCAGCGGTAACGATACCCCCTGGTCGGGGTCGCCCACCAGAGAGGTGGCCCACATGCTCCCCTGGATTGTCACGGGGACTGATTTTATTCACTCGGGGTTTGGGGCGACCACGGCTTCGGACAACATGTTCAGCGGGTCCGGGTTTAATATAGAAAACCTGGATGAGGAGATCGCCCTCCAACGAGATTTCAAGATAGATTGCGGCTTAAAATCCGTTGCGGAAGAAGAGGTGATCGCGGTTAGGTCCAAGGCGGCCAAGGCCATGCAGACCCTATGTGAAGTCTTGGATTTTCCAAGGTATACCGACGAACAAATAGAAAAAGTGATCTATGCCCATTCCAGCGACGACATTGATAGGGACCTCAATGATAATATTAGAATGTCCCAAGAAATTTTAAAACGGCATCTGACCATTGTCGATGTGATCAAGGCTTTGGCCGAGGCCGGTGAGACTGAAATCGCGGAAACCCTGTTAAACATGGTCAAACAAAGAATGGCGGGGGATTATCTTCAGACGTCCGGAATTTATGACCACAATTTGCAGTGTATCAGCGCGATTAACGATGCCAACGACTATGCCGGGCCGGGGTCGGGTTATCGGGTGAGCGAGGATCGCTGGGCTGAAATAAAGGGTATTCGTCAGGCCAAAAGTTTTGATGATTTTACCGCGTCTCAAAGATGGGATGGAGCATCTTCGGTCGGTTTAAGGCTGACGTTGAAAGAAGTCGGCCCGGCCTCAAAAGGGACCGGACTCGATGAGGTTGTGGTCGGGATCAGTCCGGCCTTCGCCCAAGACCTCAATAAGACGCTTGCCGGTTTATATGTCGGCGACGTTCTCTATGAACTACTGGCGGGCATTGAAGAAGAAGGATGTGTGTCCCGAGTGGTCAGAATAGAAAATTCAACGGACCTGGGAATGATCGGGTTAAAGGCCGCGAAGCTCAGCGGTTCCGGGATAGCCATCGGCCTTCAATCAAAGGGCACCACGATCATCCATCAAAAGGATTTGCCTCCTTTGGACAATCTGGAACTTTTTCCCATGGGACCGTTGTTGACGCTGGAGACCTACAGAAAAATCGGGAGAAACGCTTCACTTTATGCCAAAGGGCAGCAACCGCCGACCATACCGACCATATGGGGGCAAAGTATCCTTCAAATCAGGGCGCGGGCGGAGCCGATCGTCGTGATGCTCCAGCAGATCGAAGAAAAAAACATTCATAAGGATAAAGACTGCGCTGAATTAGAGGTGAAGTTCATCCCGCTGGAGGAGAATGAAAAATGAAAAACCACTGGGTGAGCTTTCAGGATTATCCGTTCGGGAAAAAAAGGCCGGACCTCATCAAAACTCTCACCGGCAAATCCTGGGACGATATTACCTTGACCGCCGTTTTAAATGGAGCGGTAACGGATCAGGATATCAGGATTTCTCCCGACACCCTGCTGTTGCAGGCCAAGATCGCGGAATTGGCCGGCAGAAAGCGTCTGGCCGATAATTTCAGGAGGGCCGCCGAGTTGTGTCATGTGCCCGATGACAAAGTCATGGAAATCTATAATGCCCTGCGCCCCTTCAGACGCACCAGGGAAGAACTTGAAGCGATGGCCGATGAATTGGAGCGAGACTACGCGGTTTTAAATGCAAATCTGGTCAGGGAAGCCGCCGCGGCCTACGAAAAAAGGGGCTTCCTGAAAAACCCGCCGCCAGCCGCTTAGACAATAATGACGTGGAGTTCGAGAGGAAGACATGCCGCTGATCGCCGGGGTGGATATAGGTAACTCTACCACGGAAGTAGCTCTAGCCCATGGTCGAGACGGGAGTCTGACTTTTCTGAGCAGCGCTCTGACCCGAACCACGGGTATTAAAGGTACGCCTGACAACGTGGAAGGCATAAGGAAGGCCTTGTCATCCGCCCTGGAAAAAACCAATTACCGGCTGGAAGACCTGGATGTAATCTGTATGAATGAGGCCACGCCCGTCATCGGCGACATTTCCA
>Ga0209163_1000950_pt1 | contig 39130 bp, 59 predicted proteins | sample MTBAKSrepl2MetaG_FD_187457 | JGI IMG/M metagenome (GOLD analysis project Ga0209163, IMG submission 187457) | Enrichment culture microbial communities om Arthur Kill intertidal strait, New Jersey, USA, that are MTBE-degrading - MTBE-AKS2 (Arthur... | ecosystem: Environmental > Aquatic > Marine >...
CCGGGAGACAACAGCACGTTTGAAGTGAAGCTGATCGTTCCGGTGGCACTGGAGCCGGGTCTCCGCTTTGCGGTCCGCGAAGGCGGCCGTACGGTCGGGGCCGGTGTCGTCACCGAGATCCTCGACTGATCGTCGGGAGGGAACAACCTTGGCAAAAAAGATACGCATCAACCTTAAAGCGTTCGATCACCGCGTGCTCGACGCATCCGCCGTCCAAATAGCGGAAACCGCGGAGCGCACCGGGGCCAAAGTGTCGGGGCCCATCCCGATTCCTACGGAGATCAACAAGTTTACGGTTCTCAAGTCTCCGCACAAGGACAAGGATGCCCGCGAGCAGTATGAAATCAGGACACACAAGCGTCTCATCGACATCGTTGATCCGACACAGAAGACGATGGAGGCGCTAATGCAGCTGAATCTCCCTTCCGGGGTGGATATCCAGATCAAGCTTTAACCTTCGGGGGGAGCTCTGAGCGAAAAGGAGCTGAATCGGATGAGCATGGGTATTTTGGGACGGAAGATCGGAATGACGCAGGTTTTTGACGAACAAGGAAGAGCCGTCCCGGTTACGGTCGTCGAAGCGGGGCCCTGTCCAGTTCTCGCTGTGAGGACGCAGGAAAAGAATGGTTACACGGCTGTCGTTCTCGCCTTTGGCGCCAAGAAGCCGAAGAACGTGGCCAGGCCGATGAAGGTGGTCTTTGAAAAGGCGGGCATCGAGCCAAAGCGCTGGATTCGCGAGTTCCGTGTTGACGATACCTCGGCTTTCCAGCCGGGCACGGAAGTTCAGGCGAACATATTCGAGACCGGTGAGGTTGTTGACGTGACCGGAGTGAGCAAGGGCAAAGGCACGGCCGGCGGCATGAAGCGGTACGGCTGGGGCGGTGGCCCGGCTTCCCACGGTCAATCCAAATGGCATCGGCGTCCCGGTTCTTCCGGAGCGCACAGCTATCCGGGTCGGGTGTTCAAGGGACACGGGAACCCCGGGCGGATGGGCAACGAGAAAGTCACGATCAAGAACTTGAAAGTGGCTGCCATTGATGCGGAGAACAACCTGATCCTGATCAGGGGGGCCATCCCAGGGGCGCGCAACAGCCTCGTGTTGGTCCGCAAGAAGCACTAGGCGGCGGAAGGAGGGCAAGAAGACCATGCCTACCATTAAATTGATCAATTTTCAGGGCGAAGTCGTAGGAAGCCTCGAACTTTCCGACGCCGTTTTCGGAGCGCCCATTCACGTTCCCGCGATGCACCAGGTCGTCGTGGCCCAGCTGGCAAACGCCAGGCAGGGAACGGCCTGCACCAAAACCCGTGCAGATGTGAGCGGAGGGGGACGCAAGCCCTTCAGGCAGAAGCATACTGGACGGGCCCGGGCGGGAAGCACCCGTTCGCCGCTTTGGCTCAAGGGTGGCGTTGCTCATGGGCCCAAGCCCCGTGATTATAGCCAAAAGGTCAATCGCAAGGTTCGCCAGTTGGCCATGCGCAGTGCCCTTTCGCTGAAAGCGACGGAAGACCGCATGCTGATACTGGAGAACGGGAACCTCGAAACCCCGAAAACCAAAGCGATGCTGGCCTTCCTCGGAAAGGTGGAAGCGACTCGCAAGCCCCTCATGGTCATCCATGAGTCTAACGAAAACGTTTACCGCTCTGCGGCGAACATTCCCGGGGCCAAGGTGATTCACGTGGACAGCATCAATGTCTATGACATCCTGAACCACGAACACCTGATCATGACGGCCGAGTCCGCCCAGAAGCTGCAGGAGGTGTACGGCCGATGAACCTCGTTTCGCATGATGTTATTATCCGGCCGATCATCACGGAGAAGTCCAATCGCCAGATGGAGAGCAACAAGTACGTTTTCGAGGTCCACCCGAAAGCGAACAAGGTTGTCATCCGACAGGCTGTCGAGGAAGTCTTCAAAGTGAAGGTCGAAAGCGTCAACACGGTCAAGGTCCGCTCGAAGCCGAAGCGCCTGGGCGCGTTCCTGGGGCGTTCCCGCTCGTGGAAAAAGGCCATCGTAACCCTCGCTGCGGGCGAGCGCATCAAGTTCTTTGAAGGCGCGAGCGCGTAGGGAACGGGAGGAGAACGAACAATGGCGATGAAAAAATTCAAGCCCTATACCCCCAGTCGCCGAACCATGGCGAATGCGGACTATAAGGAAATCACATCGACAGAGCCCGAGAAGAGCCTGCTTGAACCCTTGAAGAGGACTGCCGGCCGCAACAATACGGGCCGTGTCACCATGAGACACCGGGGCGGCGGCAACAAGCGGCAGTACCGGAAAATCGACTTCAAGCGCGACAAGATCGGTATTCCCGGGAAGGTTGCAACGATCGAGTATGATCCCAATCGTTCGGCAAGGATCGCCCTGATCAATTATGCAGACGGTGAGAAGCGCTATATCCTGGCGCCTTCGGGTCTTGCGGTGGGTTCCCAGATCATGGCTGGTCCCGGTTCCGACATCAAGCCGGGGAATGCGCTCAAAATGATGGATATCCCGGTTGGCACCGTCGTCCACAATATCGAGCTCGAGCCCGGAAGGGGCGGCGTCATGGTCAGGTCGGCGGGGGCAAGCGCCCAGTTGATGGCCAAGGAAGGCAAGTATGCCTACATCAGGATGCCGAGCGGCGAACTCCGCCTTGTCCTCCAGCAGTGCATGGCAACCATTGGACAGGTCGGTAACGAAGAACACGAGAACATCGTAGACGGGAAGGCAGGCAAAGTCCGTTGGCTTGGCCGCCGGCCGAAAGTGCGGGGGATGGTCATGAACCCCGTCGATCACCCCATGGGTGGCGGTGAAGGCTGCAGCAAGTCCAACAAGCATCCTGTCTCCCCCTGGGGAACCCCTGCAAAGGGTTTCAGAACCCGCAAGTCGAAGCCGTCCGACAAGATGATCGTTCGGCGTCGGTACGCGAAGTAAGGGTTGAGGAGGGAAGGACATGGCAAGGTCCGCGAAGAAAGGTCCTTTTATTGAACTCAAGCTCCTCCACCGGGTAGAAATGATGAACGAGACAGCGAAAAAGGCGGTCATCAAGACCTGGTCGAGGCGCTCGACGATCGTGCCCGCCATGATCGGACACACAATTGCGATCCATAACGGCCGAACTCACATTCCTGTGTTCATCACGGAAAACATGATCGGTCACAAGCTCGGGGAATTCGCACCGACCCGCAAGTTCGGCGGGCACGCCGGGCAGGAACGTTCTTCCGGCGTGAAGTAGGGGGTTGAGGAAAAGATGGAAGCTAAAGCGATATCCAAGGGATTGCAAATTTCCCCGACCAAGCTTCGCCAAGTGCTCAGCCTGATACGCGGCAAGAAGGCCGGTGAAGCCCTGGCGATCCTGAAATTCACCCCGAAGAAGGCGGCTCGCTACGTAGAGAAAGCGTTGCAGAGCGCATTGGCCAATGCAGACAACAATTATGGCTTGGACGTTGACAAGCTCGTCGTTTCTGAAGCTTTTGCCGACAGGGGAACGGCCATGAAGCGGTTCCGCCCCGTCTCAATGGGCCGGGCTCATCCGTTCAAGCGGACGTCCAGCCACTTGACCATCGTGGTCTCGGAACGCTAAGGAGGGGTGACCGTGGGTCAGAAAGTTCATCCCGTGGGGATGCGGCTGGGCATCATCCGCGATTGGGAGTCCAAGTGGTACGCCAGCGGCAGGAATTACGCGAAGAACCTTCACCAGGACCTTGAGCTGCGCGAGTGGCTAATCAATCGATGGAAGGGCGCAGGCGTTTCCAAGGTTGAAATCGAACGCATCGGGAACGTTATTGCCTTTACGATTTCGACCGCCCGGCCTGGGGTAGTTATCGGTAAGGGCGGAACCGAGATCCAGAAGGTGCGCGAGGAGTTACAGGCAAAGACCGGTCTTCGGGTCATGATCAATGTCCAGGAGATCAAGAACCCCGATATGGAAGCGTCGATCCTCGCCGAGGGCGTGGCTTCTTCGCTTGAGATGCGGGTCAGCTTTAGGCGCGCCATGAAGAAGGCGATTTTCCGCGCCATGAAGTCGGGCGCAAAAGGAATCAAGGTTCAGTGCGGCGGTCGCCTAGGCGGTGCGGAAATCGCCCGGACCGAATGGTATCTTGAAGGACAGCTTCCGCTCTCGACTCTCAGGGCCGATATCGACTACGGGTTTGCTGAAGCCCGAACGATATACGGGGTTATCGGCGTCAAGGTTTGGGTTTATCGTGGCGATGCCGCCTACCGGCCCCGGAAGACGGCCAAAGAGGGCGCAAAGGAAAGGGGTTAACGCACCATGCTTATGCCAAGCCGCGTCAAGTACAGGAAGCCGTTCCGCAGGCCCCTGAGTGGCCGAGCAAAGGGAGCCACCGAGGTCGATTTTGGCGATTTCGGGATGCAGGCCCTGGATTGTGCCTGGATCACCGCAAGACAGATTGAAGCAGCCCGTGTTGCGATCTCCCGGAAAATGAAGAAGGGCGGGAAAATCTGGATCCGTATTTTCCCTGATCGCCCCTTCACGAAGAAACCCCTGGAAACCCGTATGGGCAAGGGAAAGGGAAGCCCGGAATTCTGGGTAGCCCCGGTGAAGCGGGGCCGGATCATGTTTGAAGTAGCCGGTGTCACTCGGGAGGTTGCCGAAGAGGCTTTCCTCACAGCTGGTCACAAACTCCCGATCAAGGTACGGTTTGTTGCCCGAGAGGGACTGGGTGGTGAATAGAACATGAAGGCCAAGGAATACAGGGATCTTACGATCGAGGAACTTAACGACAAGCACCGCCAGTTCAAGGAAGAACTCTTCAACCTGCGTTTCCAGAGCGCAATCGGACAGCAGGGGAACCACAGTCGAATTTCGGAAGTCAAGCGAACCATCGCGCGCATTCTCACGGTCAAGCGTGAGAAGGAAGTTGCGATGGATCGGGCGACCGCAAGGAGGTAACGGACGATGGAGGAGAGAACCCCTCATCGGAAGACACGGATAGGCACGGTTGTCAGCAACAAGATGCAGAAGACGATCGTTGTCCGTGTGGACCGGATGGCCAAGCACGCTTTGTACGGTAAGCCGGTCCTGAAGTACAAGAAATACATGGCTCACGACGAAGAGAACACCTGCCGGATAGGTGACCAGGTTCTCATCGAGGAGACTCGTCCATTAAGCGCCCATAAGCACTGGACGCTCAAGGAAGTCCTTCGCCGTGCCCCGATCTTCGGTGCAGAAACCGGCGGCGAGGAGGCATAAGGGATGATCCAGCTAAGGACAGTCCTAAACGTAGCGGACAATTCAGGAGCAAAGAAGATCATGTGCGTTCATGTCGTGGGCGGCAGCCAGCGTTTCGTAGGCTCAGTCGGCGATGTGATCGTCGCCTCGGTAAGGGAGGCCATTCCCAACAGCAACATCGGGAAAGGCCAGGTGGTGAAGGCGGTCATCGTCAGGACGAGCAAGGAAATCCGGCGTAAGGACGGTTCTTACGTTCGATTCGACGACAACGCAGCCGTGATCATCGACAACAACGGCGACCCGAAGGGAACCCGCATCTTCGGTCCCGTAGCCAGGGAGCTTCGCGAGAAGAAGTACATGCGCATCGTCTCGCTTGCCCCTGAGGTCGTGTAGGAGGCTTTTGTCATGGGAAAGATGAGAATCAAGAAGGGGGATCGCGTCCACGTCCTCTCTGGTAAGGATGCGGGGAAAGAGGGCAAGGTCCTCCGCCATATCCCCACGAAGGACATGATTGTCGTGGAAGGTGTAAACCTGGCGACGAAACACGTCCGCCCGACCCAGAAGAACCCGAAGGGCGGGATCATCAAGCAGGAAACGCCGTTTTACGCTGCAAAAGCCATGCTCGTTTGCCCTGCATGCGGCAAGCCCACCCGAGTCGCCCGTGCCTTTATGGATGACGGACGCAAGGTGCGCCTGTGCAAAAAGTGCGGGGAAATCGTGGATAAGGTGTAGGGAGGAGGCTTCTTTAGCCATGGTTCCGCGCTTACAGACAAAATACAAGGAAGAGGTCATCCCGCGCCTGATGAAAGAGTTCGCCTTCAAGAACGTCATGGAGGCCCCGCGAATCGAGAAGGTCGTCGTCAACATCGGAGTTGGCGAGGCAAAAGTCGACATCAAGTACATGGATGCGTCGATCAACGAGTTGACCCAGATAACCGGACAGCGCCCCGTCCTGAAAAGGGCGAAGAAATCCGTTGCAGGTTTCAAGCTCCGCGAAGGCATGCCGGTCGCTTGTGCCGTCACCCTCAGGGGAACGAAGAAATGGGAGTTCCTTGACAGACTGCTCTCGCTTGCGCTTCCCAGGATCAAGGATTTTCAGGGCGTTTCCCGCAAGGGCTTTGACGGTCGAGGCAATTTCAACCTTGGCCTCAAGGAACAGCTGATTTTCCCTGAGATCGATTACGACAAGGTCATCCGCGTGCGAGGCATGAACATCAGCATCGTCACCACGGCGAAGAACGACGAAGAGGCCTACCTCCTTCTCAAGGAGCTGGGTATGCCCTTCAGTCGTTAAGGGGGTAAGTCAAGATGTCGAGAACGGCCCTTGAAGTCAAGGCGAAAAGGGAACCGAAATTCAAGGTGCGGAAGTACAACCGTTGCCCCCTGTGTGGGCGCGTCCATTCCGTGCTTCGCAAATTCAACATGTGCCGTTGCTGCTTCCGCAAGCTGGCCCGCGAGGGGAAAATCCCCGGCGTGGTCAAGTCGAGCTGGTAGCCGCAAGGTTAGAAGGAGGCAGGGGAAATGTACGTGACCGATCCCATAGCGGATATGCTCACGCGCATCCGGAATGCGAACATGGTTTTCCAGGAGACCGTGGATATCCCCATGAGCAAGATGAAGCTTGAGGTCGCCAAGATCCTCAAGGAAGAGGGATATATTCGCAATTTCAAGGTCCTGAATGATGCAAAGAAGCCTGTTTCCATGCTCAGGCTGATGCTGAACTATGGACCGAACCGGGAACGCGTTATTCAGGGGCTGCGGAGAATCAGCAAGCCCGGTCGTCGAATTTACGTAGGCAGAAGCGATCTGCCCAAGGTCATGGGAGGGCTTGGAGTGGCCATCATTTCCACCTCACAGGGATTGATGACGGACGCCACGGCCCGTTTCAACGGCCTGGGGGGCGAAGTCATCTGCTACGTCTGGTAGCGGGGGGTGTAGTCCTTGTCACGAATTGGAAGGAAAAGCATTCCGCTCTCCAAGGATATTCAGGTTTCCGTGGAAGGGCGGCACGTTATGGTAAAAGGCCCGAAGGGCGAACTTTCGCTCGATCTTCTTCCGTGCGTGGACGTGTCCCTCGAGGAGGGGCAGCTCGTTGTCACCCGCAAGGACGATGAAATCAAGTCCAGGGCTTTCCACGGAATGACACGCGCCTTGTTGAACAACATGGTCGTCGGTGTCAGCGAAGGTTTTCAGCGTCAACTGGAGATCGTCGGAGTCGGGTATAGGGCGCAGATGCAGGGGAAAACCCTGGTTCTTAGCCTCGGGTACTCGCACCCGATCCAGGTTGAACCGCCAGCGGGCGTCGAGATTCTGACGGACGGCCCGACAAAGATCCTTATCAAGGGTGCCGACAAGCAGGTCGTGGGCCAGCTCGCGGCAAACATCCGCGGCTATCGTCCTCCCGAGCCCTACAAGGGCAAGGGGATTCGCTATGCGGGAGAGTTCATCATTCGTAAGGCCGGCAAGGCTGGCTCGAAGAAGTAGCCGAGGTGAAAGAGCATGATTAAGAAGCGAAGCCGTAATGAAATGCGATTGATCCGGCACCTGCGTCTCCGGCAAAAACTTTCGGGGACTGCCGAAGCTCCAAGGCTCGCCGTGTTTCGGAGCCTGAAGCATATCTATGCCCAGGTTATCGACGATGACAGGGGGACGACAATCGTTGCGGTTTCAACGCGCGAAAAGGCGATTGCCGAGCAGCTCAAGGGAACCGGCAACATCGAGGCAGCGAAGTTTATCGGCAAGCTGGTTGCGGAGCGAGCCCTGGAGAAGGGAATCCAGGCCGTCGTGTTCGACCGTGGCGGGCACATGTTCCACGGTCGGGTGAAGGCCTTGGCCGATTCCGCCCGCGAAGCCGGGCTGAAGTTCTAGGGGGGAATGGCCAATGGCAGCCAGGATGCAGAAGGGAACCGAGACCGAACTGACCGAACGCGTTGTTTCCATCAAGCGCGTCAGCAAGGTGGTCAAGGGCGGCAAACGCTTTAAGTTTAGCGTACTGGTCGTTGCAGGAGACGGCAACGGACAGGTTGGAGTCGGGATGGGCAAGGCAAGGGAGATCCCGGAAGCCGTGCGCAAGGGTATCGAAAAAGCCAAGAAGAGCATGGTGACCTTGAAGAAGGTTGGCAACACCGTGGCTCATCCCATCATCGGCCATTTCGGAGCGGCGGAAGTGCTTCTCAAGCCCGCTGCTCCAGGAACGGGCGTTATTGCGGGAGCGGTGGTCAGGGCCATCATGGAACTCGGTGGAGTCAAGGATGTCCTGACAAAGGTCATCGGCAGGACTTCGAACCCGATCAATGTTGCTTACGCGACATTTGAAGCGTTGCGGACCATGCGGACGCCCGAGGAGACACTACGCCTGCGGGGCAAGGACCGCAAACCGGTCCAGCCGGCATAGGAGGCCCGAATGGCGATGCTGAAAATAACATGGAAGCGGAGCTGTATAGGCCGTCCCGACAAGCAGGAGCGGACAATCCGGGCTTTTGGATTCCGAAAGCTAAACGACACGGTCGAGATGGAAGACACTCCCCAGATCCGGGGAATGATCGCTGCCGTCCATCATCTTGTCGACTGGGAAGCCATCGAGAAATAGGAGGGAGATCCCATGCACCTGCATGATCTCAGTCCCGCCCCGGGATCCCGCCGGAAGCCCAAGAGGCTCGGATGCGGAGTCGGTAGCGGTACCGGAAAAACAGCTGGAAAAGGTCACAAGGGGCAGAAGGCCCGAGCGGGAGGCGGCGTGAGCCGAGGTTTCGAAGGCGGCCAGATGCCCATCCAGCGGCGGGTCCCCAAGCGGGGATTCAACAACGCCCGCCATGCGGTCAATTACGAAGTGGTCAACCTCAAGTCGCTTGAGGAGCGTTTTGAAACAGGTGCAGAGATAACGGCAATCGAGCTGCTCTCAGTGGGCCTGATCCATGGCAACATGCACGGAGTGAAGATCCTGGCCACGGGAGAGCTAACGAAGGCCTTCAATGTCAAAGCCAACGCCTTCAGCGCGAAGGCTGTCGAAAAAATTGCTGCTGCGGGCGGAAAGGCAGAGGTGATCTAGGTGCTCGACTCCGTCCGCAACGCGATGCGGTTGCCTGACCTTAAGCGTCGGATACTCTTTACCCTTGGCGTTCTTTTTGTTTTTCGCCTCGGTGCCCATATCCCGACGCCGGGAATCGATGGGACCGCGATGTCAAGGCTGTTTGAGCAGGGCGGGGTACTTGGTTTCCTGGATCTGTTTGCGGGCGGGGCGCTTCGTCGTTTCAGCGTGTTTGCCCTTGGTGTCGGCCCCTATATCAACGCGAGTATCGTGATGCAGCTTCTCGTGGTGGTTTTCCCTGCCCTGGAGAAACTACAGAAGGAAGGCGAGGAAGGCCGCAAGAAAATCGTTGCCTACACTCGCTGGAGCACTGTCGGTTTTGCGGCCGTGCAGGCCTTGGGGCTTTCATTCTGGCTCAGGGGCCTGGGCATCTTCTCGGGGACGGCCTGGGACCTTGCACTTGTCGTAGCGACCATTACAACCGGTTCAGTTGCAGTGATGTGGCTTGGCGAGGTTATCTCGGACCACGGTATCGGGAATGGCATTAGTCTCCTGATTTTCGCGGGTATCGTCGCGAGAATTCCTGAGGCAATCGTTCAGACCTGGACGAGCGTCAGTTCTGGGCAGATGAATTTCCTTGCCCTTCTCATCGCGCTTGTCCTTATGGTCGCGGTTGTCGCAGGCTGCATTCTCCTCCAGGAGGGGCAAAGGCGACTTCCCGTTCAGTACGCGAAACGAGTGGTAGGGAACAAGGTCTACGGCGGGCAAAGCACCTTCATCCCCTTGAGGGTCAACCAGTCGGGGGTTATCCCGATCATCTTTGCATCGTCGGTTCTCCTGTTACCCTATACAATCGCCCGTTTCTTCCCGGGGGGCGTCGGGGCGTTCATCCAGAGGGCTTTTTCGCCCAGTAGCCTGATCTACACCGTGCTCTACATTGCGCTGATTATCTTTTTTGCCTATTTCTACACGGCCGTTGTTTTCAACCCCATCGACGTGGCGAACAACATGAAGAAGTACGGCGGGTTCATCCTGGGAATACGCCCGGGCAAGCCCACTTCCGATTACATTGAGAAGGTCATGACCCGAATCACGCTTGCCGGGGCCATCTTTCTCTCCCTTATCGCACTTCTGCCTACGCTGATGACGCAGGTCATGGGGATCAATACGTTCTATTTCGGCGGTACGGCGATCCTGATCGTCGTAGGTGTGGCTCTTGACACGGTCCAGCAGATTGAAGGCCAGCTTCTTATGCGTCACTACGAGGGCATCCTGAAGCGGCGTGACCGGTCCGGCGGCCTATTCAAGATGTGAGGCGGGTGATCATGCGCCTTATATTCCTGGGTCCTCCAGGATCTGGAAAAGGAACCCAGGCCGCAAAACTGCTGGAAAAAGTCAAAGTGGCACACATCTCCACGGGAGACATCCTGAGGGAGAACGTATCGAAGGGTACGGATCTCGGGCTGCAGGCGAAGGGGTACATGGATTCAGGAAAGCTTGTACCAGACCAGCTGATCGTCGAGATGATGAAGAACAGGCTCGGATCGGATGATTGTGCCAAGGGATTTATTCTTGACGGGTTTCCCAGAACCGTCTCCCAGGCCGAAGCCCTTGAGAAAATGCTCGGTGAACTTGGTGTCGATCTCGATGCAGTGGTCCTTTTCAAAGTGTCCGACGAAGTCGTGATCGAACGGCTTTCGGGACGCAGGGGATGCCGGCAGTGCGGGGCTATTTACCATGTCCTGTTTAGCCCCAGTTCAAGGGGGGAGATCTGCCAGGCATGCGGGGGAGAGCTTTTCCAGAGAGACGACGATCGGGAGGAAGTCATCCGGAAGCGTCTTGATGTCTACCACTCCCAGACAGCCCCGTTGGTTGGCTTCTACCGCTGTAGGAACCTCCTTGTTGAAGTTGATGCGGAGAAATCGAGCGACGAGGTTCTGAAGACCATTTTGGGCGCCCCTTGGGGAAGGTCCGAATGATCACCTTGAAAACTGAAGAGCAGCTTAACCTCATGCGGCAAGCGGGGCGTATCGTAGCCGATGTGCTGAGAATGCTTCGCGACAGGGTCAAGCCGGGAGTGGACACTTACTCCCTGGACGAAGAGGCCTATGCCCATGTGGTCAAGAGCGGGGCACGCCCGGCTTTCAAGGGCTACCGTGTTCCAGGCATCAAGAGGCCTTTCCCCGGCACGCTTTGCATCTCCATCAACGAAGAAGTGGTGCATGGAATTCCCGACCGCAGGCGCCGCCTTGAAGAAGGGGATATTGTCAGCTTTGACATGGGGGTCGAGTACAAGGGATACTACGGTGATGCCGCGTGTACCTACGGTGTCGGGAAGGTTTCGGATAAGCGGCGCATTCTCATGGAAAACGCGCTCGAATCGCTTCACCGCGCGGTTTCGGTTGTCCATGACGGTGCGACCGTAGGGGACGTCGGTCACGCGGTTGAAAGCTTCCTGGTCCCGAAAGGCTATGGCCTGGTCAGGAGTTACGCGGGGCATGGAATCGGCAGGAAGCTTCACGAAGCTCCTCAAGTGCCCAATTATGGGCGTCCTGGTAGCGGGATCACGCTCAAGAGCGGAATGACCATCGCGATCGAACCAATGGTGATGACCGGCAGGGAAGATGTTGTCACCGGGGAAGACGGATGGACGGTCCTGACTGCTGATCGTTCTGACGCCGCCCACTTTGAGCATACGGTCCTGGTATGCAGCAGCGGACCGGAGGTCCTCACGCCTTGGGAGAGTTGACCCCTTTGACCGGAGAGGAACGGTTTAGGCCGGGCCGGTTAGCCGTCTCCACGCAGGGAAAAGACCGGGGTTCATGGTATGTCCTGGTCGGAGTGGACCCGAAAAGGGGACGCTTCCTCCTGGTCGACGGCAAGAGATGTGGGGGGAATCCCCCGAAGGGGAAAAACCCCAGGCACGTTCGGTTGGCCAGGGAGTTCCTGCCGGAGGTGGCCGAATGCGTTGCGGCCGGTAAGCCCATCGAAAGCGGATGGCTTGCGGGACTGCTCAACCGGATGGTTTCCAGGCAAAGGGCCCGTAATGAGGAGGTCGATTGATCCGCATGGCGAAGGATGATGTGATAGAAGTCAAGGGTAGGGTCGTGGAACCGCTCCCGAATGCCATGTTTCGTGTGGAGCTGGAAAACGGACATCGGATACTTGCTCATGTCTCGGGGAAAATGAGGATGCATTTCATCCGCATCCTGCCGGGTGACCAGGTCCTGATCCAGCTTTCCACTTACGACTTGACACGGGGTCGGATCGTGTATAGATATAAATGATTGCGATAAGGCCTTTCCCGCGTTCGGAAGGGTTGAAGTGTCGAAATGGAATGGGAGTGTGAGGACATGAAGGTCAAACCTTCGGTAAAGCCAATTTGCGAGCATTGCTCAGTCATCAAGAGGCACGGCGTTGTGCGCGTGATTTGCAGCAAGAATCCGCGACACAAGCAGAGCCAGGGACCAAGGAGGCCATAGGACGATGGCGCGTATTGCTGGTGTGGACCTGCCCAGGGAAAAACGGGTGGAGATCGCCCTGACCTACATCTATGGGATCGGGCCGACGAAGTCGAAACAAATACTAGCGGCCACCGGGATCAGCCCTGATACCCGCGTGAAGGATCTGACTGACGACGAATCAAAGCGCCTGAGGTCCGAGATTGAAACGAATTACCGGGTTGAAGGCGACCTGCGCCGGGAAGTTGCCATGAACATCAAGCGGCTCATGGAGATCGGCTGCTACAGGGGACTACGCCACAGGCGGGGACTACCGGTTCGTGGACAGCGGACGAAGACGAATGCCCGGACCCGCAAGGGACCGAAGAAGACGATCGCCGGCAAGAAAAAGGCGACGATGAAGAAGTAGCGCGGCGAGGAGGTCGACCCAATTGGCAAAGCGGGTTCAGCGCAAGGGTAAACGCAAAGAGAAGAAGCATGTTAGCTACGGGGTGGCGCACATCCACTCCACGTTTAACAATACGATTATTAACATCACGGACAAGCAGGGGAATGTCCTATCCTGGGCTTCCGGCGGCAATGTAGGCTTCAAGGGGGCAAGGAAATCCACTCCTTTCGCCGCGCAGATTGCGGCTTCCCAGGCAGCCAAGCAGGCGCAGGACCACGGCCTGATGGAAGTCGACGTTGTCGTCCAGGGACCCGGACCCGGCCGTGAGTCCGCGATTCGCTCCCTTCAGGCCGCCGGACTCCAGGTTCGGCTGATCAAGGACGAGACGCCGATTCCACACAACGGTTGCCGTCCCCCGAAGCGGCGGCGCGTGTAGCGCGCAGACGAAGTTAAGGAGGGAACCAAAATCCCATGAGCAGATATGTCGGACCAGCCTGCAGGCAATGCAGGGCTGAAGGAATCAAGCTTTTCCTGAAGGGTGACCGGTGCTATACCGAGAAATGCGGCATCGTGAAGCGCAACAAGAAGCCTGGGCAGCACGGAGATAGCAAGCGGCGCGCCAAGATGAGCGAATATGGGTTGCGTCTTCGCGAGAAGCAGAAACTGCGCCGTTTTTACGGCATGCACGAAGCACAGTTCCGTCGTTTCTACGAAATGGCGACGAAGATGGGTGGGCAGGCCGGGCACAACTTCCTGCAGCTTCTTGAGCGCCGCCTGGACAACGTTGTCTACCGCATCGGCTTCGCAGTGAGTCGCCGCCAGGCGAGACAGCTTGTCTGCCACGGACATTTTGAAGTCAACGGCAAGAAGATCGATATACCCAGCTATCTCGTCAAGGCCGGGGATGTTCTTTCCGTTCGTGAGGGAAGCCGTGATATCACTTACGTGAAGGAAAACGCCGAAGTGGCGGGTAGTCGTTCCATTCCTGCCTGGCTCGAAGTTAGCGGGGAGAACCTGAACGCCAGGGTCATTGCCCTGCCGAACCGGGACCAAATCGACTCGCCGGTCAACGAGCAACTCGTCGTCGAGTTCTATGCCCGCTAACGGGTAGAAAGGTGGGGGGAGGATGGATCCCATGCGACCGGAGATAAGGCTGGAGGAGGGTACCCCCCGATATGGCAGGATCGTCGTCGAGCCCCTTGAAAGGGGCTATGGCGTCACCCTTGGCAATGCGCTGCGGCGGGTGCTTCTTTCATCCATAAAGGGAGCGGCTATCACTGCGGTCCGGATCGAGGGAGTCCTGCACGAGTACAGTACCGTCCCAGGACTGAAAGAGGACGTGCTTGCGCTTATGATCAACCTTAAGCATATTCCTCTCCGGTGCCACAGCCCTGAAGCTCGTATCCTGCATCTTGAGGTTGAGGGCCCTAAAGAAATCACGGCAGCCGATATCCAGCCGGACAGTGAGGTCGAGTTCATTGACCCGTCGAGCGTCATCGGGACTTTGGAAAAAGGCCACAAGATCATGATGGACCTTTACGTGGAGCAGGGGATGGGCTACGCGACAACGGATCGCCCCAGGCCTCCGTACCTCCCTATCGATGCCCTGATGGTGGACGCAATCTTCTCGCCGATCCAGCGCGTCAAGTACGAGGTACAGAACGCCCGAGTCGGCCAGCGAACGGACTATGACCGCCTGGTTCTTGATATCTGGACGAATGGGGTCGTGCCGATTCCTGAGGCCATGTGCGAGGCTTCCAATGTCCTGAAGGGGTACTTTGCCCTTTTTTCCGACGAGATTCGTCTTTCGGAAGGAGAGTCCCAGGGGCGCACGGGACAGGAGGACCAGGAAGAAGGCGGTTCCCCGGAAGAGGAAGTCACCACCCTTGCGGATGGGGATACGATTCTTTCAAGGGCAATCAAGGACCTCGAGTTGTCGGTTCGTAGTGAAAACTGCCTGCTGCGAGGGGGCGTCCATACCATCGGCGACCTTGTAAGCAAAAGCCGATCCGAACTGATGAAAATACGTAATCTGGGCAAGATTTCCCTTAGGGAAATCGAGGAGAAGCTCGAAAAATTCTCGATTATCCTTCCGGGGGAAGAGGCACCGGAAGAGCCCGTGAAGGAGGATTAGTTTATGAGGCATAGAGTCGATACCCGGAGGCTTGGCCGGTTCACGAGCCACCGCATGGCCATGTTGAGCAACATGACGGCCAGCCTGATCATGGAGGAGAAAATTACCACCACCCTTCTCAAGGCAAAGGAGTTGCGCCGCGTTTCCGAGAGGCTGATTACCCGCGCCAAGGGTGGTACGCTGCAGGATCGTCGGTTGGTCGCTTCCCGGATGCAGAACAAGGAAGCGGTCAAGAAGCTTTTCGATGAGATTTCCCCGCGTTACGCGAATCGGCCTGGCGGATATACCCGCATTGTCAAGCTGGGCAATCGCGCTGGGGATGCTGCCCCGATGGCGGTCATCGAACTGGTCCAATAAGAAATGGACAACGAGGATGTGTGCGCGCTCCGGGACGTGAGTTTCACGTACCCGGGCGCGGCCACGCCCGCACTTGAAGATGTGGATCTTTCCATTCGGAGCGGAGAGTGGGTTGCGCTCATCGGTGCGAATGGATCCGGGAAGTCAACCCTGGCAAAGATCTTTAACGCCCTGCTGATCCCGACGCGGGGCGATTGTTTTGCCTGCGGTTTCAGAACCGACAGGGAGGAAAACCTATGGGCAATCCGGAGCCAAATTGCCATGGTTTTCCAAAACCCGGACAACCAGATCGTTGCCTCGGTGGTTGAAGAAGATGTGGCTTTTGGGCCTGAAAACCTTGGGCTCCCTCCAGTGACAATCCACGAAAGAGTCTTGAAATGCCTGGGGCAGGTTGGACTTGAAGATAAGAGACGGACTCCGACCTATGCCCTTTCCGGGGGACAAAAGCAGCGGCTGGCTATTGCAGGAGCCCTGGCTATGGAGCCTCGCTGCCTTGTCCTGGACGAAGCTACCGCCATGCTGGACCCGCAGGGGCGAGAAGATGTGCTGGAAATCCTCAGGAATCTCCATAAAAAGGGGATGACTTTGGTGCACATCACCCATCGCCTGGATGAAATCCTGGATGCGACGCGCGTCGTGGTTCTCGGTAAGGGGCGAATTTCTTGGGAGGGGGACCTTTCCGGGCTTTTCGCCGCGCAGGATCATTTTGAAGAATGGGGACTTGAGATGCCTCCTCTTGTGCGTTTCTCACGCCTACTCCAGGAGTGGAACCTCCTGCCGAAGGATTGCCTTCCCACACTGAAGGAGCTGCTTGAAGTCCTATGTCCATAAGGGTTGATTCTCTCTGTCATGTCTACCATCCGGGAACTCCGCTTGAAACGAAGGCTCTAAGCGGGGTGGATCTCACTGTTGAGGCGGGAACCTGGGTTGCCGTGGTTGGCCAGACCGGGAGCGGCAAATCAACCCTCGCTCAGCATCTGAACGCCTTGCTCGTTCCCACTTCCGGCAGCGTTGTCGTAGATGGCGTTCCTACGACGGCAGAAACTTCTGCACTTCGTTCTGTGCGAAGGAAAGTGGGTCTCGTGTTCCAATATCCCGAACACCAGCTTTTCGCAGAGAGTGTTTCAGAGGAGATGGCATTCGGACCCAGGAACTGGAAGTTCACGGAAGAGGAAATTCATGAAACGACGAGAAAAACCATGTCCCTGCTTGGATTGCCGGAAGAACTCCTATCCAGGAGCCCCTTCCATTTATCGGGTGGGCAAAAGCGCCGCCTCTGCATTGCTTCAGTTCTGGCTTCCCGCCCGGATTATCTTGTCCTTGACGAGCCGACGGCAGGCATGGATGCTCCTGGCCGGAAGGAACTCCTTGGGCTCCTGAAAGGCCTTGTCGAAGAGAAGATCGGAGTGGTCCATATCACTCATGATCTTGAGCTGGCGTTGGCCCTTGCCGATCAAGTCATTGTCCTGGAAAAGGGGAAAACCGTTTTCTGCGGAAGCCCCGATTCCCTGATGGATGAATTGCTTGAGCGGCCGATAAGGGGACTTTGCCTACCCCCAATCCTTGAGCTGGTTTCGGGGTTGCGGGATTACGGCTACCCCGTTCCCTACACTCTTGATGCCGAGATGCTGGCGCTTCGTCTTGAAAGGGAAATACGATCATGAAATTCCTGAACCATTTGACACTTGGGCAGTACATTCCTGCAGAATCGCCGGTTCATCGCCTTGATCCGAGGTGCAAAATCCTTTCCGTCGTTCTGCTCCTTGCCGGCATTTTCCTGATGAAGCACCCGGTTGCCTTCGTCTCCTGGGGCGTTTTTCTCATCATTCTTTCAAGTTTTTCGCGGATTCCGATCAGGGTTGTCATTCAGGGTGCCCGACCGGTCATCATCCTTGTTCTTTTCACCGCAGGTATCCACCTTTTCCTTACGCGAGGGGTCATTCTTTGGGAATGGGGGCCTCTGTCCATCACGAAAGAAGGGGTGGTCATGGCCTCCAGGATGGGCTTGAGGCTTTTCTTTCTCGTTCTGTACGCCGGTTTCCTGACCCTGACGACTAGCCCGATGGAACTTTCCGACGGTCTCGAACGCTTGTTTCGTCCCTTCCAGCGAATCGGCTTCCCTGCTCACGAAATGGCGATGATGATGACTATCGCGCTGAGGTTTATCCCGACCCTCTTTGATGAAACGGACAGAATACTTCGCGCACAGCTCGCCAGGGGTGCCGATCTGGAACACGGCGGGCTGTTTCGACGGATGAAAGCCTTCATCCCGGTTCTTGTGCCGCTTTTTGTCATTGTTTTCCAGAGGGCAGAAGATCTTGCCCAGGCAATGGAGGCACGATGCTACAGGGGGGGGACGGGGCGGAGCCGCATGAATCCCTTGAGGTGGAAGATTGCAGACACCCTGGCAATGTCTGGAATCCTGGCAATCGTAGCGATATTTGTCCTGATCGACATGGGAGCCTGATCAATGCGGTATGCGGTGGAGGTTGCCTACGATGGACGGCATTATTCAGGCTGGCAGAGACAGCCGGGGTTGAAAACGGTCCAAGGGGACCTTGAAAATGCCCTGCACCTTATCGAGGGTTCAAGGGTTCGCACCGTTGGTGCGGGAAGAACAGATGCGGGGGTCCACGCAAGGGGGCAAGTCGTGTCATTCGACCTCAACAGGGAATGGGAAACCGGTCGCCTGTTGCGAGCCTTGGACAACAACCTGCCGCCTGAAATCGGCATCATCCGGGTCTCGTCCGTGGGGGAAACCTTCAATGCGCGTTACTGCGCCATCTGGAGAGAATATGTGTATTTCCTTTGGACGGCTCCCTATTGCTATCCCCAGGCAAGGCCCTTTGTCTGGAGAGTGCAGGGCGATTGGGCCTCGGATGAGGTCGCTTCTGCCTGCAAAGCCCTGGAAGGGGTGCATGATTTCGGCTCCTTCTGTCCGCCGAGCGAGCGTCCTGCGAATTCGATAAGGCGGGTTCTTCGTGTGAAACTCATCCATCGAAGGCATTGGGCGGCTTTTCGGATCAGGGCGACGGGGTTTCTTTTTCACATGGTCCGCAACATTGTCGGGGATCTCAACAGGATTGCAGGAGGGAGACTCCCTTCATCAGCTTTCCTGGATCGCCTTTCAGGCAGCCAGGAGAAACGGACGCTGGAAATGGCCCCTGCCTCCGGCCTGTTCCTCTGGCGCATCGGATACACGCCATCGCCATGGGAGTGATAAACTCTAGAAACCAGCCTTTGGAAAGATGGACACAAGGAGGTTTTAGGACTTGCTAGGAAAAGATATCGGCATAGACCTGGGTACTGCGACCGTTCTCATATTCCTCAGGGGCAAGGGCGTCATTCTCAGGGAACCCTCTGTTGTTGCGATCGACCAGAATACCGGGAGAGTCCTGGCTGTCGGGGAAGAGGCCAAGCGCATGCTGGGGAGGACTCCAGGGCATGTTGTGGCTGTCCGCCCACTCCGGGACGGCGTGATCGCGAATTACACGATGACCGAGGCGATGTTGCGCCATTTCCTGAACAAGGTTTCTTCCAGCCTCAAAATGGGTTCACTCTTCAGGCACCGCGTCATGGTGTGTGTCCCTTCGGGGGCAACCGATGTGGAGAAGAGGGCGGTTTTGGAAGCAGCCATAGAAGTGGGGACCAAGGAGGCGTTCCTTATCGAGGAAGCCATGGCGGCGGCCATAGGGGCTGGGCTTGAAGTTGCCGAACCCCGCGGCAACATGATCGTTGATATCGGAGGCGGCACAACCGACGTGGCGGTCATTTCCCTGGGTGGAGTCGTCGTCGCGGAGTCGCTCCGCATCGGCGGAGACGAGTTCGATGAATCCATCGCGCGATATATCAAGAAAGAGTTCAACCTTGCGATAGGCGAGCAAACCGCCGAAGCCCTCAAGATCAATATTGGCACCTGCAAGGTCAAGCCGCATGACGAAGAAGAGACACAGGTCATCAAGGGTCGGGATCTCGAAAGGGGACTGCCCCGGCAGATAGAGGTCACCAGCTCGATGGTGGCCAGAGCAATAGAGGAACCGGTCAACGCGATTATCGCGGGTATCCGCCGGATCCTCGAAAAGACCCCTCCCGAGCTTTCCGCAGACATCATCGACAGGGGTATCTGGCTCACAGGCGGGGGAGCGCTCCTGCGGGATCTTGCAGAGAGAGTTTCCGATGAAACCGCGATGCCTTGCCACGTCGCCGAGTCTCCCTTGGAATGCGTGGCGCTGGGCACAGGGAAGGCTCTGGAGTCTCTTGATCAGCTCAAAGCTTCCGGAGCAATCCTTTCCGTGATCCGCAAGGGTTTCCTGAAAGGACGTTAGGAGTCTCGTCATCCCTGCGGGGGGCTCAAAGAAAGCAGGCCGGCCTTGAATGAACCGTGGTACGCAAAGGGTTTATTATTTTCGTGCATGCATTGCGGCCGCTGCTGCCGCAGGCCAGGGATCGTCACACTCACTGCGGGTGAGATTAAGGAAATTGCCGATTTCCTGGGGTTTTCACGGAGAGAGTTTTTCTGGCGGTTCGCTAGAGTTTCCGACGAAAAAATCATTTTGAAAGACGGTCCCAGGGGAGAATGCATATTTTATGAATGGGATTCAGGCCTTTGCCTGGTTTATCCTAGCCGCCCTGCCCAATGCCGGACCTACCCCTTCTGGCATTCCGTCATGGCGACGGAAGAAAGCTGGGAGCGGGAGGGAGGTTTTTGCCCGGGGATAGGCCAGGGAGATTTCCATTCAGCAGAATGGATCGACGGGATCCTTTCGGGGGAAGAGTTGCCACTCCCAGGAGAAGGAAACGGGAAGCCCGCTTACGATGAAGATACGTTTTGATTATAAAATGCGCCGCAGTTTAAAATTGTAGGCAAATGTCTGGAAACAGCTCCTTGCGAAAAAAAACCTCTAACCCTAGACTTGTTCAAAATAGACGTGATAAAATAAACAAGAAGGGTTAAATAGTATATTTTTCAAATTCCCCAACAAGGAGGAAGAAGAGATGTCCTACACGTGCGGCCGTAACTTCAGCGTCAGCCCGGATGAGGTGTTTCCGACGATAGCGAGCAACCTCCTGCGAGATGGTTTTGACATCATCATCGACATGGAGAAGTCGAAGGGGAGCCACATCGTCAATATGAAAGACGGAGCCGAATGGCTCGATTTCTACACCTTCTTTGCGTCGGCCCCCTTCGGGATGAACCATCCCATGCTGACGACGGAGGAGTTCAAGGAACGGATTTTCCGCGCCGCGATCAACAAGGTCGCCAGTTCCGACATCTACACGATGGAAATGGCTGATTTCATCAAAACCTTCAACGAGGTGGCGAAGCCGGAGGGTTTCAACCACACTTTCTTCATCGACTACGGCACGCTGGCCGTTGAAAACACATTCAAGACCGCGATGGACTGGAAAGTCCGTAAGCTCATGAAGGCTGGGAAAGTGGGCAAGGGCGATGCGATCGACGGGAAGAAGGGGACGAAGGTCCTCCATTTCCGCGACGCGTTCCACGGCCGGAGTGGCTACACCCTTTCGACGACCAACACCTACGATCCCAACAAGTACCAGTTCTTCGCCAAGTTCGACTGGCCCCGCGTCATTCCGCCGAAGATCACGTGGCCCCTGGAGCAGAACCTGTCGAACGTGGAGTGGCTCGAGGAAGTGGCCGTGAGCCAGATCAAGAAGGCCATCTGGAGCAACCCCGACGACATCTGCGCCATCATTATCGAAACCATCCAGGGAGAAGGCGGGGACAACCAGTTCCGGACCGAGTTCTTCAAGCAGCTGCGCCAGATCTGCGACGAGAACGAGATCATACTGATCTTCGACGAAGTCCAGTGCGGGATGGGCATCACCGGGAAGATGTGGGCCTGGGAGCATCATGCCCCGGTTAAGCCGGACATCTTCAGCTTCGGCAAGAAGGCCCAGATCTGCGGATTTGCGGCGGGTCCGCGTTTTGATGAGCTGGAGCAAAACTGCTTCACGGTTTCCAGCCGGATCAACTCGACCTGGGGCGGGAACGTGGTCGACATGGTCAGGGCGCAGCGTTACCTAGAGATCTACCGCGAAGAGAAAATTCTCGACCATGTCAGCAACGTGGCTGGTCCTCACCTCCTCAAGGGGTTGATGGAGATCCAGAAGGAGTTCCCCGACATGGTCCGGAACACCCGGGGCAAGGGGCTGATGTGTGCCTTCGACCTGGTGAACCACGACCTGCGGGACAAGGTTCTTCATTCCTGCTGGGACGAGAAGATGCTCATCCTGCCCTGCAGCACGCAGTCGATCCGCTTCCGCCCGGCCCTCAACGTGCCGACGGCCGACCTGGACAAGGGGCTCGAGATTGTCCGCAAGGCCCTCAAGAAGGCCAAGGGTTGTTGCTGCTGCTAAAACGAAGAACGCATCACGGTTAGGAAAAAGGGGATTCGAGGGGGGGACGGGGTTCCGTTCCCCCCTTTGATTCTTTGCAATGTCCGTAACCATGCTGATTTGCATCATGAGGGTTTTATGGTAGGCTTGAGCCGACCCGAAACCCTGATTCGGAAAGCCAAACGTGGAAAGAGGACGGGAAATTGCAGGACTTCCTTTCAGAACTCAACTGGATGCTGATCCTGTCTCTCATAGGAGCCAGCGCAATCGTGGCCTATGTAGGCGATGTCGTCGGGATGAAAATTGGCAAGAAACGGATTTCCCTTTTTGGCCTTCGACCGCGGTACACTTCGTCTTTCATTACCGTCTTGACTGGGATCCTGATCACGGTAGTCACCCTCTGGTTTCTTTCCATGACATCCGAAACGGTGAGGACAGCCCTCTTCAGCATGAAGTTCGTCCAAAGGCAGATCACCCAGTTGACATCGCAACTTCAGGAAAGCCGCCAGGAACTCCAGGAAATGGAATTCAAGCTTTTCGCAAGCCAGGATGAACTGCAAAAGAAGCAGGACGAACTGAAAGCTGCGCAGCAAAAGTTCGAAACGGTCCTCGGCCAGCTTGCCCAGATCCGGAAAGAACTGAAGGTCCAGACGGAAAAATCCAGCGCAGTGGAAGCGGAGAGGTTGCGTCTTGAAGGCGAAATGAAGGGGCTGGAAACAAAACGGGCTACGCTTGAGAAATCTGTGGACAGCCTGAAGGCCGAAATGGATTCCCTCAAGAAGGGCTTGGAACAGGTTCGCGAGGGGCGGATCATCGTCCTTGCAAAAGAGGTTTTGGGACAAGTGCCTCTACCCCGGAAAAGCGCCAAAGCGGACGTGGCTGCAGCTTTAGCGACCCTTATGGAGCAAGCCAGGGTGGAACTTGCGCTAAGGTCGGGGCTCAAGCCTGAACAGGTGCAAATCCTTTCAGAAAAGGAAAACGAGCTTGAAAACCCGGATCCATTCGTCGGAAAACCCAATAGAATGGTGATACGAATGGTTGCAGAGTCAAACGCTGTTCGGGAGGAACCGGTGCTCGTTAGCCTGGAATTGCATGAAAGTCAGCTGGTTTTCAAGAAAGGGCAAGTCCTGGGCAAGAAAAGGGTTTCCGCGTCCCAGAAACGGGAAGAAGTGGAAAGGGAACTGTTCCTGCTCCTAAGGGAAGTCAACACGCTGTCCATACAGGAAGGCGTTATTCCCGATCCCCTGCGCGGGACGGTCGGCAACCTTTCCGCCGGGGACTTTTACGGGTCGGTTGAGCGTATAACAGAGGCAACGACAGACACCACGATCATCGTCGAAGCGGAGGATGATGTGTATAGCGAAGGCCCTGTTCGCGTTAGAATTGTCCTGAAGCATTCCTCCTGACCAGGGGTTTTCAAGAGAGGAAGGATCATTCATGTTGATCGTAGCGTGCCAAGTATGCGGCGGTGTCAAAATATTGCCTGGAACACCCGATAGCGACGGGATGGCTCGTGCCACCTGGATCTGCGAATGTTGCGGAACGGGGCAGGTCCTCCAGCTTTCGGTCAGTGCCGATGCCCGTGGCGGAGACCTTCGGCGCATTCTCGGCGGGATGTCGTTCGCTTGCAGCGGTGATCCGGTTGAAGCCAAGGGAAACGGATGCCTTTAGGGACTGGGTACCTGTTTTACGATAGCAAGCTTGCCGTTAAGGCGGACGAACTCCAGGACCTCTATCGGTTCACCCGGTGGGGGAGAAGCCGGTCCCTTGAGCAGATCGAGCGAATGCTGGCGGGAACAAGCATTTGCTTTTCGGCCCGTTATGACGGTAAGCTGGTTGCCTTCTGTCGCGTTCTCACTGACTTTGTGTTTCGGGCTTCGCTCTGGGATGTCCTGGTGCATCCCGATCATCAGGGCAAAGGCCTCGGTACCGCATTGATTCGTTATGCGGTTGAACATCCTGCCATGCGGGATATTCCGCTCCTTGTGACTTATACGAGCGAACTGGCCCCGTTCCTGGCCCAGCTTGGATTTGAGCCTAAAGAAGGACTGCTGATGCTCCTTCGTTGCCCGATCGAGTATTCTTAGTCGTTATGGGGAAAAATGGTCGTAGGAACCCTTTAGGGACGGCATCAAATGCCCTTGACCCCGAGAACCACACGGGGGAGGGCCACTTTTTTGAGGAGGTGCAACACGTCAATGCTTAACGAGAAAAGCTTCATTACATCGGAGTCTGTAACGGAGGGGCATCCCGATAAGCTAGCGGACCAGATATCGGATGGGGTCCTCGACGCGATCCTGCAGGATGATCCTATGGGGAGGGTTGCCTGCGAATGCATGGTGGCTACGGGTCTTGTGATGGTTGCGGGGCAGATCACGACGGAATGTTACGTCGACATCCCGAACCTTGCCCGGAAAATCGTCAAGGAGATAGGTTACACGAGGGCAAAATACGGATTTGACGGAGATACCTGTGCCGTTCTCACGGCGATTGACGAGCAGTCAAAGGATATCGCCCAGGGGGTTGATCGGGCCCTGGAGATCAGGGAATCCCACATGAGCGACCAGGAAATAGACAGGATCGGGGCGGGCGACCAGGGAATGATGATCGGTTACGCCACAAACGAGACCGAGGAATTCCTGCCCATGCCCATTGCTCTGGCCCATCGCCTCTCGCGGGGCCTGGCTGCCCTAAGAAAGGAAAAAATCCTGCCTTACCTGCGTCCTGACGGAAAAACACAGGTAACGGTCGAGTTTCAAGGCGACAAACCCATTCGCGTTGAGACCGTCGTGATTTCCACCCAGCATCATCCGGCAGTCGACCAAGCCGAAATCGAGGCAGACCTGGTTGAGAGGCTGATCCTGCCGACGATTCCCGAACACCTGAGGGAAAGAAAGCCACGGATCCTCGTGAACCCGACCGGACGCTTCGTCCAGGGGGGACCCCTTGCCGATACGGGGCTCACAGGGAGAAAGATCATCGTGGATACCTACGGTGGTGTTGTTCCTCACGGAGGAGGCTGCTTCTCCGGAAAGGATCCAACCAAGGTGGACCGGTCCGCTGCCTACATGACAAGGTATGCGGCCAAGAACGTTGTTGCCGCTGGCCTGGCGGAACGATGCCAGATCCAGGTGGCTTATGCTATCGGCGTTGCACATCCCGTCTCATTGATGGTTCATACTTATGGAACGGGGAAACTGCCAGATGCAACCCTGACACGACTGGTTTCAGAGGTGTTCGATTTCCGGCCCGCGGCGATCATCAGGGACCTGGATTTGCGCAAACCCCAGTATCGTCGCGTTGCAGCCTATGGGCACATGGGCCGTATCGACCTGGCACCCCTTCCTGCGTGGGAGAGGCTTGACAGGGTCGAGATGCTTTCCTCTGCCGCTTCGAGGTCCTGAAGCGCAACAGCAAGAAATGAATGGCAGGTTGGAGGCTATTGCAAGCAGGACATGGGAGGTCCTCTGCCATTTCCTCTGGCCGACAACCTGCCCCGTATGCGGAAGGCTCGGGACGGTTGCCTGCCCCTCATGCCTGGATCGATTGGTGACCGGAATGCCTGATCGGTGCCTTGGGTGCGGTGGGGGATCTTTCCCTTGCGGGATTGCTTCCCATACTTCTTTTGTCAGGGCGGGAGCCTGGCATGAAGGCCAAGCCAGGGAAGTCATCCACCTGGCTAAGTATTCGGGGCGTCGCAAGCTGGCTTTTGAAATGGGGAAGGCCCTTGCAAGGACCTATCGGGAGGGAAATTTTGTCGTGCTTGTTCCCGTGCCCCTTCACAGGCATTCTTCTCGTCCTTACAACCAGGCGGAATGGCTTGCCAGGGGCATGGCTGAAGAGTGGGGTGCGAAGGTTGTTGACGCGCTCGACTGGACACGCCCGCTTCCTTCACAGGTTGGACGCAACGCTTTCGAAAGACGGGCATTGCCCCGGGACGCCTTTCACTGGCGCGAAGGGACACGGGTTGATGGTCCGGTCCTCCTGGTTGACGACGTTTTTACCACGGGGACGACGCTCCTTAGGGCTGCGGAAGCTCTCGGAATGGCGGGTGTCTCCTTGAAGGGAGCTTACTGTTGGTCTGTGAGCCCGGTGGAGGCTCTCACCGTGCAGTGGAGGGAGGATAAGGTCCCTGCTTAAACCCGGTCCGGGGTCTTTGGCGGGGTTCAATCGAAGCCTGGCGTTGATTTCAGTGACCCTGGCGGCGGCATGGTTGTTGCGAAGGGCTTTTCCCTCGGCAACGGGATACAGTTCGCTGCAGCAAAGCGCCTCTCCTTTTCCGGGGTGCGGAAGCTTGATCCTTTTGTCCCTTGTTGTTGTTGCTGGAGGGCTTCTCTTCTGGTGGGGGCTTGAGCGCCTATTCTGGAGGAAATACTTCCCGCCCCGAAATCTTCCAGAGCCCTTACCGAAACCCCAGGAAGCCGAGGAGGAACACGAAGAGACCGGCAAGGCTTAAAGCCGGTGGAATCCAGCAGTTTCAAGTTTTTTTTCGTGGCAGATCTGCAGTACGGCCTCCTCGCTGTCGCAAGGATAACTACAGGCAAGCCCACAACTTGCGGAAATCTCCCTGGGAACGGGAACGATCCTTGCGTGCAGGCCAGAGGCCCTGCATGCCTTCTCGAACAGCAGGGCCATGTGGGTCGTATCGAAGGTGGCAAGGCACTCCATAAGCGTATCCTCCAATCAAGTGGAAACATGGACTGTTACGTAATTATACCTAGACTTCAGATGCGCGTGAGAGTAGAATCTAACACCGTAGCCCGGAAAAATCCAAAGGAGGGTGTTCGATGGTTTCGAACAAGAAAATGGTTCTCCTGGCAGTTCTTGCAGCTTTCATCCTGACGATGGTTGCCGGTGTGGCCCTGGCAGAGGAGAAGATCGGCGTCATCGAACCGCAGAAGGTCCTTTTCCAGCACCCAAAGATGACCCAGGTCCAAAAGCAGGTCCAGGCAGTTGTCCAAAAGAAGCAGGACGAGGCCAAGGCTGCCATCGACAAGGAATCGGACAACAAGAAGAAGGCCGAGATCTACCAGACGAAGCGGAACGAGGCTGCCACAGAGGAGCAGAAGCTCATGGCGCCCCTCTTCAAGGATATCGACCTTGCGATTCGCTCTATCGCCAAGGCGAAGGGGTTGACCATTGTCCTCGATAAGGCCCAGGTGTTCATGGGCGGGCTTGATATCACCGACGATGTTATCCAGGAACTGAAGAAGAAGTTCTCCAACTAGTCAGAAAAAAGAATTTCCAGGGCAAAAAAACGGGGACCCCTTGAAAAAAGGGGTCCCCGTTTTTTTGCCCTGGAAGCTAAACGCTCCGTGCGGTTGCGTTAATGGGTCTTTTTGCCCGTACCCAGATAGGCAGCCTGGATTTCAGGGTTGTGGAGTAGTTCCTTTGCATCCCCCTCCATGACCAGTTGTCCCGTCTGCATGACGTATCCCCTATGCGACAGGAGAAGCGCCTGCCGCGCGTTCTGCTCGACGAGAAGAATGGTGACGCCTTCCTCATTGATTCGCTTCAGTTCCTTGAAAATATCCTTGATGATGATCGGGGCAAGTCCCAGGGAAGGCTCATCCAGAAGGAGAAGGCGAGGGCTGGCCATCAGGGCTCGGCCGATAGCCAGCATTTGCTGTTCGCCGCCTGACAGGGTCCCTGCATATTGACCCATGCGTTCCCTTAGCCTGGGGAAAAGGGTATAGACCCACTCAAGGTCCTTTTTCACCTTTGCCTTGTCGTTTATCGGGAAGGATCCCATCATGAGGTTCTCGTAAACGGTCAGTGGCGCAAAAACTTTCCGCCCCTCAGGTGAAAGGGAAATTCCCTTCGAGACGATCTGAAAACTTTGGCCGTCAAGGGGTTTGCCCTCGAAAAGGACCTGTCCCGCCTGGCGTTTGACGTTTCCCATGATGGCATTCATGAGGGTCGACTTGCCCGCTCCGTTGGAACCGATGACGCAGACAATTTCTCCTGGAAAGACGTCCAGGTTGAATCCCCGGAGGGCCTTGATCGCACCATAGGAAACGTGAAGGTCCTTGACGGAAAGGAGAGGCTGTGTTTGTTGCGGCTTGTCGCTCATGCTTCCAACACCTCCTCGCCGAGGTAAGCCTTCAGGATTTCCGGGTGGTTCTGGATATGGTCCGGGTCTCCCTCAGCGATCTTGGCACCGAAATTCATGCACACGATATGCGGACAGATCTCCATTACCAGTTCCATATGATGTTCGATAACGAGGATCGTCAGGCCGAAATCGCTGTGAATTTTCGTAATCAGTCCATTCAGGTCCTGGACTTCGTCAGGGTTCATTCCCGCGGCAGGCTCGTCGAGTAGGAGGAGTCGGGGCTGCAGGGAAAGCGCACGGGCAATTTCCAGGCGTCTCTGGTGGCCATAAGGCAAGGTGCCGGCGGCCTGCTCGGCCAGTGCTTCAAGCCCGACTCGCTCAAGAAGCGTCATGCTCTGTTCCCTTATCGAGCCTTCCAGGGATTTCCACCGCCCCATGTGGGTCGCCGCTTCAAAGAAATTGTACTGATAATGCTGCTGACAGGCGGTCATGACGTTTTCAAGGACCGTGGACCGGGGAAAGAGCCTAAGGTTCTGGAACGTTCTTGCAATGCCCTTCCGGACGACCTCGTAGGTTTTGTAGGGGGTGATGTCCGTCCCTTCAAAAAGAATGCTGCCGCTGTCCACGTCGTAGACGCCCGTGATCAGGTTGAAGATCGTTGTCTTGCCTGCGCCATTGGGGCCGATCAGGCCGGCAAGTTCGCCCTTCTCCAGGGTGAAGCTCATGTCCTGGACAGCATGGACCCCCCCAAAATACTTGTTTACGTGATCAAGCTTGAGGACGGTTTCGTTCATAGGCCGTCACCCCCTTCCAATGCCTTTGAAGGGCCGTTTTTTTTCTGGAAAAGGGACCGGATGAAGCGAGGTCCCAACTCGTGCTGGCCCATGATTCCTTCTGGACGGGCGACCATGATAATGACCATGACGGCACCGTAGATCAACATGCGGTACTGGGAAATAGGCCGGAACAGCTCAGTCACCAGGGTGATAACGGCCGTGCCGATAAGGCTTCCGCTCAACGAACCGAGACCGCCGAAGACAACGACGGCTGTCAGCTCCGTCGACTTGTTCAGGTCAAACATGACGGGCTGGATGAACGTCAGGAACCCCGCCATGAGTGCCCCAGCCACGCCGCAGTAGAATGCGGAAATTGAGAGGCTGAGCACGCGATAGCGTGCCGTGTTGAAACCGAGGAGAGAAGCGGCGATATAGTCGTCCCTGCACGCCTTGAAGGCTCGGCCGAAGTTGCTCTTGATCAGGTAGAACATCAGCAGCGCCATGACGACAAAAAAGGCCCCGGCGACAGTGAGAGTCGTGTAATTGTCTATGCCGGGATAGCCTCGTGCTCCTCGGGTGAAAGACTGCCAGTTTTCCAGCACGAGACGGATGGATTCCCCGAGGCCAATGGAAGCGATGGCGTAATAGTCTCCCATCAGGCGCAGCGTCGGGACACCGATCAGGTAGGCCAGCACCATGGCGATAATGCCCCCTGCAACGATGGCCGGGAGCCAGTGAATGCCGAATCTCACGGTCATGATGGCTGCCGTGTAGGCCCCGATTGCCATGTAGCCCGCGTGGCCGAGGGTGAAGACGCCGGTAAAGCCGGTCAGCAGGGAAACTCCCATGGCGGCGATCCCGTTGATGAAAAGGAGAATGATGATTCCTTCAACGTATCCTGACATGGAAAGGCCTCCTAAACCTTCTCGCTGACCTGCTTGCCCAAAAGGCCGGAAGGCCTCCAGAGAAGGGTCAGGACAAGCATTCCGAAGACGACAAGGTCGCGCATCTGGCTGGAAATGAAGCCCGCCGTCAGCATCTCGGCCAAGCCCAGGATCAGGCTGCCCAGGACCGCTCCCGGCAAGCTGCCAAGGCCCCCGATGACTGCGGCGACAAAGGCCTTGATCGTGATAAAGCCGAGCTGCGGGTATAGGGTGTAGCGAACCGACAGGAAGATTCCCCCGACTGCGGCGAGGAAACCTGCCACGAAAAAGACAATGGAGATCAGGCGGTTTACGTTAACCCCCATAAGTCCCGACGTCCGAAGATCATAAGAAGCGGCGCGGATCGCCAGTCCCCATTTCGTCTTGCTGAGGAAAAGCTGTAGAGCGGTTAGGAAGATGACCGCCATCGCAAGGGAAAGGAGGTCGAAAGCACTTGTCGTGGCCAATCCGAAGAAATTCACCGGGTCGGTGGGGATGACGGGTGGAAGAGCCCTGAAGCGCCCTCCCACTGTAACGACGAAGACGTTCTCTATGACGATGCTCATGCCCATGGAGGCGATCAACAGGTACAGGGTCACGTTCGTCCTTTCCCGTATGGGTTTGTAGGCAAGCCTCTCGACCAGTATCGCGATAACGCCTGCGCCAACCATGGCGGCAAGGCCGGATAGCCAAATGTTGTTGCCCAGGGCAGCCAGCGTGTAATAGCAGATGTATCCTCCGATGACCAAAAACCCGCCGTGGGCGAAATTGGAAAAGAGTAGGATGGAATAAACCAGCGAGTAACCAACCGCAATCAGCGCATAAACCGAACCAAGAGAAAGCCCGTTGATGATCTGTTGTACCAATGTGTCCAAGAGACGATCACCTCACTTGCATTCAGGATACATAGCATACCAAGTATACAACACCATTCCGGGTTTGGCTAGAAATTGGGAAAGGCGGGCGCGGACAGGCCGCGCCCGCCTTTCGTGCCAAGCTTGGGAACCTACTTGGGCTGGATCTTCGTGTAGTAGACGGCCTTGCCGTTCTTGGCCATCAGGACGACCGCGGTCTTGTTCATCGGATTGTGGGTCTTGGGGTCGGTCGACATGACGGCGTGGTGGAGCTTGACTTCCTTCGTCTTCGCAAGGGCATCGCGGATGGCGGTGCTGTCAACCTTGCCGGCTCGCTTGATGGCGTCCGCCAGCCAGTAGACGGAGTCGTAGGCCAGCACACCGTTGACGAACTCCTTGCATTCGTCGTTGTACTTCTTCTTGTAGGATTCGAAGAAGGGCTTCATTGCAGGGTCGGCCGGGTCGACGTGATTGATCCAGTAGCTGCCCTCCATGGAAGGTCCTGCAATCTCCCACATGAAGTCGCCGTAGCCGTCGCCGCCGATGAAGACGATATCCTTCATTCCCAGTTCGCGAGCCTGTTTCATGATCAGGGCCATTTCCTTGCCCATGTTGGGGAGGACGAGGACATCGGCCTTGCTGTCGCGGATCGTGGTCAGCTGGGCACGGAAGTCAACGTCGGTCCCGGCGCGGAAGCCCTGGTCGGCCACGATGCTGCCCCCGAGCTTCTTGTAGGACTGCATGAAGAAATCACGGAGCCCCTGGGAGTAGTCGCTGCCCACGTCGTAAAGGACGGCGGCTTTCATCTTCTTGAGGTTCTTGGCGGTGAAGAAGGCGATGACCTCCCCCTGGTAGGGATCCGTGAAGCAGATCCTGAACATGTAGGGGTTCAGCTTGCCTTCGGGGGTCACCGTGACGTTCAGGTTCGTGGAAACGGTTCCGATCTGGGGGATCTTGTACTTTGTGGAAAGGGGAGCCGTGGCGATGTTGATACCGCTTCCGTTGGCGCCGATGACGGCTACGACCTTGTCATTCTCGGCCATGCGCCGGAAGGCGTTGACCGCGTCCTCCGGGCGGGTGCGGAAATCGTAGGGAACGAGTTCGATTTTCTTGCCGAGGACTCCGCCCTTGGCGTTGATCTCGTCAACTGCCAGTTTCGCGGAGTTCAGTTCCGTCTGTCCATAAGCGGCCCAGTCTCCCGTCAGGGCGGCCAGGTACCCCACCTTGATCGTGTCGGCAGCAAACGCTGAACCGGCAAACACGATCGCGAGCGCAAAAGCGACCAGCAACAAACCCAATTTCCTCAAAACCAACCACCTCCAATGATTATTAGGAACGTTCAAACGCGTTCAGATTCTATCACAAAAGCCTTCCGGTTGGCGGTTTCGGCAAGGCTCCATCTGATATCTGATATATGTAGCGGCCTGCTGGTAAAATGAAAAATGCTCAAGAAGGGGAGACACGAAATGAAACTGCTCGTAACGGATATTGATGGAACGCTAACTGCCGAAAACAGCGTGCCCGGACCGGTGGTCGAGGCATGCGCCCGACTTGGACGAGCAGGATGGCGGTTCATGGTCGCGACAGGTCGGATCTGGGCCTCGGCGCGCCCTTTTGTTGAAGCGATCGGTTCGGACCTGCCCGCCATCGTCTATGACGGGGCGAGGATCATGCAGGGAGGGGCAGGGAAAAACGCTTTCAGGGAGTGGAGGATACCCAGTCGTGTGGCCGGAGAGGTCCTGTCCCTGGGATGGCAATCCTCCCTTCTTGTGCAGGCTTACGGGGACGAGGAAGTCACTTGCAGGCCGGGTGACGAGGTCACCCGGAGGTTTTTCAGGAGCCTTGGCGTGGTCGTGAAGCCTGACCTTGTCTCCGCGAAGCTTGACTACAACCCATACAGGATCATTTTCTACGGGAATCCCGACGAAGCCCGGGACCTGGGAGAGAGAATCAGGCGATCCATGGAGGGACGCGTGGAAGTGACCCTGGCGGGTGAGGGATTTCTCGACATATTGGCCCCGGGGGTGTCAAAGGGAGCGGCTTTGCGGGCATTCCTCGAGGATTCGGGGCTCAAAATCGGCCAAATCGTTGCAGCCGGAGACCACCTGAACGACCTGGACCTGCTACGGGAGGCCGATCTTGCCGTCACTTTCCGGGATGCACCGAAAGAGGTCATCGATGCCGCGCACCTTGTCCTGCCGCCGGCTTCGAACATGGGTTTCCTTGAGCTCTGCCGCTTCCTCGAGGAGTCAGGTGAGGTGATCGGTTCGGATCCTTTTCCCGCAGGGACGGGATTGACATACAGGAGAGGGTGTCCCCTGCACCTGGGAACGTCACCCGCCTAAGACCAGGGAGGTGCGGAAATGTCGGAAGTCAAGGGATGGGAAGTCGTGCGCATGGATATTCCGGAAGAATGCAACATTATCCTGGGACAGAGCCATTTCATCAAGACCGTGGAAGATCTTTTCGAAGCCCTTGTGACCTCATCGCCGAGCCTGCAGTTTGGCATCGCCTTTTGCGAGGCTTCGGAGCCCTGCCTCATCCGACATGATGGCAACGCCCCCGACCTCGTGGAGACTGCCATCAGGAATGCCCAGGCCCTTTCCTCCGGGCACGCTTTTGTCGTCCTTATCCGAAACGGATATCCGATAAACGTGCTGGATCGCATCAAGAATGTCCAGGAGGTCTGCGGAATCTTCGCGGCGACCGCGAACCCCCTCGAGGTTCTCATTTTCGAAACCGGCCAGGGAAGAGGAATCGCAGGGGTGGTAGACGGCTTCTCCTCGAGGGGGATCGAGGAGGAGACCCATGTAACGGCCCGCAAACGCCTGCTCAGGAGCATCATCGGGTACAAGCGCTAGGGCATTGGCAAGGACGCGATTCAGCGCAGGGGCGGCTCTTTTTTTGCCGCCCTTTTTCTTTTCCACCCGATAAGGCAGCAAAGGGCGGAAACGGAAAGACCGGTGAAGAGCGGATCCCCGGGCAGGCGAGTCACGGGCCAGGCCAGCGCGATCGTCAATCCGGACAGCGAAGAGAGGAATGCCCATCGGGGATCGAGACGACCCGGCGCAAGGATGGCGATGGCAAAGGGCAAGAATGTGCCGGCCCCTCTAAGGCCCATGCTGAGGTAACTCCAGGACAGAATCATGGAGCCGGGGGCGAGGCGGGCCAGGATTGCCGAACCAACGACCAGAACCAGAAGGGTTGTGCGGCTCAGGAAGAGGAGTTCCCGATCTGTCGGTTTTCTCATAGCAAGAGCGGAGGGGAGATCGCGGGCGAGGTTCGTGGCGATTCCAAGACATAAACCCGCTGCGGTTCCGATGATCGTGATGGCGATCCCGCTCCAGAGGCACCCGGCGACCAGCGGGGGGAAGTTTTGCGAGATGAAGCGCGGAAGCACCTGGGACGCAACAAGCCCTGGATGTTGCGCCCTCATGCCCATGCCGACCCAGATGGCCAACAATCCCAGCGGCGGCATGAGGACAGCCGAAAGGAGAGCCCCCTTGCGAGCCGTCTTTTCGCTTGAAGCCGCGAAAAGAGCCTGGATGTAGATCTGGGTTGTCATCACGCCGACGACGAGAGAGAGGCCTGCATTCAGGTCAACCCCGAGCCCCCTGCCAAAGAGGTTGAACCAGGGGTGAGCGGGGAGGGTTTCCCGCAACGAGGAGAGAGTCGTTCCCGTGCCGGCTGTGACCGCAGCGCAGGTGGCAAGGACAATGTAGAGAAAGGCGATCTTCGCCTTGCCGAGTGCGCCGTAACTCTTCAGCCCTCCCAGGAGGATGAATCCCAGGATTGCCAGCGCAACGGCACATGCCGCTGCCGTGTCTGAAAGATGCCAGATTCCCTGGAGCATCGCCAGCCCGGCTAGGAATTGTGCGACAACGGAGATGAAGGTCCCGATCGTCGATGCGGCGAGGGCCACGATGCCTGTTTTCGGGCCGTACCGGTTTTCAAGGAGCTCCGGTATGGTTGAAAGCCCCGTCCGCCGGAGTGGCCGGGCGAACCAGAGCCCCAGGACGAGGCACCCGATGCCGCCACCCAGCGTGAACCACCAGGCGGACAGGCCGAAGCGATAGGCCATTTCCACGGTACCCACCGTGCTGGCGCCCCCGACCAGGGCCCCGAGGAGGATCCCGCTGACCTCAAGCGGTCCGGCTTTCCGGCCTGCCAGGGCATAGTCGGAGGCGGTACGGACGCCCCGTGCCGAAATCGTTCCCATGATGACAAACACCAGGATGACAACGCCGACTCCAGTCCCGAAGGCAAACATGGCATTTCCCCGCTTTCAATCTCGAGATCGTCGTGCCTGGGACAGTGTAGCGTCATGACGTATCGGAGCCAATATGTTATTTTTATCACAGAGAATCACTATGCTGGCATTGACCGGGGAGGTCGAACTGCTTGAAGCTGAAAGAGATCGTATCCTGCATCGGTGCGGAGATCCTTTATGGAGAAAACCTGCTTGAAACGGTGGAGATCGAGAAAGCCTACGCCGCGGACCTCATGAGCGATGTCCTGGCCTTCGCGTGGCCTGGCACGCTTCTCCTGACGGGACTGACCAACGTCCAGATCGTCCGCACGGCACAAATGATGGATATTCCCGCGGTCATCTTCGTGAGGGGGAAAAGGCCACAGGAAGAAGCCGTTGCCCTGGCCAAGAATGTCGGGATGCCCCTCCTGATTTCTTCAATGAGCATGTATGAAACCTGCGGGCTGCTCTACAAGGCTGGCCTGTCGCCGTGCATCATTCCCTCTCGGGAGGCATAGTGTGTGGACAGCCATTACGAGGTCGAATTCAAGGTAAGGGGGGACGACTTCCTTGCCGCTGGCGAGGCGTCCAACCAGATCAAGGAAACCCTCATCATGCTGGGAGTGCCGTCAGCCATCTCGCGGCGGGCTTCCGTCATCACTTACGAGGCTGAGATGAACCTCGTGATCCATTCGGGGGGAGGGACCCTTCGGGCGCTCATCACACCGGAAAAACTGACAATCCAGGCAGTCGACGAAGGGCCTGGAATACCCGATCTTCACCTCGCCATGCGCGAGGGTTTTTCCACAGCTTCCGACAGGGTGAGGGAGATGGGGTTCGGAGCGGGGATGGGGTTGCCGAACATCAAGCGCAACTCCGACAGTCTGGAAATCGAGTCCGGAGTGGGCAAGGGAACGACCGTTACCGCGACGATTCTTTTCCCGGAAGGATCAGGAGGCAGGAGGTAGGCCGATGGAGACGGGGATCAAGATCATTGAAGGCAGCTGCAAGGGATGCGTGAACTGCATCAAGTCCTGCCCGACCGAGGCTCTGAGGGTGGTGGACGGCAAGGTGAGGATCCTGCCCGACCTCTGCATCGACTGCGGGGAATGCCTCAGGACGTGCAGGGAGAAGGCGCTGGGCCTGGACGAGGATGACTGGGATCTCATCCGGAGCCATGGACCGAGCACCCTGATGGCTGATCCGACTTTCTGCGCCCAGTTCGCCCACTACTGGACCCCTGGCCTTGTCAGAAAGGCCTTGGCGTCCCTGGACATGAAAGACCTTTTCGATGAAACGGCCAAGGCTTTCGACCTGGCAGCCTTTGCGACGGCAAGGCAGATCGAGCAAGCCTCAAAGGAAAGCCTGCCTCTCATTTCCATCTATTGCCCCGCAGTGGTCAGGCTGATACAGGTCCGGTTTCCCGAACTGCTTCATCGGCTCGTTGAGACCGAAACCCCCCTGGAAACAGGGACTCTCCTATGGCGCAAAGAGACGGGCTCCGACGAAGGAGTGGTCCTCGTGACCCCTTGCAGCGCCAAGGTGATGCTTGTCCGGGGCCCTGTCGGGAGGGAGAAAAGCACCATGGGGCATGTCGTGTCGGTCAAGCGCCTTGCGAGGGACCTCCTGGCCGCCGGCCCGAAAGTGGATGGCACCGGTGCAGACCCCGTCGGGAGCCGTTGGCTGGCGTGGGCCCTGAGGGGTGGAGAAAGCCGCCATATCCGGGCCTTCTCAAAGAAGAACATCACGGCCATGGCTGTATCAGGGCTCAGGAACACGATCGACCTCCTGCAGGACCTGGAATTGGGGCGGTTGAAAGGGGTCGATTTCGTGGAGTGCCGTGTTTGCGACCTTGGCTGCATCGGCGGGATAGGAAACGCGGAGTCCCGTTTCCTGTCGGAACTGCGGCTTTCAAGCCAGCCGATCGAATGGGCCGTCACGGAAAGGGAAAGGGCGGAACTGGCCGAACTTTACGAAACAGGAATCTGGAAACTCGAACAGCCCATCCAGCCCCGGCCTCGCCCCTCGCTGGCCGACACCCTGGACGAGGCCATGAAAAAACTGAAAACGATGCAGGCAGTCTATGCCGAGCTTCCCCATATCGATTGCGGGGCTTGCGGCCGTCCCTCCTGCAGGGCGCTGGCCGAGGACGTTGTACGGGGGGAAGGGGAGCTTACCGATTGTGTTTTCAAGCTTAGGGAGCGCATCTCCGTACTCGGGGAGGAGATCACATCCTTGAGCGGCAAGCTGCCGCACGCTTTTCACGAAAGGAAGCATCCAAAATGACCGTTTCATCCCTGATCGAAATCCTCAAGCTTGATGTCCACCATGGCGGAGACGGCCACAGGCCCGTATCAAGAGGGGTTGTCGGCGATCTCTTGAGCTTTGTCATGGGAGGGGCACCGGAAGGAGCGGCCTGGGTCACCCTCCAGACCCATGTCAACCTGGCCGCCGTGGCCCTGCTGAAGGAAATTCCCCTGGTTATCCTGGCCTCGGGAAGAAACCCGGATCCCGAGTTGCTGGATCGCTGCAGGAAAGAGAACATTGCCCTGGCCACGGCAGCGGGTTCCCCCTTCGACATCTGCGGGGCTCTTCACGATCTCGGTTTGAAAGGCTAGCCGGATGCGCCTGGTCCGGGCGGATCTCCATGTCCACACCGTGCTTTCCCCGTGCGGGGGGCTCGACATGGGAGCCCCGGACCTAGTGGCGCGTGCGCTCGATCTGGGGATCGATGTCCTGGCTGTGACGGATCACAATACGTCGAGGAATGCCCCCGCGGTCCAAAAAGCGGCGGAGGGCAAAAGCCTTCTCGTTTTGGCCGGGCTTGAGGTCCAGAGCTCTGAAGATATTCATGCGGTCACCCTTTTCGGTACGCCGGAGGAAGCCCTTGATTTCGAGGCCTGGCTCTGGGAGGGTTTCCCGAAAACCTTGAACCGCCCGGACCTTTTCGGTCCCCAGATCCTGATCGATCATGAAAATCAAATACTTGGAGAGGAGCCGATCCTCCTCGTCCAGGGAGCCCGTCACGGGATCGATGCCATCGTGCGCGAGGCAAGGAAAAGGGGTGGGATCTGCTTTCTAAGCCACATCGACCGGGAGGCTTTTTCCTATCCGGCAATCCTTGGCCCCATCCCGTCCGACTACCCTGTTGACGCGCTTGAACTGACCTGCAGGATCACCACGGAGAAAGTGCGGCCTTTCCGTGCCGAACACCCGAATCTTCCCCTTTTACGGAATTCCGATGCCCATTCCCTGGACCAGATGGATCCCAACTGTTCGACAGTCTTCCGGGTGGAAGAAGCGAGCTTTTTGGAACTGAAGCTTGCCATTGTGGGAAAAGCGGGGAGGGCAGTCATGGATCCATGGTGCGGGGAGGAATTCAAAGCAAAGACGCTCTAGTGCAATAAAGTGATAAAATAGGGGCACAAGAGGGGGTGACCGGCATGGAAGAGAAAGACCATGAGGAACTCAGTTCGCCCGAAACGACACTACAGTGCTGGTGCGGCAGGAAAATGATCATGGTGGAGGCTTTTCCCGATGACGGTACTTTCCGTTATGCGTGCCCCCTTTTCCTGGCCGGGGACGTGAGCCACGACCAGCTTCTCAGCGAGGAAGAATTCTTGGAAGAACCGGAAGGGAAACGCTAGGAGGATGTTCAATTTTTCTTGATGTACCAGAGGGCATAGTCTTCGGTCGTGTAAGGGGTTTCTCCGAAATCTCCGCTTGTGGAGCTACCGTATAGGGGAATGCCAGGAAACATCGCCTGTAGACGCTGTTTGACCAAAGGCCCCAGGGAGGAAGCGTCGAGCATGACGGCGACACTCTCCGAGTTGCTCGCAATGCCGACCCAATATTGGGGGCCGATAGGCATTTTTTCGAGGTATTTCTCCGGGCCTTGGCCTCCATGGATTTCAGATATGGTGGAGGGGCCTGTCTTCATCCAAACTGGCCACCTTCCGTAATCTGCAAAGAAAAAAGTGGCTGCGCATTTCATTGAGCGCATGTCCTCGACGATGCGAGTGGCTTCTGCCTTGCTGGTGGCCGAAAAGGAAACGAGCATCATGGCTCCTGCAAGGATTCCGAGGAGAAGCAACACGATCAGGATCTCCACTAGCGTGAATGCACGTTTTTCGCGGGAACACCTTTTCATGTTTTCTCCATCCTTTCCTCGTAGAGCTGGATCCCGGATTCTTAACCGATTTTTTCAAGCATACGCGAAAAGAGTGAAACAGGCAATTCTGCAAAGGATCTGCTGTTGCCGCTTTAGACCCATCGGTGAAGGACCTTTCCCCCCGGGTAAGTGTAGCCGGAACTGAAGCGATAGGCCCCCAGGACTTCAAGAGGGGCCAGGGGCATGTGCTCCTCAAGGTCC
>Ga0209163_1000952_pt1 | contig 39049 bp, 33 predicted proteins | sample MTBAKSrepl2MetaG_FD_187457 | JGI IMG/M metagenome (GOLD analysis project Ga0209163, IMG submission 187457) | Enrichment culture microbial communities om Arthur Kill intertidal strait, New Jersey, USA, that are MTBE-degrading - MTBE-AKS2 (Arthur... | ecosystem: Environmental > Aquatic > Marine >...
CCGACAGTGAACATGTCGGATGCGAGGGCACTTCTGCAGGCCCTATTCGTCACGCACGCCGATATTGTGCCAGATACCGAGAACAATCGGCTGCGTGTCCGCGTCCACCACGCATCGTCACCTGCGGGGAACCGGTCTCTTACCGCTTTGTTCGATGAACTCAACCACGCGGAAGTAGAGTGCCCAGGCACCAACTTGCGTCTAACTTATGAGCTAGTAAATAGTCAAAACTGACGCCCCGTTGGTGTCGCTCCTATTTCCCGCAGGTAAGGAGTCCTGAAATTGCATAGCAGAGCACGCGTGCGGCGTCTTCCCGGAGATACAAACTGCTTCCCCGGACCACCCGAAGAGCGTCGGGGCCCTGCGTGTCGACAGCAGGACCGACGCCGAATCCCGGGACTGCCGGAGGCAGGCTGGATCGGACCCTCACATAACACACGCCAGCCTTGATCATCGTTTCGGCAAGCCGGGTTCGTTGTTTCCGCCCCGGGGGAGCGCGGGCGACTCGCCTGCTTTGAGGCATAGGTGCGGGCAAGATGCCCGTGCTCCCGGGAAACGCGACACAACCATGGGTATCTTTCGCCTTTCACCCCAAAGCGGCGGCAATGCTTCCTGGCCGCAACGGTGATCAAGGCCTTCTATCCCATGTCAGCGGAACCTTCGAATTCCACGGGCGTGGCGCCCCTGGGCCTGCGGTTTCGAAGATCCTTCGGTCTTGGCCTGAACCACAATTTACTATTCATGGACGGCCCCCCCCCTTATATCTTTATCGCCGCAGCCGCAGCCTCATGTATGGCGTCCTGAGCGTGTCGCGGCTTGACGCAGTCCCCGATGGCGACCACCTCGGGGGCGGCGGCCCGGAGCGATTCGGCCAGGCCAGACGCCGGCCGGGTGCCCACGGCCACCACCACCGTGTCCGCAGGGATCAGCCTTTCCTGCTTGCCTTCCGCGCAGACCACACCCTCTTCGGTGATCCGAACCGCACTCGCGCCGACCAGGGTCTCCACGTTGTGCTCCCGAAGCGCCTGGATGATGGTCCACCGGGTGGTTCTACCGATGTCGCGGCCCAGCTTGTCCAGCATTTCCAGTACGGTGACCTTCTTGCCCGTGTGGGTGAGCTTCATCGCGGCAGCCGGATCCATACCCCCTTTTTTCGCAAGAAAGACGGCCACCTCCGGTGGTATGCATCCCTCTTTCACGATGAACAGGGCCGTTTCCACACCGGTCGCCCCTCCCCCTATGACCACGACCCTGTCGCCCACCTCCACCTTTCCGAGAAGAACGTCATTGGCGAGCACCACGTTCTTCCCGTCAATACCGGGGATGTCCGGATGGATGGGATCGGCCCCCGCGGCCACCACGATGACATCGGGCTTCTGTCCGGCCACAAGATCGGCGTCGGCCTCTTTGCCCATTTCCAGCTTCACGCCCAGACGTTCCATCTCATTGGACATGAAACGAACCGCGTTGGCGAACTCCTCTCTCTCGGGGGGTATGGTGGCCAGGTTGAGCTGTCCCCCCAGCCGGTCGGACTTTTCGTACAACGTGACGTCGTGGCCCCGCATCCTCAAGAATCGGGCAGCGGTCATACCTCCCGGGCCTCCCCCCACCACGACGACCTTCTTGGGCTTGGGGGCGGGTACGACGGTAAACTCCCTTTCCCTCCCGACAGCCGGATTGAAGGCGCAGATGACCGGCTTGCCCGAAAATATCTGGTCGAAACACACGTTGCAGGCCACACATGGGTTGATTTCCTTGAAGCGTCCCTCCTGGGCCTTTTTGGGCATGGCAGGATCTGTCAGAAGGGGCCGGGCGAAGCCGACCATGTCCGCACGGTGTTCAAAAACGATGCGGTCCGCAAGAAACGGGTCGTTGATGCGATGGCACGCGATCACCGGCACCTTGACCACCTGCCGGATGCCCTGGGCCAGATAGACATAGGCGCCCCTGGGGACCCCCATGGTGATAAACGGCATGGGGGCCTGGTGCCATCCCACCGCCACGTTGATGACGTCGGCGCCGGCCTTTTCCATGGCCTTGACCACCACCAGGATCTCCTCCTGCCGGTCGCCGCCCGGCATGAAACTGTCCCCACAGGTGCGGTAGGAAATGGGATACCCGGGGCCCACCACCTCCCGTACCCTGCGGATAAGCTCGGTGGGAAAACGGAGGCGTCCTTCCACGCCGCCTCCGTACTCATCGGTACGGATGTTGGTGAGCGCGCAGAGGAACTGGTTGATCAGGTAGCCGCCGGTGCCGATGAGCTCCACCCCGTCGAATCCGACCTCTTTGGCCCGTCTGGCCCCCTCGGCCAGGTTTTCGATGGTCTGGTGGATCTCGGGAATGGTCAGCTCCCGGGGCATTTCGCCGGTCAGCCCCGAACGGACCGCCGAAGCGGAAACCGACTGGGCCTCCAGGGCCGCAGACGGAAGGCTGGCCCCCATGTGCATGAGCTGTGCGAACACCTTGGCTCCGTGCTCGTGCAGCGAATCCGTTAGTTTTTTCAGGCCGGGGAGGAATTCGTCCTTTTCCAGGCCCGGGCTTCTACGAAGCTTCATACCGAAATCGTTGTAGCAGGTCACCACGTCGATGAGCCCGACCCCCCCCTTGGCCCTTTCCACATAAAAGTCCAGGAACCGGTCGTTCACCTTGCAGTCATCCCCGCAAAAGCCCAGGCCCATGGGGGACATGACGATCCGGTTCTTGATCTGCACGTCGGCGATCCGTATGGGTTCAAACAGCTTCTTCAGTTTCTCCATCGCGCACGTCCTTTCTGGAATCTCTTCATCACCCACGAAGGCTCAAGCTTCCGGCCTCCTTCATCATCGTTTCGGCTGGCCTCACGTTTGACAATGCCCCCCCACCGCTGCCGTGTGCTGAGGCGTCAGCCGTCCAGGTTGTGGTCTTGTTGTTATATTCGTTGTCGTAATCGTTGTCACAATCGTTTTCCCCATAAGGCGGCGAATCCTCCGTGACACCGAACTCGCGCCTTCCGAGCTTCGTCGACATCGCGACGATCCGGATGAGCATCCGCTTGCCGTTGACGGTTTTGTGAACCATCAAGGACCTCGCAAACGACAAGGGTGTCGTGAATCGCCGCACACTCCACCGCCGACCCTCGGGCAATCTCGAAGAAAGGTCGTCGATCAGCGTCTGTTCCCTTGCCGTTTCCTTCAGCGATGTTCTGCGGAATCGACTGCGATGCACGCAGCAACTGATCGTCGGCGTAACGGTCTACACCCCGAAGACGTTTCGCGAGTCTGTATGCCCACGCAACGTATTCAAGCGAAAGCTGGTAGACATCGAGCTGTTCGTGACCGAAATTCATGGACTTACCAATTTGATTGACCGCTGCGCTGCCGCTTCACCGACAATCAAAGCTGAGGCCACGCTCCGCATCCCCTATCCCTTCAACACGGCTGCATCCGGTGTTTCTGACCGGTCCATTTCGCTCGCGAAATCATACACTATACTGACGCGGCGACTTGACCGCAAGTGGTCTCAACGCGCCACAGGCGATGGCCTTCGGCCACCGCTGGTGAGCCGACTATTCCATGCGCCTTGCCGGGCCCCCTATGCGCCGGGCGTGGGAAACGAACTGCTCCACGGGCCTGCCCTGCATCAGGTCCCAGGCTGGCCGACCCGTGAGGCCCCACCCTCCCATAAAATCCTCCAGCATTCGGGTTTCAATAGGCTCCGGGACCGCCTCTCCCGCGGAAAGATCCACGCGCAACATCGAACCCGCATATCCTGGAATCTGCATGGCCCCTGCCTCCTTTCATGGGGTTTCGGGGAGCCTGAAAAAGTCCATGGTCGTGCGAAAAACGATCTGGGCGAGGGCCTCGGCGGCCATTTTCTTCAGGGACGCGGCCTGCTCCACCGTCTTGCGCACATCTGCGGGACGGGATTCCTGCCCCTGGTAGGAGACAGGACAGTCCGTTTCCACGAGAAGCTGTTCAGTGGGCGCATAGCGCACGGCCTCTTGGTGAGGGGGACTGTAAGCGAGGGCCGGTGTCGCGGAGATGCAATATCCCCTGTCCAGAAGTGCCTTCAATGTGTCCAGGGGGCCGCTGTACCAATGGAAAACCGCCCGGGACACCCCTTGCTCCACGACGGCTTCCAGGGTCCGCTGGTGGCTGTACCTTGCATGCACGATAACAGGCTTGTCCAAAGCCGCGGCCAGGGCCAGGAGTCGGGCGAACACCTCTTTCTGGAGGGCCTTCGGGACCTTTACCCCAAAATCGAGGCCCACCTCTCCGAGCGCCACGCAACGGGAAAGGGAGTGCTCCACGGCCCGGATTTCTTCTTCGACCTTTTCTGCCTTGATTTCCCAAGGGTGGTAGCCTGCGCAGGGGTAAACATAGGACGGGTACCTTTCGGCCAGCTCGAGGGTTGCCCGGTTGGAACGGCTGTCCATGCCCACGGCGATGACGGCGCAGACCCCCTGGCCCCGGGCCTCGTCAAGTGCGGATTCCACGCCGGGAACCCTTTCGAGATGGGCATGCGCGTCTATGAGCTTCATGGCTTCGACTCGGAGGGAAGAGGGTTGGCGGTCTCGGCCGTCGCGCTGACACCCTTGGACCTTCGCCGCAGCGCCCCGAAGGCGCGAATGCCCTGTCGCTTGTCTCTCGGCATCGTATAGCACCTTGAACGGCCATGGGCAACTCGCGCGGTGCCCCGTGTTGACTTGATGCGGAAAAAACTGATAACTGGTTCTCAAGTGCACCGTGGGGTCGGACTCCCCCTCGTGGGACCACGATCCGGCATCAGCCTTTAGCGACGCAGCGAGGAGAAACCATGGCGTCCTTGCCCGATTACGCTGCAAGATCTCAGCTTCTTCGAAGCCGCATCCTGCCCGCCTCCTCTGCATTGATAGTCACCCACGACTATCCGGATCCCGACGCCCTGGCCTCTGGCGCCGGGCTTGCGCAGCTCCTGGCTTTTTGGGGGGTTCCCAGCAGCCTCATCACGTACGGAGGGTTCGTGGGCCGTGCGGAAAACCGCACCATGATACGCCTTCTCGACATCCAGACCGCCCCCTTCATCCTGGTCAATGTGCGTCTTTTTGACCGTATCATCGTCGTGGATGCCGTTCCGGAGGCGGGAAACGTGTCCCTGCCCCCCGAGACCAACGTGGACGCGGTCTTTGACCACCACATGAAGATGCCCGTCGAGCCGGTTTCCTACTTTCACGAAATCCGTCATGATATCGGCGCCACCTCGACCCTGGTAACCCTCTATCTCCTGGCCGCCCACTGCCCCATACCCGCCCGGCTGGCAACGGCGCTCTTTTATGGAATCAAGACAGACACGGGGGGCATGGGACGCGACGCCCATTCGGAAGACCTGGATTGCTACAAGGCGCTTTTCGACCTCATGGATCACAGGCTGCTCGCACGCATCGAGAACCCGGAAAGGGGTATGGAGTTCTTCAGAACGCTTCAACGGGCCACTACCTCCATGGTCCTGTGCGACACGCTCGGCCATGTTCATCTGGGGATGGTGGCGGCCCCCGATTACGTGGCGGAGATGGCGGACCTTTTCCACAGCCTGGAAACCGTGGAGTGGACGGTCTGTTCCGGCACGTTTGAAGACAGCCTCTTTTTTTCCGTGCGTTGCAAGAAAGAAGAAAGCGCGGGGCTCATGGCCAGGAGAATCGCCAGGGCTTCGGGAGGAACGGGGGGCGGGCATGGCAAAATAGGCGCAGGGCGCCTCTCCTTCGATTCCAGAGATGCCGGCAAGGGGCTTGATCGGTTCAAGAAAACCGTGCAAGAAGTCCTGGGAATCGGAGATGTGCCCGAGATCCCCCTTTTGCCCCGTTACTGAGCACAACGGGGCGGACCCATCTACCGGCAGACCGGTTTCGCCGCGTCCGCCTCCCAGGCAATCCCATGGCAGAGATCACTTCCGCCGGCCTCAGTGACGTGGGCCGCAAGAGAAAAGCCAATGAGGATTCTTTTATCGCAGACGACGAACTGGGCCTGTATGTGGTGGCGGACGGAATGGGGGGGCACAAAGCCGGAGAAGTGGCCAGCCGCATAGTGGTGGACACCGTTCGCGGCTATGTGAGGGGGTTTGCGGATCACCCCGCCGCAGAAAAATTCCCCATCGCACATGCCGACCATTCAAGGGATGCCAACCGGCTGCTTTCGGCGATCCACCTTGCCAACCGTCGGGTCTACCGTTCTTCCGTGGAAAAGGAGGCCTATCGGGGCATGGGCAGCACGGTGGCAGCGGTCTATTTCGTAGAAAGCACTCTGATAGCGGCAAACGTGGGCGACAGCCCCATCTACCTGGCCCGTGGGGGGGCCATCGTGCCCCTTTACAAACCGCACACCCTGCTGGCCGAGCACGCCTCCCTGGCCCCTCCCGGTTCCAAACCCCCGGGCAAGAAGTTTGCCCATGTGCTCACCCGCGCCATGGGGGCCAGAGAACAGGTGCGGCCCGATGCGCTCGAACAGCGATGCCTCAAGGATGACATCGTGGTGTTGTGCTCGGACGGCCTCACCGACAAGGTCACTCCGGAGGAAATTCTCCGGGTCGTGAGCGCAAGGCCCCCGGGTAAGGCGTGTCGGGTGCTTGTGGAATTGGCGAACCGTCGTGGCGGGGACGACAACGTGACCGTCCTGGTGCTCCAGGTGGTCGGGGTCCCTGCCCCGGCTCCGCACAACCGTGCCCAAGGCAAGGCGGCAGAAGCATTGTCCGGGCCCGCACGAAGCTCAGGACCGGTCGCCCTGGAATACGACACCGATGACGCATCTTACAGCACCGAGGTCACCGACATAGGCACGGAGGGGGTTTTCATCGCGACAATGGAAGCCTTCTCCATGGGCCAACAGATCACTCTTTACGTCACTCTGGGCCCCCACGCCGGGTCGTTGACACTCACGGGAACGGTGGTCGACCGGACACCCAAGGGTATCCAGGTCAGGTTCGACGAACTGAACGACAAACAACGGAAGGAGTTGGAATCCTTAGCATCCTTCACCGGAAAGGAGAAACTCGATGGAATGGGCTGAGCTGATGGAGAAAAGAAGGGCTGTTCGGGACTTTGAAGACAGGCAGATTCCCCTGGACCTTGTCCAGGAGATTATCGGCGAAAGCGTCAAGGCCCCCAACGCGGGAAATCGGCAAATATGGAGCTTCATCATCGTGAACAACAAAGCACGGATGAAGGAGCTTTCGGATCTCAACAAGCAGACGGTCATCGCCGGCATCGAAAAAAACCCCAATTCTCCCATGAAAGCCTACGAGCAGATGATGCGAAACGAGGCGTACAACGTCTTTTACAACGCCCCCTGTCTCGTCTACATCGTGGGGCCCGCCAAGGCCCCCACGCTCGACGTGGATTGCGCTCTGGCGGCCTCCTATTTCATGCTGGCCGCCACGCAAAGGGGGCTTGGAACCTGCTGGATCGCCCAGGGAGGCTTCATCCGGGACCCGCAGGTGCTCCAGGAGCTCGGGCTGCCCGAGGGCTATCGGCTGACGGCCCCGATCATCCTCGGCTACCCCAAGAGCATTCCCCCAATGCCCGAACGCCTGGGACCAAAGATACTGAAGGTCGTTTCTTGAGCGGGCCTTGATCATCGTTGCTGCCACATCCGACCACTTGCGGCATACGGTCTTTTTGGTGGGCAGTGCCCACTCTAGGAAAGCCTCAATTCCGGCGCGGAGCCAAGCGTGTGAGAATGTGTCGCCCAAGGTGAGGCTGACAGAAAGCGAGACCCGCCCGGCCGGAACGACGACCAAGGCCCTTGAGCACGTGTCTGAAACACTGCTTTCAGGCAGGCCGGGGCTCCTTGAAGCCGGGGGGCGAGAAAAGTGAACGGAATTATCTGACACGCTTTGAGTGGCGTAGTGGATTGGGCGCGGGGACCTTGGATCGGGGGAAGATGGTGGAAGGATGTGGAACATTTACCACATACTAACCCCCATGCCCAGCGCGGGCACAACGAAGCATGAAAACCCGTCTTGCGCTTCCCCTTTGGAACCGGGGGCTTGGAGAAATCTTCATATAAAGGAGGTAAGGGTATGGGAAGGCTGGACGGCAAGGTATCGGTGATCACGGGCGGTGCGGGAGTCATCGGGCTGGCCGCGGGCAAGCTCTTTGCCCGTGAGGGGTCGAAGGTCCTTCTGGTGGACCTCACCGAAGACTCCCTGCGAGAGGCGGTGGCGTCCATCGGAGGTGACGGGGTCAGCCATGTGGTGGCCGATGTCACCGATCCCCACCAGGTGCAACGGTACGTACATACCGCAGTGGAAAGGTACGGGGGCATCGATGTGTTTCTCAACAACGCCGGGATCGAGGGCGTCGTCATGCCCATCATCGAATACCCCCTCGATGTCTTCGACAGGGTCATTGCCGTGAATGTGCGGGGCGTCTGGCTGGGACTCAAGTACGTCATACCGGTCATGGCGGCAAGGGGGGGCGGGAGCATCGTCATCACCTCTTCGGTGGCCGGTGTCATAGGGGCGCCGGGAGTTTCTGCCTATATAACCAGCAAGCATGCCATCATAGGGATGATGCGCACCGCGGCCATGGAGTGCGGCGAGCTGAAGATCCGCGTCAACACCGTCAACCCCTCGCCTGTGGAAAGCCGCATGATGCGTTCCCTGGAAGACGGTTTCGACACGCTCATGAAGGCGCTCAACCCCGAGGAGCCGCAGCAGCCGGCCAAGGAGATGTTGATGGAAAAAATTCCCCTGGGCCGTTACGCGGAGCCGGAGGATGTGGCGAACATCATGCTCTTTCTGGCAAGCGATGAAAGCCGTTTTTGCACCGGCGGCGTGTACATGGTGGACGGAGGCAACACGGTGGGATGAAGGCCGGAAAAGCGGCGGGGTGAAGGGAGGGTACCCCTCACCCCCACATGCGATGGGCTCTTGGGCTACCGAACAGGCGGCGTTCATCCCCTCAGATGCTCCCTGAGCGTTTGGATGTGGCGGTTTTCTTCTTCGATGATCTCCTGGAGGCGGCTCAGGGCGTCCGGTTCTTCCAGGAAAGAGCCGAGCATCTCATAAAAAAGGACGGTGTCCTGTTCAAACTCCACGGCCTTTTCCAAGAGGCGCCCCATGTGTTGCCCCTCCGAAAGATCCGCATCGGCCAGGGAAAAGGCCTGCTCGCCCAGCATTTCCCTCAGGATGGCCCTACCGAGGGCCCGAACCTGTGGGTCCTCGGCGGCTGGCGTCTTCCGCCCCTTGAGCTCGGCGAACCATCGCGCGTGTTGGGCTTCTTCGTCGGCCAGCCACCGAAGAGCGGCGCAGAGGGAAGGGTCCCGGGTTTTCTCCGAGGCACGGCGGTACGTCCGCTCCCCGTTTTCTTCGATCTGAATGGAAAGATCGATGATTTCGTCAATCGAGAACACTTCGGTCGCTCCCCATCGGATTTTGCGGCGAAGGCGGACGGATGCCCCACCGGTCCGCCTCCGCACACAGCGGACCCTTAAGGCACCTGAAGGATCAAGTACCGGGACATCTGCCTGTCCCTGAGAAGGATCAGGACCCTTTTCGATTCGGACGACAGGTCGAGCGCTTCGAAGAAGTCCTGCGTTGTCTTCACGGCCTTGCGGTTGACTTCCATGATCAGCATGCCCTGACGCATCCCCGCTTCCTGTGCCGGACTTCGGGGCTCCACCTCCGTGACGAGGACCCCTTCGCCTGCCTCGTATCCCAATTGCTGTGCCAGCTCGTCGGTGAGATCCTGCACGCTGAACCCCAGTTTCTTCATCGTTTCGCCCCTGCCCATGGTCGCGGGGGCGTCCTTTTCGATGGAGCCGAGCTCCACGGTCAGTTCGTTTCTCTTGCCCTCTCGCAGCACCACCAGGTTCACACGCGTCTTCGGGGCCGTGAGGGCCACCATGTTCCTGAATTGTCCCACGTTCACGACCTTCCTGCCCTCGTACTCCACCACCACATCCCCGCGTTGGATTCCGGCCCGGGCCGCAGGGGAATCCTCGTATACCTGGGACACCAGCACGCCTTCGGTATCTTTCAGACCGAAAGACTCCACGAGCTCCTTGGTAAGGTCTTGGATCCCCACCCCCAGAAAACCCCTGGCTACGCTGCCAGACTCGATGAGCTGCTTTTGGATGGCCTTGACCATGTTGATGGGGATGGCGAACCCTATGCCCATGTAACCCCCGCTCCTGGTGAATATGGCCGAATTGAGCCCCACCGCCTCCCCTCTCATGTTGATGAGGGGCCCCCCTGAGTTTCCGGGATTGATGGCGGCGTCGGTCTGGATGAAATCCTCATAATCGGTGATGCCCATGGAGGTCCTGCCCTTGGCGCTGACCACCCCCACGGTCACCGTGTGGGAAAGTCCGAAGGGATTGCCGATGGCCATCACCCACTCGCCCACCTGGAGGGCATCGGAATCCCCGAGGGCGAGCACTGGCAGGTCTCCGGCTTCGTTGACCTTGATGATGGCCACATCGGACTTCGGATCGGTGCCCACCAGATTCGCGTCGAGCTCTCTGCCGTCGTGCAGACGCACCGAGATCTTGTCCGCCCCCCCCACCACGTGATGGTTCGTCAGGATATAGCCATCCCCCGAAATGATGAACCCCGATCCCCAGCCCCGCTGCTTGTACTCCCTCGGCCGCTGGGGCCGGGGCAACCGATCGCCGAAAAAGCGCCGGAAGAACTCCTCGTTGTACTGGTCGAAAGGATTGTTGAATTCAAAAGGCGCACCGGACCTTCCTGCCTCGACGGTCTGTTCCACCTTTATAAAGACCACGGTGGGAGTCACTTCCCTGGCTATGAGGGTGAATGCCTTGGAGGTTTCCACCAGGGGCGCCAGGTCCTTTTCACCGACGGCCGCCCGTGCCGGCGCCGGCCAGAGAAAAAGACCGATGCCCATCAGGCAACAGGCGACCACAATGGCCAACGATGTTTGTCTAAGTCTCAGACCCATGTCGTTCTCCTTCCAGCTTTCATGTCGCGTTATGCCACCAGCCCCTCGCCCTCCAGGGTCCGGGCCACCTCGTCCAGGCCAAGTGCCTCCAGTTTGGCCCGTGTCTGGAGACCGGTGGCCACATCCCAGCCGCGCAGGGCGTAGTATTCGTCCTTCACCTTCTCGAACTGCTCCCGATCCACCACCAGCCCTTTTCTGGAAAAGGGTTTTCCGTCCTTTCCGGCGACGATGGCCTCCGGGTTACCGAAATCCCCCTTGAGCGGCGTGGTGAAATTGTACTGCTCCAAGACATCGCTTTCCCTGCCTTTTCGCCCTTCCCTGGCATGGATGGCCCTTTGCAGATTGTACACCCTTTCCCCGATCTCGTAGAGGCCCTCCTCGTCGATGTCACGGCCGGTGACGGCGCGGCAAAGCCGGCTCTCGAGCGTGGGGTCTCCCAGGTGGTCTTCGCTGAATCGTGAAAAGGTGATGGGCCAGAGAAAATCGCAAACGATGAGGCTTTCCTTGGCGTATTGTCGATTCTGGATCTTCACCCCTGCCAGGGCCTTGCCCTGGTAGGTGGAGAAATCGGCAGCCTCCTCGCTTCCCCAAAAGCGCTTGCCTATGGACCGCAGCACATCCGACGTGAGGGCGTTGTCCTCCACCCCCAGCTCACGGGCGGCCCATCGCATCCCCAGCACGCTCACTTCGTGGAGAAGCTGGATGGGCAGTCTGGGCTCCATGGCCCAAAAAAGGCCTGTCGTCAGGTACAGCCTTGCGCCGTACACGGGGTTGTAACCGGTTCGGGATATGTAATCCTTTATCAGGGCCTGCGCGTCGGGTCCCAGGGTTTGCGCGGCTTTGTGGGTCCCCTGCGCGAGCAGATCCCCGATGCCCTCCCTCAGGGCCACCTTCTTGACCAGGGTTTCGATGAACTCACGGCTGCCGAGTCTGGAAAAAGGGATGCCCGTCTCGGCCTCGCTGAGCACCCCGGCCTTTTCGCAGCGACTCAGCCACATGATAAGGGTTTCCACCCCGTGGGTGTCCAGCCCGTAGTCGTCGCACAGCTTGTTGGCCACGTAAGGCACATCATTATACTGCCCATAGTATCGGTAGGCCCTGGTTTCATAGAAAACGGAAGACTGGCACATGAACTTGGCCCTTTTGCCCTGGTCGTCAGGATAGGTCACCCGGATGCAACCGCCCGTGCAGTCGTAGCATATCTGGAGATGGAGCTTGTCATGGGGCACCAGCGCCGAAGTGGTGCGAAACTCCCTGGTGGGGGTGCCGGTCAGTTCCAGGACTCGCCTCTTGACAGCCTCCACCGCCGGTCGGTCCGCCACCTCCACCTTCTGGCTCCCCCTCACCGCGATGGCCTTGAGGTTTTTCGACCCCATCACCGAGGCCAGACCGCTCGACCCGCTGGAATCTCCATCGGCGAGGAACGTCGAAAAAACCACCCCGTTCTCGCCGGCAGGGCCCACCGCCACCACCCGGGCCATCTTTCCCAGCTCCTCCTTGAGGGCCTCCCGGCACGCGATGGTACCCATTCCCATCAGGTGGCGGGCGCTTCTGACCTCCACCCCTGCGTCGTGTATCCAGAGGTACACGGGAGCGTCCGACTTGCCGTGGACCACCAGGGCGTCATAGCCCGCGTACTTGAGCTGCGCCCCCCAGGCCCCCCCGATGTTGCAGTAGGAGAACTGGTCGTGAATGGGAGATTTCCCGCACACCTGCCATCGGGAGCCGGAAAAACCGGTGGTGGCGCTCACCGGGCCGGTGGCAAAGATCAGACGGTTCTCCGGATGGAAGGCATCCGCCTTGGAAGGCACCTCCTCCCAGTAGATCTTCGCGGCGAATCCCCTTCCCCCCAGAAAGAGATCGGCGTACCGCTCCGTGGGAACGGTGTGGACAGAACCCGTGGAAAGGTTCACGTTCAAGATATTGCCGGCGTATCCGTTCGAATGAGCCATGGCGGTGACCCTCCTTTCGTGACGTTGTCACCCCGCAAGGAGTGGATAGGCACGTGTCCACCTCGCTCGCTTCGAAGCGGCGGCCCCTCACGGTGCGACGGATTTTGTTTGAAGGGTACCGCACTTTGCCCCCTGCTGACAAGGGGTGTGGGCGGGCACTGGGATCGCCGGACAGGGGCGTGTTGAAGGTCCCACGAGCCGTGGAAATTGGGATCGAGGCACCCAAAATGGGGCGGGAGTTTTTTTCTTGACCCGTATGGAGGCTTCCCCTACACTGCTGTCAAACCTCACCGAAGCAGCATGATTCATAGGGTGATAGGGGTTACATCCTTCTTCTTTCTTTCGGATCTCTTTTCGAACGTGTGGGTGCCTGATCTCGGGAAACTTTTTGGGTTTTTCAGGGTATTTCTGGTTTTGGGGACACCTGCGAGCGATGCTCGCCCGGCCCGTGTCGGGGCCTTCGAGGGATTTCGTACAAATCCATCAACACCCGGGAAGGAGAGGAGAGACCATGAAACGAAAAATCACTTGGCTGACGGTGGGTTTTGCGACCGCGCTGGTCCTGGTCCTTGCCATGGGCCTGCCCGGAAAGGTCATGTCTTCCCAAAACGAACCGAAACGCGGCGGATGGATCACCATCTGCTACCCCACTTCGCTGGGGGAGGGCTGGGACCCGGTGCACGCAGGAAGGTACACCCATCTGCACCCTGTGCTTCTCTGCCTCAAGCGTGGGGATTTTTACAGGGGACCGGGGGGCTCCAACGAAACGCCCTTCCTTTATCCGACCATCGAGCCCCATGAGTTCTGCACCAGGGGGCTTGCCAAGAGCTGGGAGATCACAGCGCCCGACACCGTCCGGTATCATCTCAACGAGGGGGTCCGGTGGCACGACCAGGAGCCCATGAACGGCAGGGAGGTCACGGCCGAAGACATCGTGTGGGGCTACCAGCGGCTGCTCGATGTCAAGGATTCGGGTCTGGGGGTGATGAAGGCCAGGCCCGTTTCCATGAAGGCGGTTGACAAGTACACCTTCGAATGGACCCTGGCCCAGCCGGACATGCGCACCGCCTTCACCATAGACGACTGGTACCGCATCAGTCCCCGTCAAGTGGTGGAAAAACACGGCAGCATGGACGACTGGAAGACGGTGGTGGGCAACGGTCCCTTCATGATCAAGGAGTATATTGCCGGAAGCAAGATCGAGTACGTGAAAAACCCCAAGTACTGGGAGACGGATCGGGAAGGAAGGCCCGTCCCCTTTATCGACGGCTTCACCGCTCTGATCATCACCGACCCCTCCACGCGATTGGCCGCCCTGCGCACGGGCAAAATCGACCTGTATCCCCAGGTTCCCTGGAGGGATGCCGAGGAGCTGATGAAAAGCAATCCCGAGCTCAAGACCACCGGCGGTTATCCGTGGATCAGCCAGAAGGTGCAGATGAACGTGAAGGAGGGGATCTTTTCCGACCTGCGTCTGCGCCGGGCCATGGTCATGGCCATCGACCACCAGGCCATCGTGAAAGATTACCACAAGGGCAACTCGGTCATCATCCCCTCTTCCATGTTCGCGCCGAGCGACAAGTACTTCCTGTCCCTGGAGGACTATACGCCCGAGGCCCGGGAGCTGTTCGAATACCATCCGGAAAAGGCGAAGAAACTCCTGGCCGAAGCGGGCTATCCCAACGGTTTCAAGACCCAGATAGAGGTGATGCAACTGCACGCCGACCTCGCCTCCCTGCTGGTGGCCATGTGGTCCCAGGTGGGCATCAATGTGGAAATAAAGGTCCTGGAGCCGGCGGCCTTCGTCTCCCGGCTCTACGGGATGAAGCTCGGTCTCTTCCTTCTCAACGGAGAGCAGCAGGGCCCGCGGCGCGAATCGTGGAGGTGGACGCCACACGGGGCATGGAATTTCTCCCAGGTCTTCGATCCGAAGCTCGAAGCCCTTTATGACGTGGCCACCGCGGAGAAGGACAGGGCCGGATGGGGCAAGGAGTGGCAGGAGGTGACCAAGTACATCGTCGCCCAGGTGTACGAGCACCAGGTGCCCGGCCCCAACGTTTACAATTTCTGGCACCCGTGGGTGAAAAACTATCACGGGGAGTTTACCATGTCGAGCACGGATTATTTCGGGTTCCTGCCGTATATCTGGGTCGACAAGGGTTAGAACTTCAGGCCTCCATCATCGCTTCGGCCGGTTTCCTGTACTCCCTCTCCCGTCGTGGGAGAGGGTTGGCGTGATGAGGAAACAATGTGGCCGGAACGATGATCAGGGCCGAAATTGAAAATGGAGGCCCCGCCTTTTCTGAAAAGGTCGGGCGGTGAACCAACGGGGCTGAAAAATCCATGCGTGCTTACATAATAAGGCGACTCCTGCTGATGATCCCCACCTTCCTTCTGGTGACCATCACCGTCTTTTTCTCGGTCCGGTTCATTCCGGGCAGCGTGATCGACCAGATGATCTCGGAAATGGGAGCTTCGGGCGGAGGAATGGACGCCACACGGGCCCAGCTCGAAGCGGCCCTGGGGCTCGATGCGCCCGTACACGTCCAATACCTGCGATATATGGGGGGGCTGCTGCGGGGCGACCTGGGGAAATCCCTCTGGACCGGTGTGCCCGTCACCAAGGAAATAGTGGACCGGCTCCCCGTGACCGCGGAGCTCGGGATCCTGGCCCTGGTGATCGGCCTGCTGATAGCCCTTCCCATAGGCGTCTATTCGGCCATGCGGCAGGACACGGCAGGAGACTACTTCGGTCGGACCATCGCCATCTTATTCATTTCCGTCCCCGGTTTCTGGATCGGCACCATGGTGGTGGTATACCCCTCCATCTGGTTCAACTGGTCGCCGCCGGTACAGTACATCCCCTTTCTGGACAACCCCTGGGGCAATTTCAAGCAGTTCATCCTTCCAGCCGTCATACTGGGCATGGTCCTTTCCGGGGGAACCATGCGCATGACCCGAACCATGATGCTGGAGGTTCTCCGGCAGGATTACATCAGAACCGCCTGGGAGAAGGGACTCACCGAAAGGGCCGTGGTGGTGAAGCACGCCCTGAAGAACGCCATGATTCCTGTGGTGAGCATCGTGGGAACCTACGTTCCCATAGTGATCGCCGGGGCGGTGATCATCGAGCAGATCTTCGTCCTGCCGGGCACGGGGCTTCTGCTGGTGGAAGCCCTGAACAAGAGGGACTACTCCATCATTGCCGGGATAAACATATTCACGGCTGCCGTGGTGATCGTGATCAACCTGGTGGTGGATCTCGTGTACTGTGCGCTGGACCCGAGGGTGCAGTACACGTAAACGGGCTGCACGGATAGGGGAACAGGACAAGGAATGGCCGGATTCTTGAAAAACGTTTTCCGCAGACTGAAAAAAAAGCGCTGGAGACACACGCTTCTTGGCGGTCTCGTCGTCAGACTGATCAAGGAGAAGCCCTTGGGGCTTATCGGGGGGATCATCGTTGTCGTGCTGTTTCTGGTGGGTGTCCTTGCCGATGTGATGGCGCCCTTCGGGTACAACCAAATACACCTGCGCGACACGTTCGATCCTCCCTCGGCCAAGTACCTTCTCGGAACGGACCACATGGGCCGGTGCCTCCTGAGCCGGGTGATTTACGGGGCCCGGATCTCCATGTACGTGGGCCTGGCCGTTTCGGTGTTGTCCTCCTTGATAGCCACCGTCATCGGTCTTGTCTCGGGATTTTTCGGCGGCAAGCTCGATATGACCATTCAACGTTTCGTGGACGCATGGATGAGCTTTCCGCCTCTTTTCATCATCCTGGCCGTCATGGCCATCTTGGGGCCGGGGCTCATCCAGGTCATCGTGGTGCTCGGGGTGCTTTACGGCGTGTCCACCTCCCGCATCGTGAGAAGCTCCGTCATAGGGGTCAAGGAGAACGCTTACGTGGAGGCGGCAAGGTCCGTCGGCGCCTCCACCAACAGGGTCCTCGTGCGCCATATCCTGCCCAACGTGACCGCACCCATCATCGTGCTTTTCACCATCGTGATGGGCGCTGCCATCATAGCCGAAGCCAGCATCAGCTTCCTGGGCTTCGGCATCCCTCCCCCGGCTCCCAGTTGGGGCGGGATGCTGAGCGGCAGCGGCCGCCAGTACATGCTCACCGCCCCGTGGATGGCCTTGTGGCCCGGTCTGGCTCTGGCCATCGTGGTGTACGGCATCAACATGCTGGGAGATGCCGTGAGGGACATCCTGGATCCCAGGCTGCGGGGCAGCTCGGCCCGTTACGGGGGGGTGAAGCAGGAGAAGAAAGGCAAGAAGAAGGGGCTTCGATAGGAAAAACAAGCGTCGGACAGAACAGCAACTTCCGGGCGACCTGCGAGGTTTCGCAGGCCGCCCGTCTTTTCAGTGGCAAGGAGTCCGGGTACGCCCATTGAATCAGCCGAGGGCCATTTTCAGGAAGTTTTGCGCAATCCTTGGGGGATGGGTCCTGCTTGTGCTCGTGGCGCCCGCCGCGGGGTCGGAGCTCACCGCTACGCCAACAGTCGGTTACAATGGCCTGTTTCCGATCCATAAATGGGTTCCTTTCCATGTTCTTGTGGAAAACAGGGGCAGGGACCTGGGAGGCACCCTGGAGGTGGCGGCCACATCGGGCAGCGAATACTTCCGTAATGTTCGTACCACGACCTACGCAATCCCCGTGGAGCTTGCTGCGGGCGCCAGGAAACGGTACCGTCTGACCATACGGCTCGATTCCTTCGTGCACCCCCTCCAGGTCCGTTTGACAAGCGAAGGCGAAACGGTGTTCCTCCAGACCCTGGATCTGCGGGCACACCACAGCGAAGCGCCCCTTGCCCTGGTTCTCGACGAAAGGCTTTCCCTCGATTTTCTCCCGGCCGCCCGCCGCAGGATGCGGCCGGTGTACCTGCACGGGGAGCTTTTCCCGGACACATGGTACGCCTACGACGGGGCCGCGGTGGTCGTCTCCAACGCCCCGGCCCTCAAGAACCTCAGCCAGGCGCAGTTCAGCGCCTTGCGGCAGTGGATCGAGGCCGGCGGATACTGTGTGGTATCCGGGGACATACGGTTCTCCGCCTATCAGGAGCCGAGGATTTCCCAGATACTGCCCGTGGAGGTGACCGGGCTGCACGAATGCGGCGCCCTGCCCTCCCTGAAGGAATTCTGTGGTCACGAAATGACTTCGCCGCGCGCTTTTATCCTGCTTCGATCGCGCCTTGCCACCGGCACAGTCCTCGTCCACGAAGGGGGCCTGCCCATCATGGCCTACAGGGACATGGGGCGCGGAAGGGTCCTCTTCCTCGCCTTCGATCACGGAATGCCCCCCTTTTCCGGATGGAACGGCAAGATCGACCTGTGGGACCGGATCCTCGACAACGGCCCGGAGAAAGAAAGGCCCTTGTCCGAGCCGGAGTTGCTTCCCTTCGCCGGTGAGAGAAGCTCCCTGCGATTTCCGTCGCGTCCGACCCTGGCTTGGTTCCTGGGGGTATACTGCCTGTCGGTGTACGGTGCCCTCAGGCACCTTCGTCACAGGCAGACGCGACGACACACGGCGCTCTTGCCCCTTCTGGGGTCGGTGGCTTTCCTCTGCCTGGCGGCCCATCATCTTTTCTCCGGAAGCTGGAGGGGACAGGACCCTTTCTTCGAGGGCTTCGCCCACGTTCGGAGCGCAGGGGGAGACCATGTGGCAAAGGCCCATTATCGTTTCGGCCTCTGGTCCCCCTCCGGGGGAACCTGGGGCATCGCACTGGATCCTCCGGGACGGCCCCTCGTGGCGCTCGCCGACGGTTCCCGACCTTTCATGAGGCCCTTTGACTTTGTGTTGACGGAAAAAGAAAAGGGCCAGCAGATCCAGGTGGCGCTGGATGGTTGGTCTCCCGGTCTCTTCGAGGCAACGCAGTGGATAGACCTTCCGCTCAAGGCACGGGCGGCTCTTGACTCCACCGGTCTTGTGGTTCAGGTGGAAAACCCGACGGCTTATCCTCTGAAGGACTGCCGGGTTGTCTGGAAAGAGCGTCTCTTCTCCTTGGGCGACGTGGCCGCGGGGGCCAGGGCGATCAAGAGGTTCCCAGTGCCCCAGGCTGCAAGGGATCGGACCATTCGATCCGACAGCCCGGGCACCGGACCGGGTGTAAGGCCCGCCGCACCTGCCACCCCGGTGGAGGAAGCCGTGCGGGCCCTTGGCCTGCGCCCCCCGCCCGGGCAGGACGAGGCGATCTTGCTCGCCTGGTCTGACCGTGACATAATTCCCACACATCTTGTGGGCCGCGGGGCCGCTCTTGGAAAAGGAAGCCTCTTCGAGGTAACGATGACCGTCGACCGCTGAGAGCGTGTCTATAGATTGTTTTCAAGGAGGCCGGACCTGCTTGGAGCCGGGGGACAGCCGGCGGTTTCCTTTGCAGTCGGCCAAGCTCGGAGTCAGGAGCCCGTAAAAAGACGAACAGGGTCTCCACTTTCCACCGGGGGTGAGGGGCCGGTGGGGTTTGGAAGCTTCTTCCCGCCCCGGAGTCGCTGTTGTTCTCGAGGGACTTTGGACGCCTCAAGAAGCGTCCCGATTGCAGAGAAACGCGCCGCCCGAACATGTGTCGGGAAAGCGGATGGAGTTCTCAGACACCTTCTGAGGGAAAGGCACCCTGGCAACGGTGAGCCCCGAATCAGCCGGCGCAGAATCCGAAGACACCTGGGACGACGAGGACCGTTCCCTGTCGGCCCTTTTTTCAGGCAGAGGGCTGTCCGCGGCCTTCGAACTGGTCTGGATCATGGCCCTTGTCCTGTTGGTCTTCTGGCCCGATCGGGACATCGGGCCTTACCTGAAAAGGCAAAGCCCCCCCCTGGTGTGTCTGGGGACATTCGTATCGGCTGCCCTGATGCTTGCTTACGTAAACTTTCGCTGGGGTGCCGGGGAGTTCGCCCGGTTGGATCCTTTTGCTGCCTTCGAAAAGACGCGCCGGCTTTTCTACGAAGAGACCCGCCCTTTTCTCCTGTGCGGTCTGCCGCGGTTTGCGGGGCACGTGCTCTTTCTCACCGGTTTGTGTTTGCCCCTTTTCATCGCCTCCGCCGGCGTCTGCGGGGTCACCCCCCCCGTTTTCGCCAGGTGCCTGTCGGTGGTGATGGGTGCGTCCCTGGTGGCGCGCCTGCTGGGATGCGTGCTCCAACTCTGGCTTTCCGGTCACCTCTGGCTGAAGTACTACCTGGGAAGGCTCCTCCTGATCGTGTTCCTTTTCGCGGCAGACCTGGCGGTGCCCGGAGTCAGTCCGGTCTTTTCCCTGTATTCCCTGCAAAGGGACGGGGCAGGGTACGGCCGTCACATGATGCTGCAAGGCGGGGCACTGATCCTGTTGACCCTGGCGGCCCACATCACGGTGGCACACCGTTGCCGGAAAAAGGGGAGTTCATGACCACTCCGAGGGAGGACTTCCTCTCGCAGATGGCGGCCTTTCGCAGCCGCTGGGTTCGCCGCTGCGTCGCACAGGTGGCGGCCGATACCCTGCTTTTCAGCCTCGTTTTGAATGCGGCCGCGCTCTTGGGGCGGCGGTGGGGGGTCCCGTTGGGCAGCGGGGCAGCTCTCCAGGTACTGCTGGCACTGCTTGCCCTTTCTCTATCCCTCCTGCTGAGGATCCGTTTTCAAAGGCCCCTTTCCTTCACACTGGCCCGGATCGATCTGGAGAAACGGCTCAACGAGCTTCTGAGCACGGCCTACGAGTGCGTGGGACGGCACCGGGGATCTGTGTTTGTGGATCGCCTGGCGAGGGAGGCGTCGAGGGTCCTTCGCACGACCGATCTGACCGGGTATCTGTCAAGGAGCATGGCCCGCAGGCTTGCACTGATTGTCCTGTCCGCACTCGTTCTGCTGGTAGTGGCGTCAAGAGGCCCGGTATCTCCGGGTCCCCGCTTCCCACAGGGGATCCATTCCATCGAAAAGGGGATTGAAGCAGAAATCCCCGAGACCGAAGAGCTCGGGAAAAGCCCTCTGGCCCGTGCTCCCGAGCCGGAAAAAGAGACCGCTTCCAGGAAGATGGAGGAAAAGGAGGAACAAGGACGCCGTCGCCCCATCGAGGCAGGAAACGACCTGGGATCTGTCAGGCAACCCTTTGATCAGGCGGCCGAGCCGCAGGCACAGGACTCCCAATCCATCGCCGGGGAGCCTTCCCTCAAGACCCTGGAAAGCGTTCCCATGCCGGGACCCGATGCCACGGGCGCCTCCGCGGCCCCCGGGGAACTGTTGGCAAAGGCCGAAGCCCTCTCGGAAGCCACCCCTGGGGGAGGGGACCCGGAGGCCGTGGCGCTGACAATGGACCGGAGCGTGGAGACGGGGCAGACCGCCGTAATGAGCGCGGAAACGGCTCCTTCCCCCACGCCCTCCGGGCCCCGGGGGCAGGGCAAGGGGAGCCCGAGTCCCGGCAGGCCGTCGGAGGGGAGCGAGAAAGGCCCCAACGGATCCCCGGGCGAAGGAACGTCGGGAACGGACAGCGGAAACGGAGGGCAGGAGGCCGGGACTTCCCACGTCGCCGGCCGGGAAAAGGACGCGGGACGGCCAGGCCCTTCCCAGGATGTCAAGGGATCGCCCCAACCTCCCGTGACGGTGCCCTTTCCCAGCGGCCCCGGAGTGCGTTACAGCCTCCTTGTCCGCTCTCTTCCCATGGTGGACAAGGCAGGAGGCGAGCCGGAGCAGCTCGCGGTCTTTTTTACCAGGGAGATGGAAACGGTACTGGCCGACGAGAAGATCCCGTGGAATTACAGGGAGTACATCAAGAGGTACTTTCTGTCCTTGGGGGTAGAAAGGCAAGCGTTGGAGCCATGAAAGAAAGTCGTATGGAACCCGAAATGGTGGGGCCCCTGTTTCAGGCCGTCAGTGAAGAGCTGTCCAAGAGCATCGTGGGACAGCGTGCCCTCATAGAGGGGGTCTTTGTCTGCATGATGTGCGCAGGGCATGCGCTGATCGAAGGGGTTCCGGGAGTGGGAAAGACCCTCGTGGTCAAATCCCTCAGCCAGGTGCTCGACCTGAAATATACCCGGATCCAGTTCACCCCGGATCTGATGCCGGCCGATATTCTGGGCACCAACGTGCTCATGCAGGACGAGCGCGGTATGCGGCACTTCGAGTTCCAGAAAGGACCCATCTTCGGGCAGGTGGTTCTGGCCGACGAAATCAATCGCGCCACCCCCAAGACCCAGTCGGCCCTCCTGGAAGCCATGCAGGAGGGGAAGGTGACCGTTTTCGGGACCGAGTATGCCTTGGATCCTCCCTTCATCGTTCTGGCCACCCAGAATCCCATCGAGATGGAGGGGACCTACCCCTTGCCCGAAGCCCAGATCGATCGTTTCTTTTTCAAGCTCCTCGTGGAGTTTCCAGACGCGTTCCATCTCGGGCAGATCGTCGACAAGACCACCCAAGACGATACTGAGGGGCTGAAAAAGGTCCTGGGTGCCGAGGAGATCCTGGAGATGCGCAGGCTGGTGCGGCAGGTTCCCATCGCCTCCCACGTGAGGGATTATGCCATCCGGCTGGTCCTGGCCACCCATCCTAAGGAGAAGCAAGGAACCGAAATGACGAAAAAATACGTTCGCTACGGTTCAAGCCCCCGGGGGGTCCAGAGCCTGGTGCTCGCCGCGAAGGCCAGAGCTTTGCTCCAGGGCAGGTACAACGTTGCCTTCGAGGACATAAAGATCGTGGTCCTGGGCAGTCTCAGGCACCGTATCCTATTGAATTTCCGTGGGGAAGCCGAAGGCATCCAGCCCGAGGACATCCTGAAGGACGTGCTGGCGAGGACCCCCACACTGCAGGGGTGAGGAAAGGATCCTCCATGTCCGCGGATGAGCGCATCGAGGATTTTCTCGATGAAGCGTTTCTCAGAAAACTCGAGATGCTCAAGGTCTTGGCCCGGCGTGGTGTCAAGGGCCCCTTGAGGGGCCGGCACCCGGCCGTCCGAACGGGGGCCAGCCTGGAGTTTCTGGATTATCGTAATTATCAGCCCGGTGACGATTTACGGTACGTGGACTGGAACGCCTACGGAAGGCTGGACAGGCTGTTTCTCAAGCTTTTCAGGGAAGAGGAGGATCTGACCGTGCACCTTCTTCTCGACATGAGCCTGTCCATGGCATTCGGCACCCCCCGAAAATCGACCTACGCGAAGAGAGTCGCCGCCTCGGTGGGCTACATCGCCCTTGCCAACCTGGACCGGGTGGGGATCACCTCCTTTTCCGATTCTCTGGGCGATTCCCTTTCTCCCGTGAGGGGGAAGCACCAGTATCTCACTCTGCTGCGGTACCTGGTCGGGGTGGAGCCTTCGGGCAAGACGCGCTTCAACGGCTGCTGCCGGCAGTACGCTTCCCTGTGCAAGCGGCCCGGAGCGGCTGTGGTGATAACCGATCTGCTCGACCCCGAGGGGTTCATGGAAGGTCTGGACGCCCTGCGCTACAGGAAATTCGACATAAGCCTCATCCAGGTGCTCGACCCCCTCGAAAGGCATCCTTCCCTCGAGGGATACTTGAGGCTGCGCGAGGTGGAAACAGGGGAAATGAGGCGGCTGGTCGTGGACGGTGCCCTCCAGGAGCATTACGTGAGGAGTTTCGAGGGGTTTCTGGGCCGGATTCGGGATTATTGCCGCCACTACGGGATCGACTACCATCTGGCGGAGACCGCCGTCGCCTTCGAGGATTTCCTCATGGAGTACGTACGGCAGGGAACCTTTTTCCACTGATCATCCATCGGACATGAATCTTGCCAACCCATATGCGCTGCTCCTTCTCGGTCTGGTTCCCGTCATCCTCCTGATACACAGCTTGAAGCCGAAACCGCAGCAGCTCCCCACCACGACCCTTTTCCTGTGGCGTGAGGCGCTTCGGGAAAGGGGAGGAGGCCTGCGTCTGGGTCGCTTTCTCCGGAATCTGCCCCTCATGCTGCAAGTGGCGTTCGTCGTTCTCGCCGCCGCCGCCCTGGCCGATCCGTTCTTCACCGCACCCAGGCAGTCGGAGGCAGATGTGATCGTGGTTCTGGATGCGAGCGCCAGCATGAAGGCCCGGGGACCGGAGGGAACCCGGTTCGAAGCGGCAAGGGAAAAGGCCCTTGCCATCGTGGACGGGCTGGCCCGGGGCAAGAAGATGCTCCTTGTGGAGGCCGCAGGAATACCGCGGCTCCGGTGCCCTTTCACCACGGACAGGGACCGTCTCCGCAAGGCCCTGGAAGCCGTGGAGGCCACCGATGTTCCGGGAGATCTCGAAAGGGCGCTTTACATGGCCCTTTCCTTCGCCGATCCGGTACGCAGGGACACGCTGGTGTGCATCACGGACGGGGCCGATGAAGGCATCCACAGGCTCCTGCCTTTGCACCCGAGGATAAGGCCCGTTATCGTGTCGGGCGGTACGAAAAACGTGGGCATCACCCGGTTTGCATTCCGACGGCAGCTCGAACACGAAGACCGTTACGAGATCCTCGTGGAGATCAGAAACTACGACCCCGTCCCGGTGCTCTGCCCTTTGCGCATCTCCCTGGACGGGGTGCCCCTGGTAACCCGGACCGTCCCGTTGAAGGGTGAGGAGAAAAGGCGGCTCATCTTTCCCTATTCGGGTCTGATCGCCGGCACCGCGGAAGCCCTGCTGGAGACGGGGGACGACTTTCCCACAGACGACAAGGCGTACGCGGTGCTCACCGGTTCCAAGGACATCTGGGTCCTGCTTGTGACCGAAGGCAATTTCTTTCTGGAAAGGCTTCTTGCTTCCTACCCCAATGTGATGGTCAATTCGGTCCACGAAATCATCGACTCGTCGTGGGCCGAGCAAACACGGGGCCACGACGTGGTCATCCTGGACCGCAAGGAGCCCCCCCCCAGCGAGTACGGCAATTTCCTCTGCATCGAAACGACGGCACCGTTTTTACCCCTCGAGAGCGTGGGCCGGGTCCGTTCGCCCGTACTGCTGGACTGGGACCGCACCAGTCCTCTGACCAGGGGACTCGATCTTTCCGGTCTCAGAATCGCAGAGGCCATGGAGGTGAAGGTAAAAGAACCCCTCAGTCCTCTCATGGAGTCCAGGGAGACGGGCCTGATGTATGCCTACGAGAAAGGGGCCTTGCGGGCCGTCTTCATGGGCTTTGATCTGGGGGCTTCCGACCTGCCCCTGCGTGTGGCCTTTCCCGTGTTGATGAGCAATCTGTTCCACTGGCTCTACCCCCACAAGCTGCGCGCTGGCACCCATCAAGTCCAGGCCGACCAGCCCTTTCCCATCTATCTGGAGCCCGGCACGGAGGAGTTTTTCGTTCGCGGGCCCCAGGGAAAATGGAGGAGGTTTGCCGCGGACCGGAACCCTTATATTTATGGGGACACGGATAAGGCAGGCCTTTACGTGATACGGGAAGGACGGAGGCAACGCCAATTCGCCGTCAACCTGCTGGACGAAACCGAATCGGGAATCGTGCCGACGAAAACCTTGGAAGCCCAAACCGGGCAGACCGATGCCGGCCCCCAAACGGTACGGGTCCGCCTGCCGCTGTGGCCTTACCTGCTGCTCCTGGGCACGGCCCTCTTGCTGGCGGAGTGGCACGCCTGGTGGAAAAAACGGTAGCCGAATGGATATCGCGCTGACACGGCCGTATTTCGCAGCCCTGTGGATGGCGATCCCGGTCATCTGGGTCCTCATGGGCCGCCGCAGACCGTGGAGAAACGCCTTGGCAGGCGCCCTGAGAACTGCGGTGGTTCTGCTGCTGGGGCTGGCACTGTGCCAGCCGATGACCGTCGAGGATTCGGACCGTGTGAACTGCATTTTCTGCCTCGATGTTTCCGACAGCGTCCCCGAGGCCGAAAGGAGCAGGGCCATGACCATCATGGGACAGGCTTCGGCGGCAATGGGGGACGGAGACAGCGCGGGACTCATCGTTTTCGGTGAGCAGGCCTCCATGGAAATCTCCCTTACAAAGGATTTCCGTCCCGATAAGATCCTGTCCAGCGTGGGCACGGACTTCACCGACATATCCAAGGCCGTGGAAAGGGCCGCTGCCTGCTTTCCCGAAAGGGGACACAACCGGATCGTGCTTTTTTCCGACGGCAACGAGAACCTCGGAAAGGCCGTGGAGGCGGCGCATCTGGCGTACTCTCTGGGGATCGAGATGGTCGTGGTCCCCCTTGAATCGTGGTACCGGGGCTCTGAGGTCTTCGTGGAGCGCTTGTGGACCCCTCCGGAGGTGGCCGTGGACACGCCTTTCGATGTGCGGCTCACGGTCCTGAGCACCACGGAGGGCCCGGCGGAGATAGTCCTTTTCAGGGACAGAGGTCTCGTGGCCCGTCGGTCGGCGGACCTTGCGAAAGGAAAGAATGTCTTCCGATTTGCGGACACGGTGTCCCAGCCGGGCCTCCATCTTTTCAAGGCGGTGGTCAATGCCCCCCAGGACAGTACTCTAGAGAACAACCTGGGGCTTTCTTTCACCCGGGGCGCCACAAGGCCGCAGGTTCTCTATGTGGCCGGCGCCCGGGATGCAGACAGTCCCTTGCCCCGTGCCTTGCAGGAGCAGGGTCTTTCGGTGGTGCGGCTGCAGATACAAGACCTGACCCCTTCCATGCAGCGCCTCCTCGATTACAGCGCCGTTATCCTGGACGATGTTCCCGCCTCGAGTTTTTCCCTGGAGGCCATGAACGACCTGGAAAAATACGTCAGAGACACCGGTGGGGGGCTCGTCATGGTGGGGGGGGACAGGAGCTTTGGAGCCGGGCAATATCTTGCCACCGCGGTGGAGCGCGCCCTTCCCGTTTTCATGGAGGCGCCGGCCAGGCTGGAGTTTCCGGGCAACTGCCTGGTGCTGGTGCTCGACAAGTCGGCGAGCATGAGCGGATATCTCAAGGGGACCAGCAAGATGGAGGGCGCCAAGACCGCAGCCTTCTCTTCGGTGGAGCTCCTCAACCCCTTCGACAGGGTCGGTATACTCGCCTTTGACGTGGAGCTGCGATGGATCGTTCCCCTCACGGACGCCCACAACCGAAAGCAGGTGGCCGATGCCCTTTCGGCCCTCAGCCCGGGAGGGGGAACCGATCTGTTTGTGGGCCTGCAAGAAGCCTTCCGGGTCCTCAGGCAGGTCAGGGCAGCCAGAAAGCACGTCATTGCCCTTTCCGACGGATTGACCCTCGAGGCGGGTTTCGAGGACCTCGTCGGTGCCATGCGCGAGGCCAACATAACCGTTTCCACCGTCGCCATCGGCAGTGATGCGGACAGGCAGCTCATGGGCCGAATCGCCGATTGGGGCGGGGGAAGAAGCTACTACGCGGACGACGCGGCCAACATTCCCAGGATATTTGCCGGGGAGACGAAGGTGGCGACCAGCAGGCTGATCGCCGAGGCGGAGATGGAAACACGGCAGGTGGCCGATGGACAGATGATCGCCGGGTTCGGCCCCGATGGTTTTCCGCCGGTCAGAGGCATTGTCCGCACCTATCCCAAGCCGGGCAGTCAGACCCTGCTGGAAACCGATGAAGGCCCCCTGTTGGTGGCCTGGCAGTACGGTCTGGGAAGGAGCGTGGCCTACACGTCGGACCTCGGGCCCCGGTGGGGAAGTCCGTGGGTATTGTGGCCTCACTACGGTAAGTTCGTCTCCCAGATGGTCCGGTGGGCCAGCAGAAAGGATAACCCCCGCAACCTGACGGTCGAGGTGATAAGCGGGGCAGGGCAGGGCTGGTTCACCGTGGACGTGAGCGACGATGCCCATCGGTTCGTCAACGGGCTCGATCTGAACCTCACCGTGGTGGGGCCATCGAAGGATACCTCGTCCTTTCCCCTCGAACAGACGGCCCCCGGGACTTACGAGGGAGGCTTTCCTGCGCGGGGGACAGGAGAATACTTTTTGACCCTTTCCGGCCGGGACGGCGATGTGCCCATGGAACCACGCAGCTATGGACACGCCATCGCCTACACGGCGGAATACACGGCCACCGACCCGGACCTGGGTTTTCTGGAGAGGGTCGCCGCGGTCACGGGGGGAAAGGTGGCGGTCTCCCCCGTCGTGCCGGAGGAGCTTTTCCGGTCCCCCCGTCCGCTGAAACAATACGGGGACCCGTTGTGGCCCCACGCGGCGGTGCTGTCCCTCTTCCTGCTCGTGCTGGATGTGGCGGTGCGAAAAATAGCGGTTTTGCGGCAGCAGGCCTCGGGGGCCCCGTGATGCAGGAAATCCATTCCTGTTCTTGACACCCGGGGAAGATCCTGACATATTTCCCCGCGTCGCCGATCCTGCTGCGGAATGGTTCTTTTCGGCGGCCCGCATTCCTGTCCGTGCAGGGCTCGAACGTGGAATCGGTCGCCTGGTTGCTTTGTTTGCCAGGGCGCACGGGCGGTGCTCCTTTGCAGTTGTCCGAAGGGGCCGTGGCCACTGGTTCGAGAAATTCGAGCTTGCTCCCCTCAACGGTGTCATCGTCCAGGCTCCGAGCGCCAACAGGACCCTGGAAGACTATTGAGAGTCTGGCGAGTTGGGACCTCCGGCGAAAAAGGAGGTCCGGTTGATCCAAGAGCGTGCCTGAAAATGGGTTTGTGGGAGGCCGGGGCTCCTTGGAGCCTGGGGCAGTGCGGCAGTTTGCTCCGCAATCGGCCCGAACTCGGAGTCAAAGCCTTTAAGGACGAATAGGGTCTCGATCTCTAAGGGGTGTGAGTCGCCCCGTGGCGTTTGGATGCCCTGTGGTTGGGGGGAGTTGCCGTTGGTCGAAACGGGCTTTGACCTCCTCAAACAGCGTTCTGATTGCAGAGAAGACCGCCACCCCCGACTTCGCGGGGAAGGCGGAGGGAGTCTTCGGACATGCTCTTTAAGGACAGTGGTCAGTGGTGGATTCGGTGAGTTGCCGGCGCGGTGAAAGGGATGGGTAAATGAAGATCCAGGTTTGCTATGATGGTTCCGAGGCGGCCAAGAAGGCTCTGGCGGTGGCCAAGACGCATGCCAAAACCTTCAAGGGCGTGGTGCACATTGTCACTTCCCTCGAAGAGGGTGTCAAGGAGGACTCGGGCCCAAAGGCTTCGGAAAGGGTGTGGGAGGACGTGGAAGACGCGCAGCGCAAGCTGGATGAGGTACGCGCGCTGTTCGAGCAGCAGGGCCTTTCCTGCCAGACCCACGTTTCGGTGCGGGGACTGACCCCGGGCGAGGACCTGGTGCAGTTTGCCAGGGACAACAACATCGACGAGATCATCATCGGGGTCGAAAGAAAGTCCAAACTCGGCAAGCTGCTTTTCGGTTCCACGGCACAGTTTGTGATTCTGGAAGCGCCCTGTCCCGTTCTTACGGTCAAGTGAGGCGCTCACCATGACGGATGGGTTTCCGTTGCGCCGCGCGTCTTACCCAGGCCAGACATGGCACCCCGTGGCGTGGCGTGCTCGCCTCACCGGCGTTTCGGTGCGCGGTTCTTGAGGGGTTTCAAAAGGGACGATTGTCAGAAGGGAAGAGCAAGAAATGCCAGTGAAGCGCACCGATTGTACGTCGAGTAGCATTTTGACCCCTAAGGCCGCCAAGAGCCTTTTGAGCAAGGCAATGCAAGGTGCTCGATGATAGAAGCCGCAAACCTGACCAAGTACTACGGCAATCACCTGGCCATTGAAAACGTGAGCTTCAAGGTGGAAAAGGGCGAGGTAGTGGGATTTCTCGGCCCGAACGGGGCAGGCAAAACCACCACCATGCGCATCCTGACCGGTTTCATCCCCTCCAGCTCCGGCAGCGCCCGCGTGGCGGGCTACGATGTGCAGACCCAGTCCCTTGAGGCAAGGCGACGCATCGGCTATCTTCCGGAATCGGTCCCCCTTTACCGCGACATGACGGTCCGCTCCTACCTGCGATTCCTCGCCAAGATAAGGGGAGTCCCCCCCACTCGGCGGGAGGCGCGGATCAAGGAAGTGATGGCTCTTTGCCGGATCGAAGGATACGCCGACACGCACATCGGCAAACTCTCGAAGGGCTACCGTCAGCTCGTGGGGGTTTCCCAGGCCATCCTGCATGAACCGGAGGTCCTGATCCTGGACGAGCCCACCATAGGGATCGATCCCAGACAGGTCGTACAGATAAGGCAGATCACCAAGGAGCTGGGACGGGAGCACACCGTCATTCTCAGCACCCACATCCTGCCCGAGGTCAACATGGTCTGCGAGAAGGTCATCATCATGAGCCGCGGCAAGGTCGTGGCCGTGGACCGTCCCCAGGACATCTCCGCCAGGTTGAAGGGCACCCAACGTTACGAGATAGAAGCGCGAGGTCCCGCCAAGAAGCTCCTGGCAAGACTGCGGCAGGTGGAGGGTGTGCGCGACGTGACCGCGGAGGGCTCGGGTGAGCAGCGGCGCTACACGGTGGAATGCGAACCGGACCGCGACGTTCGGGATGTCCTGGCTGCCGCGGTCATCGAAAGCGGGCTCAGTCTTCTGGGCCTCAAGGCCCACGAACTGGATCTGGAAGATATCTTTCTCAAACTCACCGCCAAGGAACGGGAGTGACAACCGTGCGAAACGTGCTCGCCATTGCAGAAAAAGAACTCAGCACCTATTTCGGCTCTCCCTGGTCGTACATCATCACCGCGGTCTTCCTCGTTGTGGGCGGATACGGATTCGGATTCACGGCCGTGACCTATATGGAGACGACCGTACAGGGGTTCCTGGGCTGGAGCAGCTTTTTCCTCCTGTTCCTGGGGCCGGCCATGACCATGCGTCTCTTTGCCGAAGAAGAGAAGCTGGGGACCCTCGAGATCCTTCTCACCTCTCCCGTGAGGGACGTGGAGGTGGTGCTGGGCAAGTTCCTGGCCTCCCTGGGGATGCTTGCCGTCATGCTGGTCCTGAGCCTTTTTTACCCCTTGCTCCTTGCATGGTTCGGAAGCCCGGATTTGGGGCCCATCGCCAGCGGCTACCTGGGCATCTTCCTGCTGGGGGCCATTTTCCTTTCCATAGGTCTTTTCGCGAGCTCTCTGACGGCGAACCAGATAGTGGCCTACGTGGTGGGAAGCGTTCTGGTGCTGGTGCTCTGGTTCATCGGGCAGACGGCAGGCGTACTGGGCGAAAAGGCCGGGGCTGTCTTCAGGGCCATCGCCGTGTCCACCCACTTTCCCGATTTCGGACGGGGTATGATCGATACGAACACGATTCTGTACTATGTCAGCATCACCGTGGTTTTCCTGTTCCTGACCGTGAGATCCCTCGAAACAAGGAGATGGAGATAGGTGCGGCGCATTCTCAGCTTTCTGGCGACCCTGAAGCATCTGCTTGTCGTTCTGACGGCGGCGTGCTTCTTTTTGGCGATTTTGGTCCGGTTTTTCCTCCCGGAGTTGGCCGTCTCCTTTTACGGACTGCTCGTCGTGGGACTGGTCCTCCTCGCGCTGTACGTCTTGGGGGCCTACAGGGATATCGGGGCCTTCCTCGTGAGCAAGCAGGGCCGTTACGGGGTGAACACCGGAGTCATGATCCTGGTTTTCGTGGGGATCATGGTCCTTGCCAACTATCTGGGGGCCACGGGACACCGCCGCTTCGATGTCACGGCCTCGAGTCAATTCACTCTGGCGCCCCAGACCGTCAACGTGCTCCAGGGCCTGAAAGAGGAAGTGACGGCCATCGGGTTTTTCCCTGACGATCCCCAATACAATGCCGCGCAGCAGGTGGTTCGCTACCTCTTGGAGGAATACCGCTTCCACAACAGGAAGTTTAAGTTCAAATTCGTGGATCCCGAGGCCGAGCCCGCAGCGGCCAGGCAATACAGGGTCCTGCAGAGCGCCACCATCGTGTTTGTGAGCGGGGAGCGTCAAAAGGCCGTGCGCGAGGCCACCGAACAGGCATTCACCGGTGCGATCCTGGAGGTGACCGGGGTGGAGGCCAAGAAGGTTTACTTCCTCGCCGGCCACGGAGAACGGGACCCCGAAAACCCGGGTCAGGAGGGGTACAGCCTTGCCCGGCAGGGGCTCATAAGGGACCTTTACAAGGTGGAAGGGCTCACCCTCACTGCAACCCCTCAGGTGCCGGAGGACTGCGCCGTTCTCGTGATCGCCGGACCCAAGAATGCCTTTCCGGAGCCGGAAAAGACGGCCGTGGACGCCTACCTGAAACGCAACGGGAAGGTCCTGCTCCTGGTCGACCCTTCGCCGCCGAAGCAGGTGAACGAGATGTTGTCGGAATGGGGACTGGAGGTGGAACCGGGCCGCATCATGGACGCTGGGGCCTATGCAGCGCCGGACAGGGGCACGCCCGCGGTTTTCAGGGGCAGCTACCCGCCCCTTGTGGTCACATCGGGCCTGGACACCACCTATTTTCCCGAGGCCGCCTCCATCGTCCTCACCCCCGCCCTCCAACGGGTAGCGCAGCAGGCAAAGAAGGCGGACCAACAGGAGGCTGGCTGGCCCCTGACAGCCGTGCAGCAGGGGAACTTGGCCATCTTGCCTGTGGCCCTTACCACCGAAAATAGCTGGGTCGAGAAGGGGTCCCAAGCGGACCGGCAGGAAAAGCGCGGCCGGAAGGCCCTTGCCGCCATGCTGGTGGCCACGGTGCCCCTTGCGGCAGAAGAGCCCCAGGGAGCCTCCAAGGACAAGCTTACCCGCATCGTGGTCATCGGCGATTCTGATTTTGCGGCCAACGGGCATTTCAGGAACGGGGGCAACGGGGACCTTTTCGTCAACTCCGTGAACTGGCTGGCCGAAGAAGAGCATCTTATCTCCATCAGGCCCAAGCAGTATTCCTTCAGGAGACTCCTGGTGGGCCAAAACGCCGCCAGGTTCATCCGTTACGCGAGCGTGGGACTGCTCCCGCTCCTGGTTCTCATGGCAGGGGGCGTCATCTGGTGGCGTCAGAGGTAGAGGAAGAGGAAGAGCGTGAAATTCAGGACCACTCTCATTCTGGCAGCGATCTTCGTGGTACTTGCCGCCTGTGTGGTTTACCTCCGCAGCCTGCAGGTCAAGGAGCCGCGCACGACTCCGCCGGAAGTATGGTCGGTGGAGGAGGATTCCATCGAGCACATCGGGATTTTTCTGCCGCGGGAAAACAGGGAGGTGGCCTTTGCCAAGGGTGCCGAGCACAGGTGGTTTTTCGACGACCCGGACCAAAGCCCGGTGGACATGAAACGTTGGGGGGGCATCGTCCTCCTGGTGACCGGGCCCCAGTCCAGAAGACAGATTGCGGACCGGGTGGAACAACCTGCCGACTTCGGCCTGGCCCAACCCCAGATGATCATCTCCCTGGGGCTGAAGGATTACAAGGAGAAGGTCAGGGTGCTGGTGGGCGACCGGACCCCCGACAACAATCACTTCTATGTTCAGGTGGAGGGCACCGAGCCCCTCTATATCGTGGATCATACGTGGGGAGAGGTCATGAAACGCCTGGCGACCGAGCCCCCTCTTCCGGCCATCATAAAGGAACGAAGGGAACGATCTCTTGGGCAAGAAGACTGACCCCTCGAAGTCGGACTCTGCCGCAGCGACAGGACTCGGCAGAAGAGCGAAGGCCCTCACCCTGACGGTTTTTGCCATCGTCGTTCTCGTCGTGGTGGGCGTGCCGTTTTACCGGACCTATGTGGCCCCCTGGTACGAGCCCGTGCTGGAGGTGGGGGACAAGGCTTTAAACAGGCGCTTTTTTGTGAAGAAGCTTCGCCTGTATACGGGCGGAGACCGAAAGGACATCTTCGCGGCATCCATGAGGGCTTTGCAGGATCTGCAGAACATCGAACTGATCCGGCAGGAGGCCCTAAAACGGAAGATAGGGGTGACCGAGGGAGAAATCGATCGGGAAATAGAGCGTCGGGTGAAGGAATCGTCCACCGGCTCAGGAAGGTTCGAGGACCTCTATGAAGCCATGCTCAGGGGGCTGCGGCTCACTGCCCAGGACTTTAGAGAGATGGTGGAGGCGGATTTTTACCGGGCCAGACTCCTGGCGGACTTCCATCGCCACGTCCCGGAGCGGGCCGAACAGATCCATGTTTACGGCATCGCCATAGGCAGTGCGGAAAAGGGGGAGGAGCTGATGGAGAAACTGCGGGGTGGCACGCCTTTTGCCGATCTTGCCGAAGACGAGTCCCTCGACCTTGCCGCGGCCAAAAAAGGTGGCGACATGGGCTGGTTTCCCAAAGGGGTGGATGAGCTCACGGCCACCGGCCTGGTGAAAGCCGATGGTATCCTTCTCAAAACGAAGGAAGAAGCGCAGAACATCCGGGAAAAGATACTGGCCGGAAGCGACTTCAACGAAATGGCCCGGCAGAATTCGCTCGATGACGAGACCCGGCCCGGGGGCGGGCACCTGGGATGGGCCTCCACGGACATGCAGGGTGGCAAACAGTACGCCGCCATGTCTTACAATCTCGAACCCGGAGGAATCGGCGAGCCCATCGAAACCGCGGAGGGAATCTGGATCATCAAACTCCTCGACAAATCCGCCCAGGGAAAGGTCATCGACGACATCCTTTTCGCCCTTTCTCCGGGCCAGGTCGCCGGGCCCCTTCTCACCGACAGGGGATACTATGTGATGCGGGTCGCCGCGCGTGATCCCGATCGTCCCCTCCAGGACGATCACAGAAGAACCCTTGCCCGCAAGAAGATGGACGAGTGGCTCTCGGAGACCACCTTGAAAGGCAGCAAGGAAGGCTGGATCAAGTGGTACTGGAGTTCCGACGCCCTCGATTGGGTGTCAAGGCACCTTGACTGAGACGCGTTTGCACCGGCATTGACACCCCGCACATTCATACCGACCTGCCTCGATCATCCTTTGGGACAATTCGACAGCGGCAAGGTGGGTTCCATCTACGGACCCACAGACCCTTGAATCCCCGCCCCGGAGACGGCGATTGGAAACACGCCGATTCTGTCGGGGCGCGCATCCTGGGCAAGGCGATGGGCGCGTGATGTCGTGTTGCGTACTGCAAGGTGGACCTGGGGTATACCTCCTCTGCCCACAAACTGCGGATGTGGAACCCTCACCCCGACGCTCTCACACAGGGAGGGAGAGACCCGGCAAATCGCACTTTGTCACCGTGCACGGTATAGAGCGGGGCGGAGATAGCATTGAGGTGAGAGATGGCAAAGGTAAGTGTTGAGGAGATCCGCGAATTGATCAAGCAGGAGTTACCGAGACTGGTGCATCAGGACTCGGAAATCCAGCAGATGGTCCTCAGGCTGACGCGCCTGGAATTTGCCGATCGCCGGGAAAGCGAAGACCGGTTCACTCGTCTCCTCAACGAAATGATAAGGGAGCGGGAAGAACAGGCCCGCAAGTGCGATGAGTGGGACGTTGTTTCAATGTTGCTTTGTTCGGTTCAAACAGCCGTTGGATCCCATCATTACGCTTGCCGGTGAAGCGCGGACGGTAATGGTTAGCAACTGCCAGGGAGGATTCGAAAGCGGATGCTGTGAGTTTTCCGGCGCACACCCGTTTCCCGAGCTCAAAGGCGGCCTTGATGTGAGCGACTTTCGCTGGTCCGAGGCCGGGAAATTTCAGTAAATCATGAATGCGAGCGCGGTCAAGGCCGCGAAGACCTCTGAAATTCCTCAGAATCGAGAGGGCCGCCTCGTAGGCGTTTGTCCCTGGAACACCTTCCTGGAACGTTCCTGATCCGATACGAAGAATGATGGCGAGCAGATCGGCATCAGTCAGCCTTCCCGGGCCTTCGGCAAGAAGTCGTTCGCGCGGGAGTTCCTTTGTTGGCCACCTTTTGATTCTTTCCGCACTCACGTTGCATCCCCTTTTATCATCAATTTGATTTGAAACATGCCTGCGTTCCGAATCGAGGGCGCCTCCCCGTTCTCGGTTATCCGTAGTTCCAGGTGTCGGGGACGTCGGCAAGGGGCAGCACCTGGATATTTTCCCTGAGAGGATAGGCTGCTTTCCCGGGATAGACGACCCACAGCCGCTCCAATTCGAGGTCTTCAACGGCCGTCTTCATGGATCGGCTCAATCGGGGGGCGTCTTCATACTTGAATTCCACCCCCCAGTTTTGCCCCCGCGCCTGCCACAAAAGATCGAGTTCCGCACCGGCGTGGGTGTTCCAGAAATAAAGATCCCCATCTTCCTTGCCCAGGGTTCGGCAGACGCATTCCAGGGCAAACCCTTCCCAGGAAGCGCCGAGCCGAGGCGAAGCGTAGAGTTGCTCCGGGTTTTCGATACACTGCAAGGCGTGGAACAGCCCGGAGTCGCGCAGGTACAATTTCGGCCGCTTCACCAGGCGCTTCCCGATGTTGACATACCAGGGCTGGAGAATGCGGACCATGAACGTGCCCTCCAGAATATCGCCGTATTTCCGGACGGTCATGTCGGAAATGCCGAAGGAACGGCCCAGTTCCGAATAGTTCAGGATATGGCCGTGGTAATGGCTCAGCATGGTCCAGAAGCGGCGAAGTGTCCTGGCGGGGATGGGGATCCCCAACTGGGGGATGTCCCGCTCCAAAAAGGTCGTCACGTATTGGTTTCGCCAAAGCAGGCTCTCATCGTCCGATGCTGCCAGGAAGGACGGAGGCAGCCCCCCGCGCCACCACAGGCTCTTGATGTCCCCGGCATCGATATCACTGAGACGAAACCCGCCCAATTGAAGATAGGCGATCCTTCCGGCCAGGGATTCCGAACTCTGGCGAATCAAATCCCGAGAGGCGCTTCCAAGGATGACGAACTTGCGCATTTTTCCTTGATCCACCAGGTAGCGAAGGAGCGGAAAAAGATCGGGCAATCGCTGGATCTCGTCGATGACGATGAGTCCCGTCAGGTCTTCCAATGCAAGCTGAGGCTGTTCCAGACGGGCAAGATCCTGGGGGTTTTCCAGATCGAAATAGAAATCCGCGGCAAGCCGTTGCGCCAGCGTGGTTTTTCCGCACTGCCGGGGGCCAAGAATCGCCGTGACGGGAAATACGGACATGAGCTTGTGTAATGTGGCCCAATCCGTTTTTCTGTCGATAAAGTTCATGGTCCCATCTTAAAGGGTTTGCCTTGAAAAATCAAGCCCTATGTTTGATATTTCAATGAAGAAGAAAGGTTTCGAAGCAGGATCTCTGGTTGAACAGCGCCCCTCCTGTCGAGTGGGTTCAGAGCGAAACTTCGGCACAATGAACCGGCGTTTCGCCTTCGGGCCAAACCATCAACCTCTCAGGAAGCCGGATGTTTTGGCAATCCGAATGACCTTGTCCACCACCTCCATGGGGTTGCGGCCGAGAACCCGGATCATCGGCTCCTTGCCCACGTCGCCTTCATCATAGATAAGGTCGGGAAATCCCTTCAAGCCCTGAGGAGCGTTTTGTGTGCCCCATTCCAGGCTGAACCCCTCTCTTTCCACTTCCTTGGGTTCTTCCCTTCGATTGTCACCGCCACCGCTCACGGAACCCCTGTGTGGCGATTTCGATCGGACCCCCCTCTCCCTCCCTTCAAGAATAGATTTTCTTCCGATATTGGGGAGTTGCGGACCCATGTAGAGCTCCGGGGAGGGTCCGGTAGAGCCGGCGCTGAGGGGTCCGGTAGTCACCGGCCTTGACACTTCGATCGAAGGATGCAACCCGAAGACCGGCCGTGCGACAAGCATCGAGGGTCTCAGGGGAGTACTTGATGTTCATGGCCGAGCGCATCTCAGGATCATGGGCCATTGCCGCCATGATGACCCGGGCAATGTGCCGGGAGGCGCCAAGGGCGGGATACCGGTAGGCCATGAGCTTGTCTCCTGCTTGCGAGATTCTCCCCGGTACAGCCGCGATCTCCTCGTAGGCCGTGGCGCCGGGCAGGGCATATCCCAGGTTGGATCGAACCTCGGGAATGAGAGCGCCGAGAGGTTCATCCAGGAGCCTTTCCAAGGCCTTTTCGGTCATGTCCATCACTTCTGCTCTTTCCTTGTACAGACTGACATGAGCATAGGGGTTGGCCGGACCATGGCCTGAACCAATGGCCAGATCCCGGCTGATAGCCCTTGTGATAAAGTGCTTGGCCACCGATAGAGCATCCTTCACGGCAAGCCCCTGGGCGAGAAGCGTGGCCAGAGCCGCGGAGTAGGTGCAGCCCGTACCGTGCGTATTTCTGCCCGGAAGCCGGGGAGCTTCATAGCGCTCAAACCCTTCTCCGTCAAAGAGAAGGTCAACCGCTTGCTTTTCAAGATGCCCCCCCCTTGATGAGCACATGCCGGGGACCCATGCCCCTGATCACCTTGGCCGATTGCTTCATGCTTTCAAGGTCTTCTACTGGAAACCCGCAGAGCACCGAAGCTTCGGGAAGGTTGGGCGTTACCGGGTACGCCATGGGAGGAAGGGTTTTCTTCAGCGTATCCCTGGCCGATTCGGAAAGCAGGGCATCCCCGCTTTTTGCCACCACGACGGGGTCCACCACCAGCAGGTCCACCTTGAATCGCTTGTACCTGGATTGCGGGGACCTGCACTGCGGATTTGCCAGGGTGAGATGCATGGATTGCGGCCATGAGTTCTGGGTCCCTTTTTCGTGCAAGAGGCGGCATTTTTGCCCGTGCTGTCATCAGAAGCGGGTGATTGGATTCGGGGAATGGCTCTGCGGGCACGTGCTCAAGTATGTGCCCCTCCGGCAGCGGGTGTTTAGTATTCCCAAGCGGCTTCGCATCTATTTCATGCTGGACCGAAGATTGCTGACCAACCTCAACCGGTGCGCGTGGAAACTTCTCAGTGCCTATTTGACCCAGTGCGCCCCTTACGAGGACGCGGTTGCCGGTGGCGTGATTGCGGTGCAAACGTTCGGGTAATTCCAAGGGGTTAACAGTCATGTGCACGTGATCGCCACAGACGGCTGTTTCTACGGCAACGGGAGCTTCCTGGTGAGGCCCGGGTGCGCCCCACAAGACCTGGAAGGGGCGTTTCCGTACGTAGTGTTCAGGATGCTCAAGGCCGAGGGCCGAATCACGGACGCGACCATCGAGAACATGATGCATTGGCACCACAGTGGATTCGACGTCTGTTGCGGAAGGCCGATAGGACCCGATGACGAGCAGGGATTGGAAAATGTGGCCCGGTATGTGATCCGGGCCTCCTTCTCCGAGGAGCGGATGAGGTACCATCCGGCCTGCAACCCGGGATTGATCGCCTTTTCGATCACGAAAAAGGGCCGACCAATAGCATCGTTGACCCAGTAATCCGTAGTCCCCCTCAAGCACAACCGCTCTCGGGAAACATAGCGACGCGGAAGCCTGGTCAGTGCCCCGTGATACACGCGAACATGACCATCGACGTAAAGCGTGCCGGCGGCTTCAGGATCAGCCTCCATCCACTGCCTGCTCAAATGAGCGGCCCATATCTCGGCTGCATTGCCGCTG